>LFRM01067395.1_pt1 | contig 170232 bp, 168 predicted proteins | sample 618341 | NCBI WGS metagenome assembly LFRM01 (sample SAMN03654438, study PRJNA283298) | anaerobic digester metagenome | isolation source: pool of bioreactors CSTR01a, CSTR02a, and CSTR03a thermophilic anaerobic... | place: Denmark: Kgs. Lyngby | collected 2014-05-21 | reverse complement strand
CTTTTAACTGCACATTCATATATCACTTTTTATATCTTTCTTAATTGTACTGACTAGTGCACATTAACAAGTGAGCGACACTGAGTTAAACATAAGAGGAGATACTCTGATGAATAAGAATTGGTTATGGGCTGGGTTATTCATACCTTGCATGCTATTCGCCGATGATACCGAGATTAAACAAGCGATCAGCGAAGGCACGCAAGCCTATCAAGAAGGCCAGCTATCTCAGGCTGCCTCGCAATTTGATTATGCTGCCACCTTAATTCGCCAACTGCAAGCTGGTGCCTTAGGCAGCTTATTTCCAGAGCCATTACCCGGTTGGGAAGCCGGTCAGGTAGAAAGCCAAGCAGCTTCAGCGGCCTTTTTTGGTGGCGGTATTAATGCAACGCGCGACTATCGTAAAGGTGATGCGAGCTTGGAAATCAGCATCAGTAAAGACTCACCCTTATTACAAGCCATGGGTATGTTGTTTAACAACCCCAGTATGGCAAGCATGGGCGGTTATAAAATAAAGCGCATTAGTGGCCACAGCGCCATGCTAAAAATGGAAGATAACAGCCAAGAACTACAGATATTAATTGCGAACAATATACTGATCCAACTCAACGGCAGTGGCGTCAGCGAAACAGAACTGCTCGCCTATGCTGAAGCACTTGATATAGACGCCATTAGTCAGCGTTAACCGTCGCACGCACTTACCTTACTATTTAACTATAGATAAAAAACCGAGACCACTCTGAATAGCGTGCCTCGGTTTTTATTGATCTTGATGTTCTAACAGTAATTAGGCTTTCTGCACCCAAGACTGACACCATCCACCCACTTCAACACTTTTTTGTGGGAAAAGCATACAACCGTTATTTTCGCTTTGGAAGAACATGCAATTTGAGCAATTACTACCCGCTTTATAGGCAGCATGAGCACTGGCTTCTTCAGCCACTTTGACGTAGTTCAACGCCAGGGCTTGAGGATTGCTAGGATCGAGAGGCTCCAACTCTTGAGCGAAAGCATGCTGAGAAAGAAGACTCGCACCAAAAGGTAGAGCGGCAATACCGAACAAACTACTGCGCATAAATTTACGACGACTTTGATTGGCCATGATATTTCCTTACTGATAGCTGTATGGGGTTACTGCGTATTATTTCAATATCAGTTTACATTATATAATGTGCGAATGAACTTAGTTAATTAGTCAGTAACAATAATTACAGTAGAATACACAAAGATAGGAATGATTATTATTTATAATAATCACAAGCAGCGCTGCCCAATACTGCGATCAACCGGTTAAAGAACCAGCCTTATGCTAGAGTCCTGATAAAGCATCCTGCTTCTTAGGAGGTGTTGTATGGATATATTTTCAGGAAAGTTGACCGTTTTTTATGATGGTGCCTGCCCTGTCTGCATCCGCGACCGGCGCTGGTATGAAAAACTGGAAGGTCGAACAGAAGATAGCGTTGAGTGGCTGGATATCACTGGACGTGATCAAGAACTGCTACAGCAAGGCATTGATCCAGACCAAGCCCTGCGCGAACTGCACGTTAAAGATGCCCAAGGCCACGTCCATCGAGAAATGGACGCCTATATCTTATTGATGTCCCGAGTGACAGCGCTCAAACCACTAGCGTGGCTGATTGCCTTGCCAGTGATTCGCCCGACGCTGGCTTGGCTGTACCATCGTTGGGTCGCACGCAGACTTGCATCCCGATCATGAACGTGGCACTGCTGTACTGCGCGACAAGCGTTTAGCCTTCACAGTCCACTTTATGTTTTATCGGTCACTTGCTTTTCCAGCTCTCGAAGACGCAGACGCTCAGCACGATCTTTTTCATAGCGTTCGCTGATATCACGCGCCTGTGCCAGGGTACCTACCACCTCGCCTTGATCATTAAAAACCAAGGCAAACCCCATTTCTGCGTAAAACTCACTGCCGTCTGCGCGTAACGCTTTGGTTGCCATGGGCTTACCGCTATGTTTGGTCACGCCCGCGGCAATTGCTGCATTAAAACCACGCCAATGCATTGCGCGTAATGTCTCGGGAATAATGATATCTAGACTCTGTCCCAATGCGTGCTCGGCAGAAAAGCCAAACATCTGTGCTGCAGCCTGATTCCATACTCGAATCAGGCCTTGCTTATCTGAATAAATCGTTGCATCAGGCGATTGCTCAACCAGCCAACGCGCGAGTTCGGGTGAGGTTTTTGTTGTTGTCATAATCACGTCCTATCGGCAAATATAGCCCACCCACACTAGCAAAGTTAAAGGTGCTTATGCAGAGGGGCAGACCATTTATAGACTAAAGTTGCCAGACATTCGGACACGAGCGTTGCCCATGCTTAACCGTTAGCAGTCGGATTGATCACAGCACTTAAGCCTTGCCAATCTTCCAAATCCTGCTCAGGCTTTTCCGAACGAAAACCTGCGTAAAGCGCAATACCTTGCTGATCTTGCAAAATATCAACCTGAATCCCTTTCTCCCGTAAAAGTGTTTCCGTACCGCAAGCGTTGGTTATATCACCAACCACCACACGACTAAATCCTCGCATATACAGCAGTGTCGCGCACACTACACAGGGGCTCAGACTGGTATATAGGGTTGTCTGACTAAAATCTAGGCGTCCAGCATCTCGAATAGCCGAGGTTTCGCCATGACTGTAAGGATGGTTATCTTGCACCAACGTATTGTGCCCTTTCCCAACAATCTGCTTGCTTGAATTCTCAACGATCACCGCACCAATGGGGCAGCCGCCTTCCTCATAACTCTTTTGCGCAAGCAGCACCGCAATACGCATAAAATCCGCATCGGTTAAGCTTCGGCTAAAATCATCATCCATTAAAACAGATAAGCTCTTGGTTGGCATATGCGCGATTGCGTTCAATGCCTGCTCACTTTTCGCAGTCTGCTGATTGAGGAGAGTTTGCATAGTCATCAGAGAATTATCCTTATATTGATTACGTGAGAATATTTAAATTCAGCCTTAACGCACAACTTCTTATCCAGACACGCCAAAAAGTGTACCGACAGCAGTGGTCAAGCCCATTGCCAATGCGCCCCAAAAAGAAACACGCAATATAGAAGGAAGTACTGGCGCACCACCGGCATAGGCCGCAAGAAAACCTAACAGCGCAAGAAATAGCAAAGTAGCACCGGCAAGGCTCAGCATCAGCGCAGCACTTGGAATCATAAGCACAACCAACAGTGGCAGCGCCGCCCCCACGGCAAAGGTTGCCGCAGAGGCTAATGCCGCCTGAACCGGTTTAGCGGTGAGCACCTCAGAGATACCCAACTCATCTCGAGCATGGGCACCAAGCGCATCATGCGCCATCAACTGCGTGGCAACACTGGATGCCAGCGAGCGATCTAAACCACGCTCGATATAAATCAAGGTCAACTCTTCGTGCTCATAACTGGGATTGCTGGCCAGCTCTTCACTTTCACGGGCGAGGTCTGCGCGCTCAGTATCAGCCTGCGTGCTAACCGAGACATACTCTCCAGCCGCCATTGACATCGCTCCGGCGACGAGACCCGCAACGCCGGCAATAAGCACCGCTTGCGTACTCGCGCCAGATGCCGCTACGCCTAAGACCAGACTGGCAGTGGAAACAATACCATCATTGGCTCCAAGCACAGCGGCCCGCAACCAGCCCGTCCGATGCGTTCGATGCCCTTCGCTATGGCTCATATATGCTCACTTTGTGGTAAAAAATTTATGTTATCGCTTAACCTTTAATCACACTGCACACTGCACTGTATGTGGCTGAAATATATAGCAGTCTACAGTCCAAGTTAAAACACCTGAAAGCCAACTTTATTTAAAGCAGCCGCAGTGGCTGGCAAATCAATCGACATGCACTCATCAGAGCACACTACGTTGAGAGCAGCGCTTTCTTCGGCGCTGGACATCTCAGCATATAAAAAGCCTCCTGCAAGATATTGAATCCTAACTGCACTAGCGCTGGGTATATTGATCCCAAAGGAGACCCTTAGTGCCAGCCAAAGCGCCGGATATAATAACGCTTCATCAACGATGTCAATACAGCGTAACTTATAAGAATTCCGACCAGCCAGATAAAGAAAGTACCAGGCAAGGCCTGCATCTTAAAGTAGCTGGCTAACGGCCCCATCGGCAAGAAAATGCCTATTACCATAATCGCTAAGGTTGCCGCGATTAAAGATGCCGCCGCACGGCTTTCAATAAAGGCCATTTTTGGCGTACGGATAATATGCACGATCATGGTCTGAGTCAGTAAACCCACGACAAACCAGCCTGACTGGAACAGTGCTTGATCTGCCACTGTATTGGCCATAAACACATACCACATCAGCGCGAAAGTCAGGATGTCAAAAATCGAACTGAGTGGGCCAAAAAACAGCATAAAGCGGCCAATACCATCGGCATTCCACTTCAGCGGCTGACTGACTTCCTCTTCATCCACATTATCGAAAGGAATGGCAATCTGTGATATATCGTAGAGTAAATTCTGCACCAATAACTGCAGCGGCAGCATCGGTAGGAACGGCAGAAAGATACTGGCAATCACGATGGAGAAGACATTACCGAAGTTGGAGCTGACGGTCATGCGAATGTACTTGAGCATATTACTAAAGGTTTTGCGCCCTTCAATCACCCCATCCTTGAGCACCATCAGGCTGCGTTCCAACAGGATGATGTCTGCCGCTTCCTTAGCGATATCCACTGCACCATCCACGGAAATCCCGATATCAGCAGCACGCAGCGCTGGCGCATCATTAACTCCATCACCCATAAAACCGACCACATGACCCAAATCACGCAGGCAGTACACCACACGCTCTTTATTCAGCGGTGACATTCGGGCGAAAATAGTTGTGCCCTCGACCGCTTGCGCCAAAGCGTGCTCATCCATAGCATCAATTTGCGCCCCCAGCAGCAGCCCCTTGACCTCTAAGCCCACTTGCCGTGAAACCTCAGCGGCAACCAACTCATTATCGCCAGTGATGATTTTGACGTCGACGCCATGTGCTGCCAGTGCTTGTAATGCCGGCGCGGTGGACTCCTTGGGCGGATCCAGAAAGGCAATATAGCCAATCAGGGTGAGGCCTGACTCATCAGCCTTCGAGTACACCGCCTGCTCCGGTGGAATCTCTTTCATGGCTACCGCAATGACCCGTAAACCACTCTCATTCAGTTCGCGCAGCACCTCTTTCAAGCGCGCCTCGCGGCTCTCATCCAATGGATACACTTGGCCGTCGTATTGCACATGGCTGCACACAGCAAACATTTCTTCTGCTGCGCCCTTACTGATCAACTCATGGTGTTCCTCACGCTCAGCGACCACCACCGACATGCGACGGCGGGCAAAATCGAATGGGATCTCATCAATCTTGCGATAGTTACGCACCACCTTTAGTTCGGTTTTCAGCTCGACATGATCCAATACCGCACGATCGAGCAGGTTTTTCAGTCCCGTCTGGAAGTAACTGTTGAGGTAAGCAAAACCCAATACCTCATCGCTCTGCTTGCCTGCGACATCGATATGCCGAGCTAGAGCAATTTTATCTTGGGTCAGCGTGCCAGTTTTATCCGTGCACAACACGTCCATCGCACCAAAGCTCTGGATCGCATCCAAACGTTTAACAATCACCTGGCGCCGCGACAACACCACTGCACCACGCGCCATGGTTGAGGTCACAATCATCGGTAGCATCTCAGGCGTCAGCCCCACCGCCACCGACAAGGCAAACAGCAACGCCTCAGGCCAGTCGCCCTTGGTAAAACCGTTAATAAATAACACCAACGGCACCATAATTAGGGCGAAGCGGATCAACAGCCAGCTGACTTTATTGACCCCTAACTGAAACGCGTTGACGTCAGCCGCTGTCGCCGCGCGAGTGACTCGTCTGGCCAAGGTGCCGAAGTAAGTGCTATTACCGGTGGCCAACACCACTGCACTGGCGGTACCGGAAATAACGTTGGTGCCCATAAAGACTAGATTTTCCATCTCCAGCGCAGATTCGGTCGCGGCTTTGACCAGCACAAACTTCTCTACTGGCAGCGATTCACCGGTCATGCCTGACTGACTTAAAAACAGGTCAGTTGCGGTCAACAGCCGACAGTCTGCCGGAATCATATCGCCGGCCGACAAGTGCACAATATCCCCAGGCACCAGCTCTTTCATGGGAATTTCAGTCGTATCCTCAAGCAAATGACGAGCACTAGTCTCAACGCTGGTATTGACGCGCCGCCTGACACTAGCAGTGTTGCTCACCCGCTCTTTAAGTGCCTGGGCAGCACGATTGGAGCGACGCTCCTGAAAAAACCGCATTAAGGTGGCCAGTACCACCATCACGGTGATCACCACAGCCCCTTGCAGGTCCTTAGTAAACACTGACACCAGCGCCAGCAGCGTTAACAGTAAGTTGAATGGATTGTTGTAACTGAGCCAAAGGTGCCGCCACCAACGTACCGCGCTTTCGTGCTCAACCTCGTTAAACCCGTACTGTTCTCGTAATACCTCAGCTTCAGCCTCGCTCAGCCCTTGCAACGAAGTACCCAGTTGCACCAGTAGCGCCGGTAGGTCTGCTCGCGCCTCGCTCAACAAGCGCTGATTGAGTGTGTCTGACGGACGCTGCTGACGCTTGCTTTGCGGCGTCGACAGCAAAATGCTACGCCGACGAAATAGATGTCTACTTTTGCGCGCGGTTAAATAACGTTCAAAATAGTGTTTGAAAATATTCATACTACCGCACTCCTTGTGCAACCCATCCGTGGCCTAAAATAGGCTCAATAATATTTAACCAAAGCGCCTTCAGCATGCCCCATCAAACACTCTCTGCAAACCACTCGAGTAACTGAAATAGACTTATACGACATGCCAACACAAAGCTTAAGGCCTTTGCAGACTAACGAAGCCTCACAGTGGTCACTGCGAGCTAGCTGCTCTTATTTATTCGGCGCAGCGGGACGCAAGCCAACGGCCAACCTCTGCAGCTCAGCTTCATCCAGTGTTTCCACCTCTAACAGTCGACTGGCAGTTTTTTCAAGAATATCGCGATTATTGCTAAGAATTTCCAGCGCCTGCGCGGATACGTCCTGTAGTAAGTTGCGTACTGCAGCATCCATCGCCTCAGCCGTTGCCTCACTGTAGCTGCGCTCAAAATAGGCTGGAGCATTGCGCTCACCTAGAAAACTATGTTTATCAGATTCATAACTGACACCGCCTAGGCTCGCATCCATACCATAACGAGCCACCATCGAGCGCGCGATATCGGTAGCCCGCACCAGATCGTCGGCGGCACCAGTGGACAGGTGATCAAAAACTAATTTTTCCGCAGCGCGCCCACCCATCAGCACAGCAATCTTGTCGCGCAACTCAGCTTCTGTCATCAAAAAACGATCCTCAGTTGGACGCTGAATGGTGTAACCCAGCGCGCCAATGCCGCGCGGGATAATCGACACTTTGTGTACTTTATCCACGCCGGGCAGGGCCATACTCACCAGTGCATGACCCATCTCATGATAGGCGACAATCTTTCGTTCACGTGGGTTAATCAGACGATTACGTTTCTCCAAACCCGCGACAATCCGCTCAATCGCATGGGTAAAATCATCCATACTGACGACTTTTCCGCGCCGGCGGGTGGCCAACAAAGCTGCCTCATTCACTAGATTAGCCAGATCCGCACCGGAGAATCCAGTGGTGAGTGCAGCAATGTCGTCCAGTGCCATTTCTGGCGCCAGCACAATTTTTTTCATATGCACCTTGAGAATTTGTACCCTGCCTGCGCGGTCGGGGCGATCCACTAACACCTGTCGGTCGAAACGTCCGGCCCGCAAGAGTGCTGGGTCAAGAATTTCTGGCCGGTTGGTCGCCGATAACAGCACTACACCTTCACCCGGATCAAAACCATCCAGCTCAGATAGCAATTGGTTCAGTGTTTGCTCACGCTCGTCATTACCGCCCTGTAACGTAGCAGCCCCTCGAGCCCGGCCCAAAGCATCCAACTCATCAATAAAAATAATTGCCGGCGCGGCCTTGCGCGCCTGCTCGAACAAGTCACGCACCCGTGCCGCACCGACGCCAACAAACATCTCAACAAATTCAGAACCTGAGATAGAAAAAAATGGCACCCCAGCTTCGCCAGCGACCGCTCGCGCTAATAGCGTTTTACCCGTACCTGGCGGCCCAACTAAAAGAATCCCCTTGGGCATACGTGCACCTAAACTGCCGTATTCTTTAGGATTTTGCAGAAAATCAATCACTTCTTGCAGCTCAGCCTTGGCCTCATCCACCCCAGCTACATCAGCAAAAGTGACCTTAGTGTCACTCTCGATATACACCTTGGCTTTACTCTTACCAATCGACATCATCCCACCCATACCCGATTTAGCACCCATCCGGCGAATTAGGATCATCCAAATACCGACAAAAACCAATGCGGGTAACACCCAGGACAATAAGGTCGTAAACCACGTATTTTCGACGGCCCCAGAATAGGTTACATCGGTGTCATTCAAGCGGTCAGCCAGCTCAGGCGCCACCGGCGTGGTAACAAAACCGGTTTTGCCATTCTGAGCTGATTTGAACGTGCCACGAATAGTACTGCTACCGACTATGACATTTTCGATCGTACCCTGCTTGAGGTAGGTTTCGAATTGGCTGTAAGGAATCGCCTCAACCGTCTGCGTCTGCACCCAAATATCACGTAGAAAAACAACGCCCATCACAGCAAAAAGAACATACCAAAGGTTAATTTGAATTCCACGATTCATGCTGTCTCTCCATTAAGAAACGTCGCAATTTCACAGAGTGTGAGCCTGCTAAGCTATAGCTTCTAATAAAGTATTCTAAAGCACAGCACGGTTTATTGATATTCAGGCGACAAATACAATAGGGCGAGATAATTACTGTGTCTTAACCGCCATCCGCCACCAACCCCTTAGCAGTGCGCCAAGGGGTTGGTGGCGAACATATTTATTGCTCGATGCCAACTCTTAGAGCAGCTCTGGCTTAGGTGACGGATACACATTAGCGGTATCACGCCCCAACCCTTTAACCAAACTTGCCTGCGGCCCATCGTCCCCACGCGCTTCAACAAAGCGGACAGTGTCGCCGTTATTGAGTTTATCGAAGCCCGGCGGTGAGACGCTGTTTTCGTGAAAATAGATTTCACGCCCGTCCGGTGTCATTAAAAAACCATAGCCTTTATCGCTAAACATCTTATTGACGACTGCATACGGCGTCTCTTCAAGGACAACTCGCGTCTCTTGTAAACGCCCTGCATAGGCCTTTAACTGTCGTTCTGCTGCATCGAATGCATCGCGGATGGTCACATAAATATCATTGAAATTGTCGTGTTCGTTTGGCTCACGCGACACAACCAAATCTTCCCCTGGAACACTGATTTCAATGTTGACCCGATGATTCAGAACATCATAGCCAGGGGTTCGATTGGGCACTTCAAGCGTCACTCGACAGCCTACAATGTGCTCAAAATACCGGTTTAATTTATCAACACGCTCACGTACAACCGCTTCTACTGGATCAGAACGCTCCGCATTCCTAAACGTAATTTCCAAAGGTATCTGCATAATTCACCTCATGTGAAAAGATTGACGCAGCTAAAATACAAGCAGCGGGCCGTACGTCGATCCGGCCCATCCCCACGAAGAAGTCCGCACTGATTGCCCGTCAATTCAAAGTGGGCAACAGCACACCACTACTCTCCATAAGTATCACGAGCATAGACAGCTTTTTTAACCAAGTCCAACACCCAAGGTACAAGAAGCAAACACAGTCCTGCGCGCATCAGTCTTTAGCACCCCAATCGACTTGCCTTGATACTCTGTAAACGCTATGTTTGTAGGTCAATCCAGACGATGACTGCTAGATAGCCTCATACTGCACTAGGTTACTCTATCGAACGGCAGTGCTCAGCGCGTTTTAAGGTGAGGGCGGTAAGAGTATGTCCAGCAATGGAAAAGCAATGATTACCACGGAAAAGCTGCCGATCAAGCTGTGGCTGGACCCCGAGCAAATGGACCCAGGTGCACTTGAGCAAGCGCGCAATTTGGCCAACCTGCCCTTTGCCTTTAAGCACATTGCCATTATGCCCGACACCCACCAAGGCTATGGCATGCCGATCGGTGCCATTCTTGCCACCCAAGGCGTAATTCTACCCAACGCGGTGGGTGTCGATATTGGCTGCGGCATGTGTTCCTTGCGCACCAACTTGCGCCAAATCGATACCGAGGATCTAAAAGCGATTATAAAAATCATCCGTGAGACCATTCCGGTGGGTTTTGCGCGCCATACAAAGCCGCAAGATACCGCTTGGATGCCCGAAGTCAGCGGCCACTTACCCATCGTTAAACAAGAATACGAGAACGCCCTGTATCAGATTGGCACCTTAGGCAGTGGCAACCATTTTATCGAGATTCAACAAGGTTCAGATGGTTATATCTGGATTATGATCCACTCTGGCTCACGCAATATGGGCTTTACCGTAGCCAATCATTACAACGATATCGCCAAAGCCTTAAACCAAGCTGCCGGCGAAGATACCTCCACCGACTTGGCGTACCTGCCCGCCGCCTCTGAGCATTTTCAGTTGTATAAAGATGAAATGGACTACTGCCTCGAATTTGCCCTAGCCAACCGTCTGCTGATGATGGAACGAGCCAAAGCCGCCTTTAAGGCCCTTATTCCCGAGGTTGAATTCAGTCATTTGATTAATAAGCCGCATAACTTTGCCGCCGAAGAAGAACACTTTGGCCAAACAGTGATGGTGCACCGCAAAGGGGCAACACGCGCACGCAAAGACGAATGGGGCATGATTCCCGGTTCGCAAGGGACCCGTTCTTTTCTGGTCACAGGTAAAGGCGAAGTAGAGTCCTTTCAGTCCTGCGCACATGGCGCGGGACGCATTATGAGCCGCGCCCAAGCACGCAAACGACTGGACTTCAAAGAGGAAGTCAAAGCCCTCAAAGAGCGCGGTATTTTACACGCCCTCCGCAGCCGTAAAGATTTAGATGAAGCGCCCGGCTCTTATAAAGACATTGATGAAGTGATGCACAACCAACGCGACTTGGTGGACGTACAAATTGAGTTGCAGCCTTTAGCCGTGATTAAGGGTTAACGGCTGCATTTTTCTAAAAGATGCCATAAAGGTTGATATAGAAAAAGCTTTTACGAGAGGCCGCAAAAGGGCAAAACCATCCTTCTTGACCCTTTTGCGCCAACTGTATAAAGGGATATCAGGCTATTTATTGAGCTGACGGCTGAAATACCAAACTGTACGTCACAGGCACCAGCAAGCTGATGGAGGGCAATTTAGCGATCTCACGCAAGGCTTCAACAGCTTCTGCCAGCTTGTAATCTGCAGCATTCATAAGCACAGGCTCTAGCGCTACAACACTTATTTTATTGCCCGCCAGCTGCGTCACCTGCACGCGGCTGTTCAGCTCTTTTTCAATGCCATGCAAGGACAGCGTTAGTTTGATGGTATCAGTGTACGTCTCACCCAGCTCAAGCTGAGTCGCACGGGTTAGGTCCAGCATCCCGCTGATTTTAGCTTGAGCAAACTGCCCCACGTCAAACAGCATCGCCTGCATACGCTCATCACGAATAGGTATACCAGTTTCTACACTGGCCAAATCAATCGTCAGCGACACTTCTCCCGCCTCACTGACTGAACCGCTTAAGTTTTTAAAGCGATTGATCTCACCAATATGCGCGTCTTTAATCGAGATGTACTGCAGCGAAGATTGATCATTCAGCAATGTCCAATCGGCAAATGCACAAGGTGCCAAGCCCATTAACATCAAGAGCAGCAAAGGTATTTTTTTCATCATTATTTTCCTTGTAGAAGTCTACTTATTCATTTTTTTATGGGTGTTACCAAGCACTGAGCCTAACACTTGAACCCATCTGCAGGAAACAGTCTACGCCGGACAAAAAGTATTTAATCGCTGTCCTGCGACTGCTATGTTGCTTTAAGCGCCCGTTTTTCCGACCGACTTAACTGGCTGATTAAGGTGATGTCTTGAGCCCTAGGCTATTTCACTTAAAACAACGCAAAAAGCATTAAAATAGACTAACTGGCTCGATTAGCGTCTAATTGAGGACTATTTAACAGATGCGGAAGTGGCAGCGTGCGCGACGAATTTTGGAAACATTACGAGCTGGATGAGCTGAGCGACACAGAGTGGGAAGCGCTCTGTGATGGTTGCGGTCAATGCTGTCTAGTGCGTGAGGTGGAACCTGATCAGGTGACCGTCTTTAATATCGCCTGCGGGCTGCTCGACTTAGAGAAAAGCGCTTGCAGTGATTACGCCAATCGCCTCAGTAAAGTGCCGTATTGCAGTCAGTTAACCCCCGCCAATATCCCTAAATTTAACTGGTTACCTGAGTCCTGCACCTATCGATGTATGTATCGCGGCGAAGCCTTGCCGAGCTGGCATCCATTACTCACCGGAAACCGCGAGCAAATGCGTAAAGAAGGCATTACAGTCAGCCCCACAGCCATCTCTGTCGAGCAAGTACCACGTTCTGAAAGGCCTTTACATATCATCAAAGTTAAAGCCATCTAATGATACCTGGCGTACACTGAACAGCTCGGCTTAGTCCATATTCGGCAAACCGCCGCTGACAATTGCCAGCTGAATAACAATGATAGCAACGCCCAAAAAAAACACCATGAACAAAGCCAGCTGACCACCCAACACACGGTAACCGCCACTGTGCTGCTTGCGGGTTTGGCGCACCAATAATGCCGGTAACAATAAAGATAAAACGGATAAAGCAATTGCCGCAAAACCTAAGGCAAAAATAAAACCTTTAGGGTAAAACAGCGCAAACAGTAAGGGCGGCATAAAAGTCATAAACCCTGTTTGCAGGCGACCATTGACAGTATTTTTAAGCTTAAAAAAATCAGCCAAAAAATCAAATAAGCCCAGCGCCACGCCTAAAAATGACGTTGCTAAAGCCAAGGCCGCAAACAAACGCACTGCCATTTCAACTTGCGTCGTCCCCACGACCGCGTTAACTGCTGCCAATAAACCATTTAAGCCGCTTTTATCAGCCAGAATACCCATAAAGTTATCCGGTTCAATGGTGCCCAAGGTGGCAAGCTGCCAAAAAATATACACCAGTAACGGAATGGCGCTGCCAATAACAAAGATCTTACGCAACTTCGTCGTGTCACCCTGCATATAGCTGACGATGCTCGGTACGCTGCCATGGAAGCCAAAGGAGGTAAACACAATTGGAATAGCCGACAGCAGCACAGCCTGCTTAACCGGCATGCTCAATAAATTCACCTGATGCACATGTGGCAGCAGCAAGATCAGTATCGTCGCTAAAAAGAATATTTTGCTCGCAAATAAAAAACGGTTAATCAGATCAACTGAGTGCGTGCCAAAGCACACCGCGCTTCCGCCCATCCCAGCAAACAGCAACACCCCAACATAATCAGGCAACTGCCAGCCCAATAGACTATTTAAGGACTCGCTAATAATCTCACCGCCACCAGCCAAGTAGGCCGCAATCAAGGAGTAGAGTAAAAACGGCAGCGCCACGCTGATAATCAAGCGCCCCGAGCGGCCTAAATATTTAAAGGCCAGCGAGCTAAGACCCATTTTGGAATCGTTGTACTGGTAGGCCTCGACTAAGAGCAAGGCGGTATAGCTCATAATAATCCACAGCCCTAATAACAGCAGCAGCGCGGTGGTAAAGCCAATACCAGCAGTGGCAAGCGGCATCGCCAACATCCCAGCGCCCAAGGCCGTGCCGGCGACAATGAAGGTACTTCCAAAGGCACTGTTGCTCACAGATTCTCCTCGTCTAACTGCCAATCAATCGACGTTATGCAGCCCAATAACAGGCTTAGGCTTTGAAACATGACTGCAACAGCGCCCGTAGCTTGTCATGCCCCAAAGTATTCATTAGCTCTATATTGCGCTCTGGAATATCATCCACATCAGGGTAATCAGCAATCACGCGCTCAAGACTGTCCTCTCGCAGCAGATGTAAAATCGGATAAGGCGCGCGGTTGGTATAGTTCTCGGCATCACTCGGCCGCGTCCCGCCAAACTGATAGTCAGGGTGGAAGCTAGCGATTTGGTAGGTACCTTCCAGCTGCATATCCAGCAGCAAACGATCGGCACAACTTAAAAAATCGTTGTAATCGTAAAAGTCCTGTAGCACCTCAGGGTGAATCAACAGGGTGGTTTCCACTGACGAGTCAGCATTGAGCAACTCCAGCTCATTTTGCAAAGCCATCAATAACTGCTCTGGCGTGGTAGCTGCGGTCGTCACAAAGCGCACACGATTTTTAACCAACTCACGCTTGGCAAATGGACAAAGATTCATCTCCACAACAAAGGTTTCAACCCACTTACGTACAGCTAGAACACTTGTTTCGTCATTCACAGAGTCACCTAACCGAGGTACATCGTTCATAGTTTTTCCAGATTAATTTATTCATCCCACAACGCTCAGGTTAGAGTACTCGATAACTATTCTCCATGATGTTAACTGCCGACACTGCCGCTTGCGCGACAGCTTAAGCCACTTAAAACTTGTCCGTCATCGCGCCCTCAGAGGCTGAACCCACGGTTTTAGCGTATTTGGCTAAGACACCACGGGTGACGTTCGGCTTGGGTGCGGTCCAAGCGCTTAAACGCTGTTGCATCTCGTGCTCTGAGATGCCTAAATTGATTTCATTATTTTCCGCATCAATCGTAATGGTATCGCCGTCCTCAATAATCGCAATGGGCCCACCGACCATGGCTTCAGGGGTGATATGTCCAACCACAAAGCCATGACTGCCACCGGAGAAACGTCCATCGGTAATTAACGCCACTTGATTGCCCAAGCCGCGGCCCATAATGGCTGAGGTCGGCGAGAGCATTTCGCGCATCCCTGGGCCGCCTTTCGGGCCTTCGTAGCGAATCACCAACACATCACCGGCCACCACAGTACCGTCCAAAATAGCGGCCATGCAGCCTTCTTCGGAATTAAACACCCGTGCCTTGCCAGTAAACTGCGTACCTTCTTGGCCACTGATTTTAGCCACAGCACCCTCAGGGGCAATGCTGCCGCGTAAAATGCGCAAATGACTGTCAGCCTTCAGCGGCTGATCAAAAGGCCTGATGATGTCTTGGCCGTTTGCATAGTCTTCGACATCGGCGAGATTTTCCGCAAGGGTTTTACCATTTACAGTTAAGCAGTCACCGTGCAGCAAGCCCTTATCCAGCAAGCGCTTCATCAAAGGGGCAATACCGCCAATCTTAATCAGATCCGACATCAGGTAGCGACCCGATGGACGCAAATCCGCCAAGACAGGTACACGCTTACCGATTTCAGTGAAATCATCAATATTGAGTTCAACGCCAACCGTATCGGCCATAGCCAACAAGTGCAGCACGGCATTGGTTGAACCACCAAAGGCAATCACCACAGTAATCGCATTTTCAAAGGCTTTGCGGGTCATGATATCGCTGGGTTTAATATCATTCTCCAACAGCCAGCGAATGGCTTGACCTGCCTGCAGGCAGTCGGCACGCTTTTCTGAGGAAATCGCTTCTTGCGCAGAACTGCCGGGCAAACTCATACCCAAGGCTTCAATCGCCGTCGCCATGGTATTGGCCGTGTACATCCCGCCACAAGAGCCCGGTCCTGGAATAGCAGTTTTTTCAATGGCGATCACTTCAGCTTCAGTGATATCGCCACGCGCATGCGCACCCACCGCCTCAAACACCGAAACAATATCAGTATGGTTTTTACCCGGCTGGATGGTGCCGCCATAAATAAACAAGGCTGGACGGTTTAAGCGCGCCATAGCCATTAAGCAGCCGGGCATATTTTTATCGCAACCGCCGATCGCAATCAGCGCATCATGGCCCTGGCAACCGGAGACGGTTTCAATGGAGTCAGCAATCACTTCACGCGACACCAAGGAATACTTCATGCCTTGATAGCCATTGGCGATACCGTCGGAGATGGTAATGGTATTGTAAATAATGGGTTTCGCATCAGCCAAATACACGCCTTTAGCCACCTCATCGGCTAAGCCATCAATGTGCATATTACAGGGCGTGACTTGACTGCCGGTGGAGATAATACCCACTTGCGGGCGCTTAAAGTCTGCATCATCAAAACCAACCGCACGCAGCATCGATCGGGCCGGGGCTTTTTGAATCCCATCGACCAAAATGGCCGAGTATTTTCTGCCTGTATCATCTACTTTAATCATCTCGCCTCCAATAGCGCAGTATTTTAGTCAACTATAAGCCCAAATAAAGGCGAAGCATACTTAAGGGTTGCAGGCCCTGAGCGCCTTATGAGCAAAACTCGCTCAGCTGTTGCAAAAATCAAGGCGTTACTGGCCAAGAAAAATCAACTGGCAATTGTTTTAAGCTCGATGCGTTCATCAAGGCACTCATAAGAGCCCATTTCAAATTCGCGACAAATCCATGGACGGTTGTCATAAATAGTACACATAAAGGTCTTGCGATCGATCGCCGAGCACCAGCCATCATCCAAGCGCAACATGGTTTCGCCACCCCATTGATCCACAGCAATATGTTCCTCAGGAACCCCGGTATCACTGATAATCATCACTTCCAAACGGCAGCAGCCAGCACGGCAATTGGCGCAGCTGATCTCGGATTCAGGTGTATTTTTTATAGTTAGGATCACTTATATTGTCCATTGGGATGATTGCGTATGGCACGCTCGTATTGATCATAACTGAGTCGGCCTGCCCAAACACGCTGAATCGCTGTACCAGTTAGCCAGCCAGTCCTCTAACTGATCGCGTAACATCGCGGCGACGGGTTCAGCGTGAGTGAGAATTTCATTGATACGATGAAAGTGCAGCAAGCGTACGTCTGGGGCTTGCGGCCTTAGCAGGATATCAGGCGGCTGGTGGTGCAGGGCTTGACGGGTAATGGCCTGCTGCATAATTTTAAAGCTATTGAACAACATATCGCTCAGTCCGATGTCCTGACCATTGTTGGTCTGGTGGTTGCCCGATACGTCAACCGCAATCACCAGATCGACCGTGCCTTGTAACAGATCGAAGGGCAAGGGGTTAGAGGTACCGCCATCGATCAGCAAATGCTCGCCGCGCTGTACAGCCATAAACAATCCGGGCACCGCGATACTCGCCTCTATCGCGGGGAACAGATCACCCGCATCAATCGATACGCTGTCCGCCGTCCAATAATCGGTCGCCACCACCGTCAGCGGGATAGGTAGTTCCTCAAAAGTTCTAGCCTCGGTATGGGTGGCCAACAGGCGCATAAAACCACCCGAATCGAGCAACCCACCGCTGCGCCCGAACCGTACCAGATCGGCCAGTTTTACATTCGATTTAGCCAGCCCCGAGAGCGCCTCCAGCGGCGAGCCGGCCACCATCTCGAAGATCCCTTGTATCTTCTTAGCCGAGAGTCCTGCGGCATACAGCCCGCCGATTACGGCACCAATACTGGTGCCCACAATGCGATCTGGCACGATACCCAGCTCGTCGAACACCTGTAAAATGGCGATATGCGCCAAACCATTGGCACCGCCAGAGCCCAGCGCCAAGCCGATCGTTGGCCGAGCCATGGGGCTGTCAGTGGAACCTACTATGGCCTTAGTGAGCATCTGTAGGCCGCTAACAAATCGTGATGTCATGCCTTATTCTCCAAGGTTGCACTGCATAGCGGCTGAAGCACTGCTAAAAATAGTAGCATAAGCAGCGCCACAGCTCATCACTGTTGGCCCAGCGCCAGCATCCAACTAACAGTCTGTGCTGGAATCGCTTATGCTAAGCGGACACTATAGATTTTTTACGCAAAGACCTGCCATGATTTTTATAAGCAATAGCATCAGCTTGGATGACCATGAGGTCGAGATGAGCGCGATACGCTCGCAAGGCGCGGGTGGGCAGAACGTTAACAAAGTGTCCTCTGCCATTCATTTACGCTTTGATATCAATGCTTCAAGTCTGAGCGACTTTTACAAACAGCGTCTCTTAGAAAGTAAAGACAGCCGCATCACTAAGGATGGTGTGCTAATTATTAAAGCGCAGCAATTTCGTACCCAAGAAAAAAACAAAATCGATGCCTTTGAGCGCTTGCAACAGTTTATCATCGAAGCCACCTATATCAGCAAAACCCGCCGGCCGACAAAACCGAGCAAAAATGCACAACGCAAACGTACCGACCAAAAAACCCAGCGTGGCAAAACTAAATCATTGCGCGGCAAGGTTGAATTTTAAGTTGGCATAATAATAAGGAGTTCATAAGCCCGCATGTTACCCATCACCCACAGCCGTAAAGATCCAACCCATTTAACCTTTATTATCTTAATGATCTTGGTCGGGCTCAATTTGCGTCCAGCGCTATCATCCCTTGCCCCGCTGTTGCCGCGTATCGAAAGTGAAGGTGAACTCTCGGTCTTGACCCTGTCCTTACTGACCACTCTGCCGGTACTGTGCCTTGGACTCTTTGCCCCATGTGCACCTTGGCTGGCTCGGCGGCTGGGCATTGAACGTAGTCTGGCGCTGGGTTTGATTATCCTCAGTGCTGGGCTTGCCTTGCGCGGCCTGAGTAGTGCTACGACCCTGTTTACTGGCACGCTCATGATTGGTGCGGCCATAGGTATTCTTGGCACCTTATTGCCGGCGCTGGTTAAACGTGAACTGGCCGACAGTGCTGATTTAATGACGGGCGTATATACCATGGCACTCTGTCTGGGTGGCGCTTTGGGTGCGGGACTGAGTATTCCGCTGGCTGATGCGCTGGGCAGTTGGTCGCTGAGCCTGATGTCATGGGCCAGTTTTGCACTCACGGCACTGATTGCTTGGTGGTGGATCATGCCGCAACCGGCTGCAGAGCAGCAGCATACAGCCTCATCCGGGCACGCTCGCGCGCTACTCGGTCAGCCCTTGGCTTGGCAGGTCATGTTATTTATGGGCAGCCAATCCTCGCTGGCTTATATCGTCTTTGGCTGGTTACCCACGCTGCTGGTGCGGCAAGGTTACAGTGAAAGCCAAGCCGGCTGGTTGATGAGTGCATCAATCTTGATCCAACTGATCTCCGCGATTGCTGCACCTTGGTTGGCACGCATGAGTCGCGATCAACGCCCTGCTCTTATGGTCGTTCTCAGCTTAGTGGGCATCGGTCTGTGTATGTTATTGCTCGGCCCTGCCTCACTCAGTTGGCCCGGCGCAATGCTGCTCGGTCTGGGTCAAGGTGGCTCATTTAGTCTGGCTTTGACCTTGATCGTCTTGCGCAGCGGCAATGCCAAGATTGCCGGTGAACTGTCCGCGTTGGTTCAAGGCGGTGGTTACACCCTAGCCGCGATGGGACCGCTGGTTGTTGGCCTAATGATTGATGCGCAGATAAGTACCCAAGGCATTACTTGGGTACTGCTCACGATTCTAGCTTTTGCTGCATTCATGGCGCTGTTCGCCGGCCGGCAGCAGCGACTGGAAATCGATGACAGCGGTGTGCTGCTAACCATGAATCAGCGGCATGGGCTTAACCAGCCCTAGGCCCAGACGTCATGCAGTTAAAGGCTACAACTCAGATTAAGCAGATCAGGCTATTTCCGAGCGGGAGCTTTACTGCCGAGCGGCTAACAAGTCCATGGCTAAAGCTTCAGCGACTTTTATCCCATCAACGCCCGCTGACAAGATGCCGCCAGCATAGCCCGCCCCTTCGCCCGCAGGGTATAAACCCTTAGTGCTGATACTGTTGAAGCTGATTTTGTCGCGTTTAATACAGATGGGCGATGAGGTGCGTGTTTCGACCCCAGTTAACACCGCATCATACATAGAAAAACCTTTAATCTGTCGCTCAAATGCAGGAATCGCTTCTCTGATGGCGCGTACTGCGAAAGCAGGTAACAACTGACTCAAATCGCTAAGCGTCACCCCAGGTTTATAGGACGGCGTTACGCTACCTATTTTTTCAGAGGCTTTACCGGCCAAGAAATCGCCCACCAATTGCATCGGCGCATTGTAATTTGAGCCACCCATTGCATAGGCTTTTTCTTCCAGCTGACGCTGTAAATCAATACCGGCTAAAGGGTGTTGTGGATAGTCTGTTTCAGGATTCACATCAACCACAATGGCTGAGTTGGCATTACGCTCATTGCGTGAATATTCGCTCATGCCATTAATCACTAACTTACCCGGCTCCGACGCGGCCGCCACCACAGTACCACCTGGGCACATGCAAAAACTGTAGACACTGCGACCGTCTTTACAGTGATGGACTAATTTATAGTCAGCCGCGCCTAAAATCTCATTGCCCGCATGCTCACCAAAGCGTGCTTTATCAATCACAGACTGCGGATGCTCTATTCTTAAACCAATCGAGAACGGCTTCGCCTCGATATAAACTCCATCCTCTAACAACGTCTGGAATGTATCCCGAGCACTGTGGCCGATGGCTAAAATAACATGCTGAGTCTTGATCACCTCGCCCGAACTTAAGGTCAGTCCTTCGACTTGCTGGTCAACAATATTTAAGTGCTCCAGCTTTTCCCCAAAGCGGATCTCACCGCCTAAGGCGATAATCTCTGCGCGGATATTTTCCATCATTTTGACTAATTTAAAGGTACCTATATGCGGTTTACTGACATAAAGGATTTCTTCAGGCGCACCGGCTTTAACAAACTCAGTTAAGACCTTACGACCATAAAACTTGGGATCTTTGATTTGCGTATAGAGTTTTCCGTCAGAAAAAGTCCCTGCCCCACCCTCACCGTATTGCACATTCGATTCTTCATTAAGCTGTCTATCGCGCCACAAACCCCAGGTATCTTTAGTGCGCTGCCTCACATCTTGGCCGCGCTCAATCACAATAGGTTTCAAGCCCATTTGCGCCAAAAGTAATGCCGCTAAAATACCACAGGGGCCAAAACCGATAATCACCGGGCGTTGTTGTTCAGCTTGAGGAAAATTAGTCAGCTTCTCGGTAACAAACTTATACTGCATATCTGGGCTCGGCTTAACACTACCCTTACCCGCAAACTGTGCAAGACAACGCGCTTCAGCTTCAGCCGTGAGTTCTATGTCTAAGCTATAAATCAAGAAAATTAAATTGCCCTTTCTTGCATCATGACTTCGTTTAAAAACCGAAAGCCCAATGAGTTCACTCTCTTGTAGTTGCAGTACACGTATGACTTCTTCTTTTATTGCACTACTGGAATGATCTAAAGGTAATTTAATATTGGTAATTCTTAACATAATTATATGTACTGCCTGCTGTATAGGCCGATGCGCATGCCTATTTAAAATGGTATCCAGCGAGATGGCCTGCCACGGCAACCACCTTGCTCATAAAATATAACCGTTCTTGGTCGTCATTACTGAACAGATAAAACCCGCCACAGCGCAGTGGGGCAGGACCTTTAGCCTCAGTCAATCAGGATGAATGCAAGCGCAGGTCAAGCCCACAAACTCGGAGAAGTCAGCAGTGTTTCGCTGGCATACAGTCAGTAGAACTGCGGCCCTAGCTCAATATAGCCGTTGGCCACAGTATGCATGTTCCAAACTATTTTCTGCGTCCCGCTACCAACAATAAGCTACCGGCAAAGATTGCTGCAATTCCGGCCCACAATGGAATGTTCACGGTTTCTTTTTCTTTTGCCGTCAACTCGATGGCACCTAATTTGACCACAGTCGTGTCTTTTGTATAGCTAAACCCGCCATACACCAGACCCAGAGTGCCCGCGAGGATCAATGCCAGCGCAAAAACTTTAATTGTATTCATATAATGGAGTCCTTGACTATATGTTCAATGTCCAAACCTCAACGCCGAAGGCGCCTAAGCGAACGATGTTCGGACCATTAAAGCATGAATTGATCAGCGTGCGAAATACACAACGCGGGGTGCTGCGAAAGTGGCTTTTTAAAGTACAACACCGAGTGTTTGAAAGGACCTCGCGCCTCAAACAACGGCGCGGCTCGACTGCGTGACGAGGTCCAACATATGCAACAGATCCATAGTGTCATTATTAACTCAGTTATGGCCAAGTCGACAGCATTCACGCCTCACACAAGGAATCATCCACAAAGGCAAGCTTCCAGCCACCAGGTGTATTGATGAAATAAAACCCGCGGGGATTAGCGTATGTATTGGGCAGATAAACGGCCATTAATTCCGCATCTGGATAGACTACCTCCACCGATTCGCTAGCAAAAGTTTCTAGATTAATAACCACTTTAGGAAGCCCCGGCAACCATTGATAATATACCTGCTTATCCTGATCAAACTCGAGTTCACAAGGATTCATCTCGGCAGCAATAACCTTAAATACCTTTTCGCCATCTGTCGCTGCTTTACTCAAAAAGTCATCCTCCTGAGTAAAACCAAAACCTGCCTGTCTAGAAGCGAGCTTAGCTACCGTACCCGGAGCGTAATAACGTCTTACATCCATTGCCGGATCAATATAGGCGGTCAGCACTTGATCGTTGCTACGCAGTAAAGTATTAAAGTTTTTACCCCAATAAACGTCACTTAAAAAGCCATCAACAAACGCTGGAAACATATCCATTAAACGTCCCGCTGAGGCATTACCGGCTTGCTCTGCAGTATCAGTATCCATCACTTCTAGAGTCAGCGACTTAATCACATGCTTGATACTGCCTTGCAGCATGTCTTGATCTTTTTCCGGGTAGACGAAGCGAATATTGAAATAGCTATCCCCACCCAGTTGGGCATAATCCGTATGCAAAATACCTTCTGTTTTATATTCGATAAGATAGGCGTTAGCATCTAGCTTTTTGTTGAAAACCCCTTGAGCTGACTGCAACGCTTCCTCGTACGCCTCTTGCACCGTATACAGATCGCCGTCTGTTAGATAATTATTTTTATAGTCACGATAAACTAGCAGCTCGATACGCTGATCTTTTGAGATAAATTTTTGCCCATCCTGATTGGTTGCTTCACCTTGCGGAATCAAAAAATCAGGATACTCAAGCCTATAGTCGTAGCGTTGATTGTGGTAAGTCTCGTAGCTTGCCGAGCTATCGCTACAAGCAGTAAGCAGCACAGCGGTGATAAAAAATAATAAGCCGTTAACTGTAGTTGTCATAAATATAGACCCTAAAGCTGATGATTAGAAAAGATCGTCGAGGGTTAAGTCGGTAAATTTAAAAGCCCACCGCACTTATTTAGCTATCGATTTAACGGCTGAAATATTATCTTTCCCATTTTTCATTGTTCCATTTTAAAGTAACGTACTTGATTGCTTCGTCGGGAATGCCATCAACTTCAGCGTAACCTAGCAATCGATCAGCATCTAAGCTTACTTTGAGCGACGTACCCTTTTGCGGTAATTGGTAATAAAGATGATAAGCACCTTTAGTAAACTGTTGCAGGGCAAACTTGCGGTTCTCAGGCGATAGCTGTGCAATATCTATAAAGTCACTCAAGTTATAGTTTTGCTGACCACCAAGCTGATAATTAGGGTCCTCGGTAAGCATCCCTTTTTGATAGAAAAATACCCTTATCTCGCTACCGGATTCCGTACCATTATTAATGGCTACGAGCTTACGACCATCTTGCAAATTCCAATAGCTCATTTCCCAGCCGAACTGCATTCCAGTCAGGTTAAGGTAGCCGTTTTTTACATCGTAAATATCAATGGGCGTCGGTGAAATATCAAACGCTGAGTCTTCACCAATATGCTTGAGCAACTGCTTGCGCTTGGCCGTACTAATGGCTTCTAGCGGAAAAACATCATCAGGTAGCAACAGAAAAATATCTTTAAGATTCACAGCGCTCGTACTGCTTGCATCTGCTGTAATGTTATTTCCATGCGCCACTGCATCTACCACTGTAGCAGACACATTGTGTTGACTCTCATCTGTGCAGCCAAACAGAAACACAAGAAGGCTAGGTAGAAAAAATCTTACTGTCATAATAAGTCACTTTTACTGTGCTATTTAAAATAGGCATCCTTCACCACAGGTGGCGTGCCTAGGCTGATTTTCTCTATTAAGGTCCAGTATTAAACTCTATGGTTTTAACCAATTCATTGTTATCAAACAAAACTGTCAACGTGAGGAAGCCGCCCATGATAATGGTTGTATCACCTTCATCATTTATATAGACATCATCCTCAGTTAGTTTGAATTTTTTCAGCAGAGAACTCTTATCACTGCCTTTTCCGCCACAAGTAATCCAGCCAAAACTCTTACTCGGTTTGTTGAGATAAGCGTGGATCATGCGCTCATTTTCATAGATTAACCGTATGCCATCAAACTCCAAGGTCGTAGTGGTTACAGTATGCTCATCATCAATATAGCCCGAAACGTCCACTGGGCCTTCTTCAGTCAATTCAGACAGCGGTTTACCTAACAGACGTTTTGCTTCGCGAGGGTTAGCGCCTAACTGCAACTGCGCGAGGGTAAAATTTTGCAAAAAAGGCAGCGTTTTTTCGTCACCCTGTACATCATACGGACTGACCTGACGCGTCCAACCCTCGACTTGCTCACGTGGATAGTAGCATTTGTACCAGGTGTTCTTATGGGCATCTTTGACCGCCGACAAACAGATAAGCGACTGATTGTTCTCTTCAGAGAGCCTAGCAATGACTGTGCTATCAGCCGTCGCTTGATCATATAGAACGGTATTAGTTTCATTGAGCATAAAGATGGGCAAAGTTTTATCAATACTCAGTGCTGATATTTCGGATACTGAGGTACTGTGCTGTTGACTTTGCCCATCACATGCCGTGAGCAAGGCAAAAACAACGATAAGGACTGAAGTTTTAAACTGTTTAAGATTCATAATTTATTCATTATTTTATTAATGTTGTTTCTATATAGTCGATAAAAAACGTATTGTCTGCGGGTATAAGCCGTACCTTGTTAGAGAAAACAATATTTTCACCATAATCAACCAAGACACTATATTCAAAATCGACAATATGACTTATAGCAACGTTTGCCAATCTATCACCGACTTGCATTCCGTTTCCCATACCAAAAGGTGTCCAAACTTCTTGGCCTAAAGGGTAAATATTCCCCCATTTATTTTTATACACTTTTTCGGCGGCAACACGTTCATCTTTTGTTTCAAAATCAGGATACTCAAAGAGTTTCAGCGTTTCCTGATGAAACTCAAGATAGCGCTCTGCAAACAACATATTCTGGTCAGGTAGACAATAGCCGTTACTACTTTTGCATTGAAAGATACTGTTAAGCCATCTTGCCCCAGAAGAGACCTGCTGCTCACTTACTCTTTCTTGCAAAACAATGGATTGACTATCATTTTGGTGAGCAGAATTTTGATCACAGCCGCTTACTAGGGCTAATACCATTATTGAGTAGAAGAACGTTATGAAAGGCAACAGTGTTTTTTTCATCGTTTTAAAAGCGCAAGTAAAAGTCCAAATGTATTTAAATCCAAAGAAGCAATAAACAGCACCGATGCGTTGCTGGTTGGGTAATCACCACCTCTACATTTCCACCCGCTGCACACCCCTGTAACTTGGAATTTTTTTCAAGGCTTTTAAGTAGTCAATAGCCGCCTCAGCTGTCGGACGGAATAATCCTTGGCCTGGATCTTTATGATCGTATTTATAAACCGAAGCCATGTAATTATTCATGATGACGGAATAGGTTTTATCCATAGCGAGCGGTTTTCCATTCATAGTGAAAAACTCAATATCTTTCAGGTTTTGATCGGAATTTAAGGTATAACGTGCAGTTATTCCCGATGGATAAATTGGCTTATTCCCATCGAAGGCGTAGGCAAAGAGGAATAAATCGCGCAATTCATGACCCGTAAGGTTGAATAGCACCATTTCATTACCAAAGGGGTCAATTTCATACACATCTCGGGTACGTACTGGTCCTTTAGCCAGATTAGCGATACGTACACCGCCGGCATTTATCAAAGCAATATCCGTTTTCGCTTCAGTACGAATAGCATCAGTCACTAAATAGCCAATTTCTTCATAACTGGAAAAATCATCCTCAGCCAGCGCGATAGTTTCAGTTAAAGCAGGGTTAGTATTATAACCATCCACTACCGCCTGGATATCGGCACGAGTCTCGCCATCTTTAGCAACCGTCAGTAACTGCTGTTGTTGATCAACTGCTCCGTCAGGGTTCACTGTCAGTTGAATCAATGATGCATATTTAAGTCTGCGCTCAGCTTGGGTGATCATAATGCCGTTGTGGATTTGTTCACTTTCAACCTTAGTGTGGGAGTGTCCACCAATAATCAGATCCACAGTGTTTGCTGGCAACTGATTCGCTAATTTTACATCCTCTTCAAAACCTAAGTGGTTGACCATCACCAACACATCATTCTTATCTTTTAAGAATAGATATTGCTGTACGGTTTGCAAAGGATCGTTGAACTTAAAGCCCTTCACATTATCTGGGTGAGTGTCTGGAACTCCGTTGGCGTTAATATCCAGTAACGAGAGGAAAGCCACTCTGAGCCCATTATTGGTTTCAATGATTGTGTAAGGCTTAATCCGGAAATCAGTATCGCTGGGTGGCTCTATATTGGCAGCCAAAAATTCAAAGTTAGCTTTGTGCGTAATATGCTCAAAACCTGCCAAGCCTGAATCAAACTCGTGGTTACCCACTGCCGACAGATCAAATTCCAGTGCGTTCATCAGCTCAATCATCGGCATACCTTTTTCCGGGTACTGATCATTTGCCGGATTGCCTGTTTGGTTATCGCCAGCAGAAACCAATAATAAATCTGGATAGGTTTCACGCAGCTCATCTACCATAGAGGCCAGTCGTGGGAAGTTATCTAAAGCCGCATGCATATCATTCACAGCCAAGATGGTGACACTTTTTGCTTGAGGCTGCCCTGCCACATCAAGGCTTGAGCTGGTACTGCAACCGGCCAACACAACCGTAACAAGTAACACAGCAGCGCACATCATCTTTACTGTTGCCAAATATTGTTTCATAGTGATTTCCCTATGAGGGTATATACAAACGATTCTCATCTTTTAGTTCACCGTCGAGAGCAATGCTATTGCCATAAGCATCGCGCACAACAGGCATTGAACTGGGCAACTTTTTATCATATTTAACGTAATAGGCACGGACTACATCAACCACTTTAGCCCCGTGAAATATGACGACCTTTTTATCGTTAACAAATACTTTCATATTGTTTTGACTCTCGTTACTTTTGGTCTTCACATAACTTGAGGCTAAGGCGCTCTAAACTGTCTAGTCCTTATTTAATACCCTGTGCACCATAACCTTCAATCGCGCCAAAAAGATCAAAGGCTTTTTCATATGGATAACGATTGCCGTACATGGAAACACGCACCGTTTCTGTACCTTGCATATTCATCCCCAAAGCGCTTCGTAAGTGGTTTATTGATGAATTAGGGTTAAACGATGAGGTTTGTGAGCCCGTTAAGCCGATAAAACCTTTTAGATAAGCTGCATCGATTTTGTCGCTGATCGCTTTAGCTTCTGCTTCGTTCATCTCGCGGTTGTTTTCATACTGAATCAGCTGCTCCACGTCTTCAAAATTTTTAGCCAAAACATAGGTCCAACCGCCACCACCCGATGGCAGTACTAAATCGCCATTACGGTTAGCAAAAAATAAGTTATCCCAAGCAGAGGTTATACGTTTAGCCTCTTTGGATTTATCAGCATCCACATAGGTACGATCCAGTGCACCATAGTTACTGGTACCGAAGATATTGTTATATACATCCGCATCAATGCCGGTCATATAACGGAAAGCAAATCCCATATCTTCCATAGTTTTATCGCGGCTCCAGCTAAATAGCACCGTATTATTATGGAAGGCTACAGATGAGGTATTAGGTTGCGCTAGACCACCACGCACTTCGCTAGCAGCCATGCGGTTGGCCACAAACACATTATTATGGATATCAAGATGCCCTCCCTTGACTGCCATTTGGATAGCAAAGTGATAGCCGTTGAGGAACACACTGTTGCGGATGGTTATATTGCCTTCGGCCTCACCACTGATCAGCTGAAACGCACTGGTCATCCCTGCGGGTTCCAGCACCTTGGCTGATGGTGATTCACCGACCACAACGATGCGTCCTGTTTCGGTACCTTCAGGAGCAGCGGCGAGCGGATTATCATACAAAGGCGCTACGTACTTGTTGATTTGGCCGCGATCGAAAACCATACCGTCGATCACAACAATACCATCTCGTTTACCCGCCACTCGAATATCCATCACCCCCTGATTGCCCGAGGTCATGATTTGTTTAACACCGGGACGCATTGTGCTACGAAATTTCAGAGGATCACGCTGCGCAAAATCATCAGAATAACCACCAATGATCGAGATATACTTGTTTACCTTGACCCAGCCTTGGTCTAAAGAACCAAGATAGTTGCCTTCGGCTACACGAATAACGGCACCTTCGGGGGCAACGTCAATGGCTTTTTGCAGATCTTTTAGCGGAGATGACTTGCTGCCGTCTTTGCGGTTGCTCCCTCTGCTGGCTGAAACATACAAAACAGGTGTCTCATCTGACTGAACCGCTTCAGTACCGAGTTCATTTTCGTTAACTTGCGCTTGAGCCGTCACGCTAAAGGCAAATACGCAGGCTAACGCCAAGAGTGTTCTGCTAGTTGCTGTTTTCATCATACTGTCCTTGTTTTAGCTTATGCTGCAGCCTTAGCTATCTTGGCCGCCTTTAATTTGCCTCTGAGCGTCACGGTCAAACCAACGGCAATAACGATCAGCGTAATACCTATCAGTGGTCGATAAAAAATCCACGCGATACCGATGGTGATCAGTGATGCAGGGGCCGCCACTAAGAACGCAATAAGACGGGCACCGGCACCCACGATTGTGCCGGCAATCGGCACTACATCGGCGATAACTGAGAGCGGCCTGAGCAACAAGTTAAGCCCAACCATCATGCACACGAAACCGGCCAACCTGAGCAGCCACGTCATCACAGCGTTGCTATCCTGCGCGGCTTGAATCATCGCGTCGGCAGAATGCGTACCTGTCTGGAGAAGCTCGATGGATCCCTGAGCCTTGGCAACATAAGGTTCGAAAGTATTCCCTATTTGTTTGGCGATCACGCTGACATCTACAGGTTTAACCATGGTGAACTTCACCCGCACATCGCCCACCTGCGAGTTGGCCGCGTCCGAGCCAATATAAAACCCTGTATCGTAAACTTGAGCCGTCTTTCTTATCGCCCGAGGTAAAGGCGTGTCACTTGCTATTACCAGCGGTTCAAAGCTATTGATTTTGCCAACAAGCCTGGGTGATAAAATAAAAGCATCAAGAGTAACTCTATCGGCAGTTTGCTCTGTTGAGGCATACGGCATGGAGGAAGGATTGCGATGCCCGTCTGATTTTTTAAAGTGGTCAGATTTGACCAACTCGCCCGACCACTCTCTGCTATACCAGTACTCGGTCACCGTCTCGGTGCCGCCACCCAATTTCTTCGTCGTCTCGCTGCTTGAGTTTTCCTTCCATTGGTACATTTCAACGGTCCGTCTGAGTTTCAGCGCCTTGGCTGACACACCAAAAACGGGGTCTGTCAGGGTGGCCTGCGTGTCAGCCAATCCAGTCAAGTGAATCAGACGCCCTGCGTTAGACGGATCAACTTTGTCAGCGGCGACTGAGACAACGATGTTGCCGCCTTCTTGCAGGGTTTTGTACGTTGTGACAGCTCTTCCTTCGTTCCAGAACAGGAGCGGGAATGCAAGAACAAACAACACAAGACCCACCAAGACACCCATGACAGCGCCTCCGATGCGACTGAACCACGACTGCCGTGTAACCTCTTTAAAGCGATCTTGTGACATCACTGTCTCCTTTCTTTCTATTTTGTCCTAGTCTGGAATCCTTTCAAACAGGTACGCCTTCGCACCTTGATGAAGCTAGAGTAGCGAACGATACATTGGCTCATCGAAATCCCGTTCGTCATCCATAACCTGTGAGCTGACGAAGCCTGACACAGAACCTGACAGCACCTGTGTTTTCAGCACTCTTCTTCTAAGCTGCTCTTAACACCTGCTTGATTGACTTCAGGCTGTTTTTGACTCGCCTCGAGCATCCTTTACAGTCTCTCGACCTGAATCTTTATACCAACAATACCCCTCATCAAACCTTCTGTGCACTCTTTTGGCGCACCCTATCTGTGTGTCCTCGTGCCGACCTTCTTATGCCATCACAAGGTTACAACTTTGAATATTGTTACTTTGAATCCTATACACTGATACTTACCAATCAATCAATTTTTTGATAGTCATTGGGCTTATAAAAACTCACTTTCACTAGTAACCAACAAACCTAGCCAACTATAATTTCTTCCAACACTTGATGGCCATGTAGTCTAAATCTCTATTTTTCATGACTACTTTATATAGCCTTGTTTAATACTCAGCAAGAAAGCTTTCAAGCTCTTTAGCCCGCAATGCAGTTTCTTCCAGCACGCAGTCGTTGCCCGTTACGATAGCCAAAGTGCCTCCATCTGGGTCAGCATAAAAACCACAGTTTGCATCACGATACTGAATCCAAAGGCGCTGTACCGCACGCAATTCATTTTTACGAGCAAGTGTCAGTTGCTCGCCAAGTTTTTTGTATACAGTATTTAACTTTGCATCTTGTATCACTGTTTCCGCTCGGATGCAGTTAAGCATTGCGGACGTAACACCCCCTGTTTTATCCATGCACGTTGAAAACTGCTTTGTATATAAAGAGTCATCCGCAGTCACAGGGCCGATCACTGCAAAAGATAAAATCAATGTAGCAAAAATACGTTTCATATGCATCCCTAAGAGTTGCGCTGTTGATAGTAGTCATATTAGTTTTTAATAAAAATAATGACATATACGTTCCAAGTTAACATCTTATTTAACAACGCCTACCTCGCAATGCACAGCTGTCTATGCGCCTAGGTGGACGATACATTAAGTGGGGTTTTTCGATTCCCATTCGAGGAAGTGATCAATGTCAGAACTGAAGGTCTTGACCGCCCAACCCAGAAGCGCCGCATCATCTAAAAGCCCAAAGCCCACAAGAAAATCAGGAATAAGGTCAATGGGCATGACAAAGTAGATCACCGAGGCGACAATCATGACGATCGAATACCAAGGAATATCTCGATAAGTACCCTTTGCATAGGCTCTAATAAGGCGAAAGCAAGCAGTCAACTGAGCCCAGATGCCATCCAGCGGCCCCTTCTTGCTCGTCGCTTTCCTGGAGGCCTTATCAATCAGAGCGTTAAGCTTCTCTGGGTCATTAACATAGTCTTCAGCCTTGCTCTTGGCCTTCTTGAACGATTCGCTACCTTTAGTTTTGCCTGCTGTATCCGCCTTGTTCTTTGCCATGAGATTCCCCTTGGTTGATTTGCTGCCTAAGGTCAAGTGCGCAACACATTGCCCAGCATGCGCCACCTATTATACGTGGAGGCAACCTACAGATAGCTTAACACTCCCGCCAAACCAACCCAGCAAGCGAGCACAGTCAACCACTAAACACTCGCTGCCAGTTGAGACGAGCGCCAAGGTTTTTTCGCGAGGAAAATAGTGTGTCGGCTACCTTTGCCCGGCCGTCCTCTAACGGTACGTACTTCAACTTTAAATCCAGCTTTTTTCAGCTGTATAACAAACATCGAATCGGCACCGGCAGACCACACCGCCAGCATCCCTTCCGGGCGCAAGCTGTTATACAATGCCTCTAAGCCGCGCGCGGAATACAGCCAGTTATTATTGCTGTGGGTAATGCCTTCGGGACCATTATCAACATCCAGCAAAATGGCATCAAAGTCTGGCTGCTCTAACTTGATTAAGTCAACGATATCACCCAAACGTACCTGGCAGCGCGGGTCATGCAATGGGTGGCCAGCACAGGCGCCAAGCGGGCCTTGGTTCCACTCCACCACCTCTGGAATAAGCTCGGCCACAGTCACCCGCGAGTGTGCCGTGACACACTCGAGTGCTGACGCTAAGGTATAGCCCATACCCAAACCACCGACCAAAACTTCAGCCTTATCTTGATCTTTAATATGCGCACAGCCCAGCTTAGCCAACTCCTGTTCAGAGTTAAAAACGCGGCTATTCATCAATTCCCCGCGCACCCCAGACAGTCGAATAGAAAACTCATCTTCACGACGAAACAGCGTTAACTCTCCGCCATTATTGGGGATAATCGCTGTCGCAAGCTTGTTTAATGCCTTCATAGGATCTCGTTAGACTTATCTGATTTTAAAAGGCGCACTGTAAAATCATTTGTGCAGAGAAGCTACTAAAACAGCAGCCTCTTTAGCCTATCCAGCATTCTGTCTGGCAACACCCTGTCTACGGGACTGAGGCCCCGCCTTTTAAATCAAGGCGATCACTCTTCAGCTCAAGCCATATTCAATGCACTAAGGCGTTACTATCTGGAGGTTTTCCACCCAAATCAGCTCACAAGCGCCTCGACCTGTATCATCCCGTGTCAGCGACGTGTTCCAGCGCCAACCGCCATCCGCTGAGACCACATTGACTAAACTACCGGACATTTCGATGATATCGCCTCTGCGAATCTGAGCTAGCGCTCTTTTTACGGAATCATTGGCAGGTATCAGGTGCATATTGGCACTCTGGGTTTCTATTTCTTGACGAGGTAGAGGAAATGACTCAACCCGCCAATAATAAAACCGGTTGGATTGCGATATTTTAATCTCTGCGAGAATACCTTCATCTGACATCTTGCCCCAGCCCAACGCCAAATCAGTCGGTGCCAGATCTGCCCCGCGATCAAATCGGTAGTTTTCCTTTGCCAGCACTTTGGCCCTGATAGCAAAGGTCGCCAACTGCGTTATCTCGTATTGATCCATGCGATGACGCAGCGGGGGGTCTAGCTTTTCTTGCTGCGGCGCTGCAGGTGCCATAACCCCGGGGCCCAATTCAATCTGACCCACGCGGTTATACAGTGACCAACAGGCCGCGGCGATCAAAAGCCAAAAGATTATTCTTGTCATCGACTGCTCAAAGATAGATAGCGCTGACATAGAAGCTTGTGCAGGTCATCGTGAACAGACGCACCCGTGCTGGGCCGGCGCAGCGCAGGCCAAGCCAAGCCAAGCCAATTAATCTTTTTTGTCTATGCTGATCTGCATCGATTTGCTATTGCCAGCAAACCACTTCTGCACATACAAAGTGCCCACAATAGGCGCGCTGCCTTCCTCAGGCACTTCCTTATAGCGCACACTGTTTTTTGTTTCCTTCTCGTATTCAAACATCACGACTTTCTTGCTCATAGCATGTCCCTCAGATATTACGCATAAATATAAAACAGATATTCCTGGCCATTTTTGACCGGTTCTTGGGCAAAGGTATAGCCATGCGCAATGGCTTCTTCAGGCACATTGCGAAAAGAGCCGGGGCAATCAGTGATGACCTGTAACAGCTCACCCTTATTCATATCTTCTAATGCTTCGAGTGTATAGATAACCGGATAGGGGCAAGACTCACCGCGCAGATCAAGGGTGAAGTCAGCGTCCTTAGATAGATTCACGTTATTTCACGCCTCTTTTTAATTCGAACCTACGATGATAGTTTTTTTCACGGTATAGCGTTAAAGCATAGAGTAGAGCGAGCATTGCCAGCGTGCTGAGAATGGCGCCAACAGGCCCCAGAGTCTCCAGCAAATTGATTTTCGCACCGCCTTCGACCAAGGCAGTATAAATACCGAGATGGTCCCAAGCATAGGCAAGAAAAGTTGCACCAATAATATTACCGGCAAAGACGGGTAAAAACAGCACCTGCCCTTCCATCAGCCGATACATCATTCCGGTTTCACAGCCTGACGCCATAACAATACCCAAGCCAAACAAAACGCCCCCGACACAGGTACTCAGAGCGGCAATTTGTGTAATGGGCGTTAAGTCATAGAGTGAAATAATAACCAAGGTTAAAACAGAACTGGCCGCCATACCAACAATAATAGCCTTGGCCATCAGGCTGCGTCCGACTAAAAACAGGTCACGAAAGGCGGCGGTAAAGCAGATTTGACCGCGCTCAATCAGGATGCCAAAAGCCAGACCAAAGAGTGCACCTAAACCCAGCAGTGTTTGTCCGCTGGAAAAAAAGTAAAGCAGCAAACCCATATAGGCCATGGCGAGGGCAGCCCCTAAATAAGGTTGAATCACCCGTATTTTGACCTGAGAGGGTTTAGCTGCACCTGCGGTTAAAGATGGGCGACCCTTCCACCAAGGCATTTTCGTCAGTTTCGCGCCAAAAAAGGTACCCACTCCCGTCGCAACAATGAAAATCCAAGAGTGAAAAGAAAACTGCGGCACACCGGTAAAGAAGGCGGCCAAGTTACAGCCCAGCGCTAAACGCGCACCAAAGCCCGCAATAATACCGCCAACAAAGCCTTGCACATAACGGCGTTTTTGTTGTGGCAGGCGAATCTTAAAGCTATTACTTAAGAGCACCATCATCAGCGCACCGATAAACATTCCCCAAACAATCCAGCCATCGGGGCGGTTCCAAGTGTCGCCATCGAGTTTGACCATTTGGTAATACTGCCAATCAGATACATCGACCCCAAGCAGCTGTAACATATCGCCACCCAGCCGAGTAAATTCACCGGTTACCGCCCAAACCGTTGAGGTGAGGCCGAAGTACAAAGCGCTCAGCAAGCCCGCAATGAGAAGTACGGCATAAGGATTCCAATGGCGCTGAAAAAGAGTATGCAGCATTGTTTTCATCTGTTGTTGCTCTTCATTTAAGTAGTGTCCTGATTCGTTGGCTAGCGTTCAGTTCAGCGATGGGGCAAGCTCGTCGACTGAAAGCTGCTCACCGCCAGAACCAACCTACACACCTGATTAAAGACAAGTATATGCCTCTCCTCTAGCTGCCGCTGCTGAAAAGCCCGTTTTATTCGAGGCGCGCTGAGCAGCATGAGCGCCCATCTTCGCAGCCCGATTGCGATCTTTACGCAGCGTGCTCTCCGCGAGCGCCCCTGTTTTACCGAAGCAACGGACTAAAAAGCAAAAACACATTTAGTCTCACCAGAAAAATAACCAAGTGCTAGACTAGAAAAAAATCATATAAACAGGACAAATAATGAAATTTGTTATCTTAGCTGCAGTCGTTGTACTGGTGGCATTTTACTTTTTTAAAAACTCAAATAATAAAAACATATCCGCTGAAAACATCGCACTTGGAAACGATTTTTTAGCAACCAATAAAGCCAACCAAGGTGTCTTAGAAACAGCCTCCGGCTTGCAATATCAAATATTAACCAAGGGTGAAGGTTCTGTTCACCCCAGTGCCAGCTCAACAGTGAAAGTGCATTATCACGGCACGCTTTTAGACGGCAATGTCTTTGATAGCTCAGTACAGCGTAATGAACCCATCAGTTTCCCTTTAAATCGAGTGATTGCAGGCTGGACTGAAGGTGTGCAATTAATGGTTACGGGCGACAAATTTAAATTTTTCATCCCAGCTAAACTGGCATACGGCAACAGTGCCGCGGGAAAAATAAAACCCGGCTCTTTGCTTATTTTTGAAGTGGAACTCTTGGACATTCAATAGGGCTAACGCCGTTTATCAGTCCTGACACTGCAAGCACTGCGCAGTCATTTTGACCGATGGCGCCGCGCTTGTTAGGCCGCCGAACCAGCAGCCTTGATCATTCAGTCAGCTGGCTCGATTTGCGTGCTAATAGGGTAGCAAACTGCAATTGCGCGCCATTATGCATCCTACCTACATCTTCGTTGTACTTAATCAGCTCCCAACCTTGGTAAGCCTCAGACAACTGCCCTGCTTTTAGGGTAAAGGGGAAGCGCATTGGCGAGGGCAGCTCGGCAGTGCTCATCGCGCACACAATCAGGTTATAACCACCGGGCAGCGTATGCGCTTGCATATCGCCAATTACCGCAGCAACACGCGCGGGATCGAGAAACATGAGGGTGACGGTGCAGGCAATAAAACCATAATCCTCAGCAAGCGCCGCACTATTGATGTCGTACACCTGAGCCTTAAGGTTGCTAATCCCCTCTTCGCCGATAACCTGCTGCAGCATTGCAATGGCGTTGGGGTTGTTATCCACTGCGGTGATGTTAAAGCCAAGCTGGCTCAGGTATAAGGCGTTTCGTCCATTGGAGCAGCCCATGTCTAAGGCAGTGCATGGTTCAATAATTTTGCACGCTTCTACTACTTCACTGTGCGCAGGATTTAAGCCGTAACGGCTGTTGAGGTCAACGGTCATGGTCATCACTTCGTGTTAAATATGAGATGCGATTATTGCCTCTTCTGCTGCGCAGTTAAATGATCCTAGGTAAGGCTTTTAAAACTAAGTGCCATAACACTCTGACTTTTAACAACCTACCCGCACTAAAGCACGGAGATTCCTACAGCTAGACGACCATGCCCGACCGCGAGAATGTTCTTGGCCGCATTGACATCGCGCTCGTGGGTGACAGCGCACGCACTGCACGTCCATTCTCTTATTCCAACCCCTGCGTACCTTTCGGCCTGCTATCGGGCAGTGCGCCACAACAGCTACAGGTTTGGGTGGTGTATGCCTCCGCCCTTAAAAACAATGCCTGCGTGAGCGCATTTATAGTCCAGCATGGTTTTTAATTGACCCCAGCTAGCATCCAACACTGACTTGGCCATCTTGGTTTTAACGAGCTTTACACTACTGACATGACCGACATAGATTTCACCGCAATGGATGACCAGTTCGCGACTGAACTTATGCAGCGCGTTTTTCCTGTGGTTAGCAATCTTGGCGTGAATGGTTTTAGAAGCATGATTGCAGCAGGCGTTGCTAAGCTCGTCAGCACGTCTACTATACCGCGCAAAAAAAACCACCCATAAAGGGTGGTTTAAAGAGCTAAGTCTTAACCTATACCGCCGCCGCAGGGCGCATATAGGAAATAGGAGCCAATCTTGAATCTGCAAAAGTCACCACTTCCCAAGCATCAGGCTGCTCAAGTAAGGTTCTTATCAATAAGTTATTGAGTGCATGCCCCGACTTATAGCCTTGGAACTCACCAATTAAACTTTTGCCTAACAAATATAAATCGCCAATTGCATCGAGGATTTTGTGTTTAACAAATTCATCTTCGTAACGTAGACCGTCTTCATTGAGCACGGAGTTTTCATCCACCACAATCGCATTGTCAACACTGCCACCTAAGGCCAAATTGTGTGTGCGTAAAAACTCAATATCTCGCATAAAGCCAAAGGTGCGTGCGCGACTGACTTCTTTAACAAAGGAGGTGCTGGAAAAATCCACACACGCCGTTTGCGTACGTCCAGCAAAAACCGGATGGTCGAACTCAATTTCAAAGCCCACTTTAAAGCCTTCAAAAGGCACGAAAGTGGCACGTTTTTCTCCATCCTCAACCGTTACTTCCCGTAAAATTCGAATGAATTCTTTAGGCGCATCCTGTTCTTCTAATCCAGCGGATTGAATCAAGAATACAAAAGGTCCAGCGCTACCATCCATGATTGGCACTTCAGGAGCAGAAAGCTCAACATAAGCGTTATCAATGCCTAAGCCAGCCATGGCCGAGAGTAAGTGCTCAACCGTGTCCACTTTAGCGCCGTCTTTAACCAGCGTAGTCGACATGGTGGTATCACCCACGTTTTTTGCTAAAGCGGGTATCTCAACCATAGGATCTAAATCCATACGGCGAAATACAATACCCGTATCCACTGCTGCCGGACGCAAAGTTAGGTAAACCTTCTCACCTGAGTGCAAACCGATACCAGTGGCACGGATAATATTTTTCAATGTACGTTGTCTAATCATGACTTAAGCCACTGCTATACTGGTTGCGAATAGTTTTCAATAATTGCCAGCATCTTAACAGATGCTGGCCGAATAAAGAAATCAACTCGCAGCTCCAAGCATTATCAATCCGCCTGACGTCGTAAAAACGCTGGAATATCTAAGTAATCCATTTCTTCTTGATTATTGGGCTTGCTGACTGCTGCTGCACCACCTGTCACCCGGCGCTGCACTGCAGGACGGTCATAGGCGCTGTAATTAACCTCTTTAGAGTCGTCAGCTTCGAGCATCATCGCCGATGCTGTGGCATTACGCTTCAGCGTGCTGGCGTTATCCACCACTTTAGCTGGTTTTTCAACACGCTGATCTAAACCAGTTGCCACAACCGTCACATGCAGCTCATCGCGCATATCAGGATCAATCACCGTACCGACTTTAACCATAGCTTCATCAGAAGCGAAGGCTTCAATAATGCTACCCACTTCGGCGTACTCACCCAAAGTCAAATCGGGGCCGGCAGTGATATTGACTAGAATACCGCGCGCACCATTAAGGTTCACATCTTCTAGTAGCGGGTTGCGAATCGCTTCTTCAGTGGCTTCACGCGCACGATTGGGGCCGCTCGCACAACCTGTGCCCATCATCGCCATACCCATTTCGCTCATCACAGTTTTAACGTCAGCAAAGTCGACGTTAATCATGCCTGGGCGCTTAATGATGTCGGAAATACCACGTACTGCACCAGCCAGCACATCATCTGCTTTAGCAAAAGCTGACAACAAGCTGGCATCTTTACCCAAGATGGTCAGTAGTTTTTCGTTAGGAATGGTAATCAGCGAGTCAACATGTTCCGCCAATAAGCGAATGCCTTCGTCGGCAATCTGTAAACGGCGACGGCCTTCAAACGGGAATGGGCGAGTGACCACAGCCACAGTCAAAATGCCCATTTCTTTCGCCACTTGCGCAATAATCGGCGCAGCACCGGTACCCGTACCGCCACCCATACCCGTGGTGATAAACAACATATCAGTGCCTTGTAGCACTTCTGCAATACGCTCACGATCTTCTTCAGCGGCTTTACGACCCACCTCAGGATTGGTTCCTGCGCCCAAACCTTTAGTCACATTAGTGCCGAGTTGCAGCACAGTCCGTGCAGTAATATCACGTAATGCCTGGGCATCCGTGTTGGCACAAATAAACTCAACGCCTTCGATGCTGTTAGCCACCATGTGATTGACAGCATTACCGCCGCCGCCGCCCACACCAATAACTTTAATCACAGCACTCTGCGGAGTCTGGTCAACTAATTCAAACATAGCTCTCTCCTACTTTTCGTTATAGTCCAGCTTACGCTGGCGCTTTTAATTACAATTGATTTTGCAACCAGCGCTTAACCCGTAAATACATGGCTGGCTTAGCATCTGTTTGATCGTGTCCGGTGCCCGCGACGATTGCGCCTTGGGTTTGTTTACGCAGTCCGTAAATCAGTAAGCCAACCGCGGTTGAATACACTGGATTGCGTATCACATCACCAATACCTTTAATGCCTTGGGGCGCTCCTAAACGCACCGGCATATGGAAAATCTCTTCTGCCAGCTCAACCGCACCTTCCATTTTTGAGGTGCCACCGGTTAGGACAATGCCAGCAGGGATCATGTCTTCATAACCGCTACGACGCAGCTCAGCCAAAATCAAATTAAACAATTCCTCGTAACGCGGCTCCACCACCTCGGCCAAGGCCTGACGCGATAACTCGCGCGGCGGGCGATCGCCCACGCTCGGTACTTTAATCATCTCGCCAGGGCCGGCTAATTTAGCCAAAGCGCAGGCATAGCGAATTTTGATCTGTTCAGCGTACTGGGTCGGCGTACGCAAAGCCATGGCGATATCATTAGTCACTTGATCGCCTGCAATAGGGATCACTGCGGTATGACGAATCGCACCTTCAGTAAAAATGGCAATATCTGAAGTACCACCACCGATATCCACCAAACATACGCCCAGCTCTTTCTCATCTTCAGTCAAGACCGCATCAGCTGAGGCCAATTGCTCAAGAATCACATCTTCAACCACTAAGTCACAGCGGCTGACACACTTTTCTATATTCTGTGAAGCATTAATGGCGCAGGTCACCACATGCACACGGGCTTCTAGACGCACTCCAGACATACCCAATGGCTCACGTATGCCTTCTTGATTATCAATCACATAATCCTGCGCCAAGGTATGCAGGACTTTTTGATCAGCAGGTATAGCCACGGCTTGTGCGGCATCCAACACTCGCTCTAAATCCGCACGACTGACTTCACGTTCACGAATCGCAACAATGCCATCCGAGTTTTGGCTGCGAATATGATTACCCGCAATACCAACAAATACAGAGTGAACATGGCACGCAGCCATTTTCTGTGCTTCTTCAATAGCATGCTGTAACGACTGCACCGTTGACTCAATATTAACCACCACGCCTTTTTTTAAGCCGCGGGTGGGGTGCGTACCGATACCAACAATATTCAACTCACCTTCAGGAGTGACTTCGGCGATCAGCGCCACAACCTTGGAGGTACCTATATCAAGACCAACAATCATGTTGTGGTTATTTTCAAGTGCCATTAACTTTCTCTCCTTCACCGGGTCACCACTGCTGTAGTTTCAGCTTCTGTCGGGGCGCGCCACGCCACAGCTAAACCATTGGCATAGCGCAAATCAACCCGTTCAATTTTATCAATCTGCCCTTGCAGTTCGTTCTTATGAACCACAGCAAAACGACGCATTTTTTCTACCAAATGATCACGTCCAAACAGTAATTTCAAGCCTGTTTGCGTGGTCACAAACCAACTGCCACGCTCACGCATTTGCAGCTTTTTAATCGAATAACCTAAAGGCCGTAACGCTTGGCTAAATACCAGATACTGCTGCATTACTCGTCCCTGTGCATCTTTAGGACCAGAAAGTTGCGGTAAATGTCCATATGCCTCTATATCTATGGCGTTAAATAAATAACCTTGGGTGCTCAGTAAGGCATCCCCACCCCAGCGTGCCACTGGCAACTGTTCTTGAATAATCACCTGCAACTGGTTGGGCCAAATCCGACTGACTTCAGCATTAACCACCCAAGGCAGCTCTTCCACAGCATGGCGCACCGCGCCAATATCCACCGAAAAAAACAAACCATCGGCATAGGGCATGAGCTGTTTTTCTAGTACCTGTTGCTTGGCGGTACTCAATTCAGTAAGCACACGAATTTTTGCAATCGGTGGATTAATGTAAGGCTGTGTCGCCTGCCAAAACCGCTCAAAATTTAACAGCAGCGCAAGCAGTAAGCCGACCACAGCAAGCAGACTGATCAGAGTCCAATTAGGCTTTGGCCACTGCCGTGCGGGCTGGCGCACAGCCGTACGACTCGCCCCACGTGCCGGCGCTTGTCGCGTTGCGCCCCGTGGAGGCGCAGTCTTAGTGCGTCGCTGTGCACTGCTCACGAGCTTAACCTCGCGCCTGTAAAGTGCCGGCTAAAATGCTTAGCACTAGCCCAGTAAAGTCCAAACCGGCAGCTCGCGCGGCCATAGGCACTAAACTATGGTCGGTCATACCTGGCACGGTATTGACTTCTAATAACCAAAAACGACCTTGTGCATCCTGCATCACATCAGCCCGACCCCAGCCGGTAACGCCGAGGGTTTGGCAGGCGCGTGCAGTTAACTCACGCAGCTCGGCTTCTTTCTCCGGCGCTAAACCACAGGGAATCTGATACTGGGTATCGCTCGACAGATACTTGGCGTTATAGTCATAAAACGCGTGACTGGTACCTAAACGAATCGGCGGTAACACCTCACCATTTAACATGGCAATCGTAAATTCAGGCCCAGCGATCCATTGTTCAACCAGCACTTGTGGATCAAACTGGCGCGCCTCTTGCCAAGCCGCCAATAGCGCAGGTAAATCATCCACCTTGGCCATGCCAATACTGGAGCCTTCGCTGGCGGGCTTAACAATCAGCGGAAAACCCAACTGCGCTGCGGCCTGATGGCAATCCTCTGCGCTAACCAAGGCAGCATGGCGTGGCGTAGGTAAACCCACGCTGTGCCAAATTTGTTTAGTGCGCAGTTTATCCATCGCCAAAGCTGAGGCCAGCACACCGCTACCGGTATATGGAATACCCGCACATTCAAGTAAGCCTTGCACTGTGCCATCTTCGCCGCCGCGACCATGCAAAACGATAAAAGCACGATCAATTTGCTGCTCAGATAAACGCGCCAGCACATCAGCACCAACATCAATGGCGAAGGCATCCACACCTGCACTCTGCAAGGCTGCTAACACCGCAGCACCTGATTTAAGCGACACCTCACGCTCAGCACTGCGCCCGCCATATAACACGGCAACACGGCCGAATGCTTGTACATCAAGCGACTGACTCATGACTGCACTCCTTCAGCGTGAATGGTAAATAACGGGTGTTTCAGTAAACTTGGCGCAATACCACCCACATCCCCTGCGCCTTGGCACAATAGAATATCGCCAGGTTGCAATAAGGGTTGGAGCAGCGGCGCTAGATCAGCACCACGCTCGACATATAAAGGATCTAGACGTCCACGTTGACGAATGCTATGGCACAGTTGCCGACTACCCGCACCAGGAATCGGCTCTTCACCCGCTGGGTAGACTTCCAGCAATAGTAAAACGTTCGTATCACCCAATACTTGGACAAAATCTTCGTATAAATCACGGGTACGGGTATAACGGTGCGGCTGATACACCATAACTAAACGACGATCCGGCCAGCCATCATGCACCGCCTTGATCACTGCTGCGACTTCACTGGGGTGATGACCATAATCATCCACCAGCATCACGCTACCGCCTGCAACAGGCAATTCGCCGTACATTTGAAAACGACGACCCACCCCTTCAAAGCCTGAAAGGCCCGCAATAATCGCCGCATCCGCAATGCCTTCATCGGTCGCAATAGCAATAGTGGCCAAGGCATTCAGCACATTATGCTTACCCGGCATATTGACCGATACCGGCAAGGGTTCACGGCCTTTACGCAATACGGTAAAGGAGGTGCGCATCCCCACCTGTGAAACATCAATGGCACGCAAGTCAGCATCATCAGAAAACCCGTAGGTCAACATGGGTCGTTTCACTTGCTTGGCAATATCACGCACCGACGGATCATCAATACAGAGCACCGCTAAGCCATAAAAAGGTAAGTTGTGCAGAAAATCAACAAAGGTCTTTTTCAGCTTATTAAAGTCGCCGCCATAGGTACTCATATGGTCAGCATCAATATTGGTCACGACCGACACCATCGGCTGTAAATGCAAGAAACTGGCATCACTTTCATCGGCTTCAGCAATTAAGTAGCAACCACCACCTAACTGCGCATTACTGCCCGCCGCATTTAAACGCCCACCAATTACAAAAGTCGGGTCTAAACCTGCTGCAGCAAACACCGAGGCGAGCAAACTGGTGGTGGTGGTTTTGCCATGCGTACCCGCTACCGCAATACCGTGACGATAGCGCATCAACTCAGCCAACATCTCCGCACGCGGCACCACTGGAATACGACGTTCTAAACCACGCGCCACTTCTGGGTTGGACGGGTTAATGGCGCTGGAGACCACCAATACATCAGCATGCTCAACGTTTTCTGCATGGTGACCAAACACCACCTGCACACCTAGGCTTTGCAAGCGCTCGGTGACAGCGGTCGGTTTCAGATCTGATCCTGAGACTTCATAACCCAAATTGCGTAACACTTCCGCAATACCGCACATACCGGTACCGCCAATGCCAATAAAATGGATACGCCGAATACGACGCATGCGCCGTATTTCTGCAGTTGTTGGCTGTAATAAATCAACCACGCGCCACCTCCAAACATACTGCAACCACACGTTGCGTAGCATCAGGCTGCGCCAATAAACGCGCTTTTTCGCCCATGGTTTTAATGCGTTGTCTGTCCATCAATACCTCAGTTAACTCTGCAGCTAAACGATCTGCATCAGTAGTATGTTGCGGCAGCAGGACGGCTGCGCCCTGCTGTGCCAAAAATTCTGCATTACGGGTTTGATGATCATCAATGGCATGCGGCAGTGGCACTAAAAACGATGCCAAGCCCGCAGCGGCCAACTCACTCACGGTTAATGCGCCGGCACGACAAATCACTAGATCCGCCCAGCCATAAGCACGCGCCATATCACTAATAAATGGCTGTACTTGTGCCTTAACACCCAGCGTTTGATAGCGTTCAGCTGTCATTTGATCATTGTCTCGCCCAGCCTGATGGGTGATTTGCGGTCGTAATCCTTCAGGAATTTTCGCCACGGCTGCCGGCACCAGCTTATTCAGCGGCTCGGCACCTAAGCTACCGCCCAACACTAATAAATTGACTGGACGCGAGCGTAAACCTTGACGCGGGGTCGCTAAGAACAAGGCTTCACGTACTGGATTACCCGTGGTAATACAGTTTTTACGCTGCTTAAATGTGTTCGGAAAGGCTTGGCAAATGCGCGTAGCAAAACGCGATAAAATACGATTCGCAGTGCCCGCCACCGCATTTTGCTCATGAATCACCAAGGGAATCGATGCCAGCTTGGCCGCCAAACCACCGGGACCGGTGACATAGCCACCCATACCCAGCACACAGACGGGTTTTAACTCACGCATTAAGCGCTTGGCCTGCCATAAAGCAGCCAATAGTTTAAAAGGTGCGGTCAGTAGTGAGCGCAGACCTTTACCACGTAAACCCGTCACTTTAAGCGTATGTAGAGTAAAACCTGCGGCGGGTACCAGTTCATTTTCCATACCCCGCCCAGCACCTAACCAATGCACTTGGTAGCCACGGGCGGTAAATTCTTCAGCACAGGCCAAGGCTGGAAATACATGACCACCGGTGCCCGCGGCCATAATCAAAATATTAGCACGCATCACGCACCCCCTTCGCCATGGCAGAAATTTGTGCCTTGCTCATTGAGTTGGCTGATAGCAATTGAGTACGACGTTCCCACTCAATGCGCAATAAAATCGCCAAACTGATGCAGCAAACCACTAAGGAGCTACCGCCGTAACTGATAAAAGGTAGGGTCAAGCCTTTGGTCGGTAGCAGGCCGACGTTCACACCCAGGTTAATCACCACCTGACCAATCCACAGCAAGGACAAACCGTAGGCAACATAGGCCGAGTAATATTGTTTAGCCTGTTCAGCCCAAACGCCAATAAACAAAGCACGCACGCTAACAAAAACAAACAACCCCAAGGTGGTCAAAGCACCCACCATGCCCAACTCTTCAGCCAGTACCGAAAACACAAAGTCGGTGTGTGCTTCAGGTAAGAAGAACTGTTTCTGGATGCTATTGCCTAAACCCAAACCAAACCACTCGCCGCGACCAAAAGCAATTAAGGCTTGAGTTAATTGATAACCTGCACCGTACTGATCCTCCCAGGGATTAGTAAAACTGGTCAAACGCGCCATACGATAACTTTCAAAACGGACCACATATACCAGTCCGCCAAGTAAAATACCCAGCAACGGCAGAGACAATAACAAGCGCACGCCGCCCAGATAAAGCATCACAATTACACTGCCGAGCATCACCACCATGGCACCGAAGTCCGGCTCGAAATAGATCAAAAGCGCCATTGCCATCGCCACCAGTAAAGGCTTAAGTAAACCGCGTAAACGTTGTTTGACCTCATCCTTGCGTCGCACCAGAAAACCAGCAATAAAAATCACCATAAACAGCTTGGCTAACTCGGTGGGCTGGATATTAAAAATACCAACTCCAATCCAGCGTTTTGAGCCATTCACTTCACGGCCAACGCCTGGCACCAACACCAGTATCAGTACCACAAAAGCAAACAGCAACAGCCAGCCACTGTAACGCTGCCAAACAGACATGGGCACAAATAAGGTTAAGCCGCCAGCAATTAAGGCAACCACGATATAAATCATATGACGAATAAAGTAGTAAAGGGTATTGCCGGTATTGGTATCGGCCACGGCTGAGGATGCAGAGGCAATCATCACTAAACCAATCCCCATCAATAACGCGCAAGCGGCTAGCAAGGGAAAATCAATATCCGCTTTATTGTTATGCCGCCAAGGAGACGGTAGCGCAAACGCATCACGAATGCTCATAGCAACCTCCCGACGGCTTGGGCGAATAGCTCGCCACGTTGCTCAAAGCTTTTAAACATATCCAAACTGGCACAGGCCGGTGCTAACAAGACGCTATCACCCGCTTGCGCCAGCTGTGCGGCAAGCAATACGGCATCCTCAAGACTTGCTACGCGCTCAATGGCGACCGCATCACCTAAGGCTTGCGCAAGTCGTTCAGCATCACGCCCTAAAACAATCACAGCACGACAATACTGCGCCACGGGGCCTTTTAAGCTAGAAAAATCCGCACCTTTACCATCACCACCAGCAATCAAGACGAGCTGGCCAGCATTGTCGGCACCCAAGCCTTCAATCGCCGCTAAAGCAGCTCCCACATTGGTGGCTTTAGAATCATTGTACCAATCGACCCCCTGCACATTGCGCAGCCACTGGCAGCGGTGTTCAAGTCCGGTAAAATCTGCTAATGCGCACAGCATCGCGGGCATGGGCAAATCAATTGCCGCGCCAATCGCCAAAGCAGATAACGCATTAGCATAGTTATGACTGCCACGTATTTTTAAGGCACTGATCGGCAAGAGTAATTCATCACCATAGGCTAAATAGCTAACACCCGCCTGCTCACGCAGACCAAACTCGCCAGCAACCGGCTCAGATAAACCAAAACTGATCACTGTATCCTGTGCCTGCTGCGGCTGAGAAGCCTTGTCATCGCGATTGATCACTACGGCTTGCGCGTGATTAAACACACGTTGTTTCGCGGCAATATAACCCTGCACATCATCATAGCGATCCATATGGTCTTCGCTGATATTCAAGCACACAGCCACCCGCGCCTTAAGCTGTGAGGTGGTCTCCAATTGAAAGCTGGATAACTCCATTACATAGACATCCACTGCATCATCCAACAAATCCAGAGCTGGCACGCCTAAGTTGCCGCCAACCGCAGCATTTAAGCCGGCGGCTGTACACATCAGCCCAACTAAGGTGGTCACTGTGCTTTTCGCATTGGATCCGGTAATGGCAATAATCGGCGCACGTGCATATTGGGCAAATAAATCAATGTCACCCGAGATGGCCACACCACTGGTAATGGCCGCTTGCAGCGCAGGCGTGCGCAGCGCTAAACCTGGGCTGACATACAACACCTTGGCAGCACTTAATAGATCAGCTGACAACGGGCCACAGTGCACTGCAATCTGTGGGTAATCACGTTGCAAAGTGCCCAGCTCAGGCGGCTGCGCACGGCTATCAGCCACGGTAAATGTCTGCCCTTGGCGCGCTAAAAAACGCACCAATGACAGACCACTTTTACCCAAGCCAACCACGACCTGTGCTTGCTGATTTATGCTTTGCACGTTACTTACCTCAGTTTCAAGGTGGCAAGACCCACCAAAACCAACACCACAGTGATAATCCAAAAACGCACAATCACACGCGGCTCTGGCCAGCCTTTTAATTCAAAATGGTGATGAATCGGTGCCATACGAAACACGCGCTTGCCGGTCAACTTAAAGGAGGCCACTTGAATCACCACCGATAACGTCTCTACCACAAACACACCGCCCATAATAAAAAGGACAATTTCTTGGCGAACCACCACTGCCACAGTGCCCAGCGCTGCACCTAAGGCTAAAGCGCCGACGTCACCCATAAAGACTTGCGCAGGGTAGGTGTTAAACCATAAAAAGCCTAAACCGGCGCCTACTAATGCTCCGCAGAACACAATCAGCTCACCGACCCCTGGCACATAGGGGATAAACAGATATTGGGCAAAACTGATATGCCCTGAAACATACGCAAAAATACCCAGCGCACCACCGACCAAGACGGTCGGTAAAATAGCTAAACCATCTAAGCCATCGGTCAGGTTGACCGCATTACTGCTCCCGACAATCACTAAATACGTCAGTAGTACAAATCCCGCCCCTAAGGGGATACTGATATCCTTTAGGAACGGCACAATCAGCGCCGTTTCAGCTGGAGTTTGCGCGGTAAAATACAGCACCAAAGCCGCCGCCAAGCCAAAAACAGATTGCCAGAAATACTTCCAGCGTCCGGGTAAGCCGCGTGAGTTTTTCTCAACCACCTTACGGTAATCATCCACCCAACCTATCGCACCAAATAGCAGGGTGACCAATAGCACAATCCACACATAGCGATTACTCAGGTCAGCCCAGAGTAAGGTGCTGATGGTAATCGAGGCTAAAATCAAAGCACCGCCCATAGTTGGGGTGCCGGATTTAGATAAATGCGACTGCGGACCATCGGTACGCACCGATTGGCCAATTTGCAAATTACGCAACGTACGAATCATTTTTGGGCCAAGCCACAGCGACATCACCAATGCAGTGAGTACGCCAAAAACCCCGCGCAGAGTCAGGTACTGAAAGACCGCAAAGCCTTTGTGGTACTGCTGTAAGTACTCCGCCAATAAAAGCAACATCAGAGTGTTTCCCCTAAGCGTGTACGCAATGCATTAACAACGTTTTCCATTGCCGCACTGCGTGAACCTTTAATTAAAAGTGTTGCAGGCCCACTCACTTGTGTGAGTAGTACTTCGATCAGACTGTTTTGTTCTAAAAAGTGCCCTGATACGCCATTATATTGTGCAATGGCATGTTGCATCAGCGGGCCAATGGCAAACAGTGCATCAACTTTACCCTTAGCATAGCGACCCACCTGGACATGTTCTTGCTCGGCCCAACGGCCCAACTCACCCATATCACCGAGCACTAGAACACGCTGACCGGGCATATTTTCCAATACATCAATCGCAGCACGAATCGAGGCGGGGTTAGCGTTGTAACTGTCATCAATCAACTGCACATGGTTGGCGCACTGATACACCACACTGCGTCCAGAAATAGCTTTCATGCTTTCCAGTCCGTGCTTAATCGCAGTTAATGGCAAGCCCAAAGCATGCGCCGCCGCAACAGCAGCCAAAGCATTGCTGACATTATGTAAACCCAGCACGGCAAGCTGGATAAAACACTCACCAGCCACGCCGTGTAAGTTAAAACCCATACGTCCTTGGGCATTACTGAGCATGCCGCTGGCATACACATCAGCGGCAGGGTCACTGGTGGAAAAACTTAAGACCTGGCACAGCGTATTACGCGCTCGCCATTGGGCAAAGGCGGCATCATCCAGATTCAAGACCGCAGTGTGCTCAGCGCCCAGTCCGTCAAGTATTTCGCCTTTAGCTAACACAATATGTTCAGGACCACCAAACTCACCGGCATGTGCCATGCCTGCATTGCTGATCACCGCGACCATGGGTTGCACTAAAGCGGCGGTATACGCAATTTCACCGGGATGCGAAGCACCCAACTCCACCACCGCAGCGCGATGCTGCTGATTGAGCTCTAATAAGGTAAAAGGTACGCCCAGCTCATTATTTAAATTGCCACGCGTGGCCAATACGGCATGATCACCTAACTCGCTGCGACAGATGCTGGCGAGCATTTCTTTGACCGTAGTTTTACCACTGGAGCCAGTCACAGCAACGGTTGAACCAGTAAATTGTTGACGATTAATCAGCGCTATGTGCCCCAAAGCAAGGCGCGTATCAGCCACGCAGAGCTGAGGAATATTGACCTCGGGCTGAAACTCTTCAACCACAGCCGCTAGCGCACCCCGTTTAGCCACATCGGCTAAGTACAGATGCCCATCAAAAAACTCACCACGCAAAGCAACAAACAATTGACCACGGCTGACTTTACGGCTGTCAGTACTTAGCGCGCTAAATTCAAGATCAGCACCTTCTAACCTAGCCTTAAGCGGCTCAAGCAGCTGGCTTAATTGCAAGGGCTTAAACATCTGCCACCTGCCATGCAGCTAACGCCTGCTCTGCCTGTTCAATATCTGAAAAATGCTGGCGTTGCTGATTAATTTCTTGGTAATCCTCATGGCCTTTACCGGCTAAAACGATCACATCACCACGACGGGCTTGAGCAATCAATTGGGCGATCGCCGCACCGCGCCCAGCCACCTCAGTCACTGCAGCGTCGGCACTAAAGCCAGCCAAAACTTGCGCACGAATACTGGCAGGGTCTTCACCGCGCGGATTATCATCAGTCAGCACCGCCGCATCGGCTAAGCGCTCAACCACTGCAGCCATCAACGGACGCTTACCCGCATCGCGCTCACCACCACAACCAAACAAGCACAGCAAACGTCCGTCAGCTGCCACATGTGGACGCAACGCGGTTAACACTTGCTCTAAGGCATCCGCAGTATGCGCATAATCAACCACCACCAAAGGTTTTTCCTGCCCGCCAAGCACCTGCATACGTCCGGCTGGCGCCTGTACTTTGCTGATCACCGCCAGTGCTTGTTCAAGAGAATGACCCAAGCCCAATAACGCACCAATTACTGCTAATAAGTTGCTTAAATTAAAGCGACCAATAAGATGACTGGATAGATTACCTTCACCCTGTGCAGTCACCACCTCAGCTTGAATACCTGAGGTGCTAAAGCGAATATTGCGGCAATATATACTGGCGCTGATATCCGTTAGGCTGTAGGTAATTAAACGTGCAGCGCTGCTTTTTTCAGCCAGCTCACGGCCAAATGTATCGTCTAGATTTAAGACTGTCGCGCGCAGGCCAGGCCAGCTAAACAAACGGGCCTTGGCTTGTGCATAAGCCTGCATCGACCCATGATAATCAAGATGGTCACGGGTCAGATTGGTCAGTACAGCAACTGCCACACTGACCGCACTGACGCGATGCTGAGCCAAACCATGCGATGAAACTTCCATGGCGACCACTTTGGCGCCGGCATTTTTTAAATCAGCCAGAGTAGCCTGTACGGTCAGTGGATCAGGCGTGGTGTAGTGGCCCAGCGTCAAATTGCCATAAAAACCACTGCCCAGCGTGCCAATCAAACCGCAAGGCTGATCGAGCAAATCACAGGCTTGCGCCAATAATTGAGTCACACTGGTTTTACCGTTGGTCCCAGTCACTGCCACCACGCGCATGGCGCGACTCGGTTCACCATAAAAACGTCCGGCAATTTCAGACAGCTGTGCCTGCAAGTTATGCACCGGCAATAAGAGCGCTTCACTGTCTTGCATGGCGTGCGCATCACGGGCTTCATACACGACGGCAGAGGCACCGCGCGCAATCGCATCGCCAATATAATCACGACCATCTTGCTCGATGCCGTCGACCGCTAAAAATAAATCACCTGGACGGACCTTACGGCTGTCTAGGGTCAGCTCACGAATTAAAGTGGAGCTGGGCGCTTGCGCAAACAATTGATTCAGGGGCATAGCCATTAGCCGCGCCCTCCCTGTGCAGAGCCAACCACCACGCTTGGCGTTTCGGTTGGCAAGTTATCTGGACGCACGTTAAGCATGCGTAATGCGCCGGCCATCACCCGTGCAAAAACAGGGGCAGCGACCAAACCACCGTAGTAGCCACCTTTGCTGGGCTCATCAATCACCACTACCGCCGCGACGCGTGGGTTATCGACAGGTCCAACACCGGCAAATAATGAACGGTATGAGCTTTGTGTATAACCACCACCGGTAGCTAATTTTTTCGCGGTGCCACTCTTGCCACCGACGTGATAACCGGGCACTTGAGCACGAGCACCGCCGCCGCCGGCTTCTTCAACCACCGCCTGCAGCATTTTCATTACGCTTTTAGAAATTTTCGGATCAATCACTTGTGTTCCTGCACTAGCAGGCTGCGTTTGATGCACTAGGGACAGCGGCATATTACGCCCGTCGTTTGCTAACACGGCAAAAGCATGCGCCAGCTGTACAGCAGTCACAGATAAGCCATAGCCGTAGGCTAAGGTGGCCGTTTCTGCCTGCCCCCACTTACGGTGCATCGGCAGTTGCCCCACGCGCTCACCGGGGAAACTCAACCCCGTATCGGCGCCAAAACCAACATTTTGCATCATGGCGTACACAGGCTCAGCACCAATATCCAACGCAATTTTACTGATCGCCACGTTACTGGATTTTTTCAAGATACCGGTTAAATCTAATAGCCCACCACGCGACACATCTCGAATCGTATAGCGGCCGATTTTAAAGCTTCCATTCCCCGTATCTACGGTTGATTCAGGCGTCCAGCGCCCAGTGCCCAATGCTGCAGCAATAGAAAAAGGTTTCACTGTAGAACCGGGTTCAAACACATCAACCATGGCACGGTTACGCATGGCTTGCGGGTTAAGCTCGCGACGATTATTGGGGTTATAGGTGGGATGATTGACCATGGCCAAAATCTCACCGGTACGCACATCAATCATCACTAACGAACCAGCCTTGGCCTCAAACTCGAGCAAGGCCTTGCGCAATTCACGGTGTGCTAAATATTGCAGACGCAAATCAATCGAGAGCGCCAGCTGCTTGCCGGGCTTGGCGTTTTCTTTAACCTGTACATCACGAATCAAATCACCACGACGGTCTTTGATCACCTGACGCTTGCCTGGCACACCGGTCAGCCACTCATTAAACGCCAGTTCTATACCTTCCTGACCACGCTCATCAATATCAGTAAAGCCGACTAAATGCGCGGCCACTTCTCCAGCGGGGTAAAATCGACGAAATTCTTCTTTGCCGTAAACTCCAGCCACTTTAAGATCGAGTATGCCCTGCCCGCGCTCTGGGGTTAAGCCGCGCGCCAAATACATAAACTCACGCGCAGCATTATTCTCAATGCGCTTAATCAACGCCGCAGGCTGCAACTCAAGTGCCACCGCGAGTTCCTTCCAGCGTGCTTTATCTGCCAGCAGCTCTTTAGGGTTAGCCCATAAAGTCAACACTGGGGTACTCACCGCTAAAGGCTCACCATGCCGGTCCGTGATCACACCTCGGTGTGCTGGAATAGGGATATGCCGCACTGCGCGTGCATCGCCCTGCATGGCTAAAAACTCATGGCGAAAAATATGCAAATAGACAATACGTGAAGCAATCGCACCCGTTAATACGCACAGTAAAATTAAAATAATGCGAAAGCGCCACGGGTGCTCAAGACCTTGCAATCGACTCATGGGCTCACCATTCTGATCGCCGCAGGCTCTGGAATATGCATGCCCAATTTCTGCACCGCTAAGGCTTCAATACGATTATGCGCAGTCCAAGTGCTTTGCTCTAAAATAAAGCGCCCCCATTCTGCTTGTATGCGGTCACGTATTTGCGTGACCTCAAACAGCTCATTTAAATATTTACGGCTGTTATGCGACGCATAAGACACCGCCACTGCCGAGACTAAATTTGCAATAAACAAAAAAAGCAAAATACCGCTGATACGCGGTAGTGGTTTTGCATAGATTCTGCTCACCGCAATTTCTCCGCCGCACGCATCACTGCACTACGCGCTCGAGGATTGGCTTTCAGTTCAGCAGGACTGGCGTACTGCGGCTTACCCAGCAACTTGATAACAGGATCGAACTTTTCCGGAATAATTGGCAAATGACGGGGTAACTGGTCGGCTTCACCCTTGGCTAAGCGGCGCATAAATTGTTTAACAATGCGATCTTCTAGTGAATGGAAACTAATCACCACTAAGCGTCCGCCAACTTTTAAAGAGGCCATTGCCGCCTCCAGACCTTTTTCTAAATCAGTCAGCTCATTATTCAAATGAATACGCATCCCCTGAAACGCACGAGTTGCAGGGTTCTTACCTTTTTCCCAAGCAGGATTCGCCTCAGTCAAGACGGCAGCTAAATCAGCGGTACGGGTAAAGGGCTGCACAGCGCGTCGGGCAACAACCGCGTTGGCCATACGCTTAGCAAAACGTTCTTCACCATACTCTTTAAATACGCGAGCCATTTCTTCAGCACTGACCTCAGCAACCCATTGTGCAGCACTGAGACCTTCTGCGGGATTCATGCGCATATCTAATGGGCCGTCATTCATAAAACTAAAGCCGCGCTCACCATCATCAATTTGTGGTGAGGACACACCTAAGTCGAGCAAGACACCATCAACCTGATTAAATAACTGGCGCTGCTGCAGTTCAGCATCCATTTCGGCAAAGCTGCGCTGCACAATAGCAAAGCGCGCATCCTGCTCTTGCAATTCGAGTCCGGTGGCAATGGCTAATGGATCTTTATCAAAGCCTAATAACTGTCCATCACTGCCCAGTTGCTCTAAGATCAGTCGGCTGTGGCCGCCACGACCAAAAGTGCCGTCGACATAGCAGCCGGCCGTCTGCACAGCTAAGGCGCTAACCGCCTCATCAAGCAACACTGTGATGTGACTTAACGCTTCACTCATAATTATAGGACCAGGTTCATTAATTCTTCGGGCAGGTGATCAGGGTTTTTAATATCGTCAAGATCAGCAGTAAGTAGATCGTTCCATTGCGTCTCATCCCACAGCTGGAATTTATTCAGTTGTCCCACCAGCATGACTTGCTTGGTCAATCCAGCCTGCTCGCGTAAACGTGCGGGGATAAGCAAGCGGCCACTGCTGTCTAACTCCAAATCCACTGCACTACCAATCAACAAACGATTCAGCTGACGCGTTTGTGGGCGCAGGGACGGCATCTGACTGAGCTGAGCTTCAACCCGTTCCCAGTCAGGCAAAGGGTAAATACACAGGCACGGATCGGCCAAGTCAATGGTGATCACCAATTGACCGTCACAACGCTTAAGCAACTCCTCTCGATACCGACTCGGCATCGCAAGGCGCCCTTTGGCGTCAAGATTAATAGCGCTGGATCCGCGAAACACTGCTGTGCCCCTATATTATGCAGCACTCAAATGAAAAAACCCACTTTTTCCCACTTCATACCACTTATGCACACTATAGAAATCACAACGACCTAGCGTCAAGCAATAAACACAGGAAAACCTTTATAAGTCCTGAACTTAGCAACAGCGCGTGAACAAAGTGTCTATTTAAGTTGTTATTAAAACGAAGAAGCACAAGCAAAAGAACACCTTAACGTTCATAGTTAAAGTGATTTCTCATGTGGCAATATTATTACGCTCTGACCAACGGTCGTCAGCCAGAAAAAGAGAGGTGGAGAGTCGATCTGTAAGCCGGGTTTTGTCGTGAACAGTCATTCCTCTAGGATCGCCATCACTGACGACCTCAAGCAACCTACCCGAGTCCAGCGCGGGCCACGCCAATGGACTCCTATTTGGTCTTGCTCCAAGTGGGGTTTACCTAGCCACGGACTGTTACCAGCCGTGCGGTGCGCTCTTACCGCACCTTTTCACCCTTACCGGCACTTGCGTGCTTAGGCGGTTATTTTCTGCGGCACTTTCCATAGGCTCACGCCTCCCAGGCGTTACCTGGCACTTCGCCCTACGGAGCCCGGACTTTCCTCCCTCTCACTACCGAAATAGTGAAACAGCGACTGTCCGATCGACTCTCCGCGGCAAAGATTACGGTGCATTGCCCAGCACCGCAAGCATTCCTGAGAAAAAACTTACACAAGCTGATCCGCCGTCCGCTCAGCCGCCAGCCAATCCAGCATGCCATGCCCTGCCACAAAGCCACTGGCCAGGCATGCGGTTAATAAGTAGCCGCCGGTTGGCGCATCCCAATCCAGCATTTCACCGGCACAAAACACCCCAGGCTTAATCTTGAGCATTAAGCCCTGATCCAGCATCGATGCACAGACGCCACCCGCAGTACTGATGGCTTCGGCCAAAGGCCGCGCACGCAACAATTCAATCGGGAGTGCTTTAATCCACTGAGCCAGCTGTTGCATATCATTAAAACAGTTGGCCGGCGCGCATTCACGTAGCAGTGCAACCTTGACCCCCTCCAAGCCCAATTGCGCCTGCAAATGTTTTTTCAGCGTTTTCTTGCCTTGCGGCTTTTCTAACGCCGCGTGCACTTGAGCTAATGTCTTATGTGGTAAGCAATCCAACAAAATGGTGCAACGGCCATGCACAGACATCTGCTGACGAATATCGGCGGACAACGCATAGACTAAACTGCCTTCAACACCTGTGCTGGTGATCACCCACTCGCCTTGACGAAAGGCTTGCCCCGCGACACTGAGCGCACAGTTTTTAACCGGTGCACCGGCATACTTCTCAGTAAAAATAGCACTCCAAGCCGCCACCTCAAAACCACAATTACTGGCCTGCAGAGCACTCACTGCCACCCCTTGCTGCTCAAGAATCGGCCACCAAGCGGCATCCGAACCTAAACGCGGCCAACTGCCACCACCTAACGCCAACAATACAGCGCTGGCCTGCACCTGCTGCTCGCCGTCTACAGTAGCGATACGTAGCATGCCCTGCGCATCCCAGCCCAGCCAGCGACTGCGCGTATGAATCTTCACTCCCATAGTGCGTAAGCGTTGCAACCAAGCGCGCAACAAAGGCGCGGCTTTCATATCTTCAGGAAACACGCGTCCCGAACTGCCGACAAAAGTGGCAATACCTAAACCTTGCGCCCAATCGCGCACGCTCTGCGCATCAAACTGGTTTAGCCAGCCCTCAACCCAAGCGTGCTCAGCACGGTAACGCTGGATAAAAGCATGCTTATCTTCACTGTGGGTAATATTCATACCACCAATGCCTGCCAGCAAAAATTTACGTCCCAACGAAGGCATAGCATCAAACAGATGCACCGCCTGCCCCGCCTCAGCTAGCACTTCTGCGGCCATTAATCCTGCAGGGCCGCCGCCAATAATGCAGACTGGCGCTGAGATTAAACTATGCTGCGAATCTGCCATAAAGCTGCTGCCTTTCTTTCGATTAAAAACAAAATAGTACCAGTCCAGTAATAGATAGCCGACAAAAGCTGAAAAAAACTTTACCATCGCGGTCTAGACTTGCGTATCACCCCACTCTTTATGATTTATCTGCTAGCTCACGAGGAACCTAATGAATTCAGTTCTTGACCAATTAGTGTCGTTATTGAATATGGAAACGATCGAAGAAAACTTATTTCGCGGCGCCAGCCAAGATTTAGGCTTTCGCCAGCTATTTGGCGGCCAAGTCCTTGGCCAAGCGTTATCAGCCGCCAGCCAAACAGTCGATCACTCTCGTCAAGCCAATTCTTTACATGGCTACTTTTTACGCGCGGGCGATGCGAAGAAACCTGTGGTGTATCAAGTGGAACGGGTACGCGATGGCGGCAGTTTTAGCACACGTCGCGTCACGGCCATTCAAAACGGTCAACCGATTTTCACCTGCAGCGCATCCTTCCATGAACGCGAAGAAGGCTTTCGTCACCAAACCCCAATGCCCGATGTACCGCCACCCGAAGACCTCATCCCAGAAGAAGTACTCTCGCCACGCATGGCTACAGTGTTGAGCAAAGAAAATCGTGAAAAAATACTGCGCGCCAAGTCGATTGAAACACGCCCAGTACAAATCTTAGATCCGCTCAACCCTGAGATCGGTGAGCCCATCAAGCAAGTCTGGTTTAAACCTGCCGGAAAATTACCGCAATCACCCGCCCTGCATAAACATATCTTAGCCTACGCTTCAGATTTCAGCATTTTGACCACCTCATTAATCCCCCACGGTGCTTCAATTTGGCAACCGCATATGCAAGTTGCCAGTCTGGACCACTCGATTTGGTTTCATGAGGAAGTTTGCTTAGACGACTGGTTGCTGTACACCACGGACAGCCCATGGGCCGGTAACGCACGAGGTTTTGCCCGCGGCAGCATTTACACTCGCGATGGCATTCTGGTTGCTTCAGTGGCGCAAGAGGGCCTGATTCGTAGCCGCAATGATTGGCAGCACAAGGATATTATCGGTTAACCCTATGTCCACGTATTTAAAAAATTGCCAGCACTGGGTGTTTGATATGGATGGCACCCTGACCATTGCCGTGCATGACTTTCTATATATTCGCCGCATGCTCGAGATCCCCACGCAGGCCGACATACTTGGGCATCTAGCGACATTACCAAGCACTGAAGCACAACAAAAACATGCTTGGCTGCTGGCACATGAGCGCCAACTAGCGCTTAACTCGCAGCCTGCACCCGGCGCTATTGAGCTGGTGCAACATCTGCATCAGCAAGGACGGCAGCTGGCAATTTTAACCCGCAACGCAAAAGAACTGGCCCTACTGACACTCAAGGCGATTGATTTACTCGACTGTTTTAGCGACTCACTCATCCTCGGCCGCGAACAAGCCATCCCCAAGCCACATCCTGATGGCCTGCTAAAAATCGCTCAGTATTGGCAGGTTGCTCCGCAGAAGATGGTGATGGTCGGCGACTTTTATATGGACTTAAAAACCGCACACGCCGCAGGCACTTACGCCGTGCAAGTCAATACCGCAGAGAACCTATGGCCTGAACTAACAGACTTTCACGCCATAGACTGTCGGCAACTGCTCAGAGCGACAGCTTAACTGCTTGCGGCCTTCTAACCTGCTACTCTAAGGCTCAGATTAAGCACTAAGGGTAGCCAATACCCGCCTGTTTGCTTAGCGCGGCTTAGCATTACTCGGTTTAGGCTTCGGCTTACCATGCCCAAGCACAGCCAAGCGCGGCATTTTTCGAATGGCGACCACTTGAGGCTTGCTGTTAGCAGAAAAATCATCACCCAAGTGAATTTGCCCACCCGCTGCAGCTTTATTCTTTTTCAGCTTTTTCGGTTTTTTAACACTGCCCACGCCTAAAATAGTGTCTGGCAAACGGTGCTCAGCATAAAAATCTGGCTCATCAAAACGCTGTAGGTTTAAGCCCATCAACTCTTCAATGGCAATCAGAGCATCCACTTCATCTGCGCTGACTAAAGACACGGCTTCACCGCTTAATCCAGCACGTCCGGTGCGGCCGACACGGTGTACATAGTCTTGCGCCACTGTTGGCAAATCAAAGTTAACCACATGAGGTAACTGTTCAATATCTAAGCCACGCGCCGCCACATCAGTCGCCACTAAGACTTGCACACGACCTTTTTTAAAGTCTTGCAAGGCGCGTAAGCGTGCCGGTTGTGTTTTGTCACCATGAATCGCATCGGCCGTCACATTCGCAGCGATAAGTTTTTTATGCAATGACTCAGCGCCCTTACGGGTGCGTACAAACACCAATACTTGCCCCCACTGACGACTGCTCAGCAAATGCAAAAGCAACTCTGTTTTGCTTTGCTTATCCACCACTAACAGATATTGCTTAACGGTTTCTGCAGCCGAGTGCTTAGGTGTCACATCAATACGGACCGGCTGATTAAGAAAATGACCTGCCAGGGTGCGAATCGGACCAGAAAAGGTCGCCGAAAAGAGCAGGGTCTGGCGTTTACTTGGCATAAGCGCAAATAACGCATTAAGCTCTTCAGCAAAGCCTAGATCCAGCATCCGGTCGGCTTCGTCCAACACCAGAATTTGCATCTGATTAAAGCGCAGCGCATTTTGCTGATACAAATCCAGCAAGCGGCCTGGTGTAGCAACCAACACATCCACGCCGCGACGCAGTTGCATCATTTGCGGATTGATACTGACACCACCATAGGCCACGGCAGTGCGTAACGGTAACTCATGCAGATAATCACGAATCGATTCGTGCACCTGCTCCGCCAGCTCACGGGTCGGCACCAAGACCAAAGCACGCACGCAGTTTGAGGTGACTTTTTCACCCTCGGTCAGCAGCACTTGCAACACAGGCAAGGTAAAGGCTGCAGTTTTACCCGTTCCGGTTTGTGCGGCGGCTAAGACATCATGCCCCGCAAGAATAGGCGCAATGGCCTGCTGCTGCACCGCGGTTGGCTGCAGGTGATTGAGCCGCTGTAAATTACCCAATAACGCCGGCATTAACCCTAAACTTGCAAAAGACATATATGTTTCACCCTGACTCTTCTAACCCTTAACGGGAACGCTTTCTATTCTACAGTGTTTGCCCTACTGACTCTTTAATAAAGTCGCCAAGCAGGCTGTATCACTCGATTCTAATTTAATCTGCACCTAGCGGCGTGCACAACTAGGGTTGCAGCCAAGCATCCTCTGTCAGCCCAGCTCAGCAGGGACGAATCGATTCAGCCAGCCAAAGACGCCGCTCCCTTCACACCGGCTGCGCGCAATAACAGCGGATGAGTTGCTCAGTGATTTCACGTATAATTACTTTTTTGTGCTGAAGAATAATTCATTATGTTCTCACCTGACGCTCTGATTGCTTCTGCAAAACGCACCATTAGTCTCGAACAAGACGCGATTACCAGCTTACTGGCGCGTATTGATAGCAGCTTTGTTAAAGCCTGCGAGCTGATTTTGGCCTGTAAAGGTCGCGTAGTGGTGGTCGGTATGGGTAAATCGGGTCATATCGGCAATAAAATTGCGGCTACTTTAGCCAGCACCGGCACACCTGCGTTTTTTGTGCACCCGGCGGAAGCCAGTCACGGTGATATGGGCATGATCACCGCCGATGATGTGGTGCTAGCCTTATCCAACTCAGGCACCACTAATGAAATCATCACCTTATTGCCGTTGATTAAGCGCCAAGGCATTACCTTGATTAGCATGACCGGCAATCCAGATTCAAGCTTGGCCCATGCCGCAGAGGTCAATTTAGACACTCAGGTCGCACAAGAAGCGTGTCCGCTGAATTTAGCCCCGACCTCATCCACCACTGTCACTTTGGTACTGGGCGATGCGCTAGCGATTGCGCTACTTGAGGCGCGTGGCTTCACCCCTGAAGACTTTGCCTTTTCGCACCCAGGCGGCGCCCTTGGTCGTCGTCTGCTGCTTAAAGTCGAACATGTGATGCACAGCGGTGCTGAATTGCCTGCTGTCGCTCACGGTGCGTCCTTGCGTGAAACCTTGCTCGAAATGACGCAAAAAGGCTTAGGTATGACCCTGATCCTGGCATCTGATCAAAGCTTAGCGGGAATTTTCACTGACGGTGATTTACGCCGCGCGTTAGATAAAGGCATTGATGTGCGTGAGGCCAGCATTGACGATTTAATGACCCATGGCGGCAAAACCGCACGTCCAGAAATGCTCGCAGCCGAAGCATTAAAAATCATGGAAGATCATAAAATCAGCTCTTTGCCAGTAGTCAATGAACATAATCAAGCCATTGGTGCCTTAAATATGCATGACTTATTACGTGCAGGAGTGATGTAATGCTAAGCCTGAGCCATACTGATTTAGTCCAGCGCGCACAGGCTGTGCGTTTACTGGTTTTGGATGTGGACGGCGTACTGACTGACGGTAAGCTGTATTTTCTTGGCGATGGCAGTGAAGCCAAGGCATTCAGCACCCTAGACGGCCAAGGCATTAAAATGCTGATGAGCTCCGGCGTCAACGTTGCAATTATTACGGGGCGCACCTCTAGCATTGTTGAGCGCCGTGCAGCAAACTTAAGCATCAAGCATCTGGTGCAGGGCCGCGAAGATAAGCGCATTGCTTTAGATGAGCTGTTGAGCACACTGCAGTTGTCTTATCATCAAGTGGCCTATTTAGGTGATGATCTACCTGATTTAGCGCCAATTCGCTGCGTTGCTTTAGGTATAGCGGTCGCTAATGCCAATAGTTTTGTCCGCCAACACGCGCAAGCGGTAACCACCTTACGCGGCGGAGAAGGTGCGGCACGCGAGCTTTGCGAATTTATTATGGCGGCGCAAGGGACACTCGACGCCGCACAAAACGCTTATTTATAATTTCGGGTTGTGCCTATGTCTGCAAACGTACGTTTGGCTTTATTCTTTTTACCTTTCGCGGCTTTAGTTGCAGCCTTGGGTTATTGGAATATAAACAGCCCTTCAGAAAATGAGTTACCAGCGCTAACAGCCGCTGAAAACACCATCGATTTCTTTGCAAAGGGCACCCATACCCTGCAATTTAACCAGAGCGGCGCACTGCACTATGAACTCAGCAGCCCACGCATTGAGCATACGCAGCACGATGATATTACGCTATTATTGCAACCTAACTTATTACTGTTTCGCGGCAACGAATTGCCATGGAAGATTAGCAGCGAACGCAGCCTAGTCAGCCCGGGCGGCACACAGGTTGAGCTGAGCCAAAATGTTCGTATTGAACGTACTGATGAAAAAGGGCGTCCAACCATTCTCAGCACAGAACAACTGTTTTACGTGCCGGACACTGAATATGCACACACACCGCTTGCAGTAAAAATTGAAGCAGCCAACGGCATTACCACTGGCGTTGGTATGCAAACTTATTTAAATGAAAGCAAAATGCATTTACTTTCAAACGTGAGAGGCCGACATGACGTTCGCTAGAACAACCGCTGTACTCATTACCGCAGGCTTAAGCTTGCTCAGCGGCCTGGCTCAGGCCCTACCCTCTGATAGCCAGCAACCGATTAATATCCAGGCTGATAGCGCAGAAATGGACGATAAGCGCGGCGTGGCAATTTATCGCGGCGACGTGATTATCACCCAAGGAACGCTGAAGATTACTGGTGACACTGTCACTATCAGTCTGAATAAAAGCGGTGATATTGACGTTTTCACTTCGCTCGGCAAGCCTGCGTATTATGAGCAACAGCCATCCACAGATAAAGAGATCATCCAAGCGTACGGCCTGATGATTCAGTACTTTGCCAATAATGAAAAAATCATTATCCTTGACCAAGCTAAGGTCATCCAACAAGGCAATACTTTCCGTGGTGAAAAAATTGTCTACGATACACAAAAACAAATTGTCACAGCTGGACGCGGCAAGCAAGGCACCATTACCACGCCTTCGCCACGTATCAATATGGTGATCCAGCCTAAAAACAAAGAAAGCACAACAGAGTCAAGCGCGCCATGAGCAGCACCCTAACCGCCAAGCATCTGGCTAAATCCTACAAAGGCCGCAACGTGGTGCGCGATGTCAGCGTCTCCATTCAAAGCGGGCAAATTGTTGGCTTATTGGGCCCCAATGGTGCCGGTAAAACCACCTGTTTTTATATGATTGTCGGCTTGGTCAAAGCTGACAAAGGCAGTGTTTTTATTGATCAGACGGATGTCAGCTTCCAGCCGATGCACGGCCGTGCACGCGCGGGTATTGGTTATTTGCCGCAAGAGGCATCGATTTTCCGCAAGCTCAGCGTGGCCGATAACATTTTAGCTATTTTAGAGTTACGTAAAGATCTGGACCGTGCTGGGCGCCTGCAAGCCTTAGACGAGCTATTGCAAGAGTTCCATATCACGCACTTACGCAACAACCTAGGTATGAGCTTATCTGGCGGTGAACGGCGTCGTGTGGAAATTGCTCGTGCGTTGGCCACCAACCCAAAGTTTATTTTACTGGATGAGCCCTTTGCCGGTGTCGACCCCATCTCTGTCGGCGATATCAAACAAATTATTTATCACTTAAAAGATAAAGGCATCGGTGTGCTGATCACCGACCATAACGTGCGCGAAACCCTAGACATCTGCGAAACCGCATATATCGTCAGTGAAGGGCAAATCATTGCCGCAGGATCACCCAGTAGCATCCTTGACAACCAATTAGTCAGAGATGTGTATTTGGGCCAAGAATTCCGTTTATAAGCTACTATAGCAAGGCTGTCACAGGGTTGTGCACAGCCTAAATACGCCCTCTCTGGCTCACTTTCCATGAGTAATTGCTTGTCAAGTCTAGGCAAACAGTAAAAAATCAGGCATAAATCTTGCTAGACGCCAATCTTTGGCACACTGCTGATTAGGAGTAATGCCTTTCCATTATGAAAGCCTCACTCGTTTTAAAAATGGGTCAGCAACTGAGCATGACCCCACAATTGCAGCAAGCCATTCGCTTATTGCAAATGTCGACCTTAGACTTGCAAGAAGAAATCCAAGAAGCCTTGGACAGCAACCCCATGCTTGAGCGCGAAGAAGATGGCGAGCATGCTAACGCAGCCAGCCCACCAGTCGATAATAGCCACGGCGGCCAATCAGCCGGCGAGGACGATGCGGCGAACAGCACCGAGAAGCAGCAAGACTCAACAGACTGGACCGAACAAATCCCCAATGAGCTTGAGATTGACACCTCGTGGGATGATATCTACCAATCCAGCGCCAGCACCCTACCCAGCAGCAATAGCGAAGAATGGGATGCTAGTAGCACCTCTTCCGCAGGCGTTGACCTGCAAACGCACCTACTCTGGCAGCTGAATCTAGCGAAAATGACCGACAGCGATCGAATGATTGCCACAGTGATTATCGACAGCATCGGCAATGACGGTTATTTACAAGAAAGCCTCGACGAAATTCTCGCCTCCTTTGATCCCATGCAACATATTGAACTCGATGAAGTAGAGATGGTGCTCAAGCGTGTACAGCAGTTTGAACCCACAGGTATTGCGGCACGTAATCTCAGTGAATGCCTCCTGCTGCAACTGCAGCATCTACCCAGTCATACCCCTTGGCTCAGCGAGGCCAAAGTACTCTGCAAAGATCATTTAGAGTTGCTCGGTAGCCGCGACTACAGCCAGTTGATGCGACGCCTGCGCCTCAAAGAAGATGCGCTCAAAGAGGTGGTGCAACTGATCCAAAGCCTTAATCCACGCCCCGGCTCACTGATTGAGAGCCAAGAGCCTGAATATATCGTGCCCGACGTGATTGTACGTAAGGCTAATAATCGCTGGATCGTTGAGCTTAACCCAGAGATTGCGCCACGTTTAAGCGTCAATGCACAGTACGCCAGTTTTATTCAACGTGCGGACAATAGCGCCGATAACACCTTTTTACGCACTCAACTGCAAGAAGCACGCTGGTTTATTAAAAGCCTGCAAAGCCGGAATGAAACATTACTCAAAGTAGCCACGCAAATTTTGGATTATCAGCGTGGTTTTTTTGATTATGGACCCGAAGCAATGAAGCCGTTGGTCTTGGCTGACATTGCGGAGGTGGTTGGCATGCATGAGTCAACCATTTCACGCGTTACTACGCAAAAATATATGCATACGCCACGCGGTATTTTTGAGTTAAAATATTTTTTCTCAAGCCATGTCAACACCACAGAAGGCGGCGAATGCTCATCAACTGCCATCCGTGCGATTATTTCTAAACTGGTTGCCGCAGAAAACCCTAAGAAACCATTGAGTGATAGCAAGATTGCTGCTTTACTGGAAGAACAAGGGATTCAGGTGGCGCGGCGCACCATTGCTAAGTATCGAGAGTCACTTGGAATAGCCTCGTCAACGGAGCGAAAACAGCTACTATAGACATTGGTTAGTAACACTTAATTTACGCAGGCGGTACAATCCTGCAAACACCGCACCAAGCAGTGAAACTAAGGAGAACGGTATGCAAATCAACATCACAGGCCATCAGCTGGACGTTACTGAAGCACTACGTGAATACATTAATGGCAAGTTCACAAAACTGGAACGTCACTTCGACAAAATCACCAGTATTCGCGTGACACTTGGCGTTGAGAAAGTAAAGCAAACAATTGATGCAACCTTATTGATTGCTGGTGGTGAAATCATTGCCAATGCTGAGCATGACGATATGTATGCCGCTATCGACTTACTGGTTGATAAATTGGATCGCCAATTAATCAAACACAAAGAAAAACAACTGGATCGTCAAAAAGGCGTTCTTGAACGTTAAGACTTATATGATTCGATTAGAACATATACTGACCCCGGCACGTTCCCAAGTGAACGTGCCGGGAGGCAGTAAGAAACGCGTCCTTGAATACATTGCCCATTTAATTGCCACTGATTTACCTGATATCGATGAAGATGTTATTTTCGAAAGCCTAGTGGCTCGTGAAAAGCTCGGTTCGACAGGTTTTGGTAATGGTATTGCTATTCCACATTGCCGACTGATTGGCTGCAATGCCCCAGTCAGTGCAATACTACACCTCGAAACCGCGGTTGATTTTGACGCCATTGATGGCGAACCGGTTGATCTACTCTTTGTGTTATTAGTGCCTGAACAAGCCACTGATCAACACTTAGAATTATTGCGCCAGATTGCTAGTATTTTTGAGCAAGATGATGTCCGCGAACGCTTGCGTCATGCGCCCAATAGCATAGCTTTATACCAAGCCGTGCTTGATGCTCAACTCTAGAGGTTCTTTGTCATGCGTTTAGTTATCGTGAGTGGTCGTTCAGGATCAGGTAAAAGCACAGCGTTAAATGTGCTGGAAGATAACAATTTTTATTGCATCGACAACCTCCCTGCCATGCTCCTGCCTGAACTGGCCGAGCGCACACTGCTCGCCACTGAGCTGGTGTACCCGCAGATTGCCGTCTCCATTGATGCACGCAACACCCCCAATCAACTGGAGCGCTTCCCCGAGTTGCTAGCTGAGCTACGCGCACGGCATATTGTCTGCGATGTTCTGTATCTTGATGCTGACGATGAGACCCTCCTCAAACGCTTTTCAGAAACCCGTAGACGCCACCCGCTGACCAATGACTCGCGCTCACTGGCTGAAGCCATTCGTGATGAGAAAACGCTGCTCTGCCCTATTACCGACCTCGCCGACTTAACCATTGATACCTCGCGCCTGAATCTGTATCAGCTGCGTGACATCATCAAATTACGTTTGCTGGATAAGCCTGAGCCGGGCACAGCCTTTTTAATTGAGTCGTTCGGTTTCAAACGCGGTGTACCGGTTGATGCGGATGTGGTGTTTGATATTCGCTGTCTGCCCAATCCGTACTGGAAGCCTGAGTTGCGCGCATACTGCGGCCTTGATCAGCCGATCGTCGATTATCTAGGCCGGCAAGCTGATGTCGAAGATATGTACAGCGATCTTTATGCCTATTTAGCCAAATGGTTACCACGCTTTGCTGCCAGCAACCGTGCCTATGTCACGGTAGCCATTGGTTGCACCGGCGGTCAGCACCGCTCTGTGTATATGGCGCAACGCATCGGTGAAGCGCTGAGCCAAGAACTGAGCAATGTACAAATACGCCACCGCGATGTAGTGCGTATTGATGAGAAAAAAGATGCCTAGTTGCCAAGTCACTATTATTAACAAACTGGGTTTACATGCCCGCGCAGCAGCAAAATTTGTCTCAGTAGCCAATACATTCGCCTGTCAGGTCAGCATTGGTCGTGATGCCAACAATCTCACTAATGGTAAAAACATTATGTCGGTGATGATGTTGGCCGCCAGTAAAGGCACACCGCTGTTGATTAGCGCTGAAGGCGAACAGGCCGAACAAGCGCTAGAGGCGTTACAAAAGTTGATTGCTGAGCGCTTTCACGAAGAGTGCTAAACACCTCACAGTCGCGCTTAGTAGGCCAGTTAGCCAACATCCAAACAATGTGGCCCATCCACTAACGGATCATTAATCAAAGTACTGACCCGCCGCTCACGCAGCTGTGGCTGCGCGCGGGCTAACAGTTCTAATAGCTCAGCATCGCTAGTCTGGGGATTAAGCCATAGGCTTTGTTGCTCAGCATTCAGCAGAATCGGTCGACGCAAACTGGCGGCTTGCTGGGTCAACATCGCAACACTGTAGTAATTGCGTCCCGGCAGCACATACACATCCCACAGTGCGGCAAAATACAGCATAGGTTCTTCTGTATACAGCCAAAAAGGATGTTTACGATGCTGTCCACGCCATTCAAAAAAACCATTGGCAGGTAACAGACAACGCTGATTGCGCCAGGCCTTTTTAAACATTGGCTGGGTACTGACGGTTTCAACCCGAGCATGTGCCACCGCACGGGTTAAGTCAGTCATCCACTCCGAGGTAAAGCCCCATAATGCCGTACTGGCCTGCAACTCTTGCTGCTGTTGCAGCAGAATTAACACCTGCGATTTAGGGGCTAAATTCCAGTGCGCGCGCATCTGCTGCGGAAACCCCGGCAGCTGGGCCAGAGTGTCTGGCCAATTAAATAAAGCATAGCGTCCCGACATAGTCACCTTATCCCTCTTTTAGCACTCTAAAACGCCTGGTGCAGCAAGCTGCTGCAACTCCACGCCGTCTACCAGCGGCGTAGCCTGCTGGTAACTTACAATCAGCTGGTGCGCCTGCTGTGCCTGCTGATCACTCACCATTAAGCCCAGCAAACCTAAAGCAGGCAGCTCACCCATGCCACCAATCAAGTCTTCCCCTTGCAAATACACCTCAATACCCTCGCTGCGCAGCATGCTAATCAACATCTGCGCTTCGATTAAATCAACCGGTTCATGAATTCTTTGCACCTTAGATCTCCTCTGCAAGTTATGCACTAATACGGGTATAATAGCCCACTTGTCCAACCCTACAGCGCCCAAAGCACTGAACAGCATCCGACTAAGAGAATCACATGGATCAATTTGATAGCATTCGCCCCTACAATGACGATGAAGTGGCGACTGTATTACAACGCTTACTGGCTGATGTAGACTTTTTATCCATAATCACCCAATACCGCTTTCCAAACGCTTCACGTTACTTAGGCTGGCTTCTGCGCCCTATTATTGCGTGGAAAATACGCAAGGAGCTGGGTCCAGTGAATAGCGTGCTGGCCCTGCAACAACGTATTGCCTCGTACGTTGAGCGCAGCATTACCCAAGCCACTGATGGTATTAGCTTTTCTGGGATTGAACATCTACACAACGGCGAGCCACATCTTTTTCTAGCCAATCACCGCGATATTGTTATGGATCCGGCCTTTGTTAATTACGCTTTATTTCAGGCCAAACACACGACACCTCGTATCGCGATTGGCGACAACCTTCTGCAACGTTCGTTTGTCAGCGACCTGATGCGCATTAATAAAAGTTTTATTGTGCACCGCTCACTCTCCAATCGCCGTGAAAAACTGGCCGCGTTTCAATTGTTATCCGCCTATATCAACCATTCCATTTTAAACGACCATGAATCCATTTGGATTGCTCAAGCGGAAGGTCGTGCCAAAGATGGCGATGACCGCACCGAAAGCGCCATCTTAAAAATGTTTCATTTATCACGTAAAGATGAAGACTTTCTTGCGGTGATTAACTCTTTACGCCTAACCCCTGTCGCCATCAGTTATGAGTATGACCCTTGTGATATTGCCAAAGCACGCGAGCTGTATATTCGCGCCACAACTGGGGAATACAAAAAACAAGTCGGCGAAGATGATGCCAGTATCGCGCAAGGCATTACCGGCTATAAAGGCCGTGTGCATATACATTTCTGCCCGATTATTAGCTCAGGCTTTGCTGATGCAAAACAGTTGGCGCACTTAATTGATCAGCAAATCTGGCGCGATTATCGCTTATTCCCGGTGCACTACCTCGCTTGGGCCATGTGGGATCAGCAAGATGCTGGTTTAGAAGTACCAGAGATTGCCGAGATTTTTAATCGCCAAGAAGTCTTAACTGCGCAGCAAGAGTGGCAACGCCGTTTAGCCGCATGCCCAGAACAGCATCGTCCTTACTTGATCATGCAATATGCCATGCCACTCCAAAATCAATACCGCTGCAATGCTCTTCACACCTAAATTTCGCAGATAACTGCATACGCTCTTGAGGTTTTTATGCCCTGGTTACAAGTCCGCTTAGCCATTCAACCCGATCAAGCTGCCACATGGGAAGATACTTTACTCGAGTTGGGCGCTGTCTCAGTCACCTTTATGGATGCTGAAGACCAGCCCATTTATGAGCCCGACTTAGGCACCACGCCGCTGTGGACGCACACTCACCTATTGGCTTTATTTGAAAATGATGTCGATCCTGCAACGCTGCAACAGCATATCCAGTTGCTCGGTGGTGCCGACACGCCAGTACTGGAGATGGAACAGATAGAAGATCAAGACTGGGAGCGCAGCTGGATGGATAACTTCCATCCCATGCGCTTCGGCCAGCGTCTCTGGATTGTACCCAGCTGGCACGCGGCGCCAGAACCTGATGCAGTGAACTTACTACTGGATCCTGGCTTAGCCTTTGGCACCGGCACCCACCCAACTACGGCCTTATGCCTTGAGTGGCTCGATGGCCAGCCGCTTGAAGGCTGCAATGTCCTGGACTTTGGTAGTGGCTCTGGAATTCTGGCGATTGCCGCTAAATTGCTCGGCGCCGCACAATTGACCTGCACTGATATCGACAGCCAAGCGTTAGAAGCCACCCGAGACAATGCCAATCGCAATGGCATTGTCGCAGAGGACTTACTGATCTACTTAGCGAAAGATATGCCAGCCGGGCAATTTGACGTGGTGTTGGCCAATATCCTTGCCGGTCCGCTAGTCGCTCTAGCGCCACAACTGATTGAACATACGCGTTCAGGCGGCCGCATTGCCTTATCGGGTATTTTAGCCGAGCAAGCACAAGAAGTACGTGACGCGTACAGCGATGCCTTTGATTTAGCCCCCACGGCCGAAAAAGACGGCTGGGTATGCATCTCTGGGGTACGTCTATAGTCTTTTTTGCACCACAGCCAGTGCAGTTTAGCCGCAGCTATGGGCTAGACTGCACTGCACGCCTGCTCCACTTGAGCTTGATATCACCATGACCGACACGCTAATTACTCAGTGCCCGCATTGCCACACACGTTTCAACCTGCAACCCAGCCAACTTAAAGCGGCGCAAGGTGCAGTGCGCTGCGGCATATGCCGAGAAGTTTTTAATGCGAGCAGTCACTGCAACAGTGCCCGTACTCAGCCCGTGCCAGCGCGCAGCCAAGCACAACAAACGCCATTGCGCGAGCAAGCGATCCGCCCCGAGCTTGAACAACTGCGTTACTTGAGTGATGAGCCCTTACGCCTGGATTGGCAGCCTAAAAAAAACCCGTGGCAACGCTGGCTAGGCTGGGGTTTAGTCAACGCGTTGGCTATCTTGCTGTTAGTTGGCCAATACACTTACCACAACTTTACCCAACTGGCGCGCCAAGACAGCACACGCCCGTGGCTGGCAGCGCTCTGTCCATTATTAGGTTGCCAATTGCCGGCTAAAGTTGATGTACAGCAGATTAAAAGCAGTAACTTAGTCGTGCGCAAGCACCCTGAATTTAGCGCTGCCTTGTTGGTGGATGCGATTATTTATAACCGTGCACCCTTTAGCCAACCCTTTCCGCTGTTGGAGCTGACCTTCTCCGACCAGCATGGGCAGCGCTTAGCCAGTCGCTTATTTAAACCGGTGGAATACCTCAGCGGAGAACTAGCTGAGCAACAGCAGATGCCACAACAAACGCCCATTCATATTGCTTTAGAAATACTTGAGCCTAAAGGTGGTGCGGACAACTACAGTTTAAGTTTTCTCTCGCCGGACTAAATCATGAATAACAGCGCCTAAACATACTAAGCGCTGCATTGCACCTGTTTAACAGCGACTAACTGCCTGCCACTTTCATCCGTTCAATCAACACCGAGCCGGTGCAGACACTGCCTCGTCGATCCAGATCATTACCGACTGCCACAATCTGAGCAAACATATCGCGCATATTGCCGGCAATAGTCACTTCCTGCACAGGGAACTGAATCTCACCGTTTTCCACCCAAAAACCGCCTGCACCGCGCGAGTAATCGCCAGTAACCATATTTAAGCCTTGCCCCATTAATTCAGTGACCAGCAAACCACGGCCCATTTTTTTCAATAACGCCGCTTGATTATCATCACCGTGAGTCACAAACACATTGCGTGCGCCGCCGGCATTGGCGGTGCTTGGCATACCCAGCTTACGACCAGAGTAAGTGCTGAGCATATAATTGGTCAGCACGCCATTTTCAATAAAGGATTTGGCATAAGTAGCTAGACCATCGCCGTCAAAAGCGCTGCTAGCTAAGCCGCCAGGCAATAAAGGACGCTCATCTAAAGTCAGCCACTCAGGAAACAATGTCTGGCCCAGCGCACCCACTAAGAACGAAGAATTGCGGTATTGATTACCACCGGCAATGGCGCCCAGTAAGCTGCCAAATAAGCTGCCCGCCAGTTCTGCAGCAAAGATGACCGGCACATCACAGGTCGGTATCGAGCGCGCACCTAAGCGACTGATTGTGCGTTCAGCAGCTATCCGGCCGATGGTTGCTGCATCAGTGAGTCGATCAGCACGACGGCCATAGTCATACCAATAATCACGCTGCATTTGCCCGTCAATCTCGGCGATCATGCTGCAACCAATGCTGTGGCGAGTACCGGCATGACCAGCAATTAAACCATGGCTGTTACCGTACACAGTGCAACCGATATCGCTATTTACACTGGTCCCATCTGCATTACTGATCCGTGAATCTGCAGCAAAAGCAGCCGCTTCACACTCCAGCGCCAGTTCAATGGCCTGAGCTGGGCTAATATCCCACGGATGCCATAAATCTAAATCCGGAAACTCGCGCGCCATTAATGCTTGATCAGCCAGACCCGAGTACTCATCCGGTGAGGCATATTGAGCAATGGCCAATGCCGCAGCAACTGTTTCCTTAATCGCTGCATCACCGGTCGCAGTGGTGCTGGCTGAACCTTTCTGTTGCCCCTGATAGACGGTAATAGAAAACCCTTGGTCGCGGTTAAACTCAACCGTCTCAACTTCACCCTGACGCACACTGGTAGATAAGCCTTGCTGCACCGAGACCGCCACTTCGCAAGCACTGGCGCCTTGCTGCTTGGCAACCGCAAGAATTTTTTCAACCTGGCCTTTAAGCTCAGGTAACGCTTGTGGACCGACACTTTCAATTAAACTCATAGTTACTCCAAAGCATTTTCACAAGACTCTAGCAAAGTATCAGCCTTGCTCTGTTATCATAGCGTTCTAATTAACTGGAACACCGTTATGTCTGACTACCTCGACGCTTCACAAGACGAAGACGAAGAAGAAAAAAGCAAATCACAAGTCAAACGTGAAATGCTTGCTCTGCAAGAGCTGGGCCTACGTCTCTCTGACCTTAAACCTGACTTACTGGACAAAATGCCACTCAGCGATGAGCTGCGTCGAGCCTTGGCCGAAACCTGTAAGCATACGGCACATATCGCCCGTAAACGTCATTCGCAATTTCTCGGTAAGCTGCTGCGCGGTCATGATATTGATGCCATTATGCGCCCCATTAATCTAACTGACAGCCAAACCCGCGAATACAATGACCGTTTCCATGCCTTAGAACGCTGGCGTAATCGCCTTATTAGCGAAGGTGATACGGCGCTGCAGGGCTTTGTTGAAGAATATCCAAACACAGATATTCAGCATTTACGCAGCTTAGTTCGCCATGCTCAGCACGAACTGGCTCGCAATAAAGCGCCGACCGCCTCGCGTAGAATTTTCAAGTATCTACGCGATCTTGACGAACAGCGCTTAGGTTTAAAATAATCGAATCTGAGCGGCTCTATCCGCTGCTTCCACAGTGGATAGAGGTCTTAGCGTATTAATTCCCCGTGCCACCCACAGTAATACCATCAATTTTCAAGGTCGGTTGACCGACACCCACCGGCACGGACTGACCCGCTTTACCGCAGACGCCAACACCACCGTCCAACTCTAAATCATTACCGACCATCGACACTTGGCGCATCGCTTCTGGACCATTGCCAATCAAGGTGGCACCTTTAACTGGCGCGGTAATTTTACCGTCTTCAATTAAGTAGGCTTCACTGGTGGAGAAAACAAACTTACCACTGGTGATATCCACTTGTCCGCCACCCAAGTTAGCGCAATAAATGCCGCGCTTAACTGAGCGAATAATTTCTTCTGGATCGCTTTCACCAGCCAGCATATAGGTGTTGGTCATACGTGGCATTGGCACATGCGCATAAGATTCACGGCGGCCATTACCGGTTGGCGCAACACCCATCAAGCGTGCGTTCATCGTATCCTGCATATAACCACGCAGCACACCATTTTCAATCAAGGTATTGTACTGACTGGGCGTGCCTTCATCATCGATACTCAACGAGCCACGACGCCCAATTAAGGTGCCGTCATCCACAATAGTGCACAGCGATGAAGCAACTTGCTGGCCCACTTTACCGCTGTAAGCTGAGCTGCCTTTACGGTTAAAATCGCCTTCCAAACCATGCCCGACCGCTTCATGCAGCAACACACCACTCCAGCCAGGGCCTAACACCACAGGCAACATACCGGCCGGCGCCGCGATCGCTTCAAGGTTCACTTGTGCTTGGCGTACCGCTTCGCGAGCAAAACTCATGGCGCGATCCTGCTCTAAGAAATAGCGGTAATCGGTGCGCCCACCACCACCAGCACTGCCGCGCTCACGGCGGCCGTTATGCTCAATAATCACGCTGACATTAAAACGCACTAAGGGGCGTACATCTGCAGCTAAACGACCATCTAAGGTCGCCACTAAAATCTGCTCCCAAGACCCAGTCAAACTCACCGTCACCTGACAAATACGCGCATCTAATGCACGAGTAGCCAGATCGATTTTCTTCAGCAAAGCCACTTTATCTTCGCGACTGATCACCTCAAGCGGGTTATCCGCTGAATATAATGGTGTATGTGTCACCGCCTGAATGGCCACCGGTTGCACAGAACGTCCCGCTTGGGCAATGCTGCGTGAGGCTTGTGCGGCTTGTAATAACGCCGGCAGGGTCAGTGCATTACTGTAGGAAAAACCGGTTTTTTCACCGGCCAGAGCGCGGACCCCCACACCTTGGTCAAGGCTAAAACTGCCTTCTTTAACAATGCCTTCTTCCAACACCCAAGCTTCAGAAATAGAATTCTGGAAATACAAATCGGCCGCATCAATCCCGGGTCCAGCTAACTCACTAAATACGGTAGATAATTGCTCAAGATCTAAACCCGTTGGTGCCAACAAAACAGAACTGGCGCTGGCTAACAAATCACTCATTGTGTGTCCTCGGTGTCTGCGCACGCTAACTGCGCGACAGAAAATCGTTTATGTTGCCATATTGGCATACGTTGGCGAATGGCCGCTTGTTCAGCACGCGCATAAACACTGCTGATACAGCCTGCGCCCGTCGGTAACTCAGCCAGGACACGCCCCCATGCATCAATAATGGCTGAATGGCCAAAAGTTTCACGGCCCGCTGCGTGCACACCACCTTGGTTAGCGGCCAACAACAGACATTGGGTTTCAATGGCGCGGGCGCGTACTAACACCTGCCAATGTGCCGCTCCAGTCAACGCAGTAAACGCAGATGGTACGCTAATTAATTCAGCACCTGCCTCTCGTAAGGCGCTATACAACTCAGGAAAGCGTAAATCGTAACAGATTGTCATGCCCAAACGCCCAACGGGTGTCTCCACCACAGTACAAGCCTGACCTTTGGCATAGCGCTCAGACTCCTGATAACTGCCCTGCTGATCATCGACGGCAGCATCAAACAAATGCAGCTTATCGTAGCGCGCGACGCATTCGCCAAATTCATTAAATAACAAAGAGCTGGCGCAGGGCTTACCGTCCCGATGCCCTGCAGGCAGCAGCGGTAACGTCCCGCCGACCAACCACAAGCCTAACTCGCGTGCAGTCTGCGCTAACCAAGGTAAGATGGGGCCGCGTTGCTCTGCTTCAAGGGCGGCGATCTGTGCCACATCAATTTTACCCATCGCGGCAAAGTTTTCCGGCAGCACCGCCAAGCGTGCACCGCCGTCTGCCGCCTGCTCAAGTAAACACCGTGCCTTGGCTAGATTGTCGGCAATAGTCTCGCCTGAGACCATCTGGATCACAGCAACGCTCATAGGGACTCCAGATTTTGAATGAGTTAAGATTAAGATTGCTTACGATATTAACAAACACTGAAGATTTTTACTGCGTCTAGCACAGGACACAACAGCTGCGCCGCTTATGCCATACTAGGCGGCTTATTGATAGCTTACGTACCTATGTCCGAACTTCTTGATCTCCATAATCTGCAATGTCCGCAATGGCGACAAGCCATCCAACTCGGCGACTTTAAGCGTGGTAAAGACTACGCCGCACAAGGTCGCAGCAGCGTGCTGCATGTGCAAGACTCGACATTAACTGCACAGTGTAAAGGCTCTGCTGGGCAAACCTATCTGCAAACCATCACCTTGCTGGCACAAGACGGTTACTACGATGTCAATGGCCGCTGCTCCTGCTATGTGGGTTACAACTGCAAACATGTGGTCGCCGCACTGCTGACCCTTGAACAGATGCAACACGACGGCCAGCCGCCACCCACCTTATCCAGCAACGCCAGCGCCGCCTCCAAGCTTAAGGCCACGCCATCCTTGCAGATCACAGAGGCACCCCTGCTGCCGCCGATCGCGCAACTGACCTTTGGCAGTGTCAGCCTAAAACGCTATGACGGCCGCAGCGCACGTATGCTCACCACAGTACAGCATCGCGCCGCCTTGGCCTTTGACTATCAAGGGCATCTGCATAGCGGCAAACCCAGCGCCGATTTTTTAGTCAGCACTGGCCCTTACCAACGCTTGCGCATCACCCGTGACCTAGACTTTGAAAAAAACTGCCGCGAACAGCTGAAAAAGCTCGGCTGGCAGATCTCTTTGCGCCGCAGTGATGCCGTCCCAGATAGCGCAGGCGATGCTTATGAACTCGCCAGCGAGCAGGCTTGGCTGATTTTTATGCAGCAGCCGTTACAGGACTTACGCAAGCAAGGCTGGCAGATTGTGATGCTGCCGCAGTTTCAGTTTAATCTGCTACCCATTGAGCAGTGGTACGCAACGCTGGACGAGTCCCCTAGCTTAGACTGGTTCTCCTTAGAACTCGGCATTGAAGTGGCCGGGCAATCAATCAGTCTGCTACCGATTTTATTGCAGCTGATTCGCCAATCCCCCAAACTGCTCGATGCCAGTTATCTAGCGCAACGCAAGGATAACGATGTGATTTTAGTGCATATCGGTCAACTGGGGCAGCGTGTGGCTTTACCTTACGCGCGCATCCGCCCAGTCCTGAGTACATTGGGCGAACTGTATATTCGCGAAGCACTGACGGACGATAATACACTGCGTTTACCGCGCCAAGAAGCCACGCGCTTAACCGAGCTGCAAGCGCAGGGGATTAATTGGCAGGGTGGCGAAGCCATTCAAGCATTAGCCGAACGTCTATCACAGCCTTTACAAACCTTAAGCACTGTCCCTCAAGGTCTTAACGCCACCTTACGCGACTACCAACGCGACGGGCTGACTTGGCTACAAAACTTAATGCAACTGGGCATGGGCGGCATCTTGGCCGACGATATGGGGCTCGGCAAAACCCTACAAACTTTGGCGCATATTCTCAGTGAGAAAAATGCTCAACGTCTGCAGCACCCTGCCCTGATTATTATGCCCACCAGCCTGATCGCCAATTGGCAAGATGAAGCTGCACGTTTTACCCCACAACTGCAAATATTGTGCTTACACGGCCCGCAGCGCCAGAGATTATTTAGCCAGATTGGCACAGCTGATATTGTAATTAGCACCTATGCCTTGTTATCCCGCGACAGCCCGCACTTCCTAGCGCATGACTGGCATTTAGTGGTGCTCGATGAAGCGCAAAATATTAAAAACCCACGCAGTAAGGCCGCACTCTGCGTCAGCCAACTGCGCGCACAGCAACGTTTATGCTTAACCGGGACGCCCTTAGAAAATAATTTAGGCGAGCTGTGGTCTTTGTTTCATTTTCTCATGCCCGGCTGGCTCGGTGATAACAAAAGCTTCACTCGCCAATACCGCACGCCGATTGAGAAGCATGCCAACGAACAACGCTTAGCCCACCTTAAAGGCCGCCTCAAGCCGTTTATTTTACGGCGCACTAAACAGCAAGTGGCCAGCGAGTTACCGGCCAAAACAGAAATCACCCAGCACATTGATTTAACCAGCGTGCAACGTGATCGCTACGAAACGCTACGCCTCGCCATGGATAAAAAAGTACGCGATGAGATTCAGCGCGTTGGGGTTGCACGCAGTCATATTGTCGTTTTAGAAGCGCTGCTACGACTGCGCCAAGTATGCTGCGACTTGCGGCTGCTTGGCGAAGAGGACGCCAAACTCTACACCAGCCAAGACTCCGGCAAAATGCTGTATTTATTGGACATGCTGCATCGTTTTAGCGTCGAAGGACGACGCATTTTAATCTTCTCCCAATTTACCAGCATGCTGGCCTTAATTGCCGACGAGCTGAAGCAAGCTGAGATTCCTTTTGTCCAGCTCACTGGTCAAACCGTTGACCGCCGCACACCCGTTGAGCGTTTCCAAGCGGAGCAGGTACCAGTATTTTTAATCAGTCTCAAAGCGGGCGGCGTGGGTTTAAATCTAACCGCGGCAGACACTGTGATCCATATTGATCCGTGGTGGAACCCTGCAACAGAAGCACAAGCCAGCGACCGCGCGTACCGCATCGGACAAAGCAAGCCGGTGTTTATTTATAAACTGATTGCCCGCGGCAGCGTTGAAGAAAAAATTCAACAACTGCAGCAACATAAAGCAGCACTGGCCAGTAGCATTCTTGCAGGCGGCTCCAGCGCCAGCGCGGGTCTAGATGATGCGACGATTGAAGCCTTACTCGCGCCGCTAACCCCTTAAGCACAAATCAAATATATTCACTGCCAAGCCGCTTTGCTATGCTCGCCACACTAATTAAGGAGTATTGACAGTGAAAGATAATCAAGCTGATAAATTACGCGCGGGGTTACATAAGCACGCGGAGTCGGCGGGCAACCTTTTAGTCGAGGCGTTTCATTATCTTGCCCTGTTTGCTATCGGCGGAATCACCGCATGGGCAGGCACCATGACGGCTCTGGAAATGATTGGCAAAGGCACAGCCTCGATTGATGATATTTTATTGCTGTTTATCTACTTAGAGCTAGGCGCGATGGTCGGCATTTACTTTAAGACCAACCATATGCCAGTACGATTCTTAATCTATGTGGCGATTACGGCATTAACTCGCCTGATGATTTCTGATATTTCCCATCACAACGAGCCCGATATGAGTGTGGTCTATGTGTCGGGTGCCATTTTATTATTGGCCATCGCAGTCTTAGTGGTGCGTTACGCTTCCGCGCATTTCCCAGCGATGCAGCCACAGGCTAAAAATCATAAAATTAGCGATGAAAGCCATGAAGGCCATGAAAGTCATGAGCCTTAAACTTTAGCTGCGGCACCCTACTGATCAGCCTAAGGTACCGCACGCATCAGCATAGATGCGATCTTATTTAGTCGGTACGGGTATCGGGAAAGGCATCACATTGCCCACAGCGGCTTCACTGATGCGCGCTACACCTAAACGCTCAACTTCATCAATACGCACAATCGAATGCAAAGGCACATAGCTGCGGATCACGCCTTCAAACTGCGCTTTAAGTTTTTCTTCACTAGGATCCACGACCACTTGAGTGCGTTCGCCAAAGACAAATTCTTCTACTTCTAAAAAGCCCCAAAGATCACTTTGATAAATAGCTTTCGCATACATTTCAAAGACTTGGCCTTGATTGATAAAGATCACCTTAAAAATCGGATTTTCGCTTTTACTCATAACCGCATAAAACTCATAAACGAACGGAAACGCAGCTTAACATATTCACTCAATTGTGTAGCCTTAACCTGCGCCGCTTATGATTCGAGCAGCTCTCGTCGACTCAGAGATTGATGTATAGGCTGCGCTGCAGAAGAAAATAAAAGCATTAAACAATTGACTTACGAATGAGAATTGTTACTATTAAATCAACTGATCGCAAGATCAGTGGATGACTCAAGAACCAATCAATCGGTTTTTCAAGTTATCTCCTCATCAGGCTAAACACGGTTTGACCCGCACATGTGCGGGTCTTTTTTTCGCTGTAATACAGAGTGCGCCGAACTTTACCCGTCCCCATAAAAAAACCAAGCTCTAGGCTTGGCTTTTTTGCAGAGCATAACAGTGCCTAAATCAGACACTGTTGCACAGCGGCTTAACGTACACCAGATTGGCGTAATGCTGCTGGAGTAAAGTCACTTGAGGTTGATATAAAACCAAACTCATAGGATTGCTTCTCTTCGTTTTTCATACCCAGTGCAAGGTAACGACCTGATTGTAGGTCATATAAGGTTTCTACAGAGTACCAAGGTACTTGCTTGTTGTAGTAGTGCACCGCTTGCGCTTCAGCTACCCGCCATAAGTTGCCACGACCGTCGTAATGGTCGATCTGCGCTGCTTGCCAGGTATCTTCATCAATATAAAAATCACGTTTTGCATAAATATGACGCTCGCCTGGTTTCAGGGTTGCAGTCACATGCCACACACGGTGCAGCTCATAACGGGTTAAATCTTGGTTGATATGGCCTGCTTTAATGATGTCAGCATATTTAAGCTTCGGTGAATCTAACTCGTAGTTGTTATACGGAATATAGATTTCTTTTTTACCATGCAATTTCCACTCATAACGGTCAGGCGCACCGTTGTACATATCGAGGTTATCTGAGGTGCGTAAACCATCAGCTGCGGTACCCGGACCATCATAGGATACTTGTGGTGCACGACGTACACGGCGTTGGCCAGCATTGTACAACCAGGCCATACGTGGCTCTTTAATTTGATCCAAGGTTTCATGAACCAACAACACGTTACCCGCTAAGCGTGAAGGCGCCGTCACCTTTTGCTTAAAGTAAAACAAGATATTACTTGGTTTGCTCGCATCGTAGTCTTTAAGTTTGCTTGGGAACACAAACTCATCATCAAAGTATACGAGTGAGTACGAACCATTGGTTTGTGGCGTGGCCTGTGTCACATAGCGCTTAACGCTACCACCACGGTAACGGGTGATATGGTTCCAAATAACTTCTAAACCATTCTTAGGAATAGGGAAAGCATTAGCCACTCTAAACTGCTCTAAACCATTACCGTTCTGCACCATATTGGTGTTCAGCGCATTGGTTTTAGTTGCTTCAAGCACCTCGGCAGGGAAATTTGCTGAGCGGTGTGTTGTATACACAGGAATACGATAAGAATCAGGATAGCGCTTAAACATCGCTTGCTGACCTGGGGTTAACTTATCTTTATATTGGTCAACATTTTGCGCGGTGATGGTAAACAGTGGCTTTTCACCCGCAAACGGATTACCTAAGAAGCCATTGCTATCCACCGGCGCAGCATCGATCGCCAAACCGCCCGTCCAAGCGGGAATAGTGCCTGCGGCGTTGCCTGCTTTTTCTGCGCCAATGGGCGTCAAGCTTGTACCAAGCGTTGCCGCTTCATCTGGAGAAACGGCGGCCATAACACTGGCAGCAAACAGCGACAATAAAAACGCTGTGCCCGTTTGCATTAAAGATTTATGTGTTTTCATTGATTTAGTCTTCCTAAGAGTAAAAAGATTGGGAGACACACCGTGCGCAGTACTGACCCATGCTAGGACTGCGCACGATTTATTAGAAGTTCATACCAAAGTTGACTGAGACAAAGTCACGATCTTTTAAGGTGTTGTAACGTCCGTCAAAGAAGTTGGTGTATGACAAGCCTGCGGTGTAAGTATTTTGGTAGTCAGCATCAAGGCCCAAGCTCACGGCTTTAGCACCTTCGTTAAACTGACCATTAGGACCATAGCCGTCTACGTCATGCGAGAACGCCATATTGGGGTGCAAGTTAATACCGGCAAAGGCGCTGCTGTAATCTAGGATACCGCGCACACGATAGCCCCATGAGTTTTTGGTGACGAAGCCGTGCCAGCCATGCACTTGTGCCGATGATGGGTTATCCGGAATGATACTGGTTGGCGAACCATACACAGCATCACGTCCATAACGAACGCCACCCAAACCTCCAACGTGAGTTAAACCAACCTCTCCCACTACAGTGGCGCGGCTTGCACCAAGCACTTGGTCAAAGAAGTGAGTAAAAGTGGTTTGGATCTGGGTGACTTCTTTACGATCATAACCGCGGTGAAACTGACCACCTTGTGCTAAGGCCTGCCCTTGATATTGCTGAGCTAAAGCGCCTAAAGCTTGAGCTTGGGCCAAGTTACCCGCTTTAGCCGCAGCGCCAGCAGCGTCCGCATAGCCCTTAGCTTTAGCTACATCAGTACCAATACCCGTCGCTAGCTTCAAGGTCATATCTTGGGTGTTAATTTGCACGGGCGCATTAGGACGGTAGCTGATCTCACCCTGCCACGCAGTACCCGTAGGTAAGGTGGTCGAGAAACTGAGGCCGTACAGGCGAATATCTTCAGGGTAATCCATAAAGTAATTACCATTGCCAACTAATGTCGCAGCAGCTCCCAACGGCGCAGCAGCTGCGCCTAGAATATTACCAACGGCATTACTTGCAGCCCCAAGCTTACCAAGCATCGCCGCATTCATCTCAGAATTTTGCATGCTTAAGAATGGTGAACGACTGTGGTAATTCATAAAGTACGCACCGTACTCAGTGTTATCACCGAGCCAGCGAAATGCAGTACCCCACTGTCCGCTATCACGCGCTTTATTATCTTTACCGCGCGGAATCATCAAACCTTCGCTTGTATAATTAATTCCTAAACTGTCCATACTCGGTGCCCAAGGCACACCTAACGCAGCTAACCCATCAATTCCTTTAAGCAAGCCATTGGTCAGCGCACTATTGAGAATATGATAATTATCATTACAACCATCAGCCGCCACATCCGCGGAAGAGAAGAAGGTGCCACAGTTGTCCACAACGGTCTGCTTCCAACCAATCTGGTAGAAGGCTTCCATTGATAGCTGGTCAGTCAAACTTTGCGAAACATAAAACATATTGACCGGGATCAGGCCTTCTTTCAGCTCTGCACCTGGGCGTCTGAATGCAGAAACATCAATCGGGTTCACCGAGTTGATGGAGTTCATAATAAAGGTACTTTCACCCCAGCTCACCACCTGCTTACCTAGACGCACGGTACCTGGCTTATCGGCGATGGCATAGTTGTGATAAACAAAGGCATCAAGGATTTCCGCGCCACGGGTCTTAGCCCCTTCTTTACGGCCCTTGTTACTGATGTCTTTATGAGGACGGTTACCGTCTTGCAGCTCTGCGTCATACCAGTACTTACCACGGACAAAGACCCCTGAATCTTTGTAACGCAGCTCTAAGTCATGCAAACCTTTAAAAATCTGTGAAAAAGTTTTACCGCGCTGAAAGTTTAAACGGCCATCATCACCCGTCTGGGTAAAACCAGTACCACCATTGGCGTTACCGATAAACTCTTTATCAGGTTTAGCGGTTGACCAGCTCGCACCAACGGACAAAGTACTATCAAATGTTCCTTCAATCTCGCCCAGATCAAAAGTGACGGCCGAGGCTGGCGTAGCCAATACTGATGCTAAGCCTACGGCCAACGGCAATTTTGCCAAGCGCCATATCTGTTGATTTTGTATAGTCATGGATGCAACTCCGATTTTTATTTTGGCTGTTGGCAGTATCACCAACCACATCTTGCGACCAATCAACCAAAAGACTGATTAATCATACTAACCGCTCTTATTTGACGATTTTAAATATTCTTATACCCGTTATCTATACCTCTAATGCAGTAACTATGCCAATTAAATATATGACCTATAAGTCATATTTATACCACCATAAGGACGTGGCCTAGAGGGTGGATAAAAAACTGAAGCCTCTGCTTGCCGCTGGCTAATATCTTGGCGGATGCGTTTTTTATCCAATTTGCCAACACTGGCTTTGGGTATTTCGGTAACAACTGTTACCTGCACAGATACGGCCCACTGATTCAGTAACCCTTGTTCGACAAAAGGCTAGAGATGCTCTTTAAGTGCGTGCACATCCAATTGCTGCCCAACCTTCACCACCAGTATGGCACAAGGTCGTTCACCCTACTGCGGATCAGCCACGCCAACCACCGCTACTTCACGTACCGCCGGATGACGGCTGATTAAATCTTCCAGCACCAAAGACGATACCCATTCGCCACCGGTCTTAATCACATCTTTAATTCGATCGCAAATGTCAATAAAACCCATCTCACATATTAAAGCTTAAACAACACGCCGAAAGACCATAGGAGAACGATTTAGCGCTTATATAAGCGCTAAATATTGTTCATTAACATCGCGAGTTTAATGTGACAGGAGCAGACAGACTTTATTCAGTCATCCATACCAAGCTGGCAAAGCGGCCGGTGACTGCCTGACGACGATAAGAATAAAAACGTGAGTCGGTGACTGTGCACAAGCCACCACCATAAACAGCCGTGACCCCACAGGCAGCTAGGCGAATACGCGCCAGCTGATAAATATCGGCCAGCCAGCGACCATCATTATAGCTAGAAACAAAAGCCTGAGCAGCGCTTGGATTGTTCTGGATAAATGCGTTGCGCACCTCCCCACCCACTTCAAAGACGGCAGCCCCAATCGCTGGACCGAGCCAAGCCATCAGTTGTTGTGGTGCAACCTGCATACTCGCCACAGTGTTCTCTAAGATACCAGCGGCTAAACTACGCCAACCCGCATGGGCGGCGGCAACACAAGAGCCGACCTGATCGGTAAACAACACCGGTAAACAGTCTGCGCTCATAATGCAGCACGCCAGACCCAGCTCACGGGTCACACTGGCATCCGCGCTGAGGATTTGCTCAGCATCAGCGATGACCACACGATCACTGTGTACTTGATTCAACCAGCTTGGCTGGCAGCCTAACGCATCCACTAAATATTGACGGTTAGCCTGTACCTGCGCCGGCGAGTCACCGACATGATCACCTAGGTTAAACGCAGCAAAAGGCTCAACACTGCCACCCGCACTGCAGGTGGTGACACAGGCCCGCACATGTTGCGGCGCAGGCCAATCCGGCGTCAGCCAATCAAACGGCCATTCCATCGCTTTGTCACTCACCCAACAAAGGCTTCGCGGTCTTGGCGCAACAAACTGAGCAGCCAAGTAAAATCATCTGGCAAAGGCGCCTCCCACTTCATTCGCTTACCTGTAATCGGGTGTTCAAGTTCCAAGAAACGCGCATGCAAGGCTTGGCGCGGAAACGCTTTAAGGGTTTCGAGCAAAGCGGGGTTAATTGCCGGAGGGATACGAAAACGTCCACCATAAGCAGGATCACCGACCAATGGAAAGCCCACATGGGTCATATGCACACGAATTTGGTGGGTACGTCCGGTTTCCAGCATCACCCGTGTGTGCGTATGCGAACGGAAACGCTCTAACACTCGATAATGACTCACCGCAGGCTTACCGCCTTCAATCACCGCCATACGCTGACGTTGCTGACCGTGACGACCAATCGGCGCATCAATCTTGGCTCCGGAGGTAATCACACCTACCACAATGGCTTCATAGGTGCGACCCACGCTACGCGCTTGCAGCTGATCAACCAAGCTGGTGTGCGCCTCAAGGGTTTTCGCCACCACCATTAAACCGGTGGTATCTTTATCTAAGCGATGCACAATACCAGCACGCGGCACTTCAATAAGGCCGGGCACATGGAACAGCAAAGCATTTAATAAGGTGCCATCCGGATGTCCAGCTGCGGGATGAACCACTAAGCCGGCTGGTTTATTTAACACCAGAATATACTCATCTTCATAAACGATATCTAGCGGGATATCTTGCGCAATCCACTCACCTTGCGCTTCACGCTCAGCTGTTAGCTCAAGCTGTGAACCACTGTAAATAATATCGCGCGGCCGCAAAGTTTGGCCATCAACCGTAAGGCGACTCTCCTTAATCCATGCGGTCAAACGTGAACGGGAATGTTCAGGGAACAACTGCGCAGCAACCTGATCTAAGCGTTGTCCACCCAGCTCCGCTGGAACCTTGGCGTATAATTTAATTATTTCACTCGTATTTGTTGGCATACTCATCAACAGAGAATGCGTAGGCTTTGGTTTCAAGCGCACGCTTGTGGTTAAATACAGCATAATTTGCCCTGAATCGTGATTCAGGGTGTTCACTATAACAGGACGGCTCACTGCAAGTCAGCCGACCGTTTACCGGCGTACTCAATCATGCATCTAAGGCATCTGCTATTTATCGCTCTTTTTACCTTATTAGGCGCCTGCGCGTCCAAGGGTATTGATGAAAATTTAAGCGAAACCGCGCTCTACCAGCAAGCGCAAACCGATCTTGACAAAAATGGCTACTCTGCAGCCATCACCAAACTCAAGGCATTAGAATCACGCTACCCTTTTGGTCGTTACGCAGAGCAAGCGCAATTAGAGCTGATTTATGCCTATTATAAAAACTTGGAACCTGAAGCCGTTCGCGCCTCAGCCGACCGTTTTATTCGCTTGCACCCACAACACAGCAACGTCGACTACGCCTATTATATGAAAGGTCTCGCATCCTTTGATCAGGATCGCGGCTTGCTCGCGCGCTTCTTACCACTGGATATGTCCCAGCGCGATCCTGGCGCGGCACGTGACTCCTATAATGAATTTGCCTTACTGACCAGCCGCTTCCCTAATAGCCGTTACGCACCTGATGCAAAACAGCGCATGATTTATCTGCGTAACTTATTGGCCGCCTATGAAGTCCACGTTGGCCACTACTACCTTAAGCGCCAATCCTATGTAGCAGCCTTAAATCGTGGTCGCTATATTGTAGAAAACTTCCAAGAAACACCGGCAGTTGGCGATGGCTTAGCGATTATGACTGAAGCTTATCAGCACTTAGGTCTAACTGACTTAGCGAAAACCAGCTTAGAAACCTTACAACTGAACTACCCTAAGCACCCCAGCTTAGCCAGCAACGCCTTTAAGGTTCGCGAAAAAGATACAGATAATCGCTCATGGCTGAGTAAAGCCACCCTAGGCTTTATCGGCGGCAACGAAGACTTACGTCCACAGCAGACACAAGCCAGTAAAGATGTGATTCGTCAGTACCAAGATGCAGCCGAAGATATCCCTGACAGCGTTCGCGCTGCAATTAATAATGAGCAACCTAAACGCAGCTGGCTGAACCGCTTAAGCTTTGGCTTATTCGGTAAATAATTCACCTTGCGCCGGGTAGATTAAACGCGAAGGCTTAAGCCTTCGCGTTTATACGCACCACCAACACTTAATGACTGTGCGCGGCGAGCGCCTCTTCAATGGCTTGCACAAGCTGTGGATCGCTGGGTTCTGTACGCGGTGAAAAACGGGCCAACACTCGCCCTTGGCCATCGACTAAAAACTTTTCGAAATTCCAAGTGATATCACCAGGGAACTCAGCCCCCTCGCCTGCCAATAAGCGATACAAGGGATGATTATCTGGACCATTGACCTGCAGCTTTTCTGTTAATGGGAACGTCACGCCAAAACGCTCTGTACAAAAGTTTTGAATCTCGGCAGCGCTGCCCGGTTCTTGCTTACCAAACTGGTTACATGGCACCCCAAGCACACTCAAACCGCGCGCCTGATACTGTTCATACAGGGCTTGCAAGCCAATATATTGCTGGGTTAATCCACACTCTGACGCCACGTTGACAACTAACAGTAAACGCCCTTTAAACTGCGCCAATGGCAATTCAGTATCATCTAATGCTGCAAGTGTTAAAGCATGCAAAGCACTCATGTTACGCCCTCTATGTCACGGATTAAAATACCAAGACAGCGAGTATCGCAGAGTCGCGCCGCTTATTCATCTTAGTCATCAGCTTGATCTTTGCGGCACCTAGAGTGCTTAATCTGCAGATACAAAAAAGGAGCAATCTCAGTCGATGCTCCTTTAATGCCGCCCTAATCAACAGTTGTGCTGCCGGTTCAATCGATCACCTGATAAGGCCATCGCGCTTGCTTGAAAAACACGGGGTAACATGTTTTTACTGACTCAATCTTGGTAAAGCCTGAGTCACTGGGCATAGTGTCTATACAAGCTGCGAACTGGACTTTAGTGTACACAATACGCGCCAGATAATAATTGCGTATTTCGCCAAAAAACAAATAAATGCGCAATCTTATCTGGTAAAAATAAAAATACTCGCAATAAATAACCAACCCGATTACATTACAAGCAAGCCAAATAAAACCGGGGGATATATGGAAAAGCTTGACCGTTATGATTTACGCATCCTGCAAGAGTTGCAAGACAACGCCAACCTCTCTAATCAAGAGCTGGCCGAGCGTATCGGCTTGTCCGCCTCACCCTGCTCAAGACGGGTTAAAACTTTAGAAGATGAAGGCTATATTCTAAAACACGTTGCGTTACTTGATCGCAAAAAACTCGGTTTAACCCTAACGGCCTATGTCTTAATCGGCATGGATCGGCACACGCCTGAGCGCTTTGAGAACTTTCAAACACACATTTGTCAATGGCCTGAAGTGCTGGAATGCAGCCTAATCACCGGAATGGACGCCGACTATCAGCTTAAAGTCATAGTCCCCGATATGGATCATTATCAAAAGTTTCTACTGGAGAAGCTCACCCGTGTTGAAGGTGTGACCAGTGTGCGCTCAAGTTTTGTATTGAACCATGTACAACTATCCACCGCTCTACCGCTCACGCACTTACAGAGTTAAATACATACAAAACCACCTAAAAAATGCCAATCAACGCAGGCTAACGCCTTATTTTGTGATTGGCGTGGCGTATACTCTTTAATTCCATGCCATGGATCAATAAACTAGCGCTGTATATTTGATCTACAGGCTTGACAATTTCTCTGCTCTGCATTGATCGCCAGCATCTTAAACAGCATGTTGAAACGCTCCCTGCTATCACTTGGAAAAATTATGGAAACTGAAGTATTTGAAGAGTTAATGGTCACCGTCTTAGTCGGCGGCCTCATCTTATTTATGGCGTTTATTGTTTGGGATTTAGCCAAAAAATCTAAAGCGGGGCGCTATGGTACGGCAGTATTATTTTTTGCTTTAGGCCTTGGCGTGCTGGGCTTCTTACTTAAATCTGTAGTTATTATGGTAAAAGGCTTATAACGCCCAATGGCGTTACAGCCTTATTCACTGTCAGTCATTTATAGATGCTTGGGCACCGTAAGCTCACACCACTGTCCTGTTGCTAGATCAGCTAAGTGCCACTCACCCATTTGTACCCGCACCAAGCGCAGAGTCGGCAAGCCTACCGCTGCTGTCATGCGCCGTACTTGGCGATTGCGCCCTTCATAAATAGTCAACTGCAACCATGCAGTAGGGATATGTTTACGCTCGCGTACCGGTGGCGTGCGTGGCCATAACTTAGGCTCATCAATGCGTTCAACCAACGCCGGCGCAGTTAGGCCATCTTTTAACTCAACGCCCTCACGCAAGCGCTGCAGTTGTTCTGCCTGTGGCTCGCCCTCCACTTGCACCCAATACACTTTAGCCAACTTATACTTGGGCTCGGCAATACGCGCCTGCAAACGCCCACTGTTGGTTAGCAAGACCAAGCCCTCGCTGTCGCGATCTAAACGCCCCGCAGGATAGACATCAGTCACAGCCACATAGTCTTTTAAGGTGGCTCGACCCTGCTCATCTGTGAACTGGGTTAAGACGTCATAGGGTTTATTGAGCATCAATAAACGGGGTTGCAGTGGCTCATCGGCTGTGCGTCGTGCGGGGGGGCGTGGCCGACGCGCATTGGCCAGCGATGCAGAAGGTTTCGCACGAGGATTCACTGGTTTTTTCACTGTACAACCTACTCTGTCAGACTGGCAGCAAACTCCGCCAACCAAGGTTCAGCATCACTTTCAGGCGTCACCGATTCACTGGCGTCCAAACGCAGCATATCCTGCAACTCCACCACACCCAACTCCTCATAGAGTTCGCGAATCATCTCGCCTCCTGCACAAAAATCCTCACCATAGCAAGCATCACCCAGAGCAATCACAGCACCGAGCAAACCATGCCACTCGGGTGGCTGATCACGTAAAGCGGCCGCGAGGGGTTGTAAGTCTTCTGGCAGTTCACCCATACCTGTGGTTGACGTCACAAAGAGTAATGCATCAGGCTCTAACGCCACCAGCTCTGAATACGAGATGCGAGCTTGATAAGTGACATTTAATCCAGCTTCAGCCAAGAGTTGCGCCGCATGCTGTGCGACCTCCTCTGCGGCACCAAATACTGTACCTGAAACAATTACCAGATTAATCGTCATATGCTGCTATCACCTTATAAGCAAATTAAGTAAAGATTTTCTTAAACACCTTGAATTCTTTTCATCATAGCAAGAAACACAAAAACTGTAACAAAAGCGATTCACCTAGCGTTTGTAGGTTGTACAAATGATAACTCTAGTATAACTTTATCCGTCCCAAGCACTGTAGCACCCATTGATAAAGGTCATGCTAACTCATGAGCGATAACGCTCCGATTCTACTTACAGGTGCCAGTCAGCGGCTGGGACTGCACTGTGTGCGGCGTTTTTTAGAGGCAGGTCAGCCATTAATTATCAGCTATCGCCAAGAACGCCCCGAGGTCGATGAACTGCGCCAGCTAGGCGTGCAGTGCGTTCAAGCCGACTTTGCCACTGAGCAAGGCGTGCTTAATTTTATCGCACATATCCAAACGCTAACCACCACGCTACGCGCCATTATTCATAATGCCTCACTGTGGCTGGCGGAAGATGGCAGCGATGCCAACGCATTCACACAAATGCTGAATGTGCACCTTATTGCACCTTATCTAATCAATAACCATTGCGCGCCGTTGCTAATGCAATCAGCACATGCTGATATCATTCACATCACCGATGATGTGATTCGTAAAGGCAGCGCCAAACGCATTGCCTACAGCGCAAGTAAAGCGGGACTGGACAATCTGACGCTATCTTTTGCGGCACGTTTTGCGCCGCATATTAAAGTGAATTCACTGGCACCTGCATTGATTATGCTACACCCCGATGATGACGACGATTATCGACGTCGTGCAACGGCTAAATCCGTAATGGGCACCGTGCCTGGACCGGACGTTATTTACCAAAGCCTGCGTTACTTACTTGATACGCCGTATGTGACTGGCACAACCCTTACTGTTAATGGTGGCCGGCATCTCAAATGATGCATGGCTCGGAGAGCTGATAATGTGTGATGATTTAAGCAAGCACTACCATGAAATTCTGGTTGGTTTAGGTGAAAACCCCGAGCGTGAAGGCTTAGTGGATACACCCAAGCGCGCTGCAAAAGCAATGCAATACCTCTGCAACGGCTACGAGAAAAACCTTGATGAAATCGTCAATGGTGCATTATTTGAGTCATCCAGTGATGAAATGGTGATCGTGCGTGACATCGAACTGTATTCGTTGTGCGAGCATCATATGCTGCCCTTTATCGGTAAAGCTCACGTAGCTTATATCCCTACCGGCAAAGTACTGGGCTTATCTAAAGTAGCGCGCATTGTGGATATGTTTGCCCGCCGCCTACAAATCCAAGAAAACCTCACCCGCCAAATTGCTGATGCGGTGCAACAGGTGACTGGCGCAGCTGGGGTTGCCGTAGTGATTGAGGCCAAGCATATGTGCATGATGATGCGCGGCGTGGAAAAACAAAACTCGGTAATGACCTCATCGGCCATGCTGGGCGCCTTTCGCAACTCAGGTAACACCCGTCAAGAATTCTTACAACTGATTCGGAGTCACTGATCTATGGCACGTTTAGAACCGGGCATGGCGCGGATTCGGATTAAAAATCTGCGTTTACGCACCTACATTGGTATCAATGAAGATGAGATTCGTAATAAACAAGATATTTTAATCAACGTCACCCTGTTCTATCCGGCCGAAGACGCGGTGCAGATTAATGACATTAACCATGCCTTAAATTACCGTACCATCACCAAAGAGATTATTCAGTACGTTGAGGAAAATCGCTTTGCCCTGCTCGAACGCCTGACTCAGGATGTACTGGATAGAGTCATGTGCCACGAGCAAGTGCGTTATGCCGAAGTGGAGATTGATAAACCCCATGCGTTGCGTTTTTCTGAATCGGTCTCTATTACTCTCACCGCACACCGAGCCGCATAAAACATGTCATTGGATAGCTTTCTCAGTGCGCTTAAACAGCCAGAGCATCGTTTTGCCGACACGCTGGCCTTTATTGAGACACATTACCACTACAGGCCTTGCGCTTTTGACAATGCTGGATTGCATAACCCTGCTGGCAGCAATCAAGGTTCTTGCAAAATTCTCGGCCTCGCCTTACTTGAGCAACTCAGCACTGAGCAGGCATTATTGGCCTTCGGTGAACACTATACTGCCGTTCTGGCCACACCCAAGGGCACTGAGCATGCCAATATTCGCCAATTGCTTCAGCATGGCTTGGGCGCAGTGAATTTTAGCCAACTGCCCTTACGCCGGCTTGTTGTCTAAGGCCCACTGGTAGAGCGCATTTTTGCGTACACCGGTAATATCCGCCGCTAAGGCCGCCGCACGTTTGGGCGGCAGTTCAGCCATCAACAACAGCAACACGCGCTGCGCCTCCAGCGATACTTCAAGCGCTTCGGCCGGTGCTTGATAACCGGCAACCAAGAGCACACATTCGCCGCGCTGCTGATTGCTATCGGCGGCCACCCAATCATAGAGTTCCTGCAAAGGTAAATCCTTGATGGTTTCAAAGGTTTTGCTTAACTCACGGGCCAATACCGCAGGACGATCTGCACCAAAGACATCACGCATATCAGCGATGCTATCCAGCAAACGGTGCGGCGCTTCATAAAAAATCAAAGTGCGCGGATCATGCTGCACCGCATTCAAACGCGTACAGCGGGCCACTTGTTTAGCAGGTAAAAAGCCTTCAAAAACGAAGCGATCTGAGGGCAAACCGGCCGCCGATAAACCGGCAATTAAGGCACAAGCACCCGGTATCGGCACCACCCGCACTTTGGCCGCGCGCGCTTGACGCACCAAGTGATAACCCGGATCAGAAATCAGTGGTGTCCCCGCATCAGAAATCAACGCAATATCATCACCGACCAATAAGCGCGTGATAAAGCGTCCACCCTCCTCACGCTCATTATGCTCATGGCAGGCAGCTAACGGCGTGCGAATCCCAAAGTGCTGCAATAACCGCGTGGAGTGCCTTGTATCTTCGGCAGCGATCAAACTCACTTCAGCCAAAATACGTAACGCACGTGCGCTAATATCATCAAGGTTACCGATCGGCGTGGCCACCACATACAATGTGCCAAGCTCGCCGGTCTGAGGTGTGGATGCACTCACAAATCACTCCGAAATCACAAAATAAAGCACCATTGTAGCCTGATTTAGCATGACAAGATCGCACCAATGCGCGCGCTTGGGTACAATCAAAGCATTCATTTCACCGTGCCTGGATTGTTTGTCTATGAAAACTCCGTTACGCGTACTTTCAACCCTGTGCTTATCCGCTTTTTTAGTGGCCTGCGCCAGTTCTCCAAACAAAACCTTAGGAGAATTACCGACCACTCAATACAGCGATTTAGATAAGCTGTTACTGCAAGCCAGCCAAAAAAATGATAACCAAGCCTTAAGCTTATATTTGGCGGCAGCAGATCTGGCTTGGCAACAAAATCAAGCCCTGCGCGCGCGTAAAATTTTAGAGAGTATCGACCTTAGCCAAGCTACGCCTGCGCAACAAATCTTTGCCAAAACGTTAGAAGCAGAATTAGCTTTAGCACGCCAACAAGCCAAGCGCGCTTTAAAAGCACTCGAGCATCCAAGCTTTGTCCACTTAAATGAAATGCCCTTGAGTCAGCAAATACGCAGCCAATTGGTCCGCGCGCAAATGTATCAAGATATTGGCCAGCCACTGACGGCTGCCCGTGAGCGTATTTATATTGCGCCCTTGTTAGACGGCCAGCAGGCATTTAACAACCATCAACAAATCTGGGACTTACTTACCAGCCTGCCTCGCGTACAGACAAAGGATACTGGTGAGGCGATCATGGATGGCTGGTTGGCGTTGCTGCGTATCAGCCAAGCCCCTGGCGCACTTGTGCAACAACAAATGAACATCAGCCAGTGGACCCTGCAGAACCCCTCTCATCCAGCCGCCCAGCAGCTGCCTGAAGCACTGGCGCGCTTGCAACAGCTCGAGGCAGACAACATCAACAGCCTCGCTTTGCTACTTCCTTCAAAAGACCCAAACCAAGGGGTGGTAAATGCACTGCGCAATGGTTTTTTTGCGGCGCATTATCTTGCCCAAGCCAGCGGCGAGCACACGCCCACCATCCATATCTATGACAGCAGTAGCATCTCCTCAATGGATGCTTTCTACCAGCAGGCCCTCGCCGATGGTGTCGAGTTAGTGGTAGGCCCGTGGGAAAAAAACCTAGTCACGCAACTGGCCAAGCGCTCACAACTGCCCATTACAACCTTAGCCTTGAACTACGCCGACAGCCAACAGCAGCCGCCTCAACAGCTTTTTCAGTACGGTTTAGCTGCGGAAGATGAAGCCCGTGTCGCCGCTGATCGAGCCTGGGCTGACGGTATGCGACGCGCTGTTGCACTGGTACCCAAAAACGCTTGGGGTGAACGGGTGTTAGCGGCATTCAGCGCGCACTGGCAATCATTAGGCGGAGAACTGCTAGCAACACAGCATATTGATCGTCCAACTGAGCTCGCAGGACAAATCGCTGAACTCTTTCAACTGCGCGCCAGTGAGCAGCGTGCTAAGCAACTGGAAAAAACGCTAGGCACAAAACTAGCAGCGCAGCCTGCGCGACGCCAAGATATTGATTTTATTTTCTTAGCCGCAACACCGCAGCAAGCGCGCCATATTAAACCTACGCTCACCTTTCAGTATGCTGGTGATGTACCGATCTACGCCACATCCGCAGTCAACGCGGGGGCTGTCGAGGTTGACCCAGAGCTCAACGGCTTACAGTTTAGTGAGATGCCTTGGTTTATTGAGTCTGATGACGCCACACGCCAGCACATCACTCACCATTGGCCACAAGCCTTGGGCAGTATGGGCCGTTTTTATGCCATGGGCGCAGACGCCTACCAATTGGCCAACCAGTTACAACAACTCAGCGCCATTCCTAACAGTAGCGCAGTGGGCCTCACCGGTACGCTACAATTAAGCCCTGAGCAACGTATCCAACGCACCTTATACTGGGCACAATTTAGCAACAATAGAATTGAGCAGTTAAAGGGCGTACAGAGTGACTAAGCCACTCAAGATCGGCCAAGCCGTTGAGCGTTATGCTTTAAACTACTTAACTGACGCCGGTTTAAGCACCATAGCGCAAAACTGGTCGTGCCGTTTTGGTGAAATTGATCTAATCATGTTAGAGCGCGATACTGTTGTTTTTGTTGAGGTGCGCTACCGTAAAAGCAACTGCTTCGGCGGCGCCCTAGACAGCATCGACCATCACAAACGTGGCAAACTGCTTAAAACTGCAGAATATTTTTTAAACGAAAACCCAAATTGGTTAGAACATGCCTGCCGCTTTGATGTCATTACTGCACAGCCAAGCAGTGCAGGCCTATTCAAACTTGACTGGATTCAGGATGCATTTGAATCCTAACCCCATTTTTCACAAGGGCTGATCCTATGCAATCGCGTATTAAACAGATGTTTCAAGCCAGCATTGAAACCAAACAACAGGCGTTAACCGTACTGCCACAAGCTATTGAAAACGCTAGTCTGATGATGGTCAGTGCGCTACTCAATGAAGGTAAGATTTTATCCTGCGGTAATGGCGGCTCAGCAGGCGATGCACAGCACTTCTCTTCAGAAATGCTTAATCGTTTTGAGCGCGAGCGCCCCAGTCTTCCAGCTATAGCACTGACGACAGACAGCTCAACCATTACCTCAATCGCCAATGACTACAGCTACGAAGAAATATTTTCTAAGCAGATCCGCGCCCTAGGCCAAGAAGGTGATGTACTGCTGGCTATTTCTACCAGTGGCAACTCAGGCAACGTTGTACAGGCCATTCACGCGGCCCATGACCGCAATATGCATGTTGTCGCATTAACCGGCAGAGACGGCGGACAAATCGCGCCATTACTGCTGCCAGACGATGTCGAAATCCGTGTTCCCTCTAATGTTACCGCGCGCGTACAAGAGGTCCATCTACTGGCAATCCATTGTCTATGTGACTTAATTGACCATCAACTGTTCGGGAGTGAAGAATGATTCGTAAAATCCTTGCCATCACCTTAATCGGCATCGTATTAAGTGGCTGTGGTGCACGTAGTTTCGGCAACAAAATTGATGACCAGTTTATTGCGCCGGAGATCGCACGGGCCATTAAAGATGCGCATATCGATCTTTCCACCAGCACCTCACGTATTGTTGTTATCAGTTACAACGGCATTGTCTTAGTCACTGGGCAAACACCACGCGCAGAGCTCAAAGAACTGGCTGGCAAAGCAGCGCATTCAATAACCAGTGCAAAGAAAATTCATAATGAACTGCAAGTGACAACACCAACCTCAGGCTTGGTGCGCAGTAATGACGGTTTGCTCACTACCAGTATCAAAACTCGCATGCTGTCTTACAACGACGTACCCGCTTCAAAGGTCAAGGTTGTGACTGAGAATGGCGTGGTGTACCTCTTAGGTATTTTGAGCCGTGCTGAAGCCAGTCGCGCTACTGCAGTGGTGCAGGATGTCAACGGCGTACAGAAAATCGTGCGTTTGTTTGAGTATATCGACTAAATCTGCATTGCACAGATTGATATTTAAAAGCCTTTTATAACACTGATTGCTCTGGGCCAAGGGCTCTGCAATCAGTGCCATAAAAGAATAGAACTATTTTATAATGCGTAAGCTCGGACGCCCTGAAGAAGGTGGCTTTGGTGGCTGATCATCAGGGTCTATTGGATCAATGGGCGTCGTTGTGTCGACCGCATGCAGCGCTGCTGGCTGCTCATCAGCGTCACTGACATCCTCGCCTAATACCTCATCATCCTCGCCAAGCTGATCTGAATGAGCATCGAAAAACATGCCCTGCCCATTCTCACGCGCATAAATCGCTAAAATAGCCTCGATAGGCACATATAGAGAAAATGGCGCGCCGGAAAAAAGCGCTTCAAAACTCACAGCCTGATTATCTATTTCAAAATAGCGTACCGCAGCCGGCGCCGTATTGAGCACAATTTGCTCATCCACTGCATAGCCCGGTGGCACTTTGACGTGCGGATAATTTACATCAACCAATATATGCGGCGTGCACTCATTATCAACAATCCATTGGTGCAGTGCGCGCAATATGTAAGGACGACTGGAGTTCATGATTGACTCTCTCCTATTAAGGACGCATCAAGCGCTCAGCCTCAGACAAACTTGCCTGAAAAGCTTCGCGTGCAAAATTCTTATCCATATAGTCGAGCAGTGGCTGTGCAGCCTTGGGTAACTCAATACCTAAAGCAGGCAAACGCCACAGCAACGGCAACAAGTAGCAATCCACTAGACTGAACTCATCACTCATAAAAAACTTCATACTGGCGAACACAGGAGCAACGCCAGTCAGACTTTCGCGCAATTCTTTGCGCGCTTTAGTCCGTGCCGTTTCTTTAGTACGCTTATCCAGAATTAAATCGACTTGCGCACACCAGTCACGCTGCACACGATAAGACAACATTCGTGTATTGGCACGTGCTACAGGGTACACAGGCAACAGTGGTGGGTGTGGATAGCGCTCATCCAGATATTCAAGTATGACTGTTGAATCGTATAAAGCTAAATCGCGATCGACCAAAGTTGGCACTGTCGCATAAGGATTTACCTCAGCCAAATACTCTGGACACTCACCATTTACAACATCCATGATTTCAGCAGTTACTGCCTTCTCCGCCAAAACCAAACGCACACGGTGCGAATATTGGCAGGTAGGATCAGAATAACAGCCCAACTTATTGGGGGCAGACATGCTTACCTCCTCCACTATAAATATACATAAAGCACAAAAACGCACGCGCCCATCAGGGCGCGTGCGTCACTCGATCGTTAGCGCATTATAGGTCAATGCACATCTTTCCAGTATTCACGCTTCAAGAAGTAAGCGAATACAAAGAAGAAAGCAAGGAATAATAACACGTACGTTCCGATACGCTGACTCTTGAGCTTAACAGGATTTGCAGAGTATTCGAGGAAAGTGACAAGATTTTTAATTTTCTCATCAAACTCAACTTCACTTAGCGAGCCTGTTTTAGGCACAACAGTCAATTGATCACAGGCTTCATGGGTCACTGGGACACCGGTCAGCGGATCAAATACTTTTTTACCTTCTTCCTCAATCTGTACCTGCTTGCAACCAATTACTTGGCGACCTTGCAAGCCAGCTAACACGTTAGGCATACCAACCAACGGGAAGACTTTGTTATTGACGCCATACGGACGTGTTGGATCTTCATAGAATGTACGCATATAAGTGTACAACCAATCCGCTCCACGCACACGCGCAACTAAAGTCAAGTCAGGTGGTGCAACACCCAACCAAACTTTGGCATCAGCGGCCGTCATACTCGACGTCATATGATCGCCAAACTTAGCATCGGTTAAGACCAAGTTTTCCATCATTAACGCTTCACTGATCCCCAGATCATTCGCGACACGCTCATAGCGCTGGAACTTAGCGCCATGACAACCCATGCAATAGTTCACAAAAGTTTTCGCGCCATCTTGCATAGCCGCTTTATCAGTCAGATCAATTGAGACGCTATCCAAAGGATACTCGCCAGCCGCAGCAAATCCAAACATAGGGATTGCAGCCAAAATTAACGCAGCAATTTGCTTTTTCATTAGCCAGTCACCCTTTCCGGAACCGGTTTAGTCTTCTCCATTCTGGTATAAAAAGGCATCAGAATAAAGTAAGCGAAGTAAAGAACAGTACAGATTCGTGCAACCAGTGTGCGCTCAGGCGTCGGTGCTAATACACCTAACACGCCAAGAATCACAAAGCAGATGCAGAATACTAATAACCAAGTTTTGCTAATCCAACCTTTGTAACGCATCGATTTGACTGGACTACGGTCCAACCAAGGCAATACAAATAAAGCTGCGATCGAACCACCCATCGCGACAACACCCATTAATTTATCAGGTACTGCACGCAAAATAGCGTAGAACGGGGTGAAATACCAAACGGGGGCAATATGCAGAGGTGTTTTTAGTGCGTTCGCTTGCTCAAAGTTCGGCTTCTCAAGGAAGTATCCGCCCATTTCGGGGAAGAAGAACACAATAAAGCAGAACACAAACAAGAACACCACAACACCAACGATATCTTTAACTGTGTAGTACGGATGGAAAGGAATACCGTCTAAAGGAATACCATTTTCATCTTTATGTTTTTTGATATCAACGCCATCAGGGTTGTTAGAACCCACTTCATGCAAGGCCAGGATGTGCAAGACAACCAAGGCAAGCAAAACAATAGGTACAGCTACAACGTGCAGCGCAAAGAAGCGGTTGAGCGTGATACCTGAGATCAGATAGTCACCACGAATCCACTCAGTCAAGTCAGCACCGATCACTGGAATCGCACCGAACAGTGAAATAATCACCTGTGCGCCCCAATACGACATTTGGCCCCATGGCAATAAGTAGCCCATGAACGCCTCAGCCATCAGCGCTAAGTAGATTAACATACCGAAGACCCAGACTAACTCTCGAGGCTTCTGGTATGAGCCGTAGAGCAAGCCACGGAACATATGCATGTAAACTACGATAAAGAACGCTGAAGCACCAGTAGAGTGCAGGTAGCGCAGGATCCAACCGTACTCGACATCACGCATGATGTACTCAACAGAGGCAAACGCACCCTCTGCTGAAGGCTCATAGCTCATGGTCAGCCAAATACCAGTAAGTAACTGATTGACCAGCACTAAGAGTGCCAGTGAGCCAAAGAAGTAATAGAAGTTAAAGTTTTTTGGTGCGTAATACTTTGATAAATGGTCTTCCCACATCTTGGTGGCAGGGAAGCGGGCATCCACCCATTCCATAAATTTACTCATCAGACCGCTCCCTCATCAACACCAATAATGACGATACTATCCGTCTCATACGAATGTGGAGGCACGAGCAGATTCAGCGGTGCGGGCTGTGCTTTGTACACACGCCCAGCCAAGTCATAGCGCGAACCATGACATGCGCAGAAATAACCACCGACCCACTCAGGTCCCAAGTCTGCTGGTGCAACTTCTGGCCTAAAGGTTGGTGCGCAACCCAAGTGTGTACATACACCTAGGACAAGCAGCACCTCAGGCTTGATGGAGCGCATAGAGGCATCTACATAGGTAGGCTGCTCTGATTGTTTAGACTCCGGATCAGCCAGTTGGGCTTCAATTTTTTTCAGCCCTTGCATAATTTCCGGTGTACGGTGCAGAACAAATACAGGCTGACCACGCCACTCAGCAACAATCTGCTGACCTGGCTCAATTTTACCTATATTAACTCGCACCGGTGCTCCCGCGGCTTTCGCCCTAGCACTAGGGGCCCAAGACCCCAAGAACGGGATCGCAGCCCCTGCCGCTCCAGCTGCACCCACCACAGAGGTGGCTGCCACTAGAAAGCGACGTCGGCCCGCATTCACGCCGTCATTGCTCATTAAGTCGTCTCCCATCAGCTATGTGACCTGTTGTCAGGCCTTGTAATATGAAAAAAGCTACTTACGTTCTTGATTGTAACAAATGGTAAAGAAAAGGCGCCTTCTTGACAAGTTGTCACAGGCTACAATTCACTAAACAGCTGCCAAACCACAACAACAGGCAAGCGACAAATTGTCGCAGAGTATTTTAGATACAAAAAACGCCCTGATTCCTTGCGGAAACGGGCGTTTTTCTGCAGCAAGTATCGATCAGCGCTTAGAGTACTGAGGACGCTTACGTGCTTTACGTAGACCAACTTTCTTACGCTCAACTTCACGAGCATCACGCGTAACAAAGCCAGCTTTACGTAATTCAGGACGTAAAGACTCATCATAATCCATCAAAGCACGAGTAATGCCGTGACGAATAGCACCCGCCTGACCACTTGCACCACCACCAGCAACGGTGATCATGATGTCAAACTTTTCCAGATTATCTGTTAACTCAAGTGGCTGACGAACCATCATTCGTGCAGTCTCACGAGCAAAGAAATTCTCTAGCGTGCGATTGTTAATAGAAATACTACCTGTACCCGGACGTAAAAAAACGCGTGCGGTTGCAGTCTTGCGACGGCCTGTGCCGTAATTTTGAGTCGCCGACATAATCAACTATCCCGTTAAATCTTAAGTTCTTGGGGCTGCTGTGCAGCGTGCGGGTGGTTAGTACCTGCATACACTTTCAGCTTGCGATACATGTCGCGGCCCAGCGGATTTCTTGGAAGCATACCTTTTACCGCAGCTTCAAGAACACGTTCAGGTGCTTTCTCAATCAATTTCTCAAAACTGATTTCCTTGATACCGCCAGGAAAACCAGTGTGTGAGTAATAGATTTTGTCTGATGTTTTCTTACCAGTCACACGAACCTGTTCAGCATTGATAACAACGATGTAATCGCCAGTGTCAACGTGCGGAGTATACTCAGGCTTATGCTTACCGCGCAAACGGCTGGCAATTTCAGTGGCCAAACGACCCAGGGTCTGGCCTGCAGCGTCGACGACATACCAGTCGCGCTGTACAGTTTCATTTTTTGCTGTAAAAGTTTTCATTGCTATGGCCTCAGGGCCGTCTTCAAAATAGACGGCAAATCCTAATGAATAGTATTGTCTTTGACAAGTCAAAGTAAGCTCATATGACAGACGCTACTTAGGGGCTCGGGTCTATCACGTCTGCTATGGCTTCAAATTCGGCAAATTCGCATCATTTTACCTTCTGTCTTGTATTTGGCTAGGCATTGCCAACAAAACAGCCGCGTAATTATGACTGCTGGTGAGAAAATTGCAACCGCTTAATGCCTTGCTGATGCATTAGGACGGATATTTATCGCTAAATTTCATTAACGCCAAATGTCGACCTTAACGGGCCAGCGCTACAAGTGCCTATTTCTTAAGGCTGATGTATTGTAAGTATGCACTAAAAACATACGATCGTCTTAGCCACTAGCTTTACCTCTGGTGCATGGGTCTATAATGAGATGGCACTCATTTGTGGAGCCATCATGTACATTCCGCCATTATTTTCTGCTTTACGACAAACCTTTGCCGCTGGTTACACGCTAAAAGTCTTACGTGGCGATATTAGCGCAGGTTTAACTGTCGGCATTATCGCTATCCCTCTTGCCATGGCCTTAGCTATCGCCGTGGGGGTTCCGCCGCAGCATGGCCTCTATACCGTTCTGATTGGCGGCTCGGTCATCGCCTTAACCGGCGGTTCACGCTTTAACGTCTCCGGCCCAACCGCGGCCTTTGTCGTTATTCTACTGCCAATCACCCAACAGTTCGGGGTCGCTGGCTTATTGCTCTGTACCGCGATGGCAGGTGTGATTTTAATTGCCATGGGCGTGTTACGTGCCGGTGCTCTGCTGCAATTTATTCCCTACCCGGTCACCTTGGGTTTTACTGCCGGTATCGGTATTGTGATTGCCACCCTGCAAATTAAAGATGCCTTTGGTTTAAGTAATATTGAACCGGCAGCCAACTATGTCGAACAAATCGGCGCGCTAGCGCATGCTATGCCAAGTATTCAACTGGGCGACACACTGGTTGCAGCAATCACACTGCTAGTTCTAATTATCTGGCCACGTTTTGTGCCAAAAATTCCTGGGCACTTAGTGGCTTTAGCAGTCGGTAGCTTTATTGGTCTAGCCTTAAACAATGCGGACATTTCTGTAGCAACGATAGGTGACAGGTTCAGCTATAGCGTTGACGGTGTCAGTCACCCAGGTATCCCTCCATTTCTGCCCTCTTTTATGTGGCCTTGGGAGTTTTCCGGCCCCAGTGGGGCACCGCTGGTCCTGTCTTTTGAATTGATTCGCCAACTGCTCGCCCCAGCTTTTGCCATTGCCATGCTGGGTGCAATTGAATCATTGCTCTGCGCAGTAGTAGCAGACGGTATGGCGGGCACTAAGCACGACCCAAACGGTGAACTATTGGGCCAAGGTATTGGTAATATTCTGGCGCCGATGTTTGGCGGGATTACCGCTACAGCGGCTATTGCTCGAAGCGCAGCCAACGTTCGTGCCGGTGCGTTCTCACCCATTGCCGCCATTATTCATGCTGGTGTGGTACTGCTCGCGGTAGTCTTTTTAGCCCCAATGTTCAGCCATTTACCCATGGCCGCACTCGCTGCACTGTTGTTAATGGTGGCGTGGAATATGAGTGAGCCCAAGCATGTCATACACACTTTGCGCATTTCGCCACGCAATGACGTCCTTATTCTCCTGACCTGTCTATCATTGACCGTGCTGTTTGATATGGTGCTGGCAGTCGGCGTTGGCTTACTCTTAGCCGCGGGCTTATTTATCAAAAGCATGAGCGATTTAACCGATACAACCAGCGTCTCATCGGATGATCACGATATGCCTGACCTGCCTGCTTCGGTCAGTGTTTATGCGATCCGTGGGCCCTTATTTTTTGGTGCTGCGGAAAAAGCCTTAAGCGTATTGCGCAAATTCAACCCTGAAATACGTGTCGTTATTATTGATCTACGCGCAGTACCTATGCTGGATATGACGGCTCTCGCCGCGCTCAGCAATGTGCTGAACGACTATCAAAAGAATGATATTGGCATTATATTTCTTGGCACTTCCGCTAAGGTTCGCCACAAAATGCGTCGTGCGGGTATCCGCTTAGAACATAACAAGCTGACCTATGTCAGCAACTACACAATGGCGCAAATACGCGCGCAAAGTTGGTTGGATGCCGAATCTCAGCCGCACGATGCAGCGCCGAGCGTATCACCTTAATCCACAGCGCAGGGCGCTAGCAGTACAACTGCAGCGCCCTGAATATTCATGGTAAACTTGATCTTATGAATACATACACCTCTCGCCCTTCTGTACTGTGCTTATCAGGTCACGACCCCGTCGGTGGTGCAGGACTGCAAGCCGATATTGAAGCGTTAATCGCCCAAGGCTGTCACGCTACGCCAGTAATTACAGCGCTGACCATTCAAGATACTGTGAATGTCAGTGACTTTAAAATCCTTGATCATGACTGGGTCATGGCGCAAGCGCAGGCGATTTTGCAAGATATGCCTGTCTTTGCAATTAAACTGGGCATGCTCGGCTCGCTGGCGATGGTTGATACTGTCGCGCACATTATCCGGCAGTTGCCTGAAATCCCTTTTGTCTGTGACCCCGTGCTACGTGCCGGTGGCGGTGGCGCCTTAGGTAAAGATGAGGTTGGCTACGCCTTGCGCACAACATTAATGCCTCTGGCCACTATTGTTACACCAAATCTGCCAGAAGCACGCATTCTTGCCGAGTTACCCCAAGGCAGCGCTGAAGAATGTGCAGCAGTGCTACTCAAGCATTGCCAAAACCTACTGATTACCGGCGGGCACGGAGATGAAAGCCAAGTACACAACCGTTTATATTGTGCCGACGGCAGCAGCCACACCTTTACCTGCGCACGCTTACCCGGTGAATACCATGGCTCGGGCTGCACCTTAGCCAGTACCCTAGCGGGTCGCCTCGCGTTAGGCGAGGAATTAGTCAGCGCCGTTGAGAGTGCGCTGAACTATACCTGGCGCACTTTGCGTGATGCTGAAGCACCTGGTCGCGGTCAATATATTCCGCGCCGCTTGCCCTTAGATTTCTGCCGCCCATGAGCACAAAACTTGCGTTATTACGCGGCTTATATGCCATTACCGACTCCGAGCTTTTAGCCGATGGACGCTTGCTGCCTTATTGCGAGGCGGCACTGCGTGGCGGCGCAAAAATTTTGCAATACCGTGATAAATCCACCGATACGGCGCGTCGTCTGCATGAAGCTCAGGCCTTGCAAGCACTGTGCCAAAACTACGGCGCACGTCTGATTATCAACGATGATCTTCGTTTGGCGGTTGAACTGGGCGCTGATTTACATCTCGGCCAAGAAGACGGCAGCCTGCTGCAGGCTCGTCAGCAACTTGGCCCGGAAGCGATTATCGGTGCGACTTGCCATGCGCAGCTCGCCTTAGCCGAACACGCCGTGGCACAGGGCGCGGACTATATTGCTTTTGGCCGTTTTTATAACTCACACACCAAACCCGGCAGCGTGTTAGCCAGCACCGAACTGCTCAAGCAAGCACAACCCTTGCACTGCCCCATTGTTGCCATTGGCGGCATTACCTTAGCCAACGCTAGCCTATTGATTGAACATGGCGCAGCAATGCTTGCGGTCATTCATGGATTATTTGCAGCCGATTCTGCGGCGGTAGTCGAACAACGTGCACGTGCGTTTAGTGCACTTTTTACTGATTAATTTTTGCAGCGACAGGCTCACTGCTTTTTTAAATGAGGTTTTTAATGTCACGTTCAGCATCTCTTTTTGAACAAGCCCAGCAGCATATTCCAGGTGGCGTCAACTCCCCAGTACGTGCTTTCGCAGGCGTAGGCGGCACCCCCCTATTCTTTAAACATGCCGCCGGCGCTTATGTAGTTGATGAAGACGATAAGCGTTATGTGGATTATGTTGGCTCATGGGGCCCGATGATTCTTGGCCACAGCCACCCTGATGTCCTTGATGCCGTACGTGCCCAGTTAGAGCACGGCTTATCTTACGGCGCACCGACAGCGCTCGAAGTTGAGATGGCTGATTTAGTCTGCAGCTTAGTGCCGTCCATGGATATGGTGCGTATGACCAGCTCCGGCACCGAAGCGACCATGAGCGCGATTCGCTTGGCACGTGGCTACACCGGCCGCGATAGTATTATTAAATTTGAAGGTTGCTACCACGGCCACTCTGACAGCTTACTGGTTAAAGCCGGTTCAGGCGCATTGACCTTAGGTGTACCCAGCTCACCCGGCGTACCGGCTGCCTTTGCTAAACATACGATCACCCTGCCCTTCAATGATATTGATGCAGTGACCACCTACCTTGCTGAGCACGGCGCTGAGATCGCTTGTATTATCGTGGAACCGGTTGCTGGCAATATGAACTGTGTGCCGCCGGTACCTGGCTTTTTAGAAGGTTTGCGCGAGCAGTGTGATAAACACGGCGTAGTGCTGATTCTTGACGAAGTGATGACCGGTTTTCGTGTATCACTCGGTGGTGCGCAAGGCTTGTACGGCATCACCCCAGATCTATCCACCTTCGGCAAAATTATTGGCGGTGGTATGCCAGTGGGCTGCTTCGGCGGTAAAAAGGAAATCATGTCGCAGATTGCGCCATTGGGCCCTGTCTACCAAGCCGGTACTTTGTCAGGCAATCCATTGGCCATGGCAGCGGGCTTAACCACGTTGAAGCTGATCAGCCGTCCGGGTTTCCACGACGAGCTGACTGATTACACCACCCGTATGCTGCAAGGTTTACAGGAGCGTGCTGACGCTGCTGGCATTCCATTTACCACCACGCAAGCCGGCGGGATGTTTGGTCTGTACTTTACTGAGCGTAAGAGCATTACCAGCTTTGAAGATGCCACCAGCAGCAATCTTGAGCACTTCAAACAGTTCTTCCATCTGATGTTGGAAGGTGGCGTGTACTTGGCACCCAGTGCTTTTGAAGCCGGTTTCACCTCAATCGCGCTGGGTGACACTGAATTAAAAATTACTTTAGATGCGGCTGAACATGCGTTTGCCAAAATGAAAGGCTAAGCGCTCGCACGGTGCATTAAAAACGCCCGTTAATTCGGGCGTTTTTAATAGCGTCACATCTGTATTTAACACAAAGTGGAATGCATCCAATATGCGTCATTAAACATGAGTAACTGCATCACCCTGCGTTTTGTTGTAAACGTGCAAAAACACCATACTGAATAAGCACCTCGCACACCTATTAATAAACGCGCGCCTTACTCATCAAAACGCTTAAGCAAATCTGGCAACTGCGAAATTTGGCTGATCTGCGCATCAGGCTCATGCTCACCACTCCAATCCTTATGATCCGGATTAAACCAAATAGTACGCATACCCACTTGCTGTGCGCCAAAAATATCATCCTGTGGATGATCACCAATATGAATACTGCGCGTCGGCTCAACTTGCGCACGCGCTAAAGCAGCTAAAAACACTTGCGGCTCAGGTTTAGCCACGCCGAGCATGTCGGCATTCAGCGCAAAAGAAAAATACTCGCCCAAACCAACACGACGTATATCGGCATTACCATTGCTCAAGGCACCCAGCATATAGCGACTGCGCAAATACTCTAAAGTAGGTAAAACATCAGCAAACAATTCAACGTTTTGCCGCGCCGCGAGAAACACCTGGAAGGCGTGCTCAGCAATCTCTTGCGCCTCACGCCGCGCATAACCTGATTGCAATAAAGCGCGTAACAACACTTGATAACGCAGCTCGCTGACACGTCGATCCAGCTCAGGCTGCTGCTCTACCACTTCGCCACGTAACTGTTGCAAACGCTCCGGCGTCAGCGCCTCTAAGCGCGCGGCATGAGCTAACAGCCAAGCACGTAACGCATCGTCCGCAGCGATGATCACAGGTTTAACCGACCATAGGGTGTCGTCTAAATCAAAGGTAATTAAGCCAATACTCATTCTGTTGGTTTACGCCTCGCGCGTGGGTGAGCTTGATCATAAACTTGGGCTAAATGCTGAAAATCAAGGTGCGTATAAATTTGTGTAGTACTGATATCCGTATGCCCCAGTAATTCTTGCACAGCACGTAAATCATGGGATGACTCAAGGATATGACTGGCAAAAGAATGCCTTAACATATGCGGATGCAGATGCTGACCCAGCTCACGCGCGCCCGCTTGACGCACTCGCTCACGCACCAATTGCGGACTCATACGTCGCCCACGCACGCCAATAAATAAAGCTTGATCATGGGATTGAACCTGATCACGTACAGTCAGCCAGTGCTGCACAGCGGCAATCGCTTTACTGCCGACGGGGAGCAAGCGCTGTTTATTACCTTTACCCAGCACTAAGACCAAGCCTTGTGCTAAATCGATATCAGCACGATTTAAGCCGACCAACTCCGACAGGCGCAAACCCGAGGAGTACAACAACTCTAAAATAGCATGGTCACGGCAGGCAGAAAAATCATCAGCGACCGGACTGTCCAGCAACTGCTGGGCGCGATCGACATCGAGGACTTTAGGTAGTTTACGAGGCCCTTTTGGCGGCCTAATCCCTGCGGCAGGATCGTGCTGACATAGCCCTTCGCGCACTAAGTAGGCATATAAACCACGTACTGCAGACAATAAGCGCGCAATGCTGCGCCCAGACAAACCGCCTTTATGCAGCTGAGCCACCAGCTGCCGCACATGCGCAACCTGCAACTCACCCCAAGTATCGACATGCTGTTGCTGGGTGAAATCCAACACTTTAGCCAAGTCACTGTGATAAGCACTTAAAGTATGCGCAGAGACTTGGCGCTCAGACTGCAAATACTCAATGTAAGCCGCTAGCTGAAGCTGCATGCTGCACCCCACACAATAAGCATTTATTTCACCGCACGTAATGCTGCCAACATGGCCGGTAATAAACGCGCCAGAACATCGGCGAGATAACTTAAGAATAAGGTATCAACCGAGTGACTGTAGTGCTGAGGATCACTACTGCCCACCGCCAGCACACCTTGCAGGCCTTGGTGTTCAAGCACTACCACCGCTGCCGACTTGATCTGCTCCGCCTGTTCTTGACCAAATAAGAACACCAGTTCTTTAGGACGCAAGACGCCACACAGCGCTTTAGCACCGCCCAGCACACCGGCAATATTCTGCTGTGCAGATTTTAAGGTTTGACTGCGGCCAGCACCCACTGACTGCTCACTAAACAGGGTCAAGCCGACAAAAGGTACGCCAAACGAATGACGTAAGCTGTCATCTACCACCCCAACCAACTCATCGAGGGTCTGCGCATCCAGCATTTCTAAAACAAGACGCTTGGTTTTATCAAATAGACGGCCATTATCGCGCGCCATATCCAGCAAATGGGTTAAGCGCTTGCTCAGATCGCTGTTGCGTTCACGCAAGAGCGCTATCTGCCGCTCCACCAAAGAAATTGAATCACCGCGCTGATGCGGAATACGCAACTGCGCCAGCAACGCATCCTGAGTCACAAAAAACTCAGGATGCGCGCTTAAATAAGCCACCACTTGCTCTTCAGCCACGGCCGGCTTTACCTGCTGCTTCTTGCTCATAAACGAACCTGCCCTTCATAAATACGAGTTGCCGAGCCGGTAAACTGTAGATAGCGCTCAGTGTCTAAGCACTGCAACCAGGCCCTGGTTTTGCCATCGGTAAATGCAATATGCACCTGTTGATTGACCCAGCCTTGCGCCATTGCCGATACAGCAATAGCACATAAAGCCGGATGAAAACTATCAACAGCACCCACCCCCAGCTGCCAAATCAGCACACTCAGATTATGACTGTCTTGCACCTGCACCGCGCTAACAGTAGTGCCGCGCGGTAAACACGTATGCCGTTCGAGATAGTCAGCTAACGCGGCCATCGGCACTTGGCTCAGATCAGACACCTGCAGCACCGCATGCAACCCATGGCTCGACAACATACTAAACCCATTAGCCAATAGCCAAGAAGATTGCCCTTGCTGCTCAATAAAGCCACGCGGCAAGGCAATAGGATCGGTCAAAGTATCCGGCCGCTCCAGCGGCACAGACACCGAACCATCCGTATGCACCTGCACGTCAATCACCGCATGGCGCAGCTCAACGCGCATCTGCGCTTTAGAGATCAGGCGTTTATCGGCAACCAAGCGCGCCACACAGCATAGATCACTGGCCAACCAATCAACCTCGGCACCGTCCTGATCAAACATGCGGCAACTAAAGTCAACATCGGGATGCTGTGGCACCTCAATCAACGCCAAACGCCGAAAACCCACACCCGTACGCCGATCACTCCACGCGCGGACATGCTGCGGCTGGATATACGCGTGCTGACTGATTAAATCCAGCACCATTAAATCATTGCCCACGCCATGCATTTTGGTAAAACGCAAGAGCATGTTATGACTCCGGCAGTAGGCTTTCGAGGGCGTACAATTCTTCAATGGTTTCACGCCGACGTACCAAGTACGCCTGCTCGCCATCCACAAGCACTTCAGCAGCGCGGCCGCGACTGTTGTAATTGGAACTCATCACAAAACCGTACGCACCCGCGGAGCATAAGGCCAGTAAATCGCCTTCAGCTAAGGCCATATCACGCTCTTTAGCTAAGAAGTCCCCAGTCTCGCAGACAGGCCCAACAATGTCATAACAACGTGTCGTACCACTACGTGGCTGTACCGCTTGCACATCCATCCAGGCTTGATACAAGGCCGGACGCAGCATGTCATTCATCGCCGCATCAACAATGGCAAAATCTTTATATTCGGTATGCTTAAGGTATTCCACCTGCATCAGCAACACACCAGCATTGGCCACAATATAGCGACCCGGCTCAAACACCAAAGCCAGCTGACGGCCCGCAACACGCTCACGCACCGCCGCCATATAGTCACCCGCACAAGGCGGCTGCTCATCTTGATAGCGCACACCTAAGCCGCCGCCCAAATCCAAGTGACGGATCGCAATGCCATTCTCAGCCAAACGATCAACCAACAATAAGACCCGATCCAGCGCATCTAGAAAAGGCGTCAATGAGGTTAATTGCGAACCAATATGGCAATCCACCCCTTTGATGTCAATATGACTCAAAGTGGCCGCATGCTGATAGACCGACTCGGCAATATTGATATCAATACCAAATTTATTGTCTTTTAGACCGGTCGAAATATATGGATGAGTACCAGCATCCACATCGGGATTCACGCGCAGAGAAACCGGCGCCAGCACGCCCATGTGTGCTGCAACATCTTGCAGACGATCCAGCTCATCAACCGACTCAACGTTAAAGCAATGCACACCCACTTCCAGTGCGCGCTGCATTTCTTCGCGAGTTTTGCCAACCCCCGAAAACACTATTTTCTCAGGTAAGCCCCCGGCAGCCAGGACCCGCTCTAATTCGCCAAGCGACACAATGTCAAAGCCTGCACCCAAGCGTGCTAAAACATTTAACACGGCAAGATTAGAATTGGCTTTTACGGCAAAACAAACCAAATGCTCAACACCTTGTAAAGCATCAGCATAGCTGCGGTATTGTGCTTCAATATGTGCCCGTGAATAAACATAGGTGGGCGTGCCAAACTGCTGTGCAATTGCCGTCAAGGCAACATTCTCTGCATGTAATTCAGCGTTTTTATAGGTAAATGCTTGCATGTTCGCCCCCATTAGAGTTCATAACGATCTTTACGGTGTTCATGCGCAGCTTTTTCATCATCCGGATGATAGAGCGGACCTTTTTGACCACAAGCCGTTAAGCCCAACAGCATCACCGATAACATAAGAAACGGAAGCAGAATACGCTTCATAATAAACCCTTCGTCAAAACCATGAATGCCATGAGTATACCGACCCCTCATAATCTTGCCTATGCGCGCAATAGACTGACGCACTAGGATAGTCATGAAAAAGACGTATTATTACCCATCTCATTGACCCATTTTCTGCACATTCCTCTGTTTAGCCATGCAAAAATATAAAGGAGCTCTCCATGAGCCTAAGTAATCACCAGTTCCATGACCTTGTCGATGCCACACAACGTAACCTAGAAGATATTATTGACGCCAACGATGCTGACATTGATCTTGAAAATAGCGCCGGTATTTTGACCCTGACCTTCGAAAATCAGCACCAACTGATTTTAAGCCGCCAAGAGCCTCTCAAACAGTTATGGTTGGCCGACCGTAGCGGTGGTTTTCATTTTGATTATGATAGCGAACGGAGCCTCTGGCACTGTGCCAGCACTCAACAAACATTAGCGCAAATGCTCAGCACGATTTTGCTGGCACACACGCAGCACACCTTTGACTTAAATAGCCTGTAAGCGAGACATCGCCCTAGCGATTGTTTCTGCGCCGATGCTTGCTTATTTAGATAGCTGTGATACGTTGCATACATGCGCTGTAAAGAATAAACAGCACCTCAAAACCTCGTCTTTCGGCGGGGTTTTGTCTTTTTTGATTTTGAGTTAAGCCCTAGGAGGGCCACAAAGACCATGAGCAACAAACCCGCGATCACCGTCACTCGTTTAGATATGCAACGCCTTGAGCAGATGCTCGACAATCTAGCCGACTATGATGCAGCAGCCGAAGCCTTAGAAGCAGAACTTGCCCGCGCGAATTTTGTTGGTCATACAGAAATCGCCAATAATATCGTCACCATGAACTCCAAAGCCCACTTCTATGAGGACTGCAGCGCAAAGGACTACCAGTTAACTCTGGCCTACCCTGAGCAAGGCGGTAAGGATGGACATGTTTCGATTTTGGCACCTATTGGCATGGCGCTACTCGGCCTTAGTGTAGGACAAAGCATCGATTGGCAAACGCCAAAAGGCAAAACACTAAAATTAACCTTAAAGCATGTTGAGTATCAGCCCGAAGCGCACGGCGAATTCACCCTATAAACACATATGGGCATTATGTTAACGTTAACTGTCTCGGCAAAACGCCTGATTTAAACGCTAAGCGACTCTCGTCTCACCCGGTAAAATGTGCAGGCTTTATTGCTTACCCTGTGCGCCTCAACTCGACTGTCAGTAAACGCTTGAGCCAACAATTGCTCAAGGCGTCGAACCAACAAGTCGGGTTGAGCACCAGAAAAACAGCCCATATGGACGTGTAACTCAGCATTGTGCTCAGCGCAGTGATTAAACAATTGAGTCAAACTCTGCTGCACAGCTGCCTCACCACTCACCTGACTGACCGTCAGTTCGTTCCAGCTGTTTAAGACAACCTGATCAATACTCAGATGTGTCCTTTCAGTCAGCCCTGAGCCACTAAAAGCTGCTCTCGGTTCGCTGATTTTATTCTGATACACTGGGCTGCACTGCGGCGCGGGATCACCAGTAAGATTAACCAGTAATAAAACAGTCACTGGATAACTACGAAGCAATAATATGTCCTCAGTCACCGCCGGCAGTGGCAAGGGCAGCACGCGGCGCAAACGGCTAAGGATGGCATATAACTCGCGCACACTTAACCCACTGTCAGACGCCTCGCAATGCAACTGCGTCGAATCATCTATCACACCATTTAAATACGCCCAAACCAGTATAGACAACAGTGTTTGGTGGCGCTGAAGCGGTGTCTGTGCGTGCCACTCTTGGCCATCTAAACGGCCACGAAACACCCCCCAACTCGCCTGCTCAAAGGCGTACTCTGTAGACCGCACAAAGGTTAAGGTCGGCTCGGATAAGTCAGGTGCAATGCCGGGATCAAGGTACTCAATCTTGTCTTTGGTATGCGCAAAAGCCGCATATAAGCGATGCCACAGCACTGTTAAATCACGGCTAGGCTGCACCTGTTGAGGCGCCTGCCTCTGTTGTGACAACTGCGTTAAACACCGGTAGCTGTAGATCAGCTCATGCACCAATACGCAGCGTTCTTGTTGTACCTGTAAGACCTTCCACTGCGGACGGCGATCAAGATCGCTGAGCAACACTAGGTGCCAGCCCCAGGTATCGGTCAGTTGTTCGAGTAGCCTGCGCCGCCAGCTACTCGAACCCGGCAAGCGCCCCTGCGTTAAACGCTTGCCCACCTTAAGATAAAAGCAGCGGCGTACCACTTCTAAGCGTCCCAGTTCATGACGCTCAAGCAAGTAAGCTTCGAGTCGCCGATAGAGCATTACATAGGCATCCAACTCATCCAAATTCAGCTGATTGGCATAAATAGCACGCTTGAAGCTCAAGCTTAGACACTCAATCTGTGGCTGCTCGGTGGCATACACTTCAAGCAGTAATAACTTCAGCAAAGATTTGTACGGCGACTCAATGCCTTTATACAACTGCCATACCCCTGCACTGATAAATTCACCACTGGGGATATGCGCCAAGCCACCTAAATCAATCACCTCGTCATCTCGCACGTAACGCTTGGCGAATAAAATAGCGCAATAGTCTTGGTAACGATGCTCTTCGTCAGCCGGTACCAACCACCACAAAAGTGTGCGCCCAGCCAACCATAAGGCCGTGCGATAAAACTCATCCAAGAGCAAGTAGTGCTGAGTGCTACCACAATCATCGATGCTGAGTGTTCGATGGCTGGATTGGCCGCGGGCAAACTGCTGGGGCTCAATTAAAAACAGACTCATTTTTGCCCCACAACTCGCCGCCCAGTCCTGCAATAGATCGCATTTTTTGCGCAGACTCTGCAACTCTGTGGGCGTTAAAGCAGCGCTATGGCATAACCAAAAATCCATATCACTGTCTTCAGCATAGGCGACAGAGCCTAAGCTACCCATCAAAAACAACCCATGCAAAGGCTGTGCAGCCTGATTAGCGCGCGATGCTTGATAAGTAAAGGAAGGGGCAAAAAACTGCGCATATTGAACTAAATCAGCGCTGGGCTGATACGCACTTAAACCGGCAGGCGTGCGGCTGGAGACATAGCCGGGTAACAGTGGATGATTGAGATGCAGCAATAGAGGCAATAAACGCAGCACCGATTGCTGGTGCTGCGACAACACTAAATAAGCTCGCTGTAAGCGATCATGGTTGACGCTTAAAAAACGCTGACGCACACGATACAGGTCTTGATCATCAATACCTGTATCACTATCCAAGCGGATCTCAACCATGACCTCTCAAACTGCTTTAGTTTGCCTCTAGAACAGTTAGCACAGCTTGCGCATGTGCAGCAGTTTCAAGACCCAGGCTGGTTAAGTAACCGCCATCGTCTTGGCTGATAAGGCCTTTTTCAAATAAACGCTGAACAGCAGCAACACGCTCAGCTCCAGCACTGCTATGTACTTTAATGCCTTCTAGTGTGCTATCTAAATTGTATAAGCATAACACTTCGAGTTCCGCGACAATCTCAGGGGTCCAAGACATAATCTACTCCACCTATTTATTAGGTAATAAAGGACTTGCGTAACAACGCCCATGCATTTTAAGGCGCATCAGGCAGCTGCGGTAATGCACGTAATGCGCGCTCATAAGCAACCAAATCAAAAGGCTGCTCCGTCTTTAACATGTCACTAATTTGCCACGCCAAAACCTGCGCCATCATCTGCACAGCGTCTTCGCGTGTATGTCCGACTAATGTCAGCTTATTCAGTACCGCTTGTACTGCTGGCGGCTGTTGTGCAACCAACTGATTTTCAATGGCATCCATCAGCTTTTCTTCAACAAACTGATCTTCAGCGTCTTCATCAACGGCATCATCGACAGCCGACACTCGAGTATCGGGCTGCGCTTCAGGCGCGACAGACGCGGACTGATCACTATCACCAACCGGCACCCCACCTTCATCAAGCTGACACAGCATACAATCATCTGCATCACCTTGGTTGGTTTCCACATAACGTACCTTGCGACTGGCTGAAGCGCGATCCGCCGATACTTGAAAACGCACATCTCTCGGTTTATCCGTCACGCTAACCTCCAAAAACACTTGATCCATTCAGTCGCAAACACGCTGCACTTAGCGACTGGCCAATAATTCACGACCATGTTGCACTGCCGCACGCACTTGTGCCGGCGCAGTACCACCAATATGGTTACGCGCATTGACTGAGCCTTCCAAGGTCAGCACCTCAAACACATCGTCACCAATTTCAGTGCTGAACTGCTGCAACTCAGCCAAACTCATTTGTGCTAAATCTTTACCCTGTTTAACACCGTAACCCACCGCATGACCAACAATTTCATGGCAATCACGAAAAGGTAAACCCTTACCCACCAAGTAATCCGCCAAGTCCGTTGCGGTAGAGAAACCACGTAACGCAGCTTCGCGCATCATTTCTTGCTTAGGCACAATCGCTGGCACCATATCGGCGAAAGCGCGCAGGCTATCGCGTAAAGTATCCGCCGTATCAAACAGCGGCTCTTTATCTTCTTGGTTATCTTTGTTGTACGCCAAAGGCTGGCCTTTCATCAAAGTTAACAAGCCCATTAAGGCGCCAAACACACGGCCACTTTTACCGCGGACTAATTCTGGCACATCAGGGTTTTTCTTTTGCGGCATAATCGAACTGCCGGTGCAAAAGCGGTCGGGCAAGTCAATAAACTGGAACTGCGCCGAGGTCCACAACACCAACTCTTCCGAGAAACGTGATAAGTGCATCATGGCGATACTGGCCGCGGCACAAAATTCTATGGCAAAGTCACGATCCGATACACCATCCAGCGAGTTACCAGAAACGGCTTCAAAGCCCAGCAGCTCACAGGTCAATTCACGGTCAATGGGATAGGTGGTACCGGCCAAGGCTGCGCTGCCCAAAGGCATACGGTTGGTACGCTTACGGCAATCGACTAAACGCTCGTAATCGCGCGAGAGCATTTCAAACCAAGCCAGCATATGATGACCAAAAGTCACCGGCTGCGCGGTTTGCAAGTGGGTAAAGCCCGGCATAATGGTGTCGGCATGTGCCCCGGCCAAGCCCAGCAAACCACTTTGTAGGCGTGTCAATTCAGACAAAATCAAGTCAATTTCATCACGCAACCACAGACGAATATCGGTGGCCACTTGGTCATTACGACTACGTCCCGTATGCAGCTTTTTACCAACGATACCGACCTGCTCAGTGAGGCGTGCTTCGATGTTCATATGCACATCTTCCAACGCGGTACTCCAGACGAACTGTCCGGCTTCGATTTCCTGCTCAATCGCCTGCAAACCCGCGACCACAGTGTCACACTCACCCGTTGTTAACACGCCAACTTTGGCTAACATCGTAGCATGGGCAATTGAGCCCATAATGTCATGACGATACAGACGTTGATCAAAATCCACCGAGGCAGTGAAACGTGCGACAAAAGCATCGACCGGCTCACTAAAACGGCCGCCCCACGACTGATTGGTTTTCTCGTTACTCATTGAACCTGCCCAGCTAATCAATAAAAGATGCGCACATAATAACAGGATGACGCACGCTTATGCCGTCCCATACTTAATTATGTACGCCATATTGTTTGAGCCAACTCAATAGCTGCGTTAAAGGCAAAGCGCCGCTTTGTCTGGCCACCTCTTTACCGTGGCGAAATAGAATCAAACTGGGAATCGAGCGCACACCCAGTTCGCCGGAAAGGGCTGGATGCGCTTCGCTGTCGAGCTTAGCAAAACGGCACTGGGTGCTCAGCTGTGCTGCGGCCTGACTAAAGGTCGGTGCAAATTGGCGGCATGGCCCACACCAACTGGCCCAAACGTCCACTAATAAAGGTACATCACCCTTGCTTTGCTTGGCAAAGGTGGCTGGATCCAAATCCAAGGGCTCGCTGATAAATATATCTTTCTTACACGAACCACATTGTGGCTGTGCGTCACGTTTATCACTGGGAATGCGGTTTAAGGTCGCACAATGTGCGCAAGGCACAACAATAGATGCAGTCATTTTGACGTCCTCTTGATTGAAGATAACAACACTCTACCTAATTATTAACTATATAGCCCAGCCTCTAAAGCAGTTATTTGCCCATTGCCGTTTTTTAGTCTAAAACTTTAAGTATGAATGGATCACCACACAGAGTATGGAGGCTGTTTGTTTATGCAGCAGCAACGCGCATTTACTTTAGTTGAGCTACTGATTGTGCTGACTTTATTGGCAATTTTAGCTCAGTTTGCGCTGCCTGCCATGCACGATTTTATCCAGCGCAATCAACAACACGCCTTATCCAATCAAATTGCTCGGGCGCTGCATAATGCCCGGGCCTATGCCGTGACCCATCGCGTAGGCGTTGAATTATGCGGCAGCCAGGATGGTTTATCTTGCGTCAGTGATTGGTCACAGGGTTGGCTGCTGCGTGAGATCAATCAATCGACTCCAGTGGCGGTAACTCAACTTAATACACAGCAACCACGCTTGCAATGGAGTGGTTTCCAGTCAACCATTAAGTTTCATAGCAATGGCATTAGCCCAATCGGTAACGGTCGCTTTTATAGTTGCGATCAGCAAGATATCAGCTGGCAACTGATTCTTAATCGCCAAGGTCGCTTACGTAGCGCCAGCACAGCAGAAAATGCAGCAGAACAGGCTCGCTGCAATTGAGAGCCTCCCGAGCCAGATTATTAAGGCTTTTATCCATAACAGTGCTTGCCGCCCCTTACTAGATCAGGCAACACTACTAAGGCACAGATAGCCAAGAGCAACGCCGTCTGTCTGACAAGTGATATGGCATGTGCCGTAAGCATAAGCAAAATACCAGCCGAGCATTGAACAATATCGACTCGGTCAGCGTCTATAGAGAAGAATCAACTATTGAGGGTGTAGCTCCTGAGGTACCCATGCCCCATTTAACCCTGCAGCCCTTATTCAACAATGCGGTGATCTATGGCCTTCAGCACAGACTTTTGTTACATCACAGCTCTGGGCGCTCTCAGCTCTAGACCTTCAGCAGAGGCACGCAAATAAGATGAAGATCTTAATCGCTGATGATGAGCCTTTAGCTCGCGAACGCTTAACTCGCCTACTTAAACACATACCCGATTGCACAGTTCTGCAGCCCGATGCTGAAAACGGTTATGACACACTGCAACTGGTGCAGCGTTTAAAACCTGATATTTTACTCTTGGATATTGGCTTGCCTGGGCTCGATGGCCTGCAAGTCGCTGCGCAACTCTGTGCACAAAACGATGCACCCGCCGTGATATTTTGTCTCGCGCAGCATGAGTATGCCACGCAAGCCTTTGACCTTAGCGCGACCAGCTATCTACTCAAACCGATCTACACAGAACAGTTGCAGACAGCCTTAGTACAGGCCCAGTACCTAACGCCTCTGCAATTGGCAACTTTATCGCGTGCGCCGCGCACCCTCGGTGCAGCCCGCAGCCACCTCAGTGCGCGTACCCATAAAGGTATTGAGCTGATTCCACTAGCGCAGGTGACGCACTGTATCGCAGATAACAAATATGTCACCTTGCGCCATACCGAGGGGGAAACCTTGTTGGATGAGTCGCTTAAATCTCTCGAAGAAGAATTTGCCGAATATTTTGTGCGTATTCATCGCAACGCACTGGTCAGCCGCAACCATATTGAACGCTTACAGCGTACGCCCAGCGGACACTACCAACTGCACCTGCGTGATGTACCAGAAGCACTTAGCGTCAGCCGCCGCCACGTTGCTGGCCTGCGTAAACTAATGGAAGCGTTGTAACTTTCTGTAGAAAACTTGCGGCAGCGCATGAGGCAAGCCTGCGCTGTGCCTGTTATCATTCCTATTATTAGACTTTATAACTTTGGATCATAACTATGTTTGCAACTGAACAGTCTGTCCGTGAAATCCGTATTGCCACGCGCAAAAGTGCTTTAGCTTTATGGCAAGCCGAATTTGTTAAAGCCGAACTTGAAGCAGCCCACCCACACTTGACCGTGACCTTAGTGCCTATGGTCAGTCGTGGTGATCAACTGTTGGATTCACCTTTATCAAAAATTGGCGGCAAAGGTCTTTTCGTTAAAGAACTCGAAGCGGCTCTACTGGCTAAAGAAGCCGATATTGCCGTGCACTCAATGAAAGATGTACCCATGGCGTTTCCACAAGGCTTAGGCTTGTACTGCATCTGTGAGCGTGAAGATCCACGCGATGCCTTTGTTTCCAATGCCTATGCCTGCTTAGATGATTTACCGCAAGGCAGTATTGTCGGCACCTCCAGCCTGCGTCGCCAAGCACAGCTATTAGCGCAGCGCCCAGATTTACAAATTAACTTTTTACGTGGCAACGTCAATACGCGCTTGGCAAAACTGGATGCGGGTGAATATGACGCGATTATTCTCGCTGCAGCAGGCCTGTTGCGTTTGGGCTTTGCTGAGCGTATTCGTAGCAGCCTCGATGTTAACAGCAGCTTGCCGGCCGGCGGACAAGGCGCGGTAGGGATTGAATGTCGCAGTGATGACAGCGAGATCCATGCGTTACTCCAGCCGCTGCATCATGCAGATACGGCAGTGCGTGTCACCGCTGAACGTGCGCTCAATACGCACCTCAATGGCGGCTGCCAAGTGCCGATTGCCTGTTACGCCATACTAGAAGGCGAGCAATTATGGTTGCGTGGTTTCGTTGGCCAACCTGATGCATCGGTACTGCTGTATGCAGAACAACGTGCCCATAGAAATGATGCGCAAGCCTTAGGTGTTGCTGTGGCGGAAGATCTTTTAGCACAAGGTGCGGGCGAAATTCTTGCGACGCTCTATGCACAAGAGACCCCAGTAACGTGAAGCAGTGGCGCTTATTGATCACTCGGCCCGCAGCAGACAGCGCCGTATTGGCTGAACTGTTGGCCGAACAGCACATCTATAGCAGCAGTTTACCCCTGTTAGAGATTCAAGCGTTGCCAGAAACGCCCGCACAACGTTCGCTGATGTTCAATCTCGATCAGTACTGCGCAGTGATTGTCGTGAGTAAACCAGCCGCCACATTGGGTTTACAGCGCCTTGACCAATACTGGCCGCAACCCCTCGCGGAGCAACACTGGTTTAGCGTGGGCGCTGGCACAGGTCGCATCCTGGCCGACTATGGCCTATCTGTCAGCTGGCCCGAACAGGGGGATGACAGTGAGGCGTTATTAGCACTGCCGCAGTTTATCGACAGCCTCAAAACCTATAATCCGCGCGTATTAATTATGCGTGCCGATGTCGGCCGAAACTTTCTCGCGGAACAATTAAAGCAGCGCGGCGTACAGGTGGACTTTTTACCGCTTTATCGCCGCAGCTTACCCGTTTATCCTAGCGGTACCTTGGTCGCGCGTATCCAACAACAACAGCTCAATGGCTTAGTGGTCAGTAGCGAACAAGGTCTGCGCCACTTAATTGAATTAGCTGGCGATGCTTGGCCGCAGCTGGCATCTTTAGCTTTATTTGTGCCCAGCCCTCGCGTGGCACAGATCGCCCAAGAGTTAGGTGCAGAGCACGTCATTGATTGCCGAGGTGCGAGCAACTCGGCGTTATTAAAGGCTTTGGCCGCGCATGCCGCACCAACAGCATAAGGATTTAAGCATGACCCACTCTTCAGAAAAGCCCGAAGCCCCAACAGATACAGCAGCAGACGCAACCAAACAAAACAGCGCGTCGAAACCTGAACAACCGGCCAACGCGCCATCGGCGGCCAAACCAGCAAGCAGTGCAGCAGCACCGACCAAGCACGCGCAAGAAGCCTCGTCATCAGGCAAAGGTTTAGCCGTACTCGCTTTATTATTTGGTTTAGGTGGCTTGGGCGCAGGTATCTGGAGCGTCTTACATATCCAAAGCGCTGGCGACCTCTCTGCGCAACAGCAACAACAGCTGACCAGCATGCGCACACAAACGGCTGATTTAATCGCTCGCGAACAGCGACTGAGTCAAACCTTGGCACAGATGCCATCGGCCAGCCAATTACAGCAAGGCCGTGAGCTCTTAGCCAGCGTACAAGCGGAGCAGCAACTGCTCACGCAACGCTTGGAAACCATTTTAGGTGCCAGCCGCCAAGATTGGCGTCTCGCTGAAGCCGAACACCTGCTGCGCATGGCCAGCTTGCGCCTCACCGCATTACACGACACCAGCAGCGCACGCTTCCTACTGCAAGCCGCTGACCATATTTTAGTCGAGCAAGATGATCCGGCCGCCTTTGCCGCACGTGAACAACTGGCGCTGAGTATCGCCGCGCTGAACAGCAGCAACACCTTAGACCGCACCGGTTTATTTGTGCAGCTCGGTGCCTTGCATCAACAGGCCAGCCAACTGACCCATTTAGCCCCAGAGTTTGTCCAAGGCCCAGGCCAACAAGCTGAGGTTGCGCAAGGTGATGGCGCTGGACGCTGGGCGCAATGGTGGGAACACATCTCTCGCTATGTGCGTATCGACTTTAATGCAAGCGAGCAAGTACAGCCGCTCTTAGCTGGGCAAAGCCTGACACAAGTGCGTCTCGCCTTAGGTTTAGCCTTAGAGCAAGCACAATGGGCTGCGCTTAATGGCGCAACTGAGGTGTACCAGCAAGCACTCAAACAAGCGCTGGCTATTTTAGATGCGCACTTTAGTGTCAAAGATTCGAGTGTGAGCAGTTTAAGAGCCCAACTCAGCGAGCTGCATGAACAAAAAATCAGCCAAGAACTACCCAATTTAAATACCGCGCTTATCACCTTGCAAGCCTATATTAGCACCCGTTCAGCACCACAAGAATCAAGTCCAGAGGAGTCCAACTAATCATGAAACGGACCTACCTTATTTTACTGATTGTGGTGGCCTGTGCCGCTGTATTGGGCATGTTTATCGTAGAACACACAGGCTATGTCCTGATCTCTTGGAAATCATTTCGCTATGAATCCAGCCTATGGATGTTCCTTGCCCTTCTCACCGCGGTGCTCGCCCTGCTCTATGGATTACGCACGCTGATCAAAATGACCTTAGTCTCAACCGGACTGGTCAATCCCTGGTCGCGTCGCAACCAAGGTCGCCGTTTACGTCTCGCTGCCGAGCAAGGGATTTTAGATCTGGCACAAGGTCACTGGAAAGAAGCGCTACGCCATCTACGCCGTGCCGCTGAAGGTGAAGCTAAACCTTTGGTGTACTTATTGGGTGCGGCCACTGCGGCGGAGAAACTGGGCTATAGCGAAGAAGCCGATCAACTGCTGGAGCAAGCCTTAAACAAGCAACCTTCTGCCGAAGTAGCGATTGCCTTAGCCCATGCCGACTTACAACTGCAGCGCGCTGATGATGCAGGTGCGCAAGAAACCTTACAAGCGATGCATGAGTTACACCCTCAGCACAGCGAAGTACTGTTACGCCTGCAAGCTTTACTGCGCCAGCGTCAAGACTGGTCAGCCTTGATTGGTTTATTGCCAGCGCTACGTAAGTGTAAACGCCTAAGTAGCGAGCAGCTGCAACGTATTGAGCACCAAGCCTGGTCCGGACGCTTAAGCACCATATGCACGCTCAATACAGACCAGCAAGAGGCGCTTAAATCCTTAGACAGTGCCTGGCAAGGCTTGTCTGGAAAACTCCAGCACGATCCGCAACTGGTCGCCGCCTATGCCACTGAGTTGCTGCGTCTTAATGCCCAGCAACAGGCAGAATCGTTGCTGCGGCATACTTTAAACAACAACTTAAATGACGCGCTTATCGAACTCTACGGCCGCACTCAGGCTAAAGATACTTCGCGACAACTGCAGCTGGCAGAAAGCTGGCTCAAACAAGCACCGAACAACCCGATCTTGTTGCGCACCTTAGGCCGTTTAAGCTTACGCAATCAACTCTGGGGCAAAGCCCGTGACTACTTTGAAAGCAGCTTGCGTCTGCACCGCCAAGCACATACCTGTGCCGAATTAGCGCGTTTGCTCAACCATTTAGGCGATACCCAGCGCAGTAATCAGTTGTTTGCCGAAAGCTTTAGTTTACTTGAGCATTCGTTACCGGCATTACCACAACCAGTACTTGGCAAGGAGTCAGCCACTTCGTAACAAGCAGCACCAGCCCCCTGCTGTGTATACCTAGATCCGATCTGCCGCTGCGCGCTACGCCAGCGGCTTACCTTCTACCGCTGATTGACTGCTATACCGAGGATTTTCAATGCACTTACCCCCTACTCGCCAACTGTTTTTCCTGGCCTTTCTAGGCTGCGCGGGTCTTATCGCAATGGCCTTATACTTGGAGCATGTGGTCGGTTTGATACCTTGCCCGCTTTGTCATGTACAGCGCTTTGCCGTGGTCTTATTTGGCTTAATATGCTTATTGGCAAGCGTGCATAACCCGGCACGTTTGGGACAACGCCTCTATGCTGTTCTCGCGATGCTTGCGGCAGCCTTTGGCATCGCCACTGCGGGTCGACAAATTTGGTTGCAAGGTTTACCGGAAGATCAGCTACCCGCCTGTCTGCCGCCACTAGAATTTATGATCGAAGCCTTTCCACTGCAGGACATTATCAGCAAAATGCTACATGGCACCGCCGACTGCGCCAAAGTGGATTGGACCTTATTGGGTTTCAGTATTGCTGAACTGAGCATCGTCAGCTTTGCCGCGATGTTCGTGTTTGCCACGTTTTTACTAATACGCAAAAATAGCGGGATTAATTCTGGCACTGCCCACTAGTCAGTGAGTGACCTAGGGCTTAGCTGTCCACGTAAGCCCTGGGCACACAGCGCATCCTTAATCTTTTAACGGCACTAAACGCGGCGCAATCATATTTTCAGGGCGCAAAATATCAGCCAATAAATCATCATCCAACAGCTGCTCTTCACGCACCAACTCAAGCACCCCGCGCCCGCTCTCTAATGCCAACTTAGCAATCCGCGTGGCATTGTCATAGCCAATATAGGGATTGAGCGCCGTAATCAAACCAATCGAGTGCTCGACCAGCATGCGGCAGCGCTCTTCGTTGGCGGTGATACCCACCACGCAATGCTCACGCAGCATATCCATGGCGCGGCGCAACAGGCGAATCGAATCAAACATCTTCCACGCGATCAAAGGCTCCATCACATTGAGCTGTAACTGCCCCGCTTCGGCGGCCATGGTCAACGATAGGTCGTTACCAATCACTTCATAGGCCACCTGACTCACCGCCTCAGGAATCACTGGATTGACCTTACCTGGCATAATCGAGCTGCCAGGCTGACGTGGCGGCAGATTGATTTCATTAATTCCAGTGCGTGGGCCGCTGGACAGTAAGCGTAAGTCATTACAGATTTTCGAGAGTTTCACCGCGGTGCGCTTAAGCATGCCGGAGAACGCGACAAAAGACCCCATATCCGAGGTAGCTTCAATCAAGTCAGATGCCGCCTTAATTGGATAGCCACAAATCGCCGCTAAGCGTTCAACTGCAATGCCTTGATAACGCGGATCAGCATTAATCCCGGTACCAATGGCCGTACCACCCAAGTTAACTGAAGCAAACAATTCTTCAGCCATACTTTTCAAGCGATGTAAGTCTTGACTCAAGTTAGCCGCAAAGGCTTTAAATTCCTGACCCAAGGTCATAGGCACCGCATCTTGCAGCTGGGTGCGGCCCATTTTCAGTACATGGGCAAACTCGTCGCCCTTATCGGCAAAGGCGCCAATCAAACGCTCTAAACTGAGCAGCAAATCATTATGCCCAAGTAGCAAACCGACACGAATCGCGGTGGGATAGGCATCGTTAGTGGATTGCGCCATATTCACATCATTATTGGGATGTAAAAAACTGTACTGGCCTTTATCTTTACCCATGGCCTCTAACGCTAAGTTGGCAATCACTTCATTGGCATTCATATTGGTTGAGGTGCCAGCACCGCCTTGGATCATATCAACAATAAATTGATCATGATGCTGACCCTCAATCAGTTGAGTACAGGCTGCAGAAATAGCGCTATGTTTTTGATCATTTAAGTAACCCAACTGATGGTTGGCATCAGCAGCCGCCTGTTTAACCATGGCCAACGCACAGACAAACTTAGGGTAATGTGACAAGGGCACACCGCTAAGATGAAAATTATGCATGGCTCGAAGCGTCTGAATACCGTAATACGCCTCTTTAGGAACAGGCAAAGAGCCTAACAAATCATGTTCAGAACGAAACGCTGTTGCCGTCATAGGTCATATACTCCTTGAACCAAAACGCTTAAATAATAGACGCTATAAACCTTAGGCTTTCCAAACACTTAAAGCCAATACTCTGTGCTTAACAACTGCGGCATAACGCCCCATCCTTACCTGTGGATAACTCTGTGGGCAATCTGTGTAAAATTGTACACGGACTCTAAAAAACTATAAAAAATACAGGCAAGCCATTGATTTAAAACGACAATAAAATAAACACAGAATAACTTAGTACGCTAACGCACAGAGCATCCTGTGGATAACTCTGTGCACGCTTATATTAACTTGGGGTTTTAGGCTCTTCAGTTTCCAAGTCTAGCTCAGCAATACTGCGTAAGCGCTCCACAACCTGGGCGTTAATTGAACCATCAGGGAAGCTATCGTCAGCATCGGCACAGCCTGCTTCAACCCCGCTGAGCAAGCACAAGGCTTGATCCACATGACTCACCGCATAAATATTAAACTGTCCGTCGCGTACCGCCGCTACCACCGCCTTATCCAAGAGTAGGTTGATAATATTAGAGCGTGGAATAATCACGCCCTGCTCACCGGTTAAGCCGCGAGCTTGGCATAAGCGGAAGAACCCTTCGATTTTCTCATTCACGCCACCGACCGCTTGCACTTCACCAAACTGATTAATCGAGCCGGTAATGGCGAAAGACTGCTTTAACGGCGTGCGCGATAACGCCGAGATCAGCGCACAGACCTCACCCAAGGAGGCACTGTCGCCATCGACATAGCCATAGGACTGTTCCAAGGCAATACTGGCAGAGATGGCTAATGGAAACTCTTGCGCATAACGGCTGCCCAGATAGCCGGTGAGAATCATCACCCCTTTCGAGTGAATCGACTGTCCTAAACTGACTTCACGTTCAATATCGACAATACCGCTGCTACCCGGATAAACTGAGGCAGAAATACGCGCGGGCACCCCAAAAATAGAGTCACCCACAGCCAGCACGGTTAGGCCATTGCACTTACCCACGGCGGCGCCTTGGGTATCAATTAAAATCACCCCAGACAACATATCGTCCATAATCCGTTCAGAGACTCGGCCGGTACGGATTATCCTCGCCGCGATCGCTCTGTCCACATGCTCGGCATCGGTCAGTTCTGCACCTGCGCTGTGCCGCAAGAAATCAGCTTCACTGACCACTTGGAATAAATCAGCCAGACCTGCGGAAATGCGCTCTTGATGTTCAACCAAACGGGCACTGTAACGGGCCAAGTGTTGCACCGCCGCCGCAGTCAATGGCGCCATGCCTTCCTCACTGGTGCGTGCGCACAATAATTGCGCAAACTGAGTTAAGGTCTCATCGGTCAGCGGGATATCTTCGTCAAAGTCCACCAACAGACGAAACATCTCCTGAAAATCAGGATCCAGCTCTTGCAACGCGTAATATAAATCGCGTGAGCCAATCACGACGACTTTAACCTGCAAGGGAATCACTTGCGGAATTAAGGTGGCCGCTGCAACACGGCCTAATTCAACCAGCGGCGACTCCATTTTTAATTGACGCGAGTGCAGCGCACGCTTCAGTGCTTCCCAAACAAAGGGTTCAGAGAGCAGTTTTTCCGCTTCTAAAATTAAATAGCCGCCATTGGCTTGATGCAAAGCACCTGAACGCAACTGCCGATAGCTGGTGTAGAGCACGCCCTGATCGGTGCTGTATTCAATCCGGCCAAATAAATTATCGTAGGTGGGGTGTGATTCAAACACCACTGGCGCGCCCTCATCAGGCGCATGTCCCACCACTAGATTGGGACTGTACTGTTCTTCTAATAATTTACGCGCTAGCGCATCGCTGTGCTCTTCATCGACCAGCTGCTCCACCACGGTTTTTAATAAGTTAGCCTGCATGGCCTGTAAGTAGTTGACCACGCAAGGATGCTCGGCATACTTCTGCGCCAGCGGTGCCAATAAAGGCTGCAGTGCCAATGCGATGGTTTCTTCATTGAGCTGACGCAATTGATTACTGGACTCGCGCTTCCACAGCGGCAAACTGGATAACTCTTTATTCAAATGTTCTTCAAGCACAGCGATATCGTTATGAAACTGCTCACGCTCGCTATCTGGACGCTGGGCAAATTCGGCCTCATCTAAGGCCTTACCTTCAAACATAGGGGTAAACGCAATATTGACGCTATCGCGATACAGGGCAATATTTTTTTCTAGCGCCAGCTTTTCAACCACATCTAGGGCTTTGTCATAACGTCGATTAAAGCTGCGATCAATGGCGCTTTTTTTCTGCTGCCAAGCCGGCGTTTCAAATACCGCAGGAAAGGTGGCTAAAAGATTATCAAGCAGGACACTGATATCTGCACAAAAGCAACTGCCTTCACCGGGCGGCAACTGCAGTGCATGCGGCTCACGCATTTCATTAAAGTGATTAACATACAGCCAATCAGAGGGTGTGGGCCGTTGCTTTGCTTGTTCAGAGAGATAGCGCTTCACATAAGAGAAGCGGCCCGTACCTGAATCACCCATAACAAAGACGTTATAGCCAGGACGCTGCATGGAAATACCGAACTGCAACGCCTGTACAGCACGCGTCTGCCCCAGAACACCGGTTAAGGGTTCAAGCTCGGCTGTACTGCTAAAGTTAAAGTGCCCATTAAAGGTGCGAGTCAGTTGTTCGGGTAATAAACGCTGTGCATTAACAGTTGAATCAGGCATTAGAATTCCTTGCAGCTAGCGGCCACGCCGCGAAGTGAACGGCGCATTCTGGCCTTGCTGGATGGCTCTGTGCAAGGAGCATGTATAAAGAAGGCTGTTTAGTGGCTGATTATCCACTAAATACCCGTTTATAACGATGCTGCAACCGCTGTGCTGATTAGATTGTGCCAGTGTTATAGGCTGCGCCGCAGTTGAGCCCGAATAGGGTTCACCAACGGCGCAGCAGCAGCCACGCAACACTGGGTAGATATTTTTGTATAGACCGTCTTTAACACGCGATGAAAGGTTACTCGGCGCAGTTAATACACTGACGCGCAGCGGGCAAAGCGTCAAGACGCGCAGCACTAATGAGCTCACCGCATACTTCACATTCACCATAAGTACCTTCGTCCAAACGCACTAAGGCGTGCTGCACCTCTTTGATACTGACGCGCGCATCGGCCAACAAGCCTTGCAACACCATATCATTCTGGCGTTCTGTGGCTTGCTCAGAAAAGCTTTGCGCATGTTCCCGTGACAAGTCACGCTCAATGGCCTCTGCTCGATGACTGTACTCACTGATCAGCGTTTCTAAACGCTTACGTAGGCTAATGTCCGTCATAACAACCTCTCCTAAAAAATAAACAAACGTATAGTGAAACTACCATTAAAAATAAGCCTGCAGAAGGCACTACAGTGCAAAGTACTGATATCTAATCAATCAGTCTATGAAGATACTACAAGAGCAAAAAAAATGCCCCGTGATTACTCAACGAGGCATTTTTACTGCTGCTGTAAGCGATTAAAGGTTAGACAATACCTTGCGCTAACATCGCATCAGCAACCTTTACAAAACCAGCAATATTGGCGCCTTTTACATAGTTTACGCGGCCATTTTCCATACCATAGTTCACACACGCGGCATGAATACTTTGCATAATACTATGTAATTTAACGTCCACTTCACCGTCAGTCCACAACAAGCGCATGGCGTTTTGGCTCATTTCTAAACCACTCACCGCCACACCACCCGCATTTGACGCTTTACCTGGTGCATACAAAATACCCTGCTCGATAAACAGGTCAACCGCATCCAGTGTCGATGGCATATTGGCGCCTTCCGCCACACACATGCAGCCATTTTTAATCAGACTACGCGCATCATCAATGGTCAGCTCGTTCTGGGTTGCACAAGGCAAGGCGATATCGCACTTCAGCCCCCAAGGACGCTGGCCGGCAAGGTACTGCAGACCAAAGTGTTCAGCCATTTCTTCAATACGGCCACGACGGACATTTTTTAGATCCATCAAATACTGCCAATGCTCGCTATCCATACCATGTTCGATATAAACAGTACCGCCCGAGTCAGACAAAGAAATGACTTTGCCACCCAGCTCAATCACTTTTTGCGCAGCATATTGCGCCACGTTACCTGAGCCTGAGATCGCCACACGCTGGCCTTCAATGCGACGTTTAACACTTTTCAGCATCTCTTCAGCAAAGTAAACACAACCATAGCCAGTTGCCTCAGGACGAATCAAGCTACCGCCGTAGGTCATGCCTTTACCGGTCAGTACTGAGGTGAACTCATTGGCCAGACGCTTGTATTGACCAAACATATAACCAATTTCACGTGCACCCACACCAATATCACCGGCAGGCACATCGAGGTTATGGCCAATATGACGGAACAGTTCGGTCATAAATGACTGACAAAAACGCATCACTTCGTTGTCAGTTTTACCTTTAGGGTTAAAGTCAGACCCCCCTTTACCACCGCCCATCGGCAGTGAAGTCAAAGAGTTTTTAAACACTTGCTCAAAGGCTAAGAATTTTAAAACACCTAAATTCACTGAAGGATGGAAACGCAAGCCACCCTTATAAGGGCCAATTGCGCTGTTCATTTGAATCCGATAACCACGGTTAACATGCACTTTGCCCACATCATCGACCCAAGGTACGCGAAATAAAATTACGCGTTCAGGTTCGACCATGCGCTCAATGATGCCAGCCTGCATATAGCGCGGGTTATCCTCAAGGAAGGGCCATAGGGTGCGTAGCACTTCTTCAACCGCCTGGTGAAATTCCGGCTGGTCAGGGTCACGCTGTTTTATATGAGATAAAAACGCATCAAGAGTTTGCGACATAATAATAGAGCCTCAGCACACCGCACATGTACGGTCATTGTTCAAAACTACCCGACTTTATCAGTGCAAGGGCACCTTGTGATAGAAAAAACTACACTTTTTTAACAAAAACAGACCTTAAACCTGCTATTTAGCTGCGCAATCTAGGCGCACGCTTAATTCTGCTGCTGACTTGCTTATATATGGCACACAGTTGTAAAGTTATAGTATAACCAAATTGATTTGCATTAATGGAGTTTTAGCATGCGTTTTTCTTATTTATTAGCCCCGATTATTTTTGCACTCAGCCCCTTAAGCCTTGCTGTAGATGAGCATGAGCATGAGCATGAGCAAAGCTTAAGCGCTCATCTGCACGGCGTGGCCACATTGAATATAGCCTTAGACGATCAACAGCTCGAACTGCAACTCAACAGTCCGGCGATGAATATCGTAGGTTTTGAATACAAGCCCAGCTCTGCTGCCGACAAACACGCGCTGCTTGCCGCAGAACGAGCGTTGAAAAATGAGCAGGACTTATTCAAATTGACTCCTGCAGCACAGTGCGCCTTGAGTGCGATGACAATTGATAATGATCTGGCAGATCAACATCAGGATGACGATCAGCACAGCGAGCACGATAAGCATCCAGACGAACATCCGCACGCGGATATCCAAGCCCGCTATCTATTTAACTGCACCACACCAGATAAGCTCAGCAGCATAAATTTAGCGGGGTTTTTTAGCGCATTTCCACAGACTGAAAAACTCACTGTGCAACTGATTACACCCGATGCACAGCACGGCGTTGAACTCTCGCCCAGCAATCCGGTACTAAGCTGGTAAGCTCGACATGTGCCTGCGTTAACCTTGCTACGCAGGCCTAAGTCCATTTGCTCCTGAGATCCGCCATGACCACTACCCCAATTATCGAACTGCAGGATTTGCGCTTTGCTTGGCCTAAGCAAGCCACCTTGCTAGATATCGAAAGCTTTCGTCTTGAGCCTGGGCAACGCTTATTTTTAAAAGGCCCATCCGGCAGTGGTAAAACCACGCTATTGGGCTTGCTTGGCGGCGTACAGTTAGCACAAAGCGGCAGTATTCGTTTATTAGGGCAAGACTTAAGCCAGCTCAGTGCCAGTGCTCGCGACCGTTTTCGGGCTGATCACAGCGGCTTTATTTTTCAACAATTTAATTTACTGCCTTTTTTATCGGTATTAGACAATGTCCTCCTACCCTGCCAGTTTTCCAAACATCGTACACAGCAAGCGATCCAGCGTCACGGCTCGATACGAGCAGCGGCGCAGGCCTTACTGGACCATTTAGGTTTGCCAGTGCAACTGCAGCAACAGCTGGCCGGCGAGCTGTCCATCGGCCAACAACAACGGGTGGCTGCAGCGCGAGCCTTAATTGGCCAGCCCAAATTAGTGATTGCTGACGAACCCACCTCAGCACTGGATGCCGACAGCCGTGAGGCGTTTTTGCAGTTGTTGTTTGCCGAATGTAAAGCGGCGGGCGCCAGCCTTTTATTTGTCAGCCATGATCAGGCACTGGCCAAACGTTTTGACCGCAGTATTGACCTGAGCCAACTCAACCGTGCCATCCGCACGCAGGAGCTTTAAGGTGCATTTACTCCGCATAGCTTTGCGCAGCTTAAACAACCGCCGCTTTACCGCTCTATTAACCATCTTTGCCATTGCCCTATCCATTACTTTGCTCTTAGCGGTTGAGCGGGTGCGCACTGAAACCCGCTCCAGCTTTGCCAGCACCATCAGCTCAACCGACCTGATTGTTGGCGCACGCTCAGGCTCAGTGAACTTACTCCTCTATTCGGTATTTCGCATTGGTAACGCCACCAACAATATTCGCTGGAGTAGCTTTGAGCACTTTGCTCAGCACCCGCAAGTCAAATGGGCAGTGCCACTGTCCTTGGGTGACTCCCACCATGGCTATCGTGTGCTGGGCACCTCGGCAGACTATTACACACACTATCAACATGGTCGCAAACAACATTTAAAGTTGCGTGAGGGGCGCTTCTTTAGCGATCAAGCGCCCTTTGAAGTGGTACTGGGTGCGGAAGTGGCTGATGCATTAAACTATCAGTTGGGCCAAGAGATTGTTTTAGCACATGGCATGGCCACTGTCAGTTTGGTCAATCACGACGACAAACCTTTCACCACTGTGGGTATCTTAGAGCGCACCGGTACTCCGGTTGACCGCACTTTACATATTGCCTTAGCCGGCATGGAGGCCATTCATATTGACTGGCAGCATGGCGCTCCGGCCTATGGCAAGCGAAAAATCAGTGCCGAACAAGCCTTGCAAATGGATCTGCAGCCTAAAGACATCACCGCCATGCTGCTGGGTTTAAAGAGTAAAATTGCCACCTTTGCCCTGCAGCGAGAAATTAACCAATGGCGCGGCGAACCCTTACTGGCCATTTTGCCGGGCGTTGCCCTACAAGAACTGTGGAGCCTGATGGGTACAGCGGAAAAAGCCCTCTTTGTCGTATCACTGTTTGTGGTATTAACAGGCCTGATCGGCATGCTCACCGCAATTTTAACCAGCCTCAATGAGCGCCGCCGCGAGATGGCTATTTTACGCTCAGTGGGTGCACGGCCTTGGCATATTGCTGGCTTATTGATTCTTGAGGCCTTCGCTTTGGCATTGGCTGGCATTGTACTAGGGGTGACCTTGTTATATGTGGCGATTGCCGTGGCCCAAGCGCCTCTACAAAGCTATTACGGCCTATATCTGCCCTTCTCAGCACCCAGCCTTTACGAATGGGCGCTGCTCGGTGCAGTGCTGTTGGCAGGGGTTTTAATGGGCGTTATTCCCGCTTGGCGGGCCTACCGTCAGTCCTTAAGCGATGGCTTAAATATCCGTTTATAACCCTTAATTAAAATAATCAGCACTCAACTGAGGTGCATACCAGATGCGAAAAATATTCTTTATGACACTACTGCTGTGCACTTTAAATCTGGTTTTTGCTGCGGAACTGCGCACGCTAAAATGGGAAGAAATGGTGCCCGCGGATGCAGCACCCTTGCCACCACCGCAAGCGCTACATAACTTAGACCAACTGGCCGATATCCTCACTGCAGAAAGTGGCCCTGGTGCAGAGCAGCAATACCCCAACGCACCTGTAGTACCTGAATTGAATGGCTTAAATATTAAATTACCTGGCTATATCGTGCCCTTAAGTATTGACGAGAACAGCCGCATCACCGAGTTTTTACTGGTGCCTTACTTTGGTGCCTGCATCCATGTGCCACCGCCGCCGTCCAATCAAATGGTGTATGTCACCAGTGAAGGCGGCGTGGCCATGGGCGATATATGGCAGCCCTACTGGATTGAAGGCCGGCTCAGTGTTGAATCTTTTAGCAGCGAACTGGGTGATACCGGCTATCGTGCCGAAGCCCAGCAGGTGTATCGCTATGTATTTGACAGCCCGGCCATCAAATAATCTTAGCCAACAGCACAACACGCGGCGCAGTACTCGACTAAAAGCGCTAAAGAATAAGCTTCTTTATTTAAAAACACATCGTATAATGCGCGCTCGCAGGAGAGAGAGCAGTTACAACTCTGCTCCGCCGAAGGCGCAAACTCCCATAAACGCTCAGGCTCATGTACTGCGAAACAACTTAGATTCGCCAACTGGAGAGCGATTGCTTAAGGCAATCCACCGAAGGGGCAAGCGGCAAACTGCTGCGTAAACTCTCAGGTACACAGGACAGAGGGAGAGGCGTTACTGTCAGCAGGAGTCCTGTGTGCTTACCTATATTTATCTGATTGCCATTACAGCTGAAGCCATGTCCGGCGCACTTGCCGCTGGGCGGCGTAATATGGACATGTTTGGTGTCGCCCTGATCGCCTTTATCACGGCTTTAGGCGGCGGTACCGTGCGTGATATGTTACTGGGCAATTACCCTGTGACCTGGACGCAACACCCGCCCTATATCTACCTGACCATTGGTTCAGGCCTGGCCACCATGCTGGTGGCGCGTTTTATGCACAAGCTCAACCAGATCTTTCTGATCCTCGACTCCATGGGGCTGGTGGCCTTTACCATCATTGGCTGTAATGTCGCTTTAAAACTGGGTTATGAAACCCCAGTGGTGATTATGGCGGGAATTACTACGGGTATTTTTGGCGGCATCTTGCGCGATATTATGTGCAACCGCACCCCACAAGTACTGCGCCATGAGCTCTACGCCAGCGTTTCCTTAGCGGTGGCTATTGTGTACTTATTCTTAAAGGCGCAAGGCGTCTCCGATGATATCAATACCCTCGCCTCCTTTAGCTTTGGCCTAGCCTTGCGCCTCTCAGCCATCCGCTGGCAGCTGTCGTTACCGGTGTTTTCTTACTCACCCGGCCGCTGGGGCGACTGAATCTAAAGCCAGCACAGGCTGCCAGCCAAATAGACAACGAAACAGGCGCAGTTGTCCTGCGCCTGTTTTGAGTCGACCCCAAGTTTAAGCGCCAATCACACCGCCATCGGTACGGGTAATCACCATCACACTGGAGCGCGGCACGGCTGCACCGCCCATAGGAAAGCTTGAGGGCGCGCCTTTCTCACCCGGATGTTGCACGCCGATAAATAAGCTTTTGTGATCCTCGGTAAAAGCCAAGCCGGTAATTTCACAAGCCACAGGCCCAGTTAAGAAACGTCGGATTTCACCTGTTTTTGGATCCGCACTGAGCATTTGGTTATTGCCCTGGCCAGCAAAATCACCTTGATTTGAATAATTGCCGTCCGACTGAATCCATAAACGTCCGCCCTGATCAAAACCAATACCGTCAGGGCTGTTAAACATATTATCGCCAGTGATATTGCTAGAGCCAGCATAAGGCGTCCCTCCATGCACTTCAGGGTTACCCGCCATTAAAAACAAATCCCACTGAAAATCTTTAGCGTTGTGTTGCCCTGCGCTGGGCAGCCAACGGACAATTTGCCCATAATGGTTTTCAGCACGGGGATTGGGCCCGTTCACCGCCTGATGAGTTTCTATTCCACGGTTTTTATTATTCGTTAAAGTGCAAAACACCATCGGCTCATGGGGATGCACTGCCACCCATTCGGGCCGATCCATAGTGGTCGCTCCTACCTGAGTCGCAGCCAAACGCGCATGAATTAAAATCTGCGCTTGGCTCTGAAAACCATTGTCTGGGGTTAAACCATTTTGCCCATGGGCCAGACTTAACCACTCGCCGCTGCCATCTTCATTAAACCGAGCCACAAAGAGTTCTCCATCGTCCAACAGATTTCTATTGGCAGCCTGATCAGTGGGGTTATATGTATTGCGACTGACAAAACGATAGATATGCTCACCTCGCTCATCATCGCCCAAATAGACCACCACATGACCATCTTCAGCAATGACCAACTCAGCATTTTCATGCTTAAAACGCCCTAAAGCCGTACGTTTAATCGGTGTTGCCTTGGGATCAAGCGGATCAATTTCCACCACCCAACCAAAACGATGCGGCTCATTTGGTTCTTGCGCTAAATCAAAACGCGGATCAAATTTATACCAGCTGTAGCCCGCATCCTTAGTACCAATACCGTAGCGCGCAAAGCTCGAGCTGATGTCCACCTGCGCATCACTGCCAAAATAACCATTAAAGTTTTCTTCACAGGTTAAGTAAGTGCCCCAAGGGGTCATACCATTGGCGCAGTTATTAAAGGTACCTAAAGCTATTTCACCTTTAGGATCGGCGCGGGTCTGTAATAACGCATGGCCTTTGGCCGGGCCACTGATGCGCATGGGCGTATTGGCATCAATACGGCGATTAAAGCGGCCATTTTTATCAAAACGCCAGCCTTGTGCTTGCTTGGTCAACGTCATCACCGAAACACCGTGCGCGGCTTGTGCATACTGCACATCCGCCGCAGTCATCTTATGCCCCTGATGCTCAAACATCAGCTCATAGTTACTGTACTCATTATTCACCGCCAAAATAGCGGTCTGCTGATCGATAGGAAAAAAACTCATGCCATCATTGTTATCGCCAAATTGGCGTTGTTGATTGGCCGCAGTGTTATTTTTGAGCTGGTTCGAAAACTCTGCCGCATCGGCAAATAAAGGATCACCCCAGGAAATCAAACGTTCCACTTGATAGCCCTCAGGCACTATCACCTTATCGGCAGTACTCGCTGGCACTGCTTTAAAGCCAAGTAAAGGGCTGGCAGTTGGCGCCAGCGCTGCTGCAATGGATCGGCTTATCGGTGCCATAGCAAAAAAAGCGACAGCACCAAAGGCTGCGCCTACACCGAGAAAACGGCGGCGTGATACACCTTGCTCAACCATCTGGGTAAATTCTGGGGTTTCTTCACGGGGATGATTTAATTCATCTTGATGTTCAAACCGGCTCATGGCTCGTCCTTATTAAACGGCTGACTTAGATAAAGCAAGCTTAGCCCGATCGGATGTCAGTACTTTGACAAAGCTATGACAAAATGATGACTTGGCGACTGCGCTGCACAGTCGCTGTTAAAACAGCCTGAGGCCGCCTGTTAGCCAAGGTAAAGCTAACACTCAAATAAACAGCATAAAAAAACCCGCAGCCTCGAATAAACAAGACTGCGGGTTTTCAATCAGTAAAGCTTACTTACTGCGACTGTGACGCTTACGGTCGTTTTCAGTTAAGTACTTTTTACGTAGGCGAATTGACTTAGGCGTCACTTCAACCAACTCATCGTCTTCGATGAACTCAAGCGCTTGCTCCAAAGAGAAACGGATTGGCGGAACCAATGCGGTGGTTTCTTCTTTGCCCGATACACGCATGTTATCGAGTTTTTTCGCTTTAGTCGGGTTAATCGCCAAGTCATTGTCGCGGCTGTGAATACCCGCCAATTGGCCTTCGTAAATTTCTTCACCTGGAGATAAGAACAACTTACCGCGCTCTTGTAATGTTTCCAGCGAGTAAGTCAGTGCTTTACCGGTCGCCATAGAGACCAACACGCCTTGTTGACGGCTGGTCACTTCACCACTTTTGATTGGGCCGTAATGACTGAACATTCCGGTTAAAATACCTGTACCTGAAGTCATAGTCATAAACTGGTTACGGAAACCAATCAAACCACGTGAAGGCACAGTGTACTCAAGACGGATACGACCTTTGCCGTCTGGAACCATATCAGTCAGTTCACCTTTACGCAGACCAAATTGTTCCATAATCGAACCTTGGTGCTGCTCTTCGATGTCCAAAATAACGTTTTCGTACGGTTCTTGTTTAACACCGTCAACTTCTTTGATCACCACTTCTGGACGGGAAATACCCATCTCGTAGCCTTCACGACGCATGGTTTCAATCAACACTGACAAGTGTAATTCACCACGGCCAGACACTTTAAACTTATCCACGTCATCGCCTTGCACAACACGCAATGCCACGTTGTGCAGTAATTCTTTTTCCAGACGCTCTTTCAGATTACGACTGGTAACGAACTTACCTTCTTTACCGGCAAATGGAGAATCATTGACTTGGAACGTCATACTCACGGTTGGCTCATCAACGCTTAACGGCGGTAATGCTTCAACGTGTGCTTGGTCGCACAAAGTGTCAGAAATAAACAAGGGATCAAAACCACTGATACAAACGATATCACCCGCTTGTGCTTCTTCTACTTCAACGCGGTGCAAACCGTGGTGACCCATCAGCTTCAGGATACGACCATTACGGCGCTTGCCTTCAGCATCAATTGAAGTCACTGGGCTGTTGGCTTTGATACGACCACGAGCAATACGGCCAATACCGATAATGCCGAGGAAGTTATTGTAGTCCAGTGCAGAAATTTGCATCTGGAATGGGCCATCCAAGTCAACTTTAGGCGGCTCAACAAAATCAACAATCGACTGGAACAAGACATCCATGTTCTCAGTCATTTCAGCGGGATCTAAACCTGACACACCGTTCAGTGCACTGGTGTACACGATTGGGAAATCCAGTTGCGCTTCAGTCGCACCCAAGTTATCAAACAGGTCAAATACCTGATCAACCACCCAATCCGGACGCGCACCAGGACGGTCAACTTTGTTGATCACAACAATAGGGTTCAAACCTGACTGGAAGGCTTTTTGTGTTACAAAACGGGTTTGTGGCATTGGGCCATCAATGGAGTCAACCACCAATAATACGCAGTCAACCATGCTCATGACGCGCTCAACTTCACCACCGAAGTCGGCGTGGCCTGGGGTGTCCACGATATTAATATTGTAGTCGTGCCATTTAATAGCAGTGTTTTTTGCCAGAATAGTAATCCCGCGCTCTTTTTCCTGGTCGTTGGAATCCATAATGCGCTCAGAGTCGAGCTCTTTACGATCTAGCGTTCCAGATGCACGTAACAGGGCATCAACCAAGGTCGTTTTACCGTGGTCAACGTGAGCGATAATGGCAATATTACGTAAATTCTCAATCACAAGCTTATCTCAAGTAAAAATATGTAGGCTGCACGCAAAACGCGTCAGTTCGAAGCAAAGTGGCAAAACTTTATGGGTCAGGTGGGCGCAACTGTTGCGGCGTTGCCACACAGCTCCACAAACACACCCATAATAGGTATCTCATCATGCGTAACTGCGCGCGCGCGGCTGTTGCACTGGGTCAGGACGGTAAACTCGCACATTTGCATAACCTTCATGCAATAAATGATGCGCATGCAATTTACTCATCATACCTTGATCGCAATACAGTAGATATTGGCGATTAGGATCAAAATCTTTAAAACGGCTATTAATTGCATAAAATGGCACAGCCAGCTGCTCAATGATACCTAAATCAAGCGGCTGATCTTCGACTTGGTCAGGATGGCGAATATCGATCACGATCTGCCCGGGCAATGCCTCGCGGACTTCTTCGACTTGGATATCTTGACTCAGCTGATCAAGAACCTTGTCCATGGTGACCCGTGTTGTGCGCTCAATAGCCCGCTGTAAGATACTCGCATCCAACTGACTTTCTTCATACACCACACGGCCTAGCTTGGCGCGGGTTTTGGGGCTGACAGAAATAACACCGCAATATTCAGGCATATTTTCAGCAAACTCAGCCGTACCAATCTCCACTGCCGTACGAATAATATCTTGTTTATGCTCAGTAATCAGAGGGCGTAATACCAGCTTATCGGTGGCTTTATCAATTACCGCCAGATTGCTCAGGGTTTGGCTGGCCACTTGTGAAATCGCTTCGCCAGTGACTAGGGTATCCAGCTCTAAATCTTGCGCGATGATATCCGCAGCTTTGAGCATCATACGTTTAAGTACAACACCCATATGGCTGTCATCAACGTTTTCTAAAATATCACCCAGCACTTCTTCAAAGGGGACACTGACAAAAAGCACCCGATGCGAACTGCCGTACTTTTTCCAGAGGTATTGCGCCACTTCTTTAACGCCAAGTTCGTGAGCATATCCACCTAAGTTGAAAAAACAAAAGTGGGTTAATAAGCCACGGCGCATCATTTTATAGGCGGCGACAGTGGAGTCAAAACCGCCGGACATCAACACCAGTGCCTGCTCTACGCTACCTAACGGATAACCGCCAATACCTTGGTGACGCTCATATTCAATCAACAAGCGCTGGTTGCGAATCTCGAAGCGCACTTCAATCTCTGGATGGCGCAAGTCAATCCCAGCAGCGCCGCATTGCTGACGCAACTGACTGCCCACATAGCGCTCAACATCCATCGAAGAAAAATCATGCTTACCGCCACGCTTACAACGCACAGAAAACATACGACCTTTCAATAGATCGGCGTAGTGAGCCTTGCAGTGCTGGGTAATATCATCAAAATCACCAAGAGGGTATTCCAGTATCTGGAAAAAATGTGAAATACCAGGAGTACAACGCAGACGCGCATACAACTCTTGTAACTGTGCAGGGTCTTCCAGCGCAGTAAATAATTCTAAATTATCCCACTCACCGACCACCTTCACATCAGGATCAAGATCGCGTAATACGGTGCGGATATTCTTGCCCAGCTGACGCATAAACTGCTTGCGTACAGGACGGCTTTTAATAGTAATTTCAGGAAAAGATTTTAGAATTAGTTTCATGGCACACTACAGGTCGCTAGGATGGGTCACCAAAGCAACCACAAAATGTGGCGCATATTATAGCAGCTTTTCTAGCGAAATACTCAAACAACAAGCAGAGCGCTGTGCAAGATTTAACACGGCGCTCTGCTTATTGAATAGTATTTTATCTTAGCAGCTGTAGTACAACTCGTACTCCAGCGGGTGAACAAAGGTGCGCACACGCAACTCTTCTTCGGCTTTGAGTGCAATAAAGGCATCTAAGAATTCATTACTGAACACACCGCCGCGCAGTAGAAAATCACGATCTGCGTCTAGCGCTTCCAGCGCTTCCTTTAAGCTGCCACACACTTGCGGAATCTGTTTAGATTCTTCTGGTGGCAAATCATAAAGGTTTTTATCCGCTGGATCGCCAGGATGAATACGGTTTTGAATACCATCAAGACCGGCCATTAACAGCGCCGCAAAGGCTAAATAAGGGTTTGCTGCTGGATCTGGGAAACGTGCTTCAATACGACGCGCTTTTGGGCTGGTCACATAAGGAATGCGAATCGATGCAGAGCGGTTACGCGCAGAATAGGCCAGCATCACCGGCGCTTCAAAACCTGGCACTAAACGCTTATAGGAGTTGGTTGACGGGTTGGTCAGCGCATTCAATGCTTTACCGTGTTTAATAATTCCGCCAACAAAATACAGCGCGGTATCTGACAAGCCGGCATAGCCTTCGCCAGAGAAGATATTTTTGCCACCAGCCGCAATCGACAAATGCACATGCATGCCGGAACCGTTATCACCAAACAAAGGCTTAGGCATAAAGGTCGCGGTACGACCGTAAGCATCGGCGACATTATGCACCACGTATTTTAACGCCTGCACTTCATCGGCTTTAGCCACTAGCGTGTTAAATTTAACACCAATTTCGTTTTGACCAGCAGTCGCCACTTCATGGTGGTGCACTTCAACAAACTGGCCCATTTCTTCTAGGGCGTTGCACATTGCGGTGCGAATTTCATGGTCATAATCGCTAGGCTGGGTTGGCAGGTAACCGCCTTTAACCGGCACACGGTGACCTTTATTGCCGCCTTCGATATCAGCATCACTGTTCCAAGCGGCTTGCTCAGAATAGATTTTAAACATCGAGCCCGAAATATCCGACTTAAACTTAACCTGATCAAAGATAAAAAACTCAGGTTCAGGACCGACAAAGACAGTATCGCCAATCCCTGTTGATTTTAAGTACTCTTCGGCTCGAGAGGCAATCGCACGAGGGTCACGGTCATAGCCTTGCATGGTCGATGGTTCAATCACATCGCAGACTAAAATCAAGGTAGGCTCTTGGGTGAAAGGATCCATCACCGCAGTGCTGTCATCGGGCAGCAGGATCATATCCGATGCTTCAATGCCTTTCCAACCGGCCATAGAAGAGCCGTCAAACATCTTTCCTTGCTCGAAAAAATCATCATCAGCATCACGTGCCGGCATAGTGATATGGTGCTGTTGCCCACCAATATCGGTAAAACGCAAATCGATCCATTTTGCATTATGGGTTTGTATCAGTTCGAGCGACTTTGACATCATGGTCTCCAAGATTTCATAAACGAGGTGCCCGCCCAGCAACAGGCTTTCAGGCAGTGCGCTCGCCACATTTCCTGTCTCGGCAGGACAAGGAGTGTGTCAAAACCGAGGGCGAGACGCGTAATATACATTCGGCGTGCTATTTTGACTGTTGCCCGCGATCAGCGCTAGCCCCAAACTTACACTATTAGAAAAAAACAGGGTAATAATCGACACAGGGCACAACAATCAAAGCAAAAAAGCATAACCTTTTATAGTCTACGCGGCAAAGGAACACAATTTTGTTTTTTCTTACGTCGCGATACAGTATTTCAAACAATCGCCATAGCTGACCCTTTTGCGCCGCCAGCCAGCGAAACACTTGCCTAAGTCTGCCGAGCATGTAACGCTTAGCACATCATTAAAAGGAATGGATTATGCGCCTTGTTTTGGCCATGGTCATGCTCACTGCAGCATTGCCGGTGACTGCACAGATTTATCAATATACCGATGCCAAAGGTAACCCTGTCTACACAGACCGGCCGCCGCTCGGCGTGGATGCCAATAGCATTGAGTTGCGCTCCATTAACAGTGTGCACAATCCTGCCAAGCAGAGTCAGAACCAGCCCGCCTACGCGACGAATAGCGAGATGCCGGAGCACACTGCGCCTTACACTGAGTTGCAGATCAGTGGATTACCTGATGCTGAAGCCCTACGCGCCAACAACGGCAACTTCACCCTCAGGGTTCAGATCACTCCGCCTCTCGCCAATCAACACCGTCTGCAACTAGTGGTGGACGGACAAGCCTATGGCGCAAGCAGTGCAACCACCCGCCTTCAGGTCAATAATCTTGCTCGCGGTGAGCATCGCCTTGCGGTACAAGTCTTAGCCGGTGAGCAGGTACTGCAAAGCAGTGACGAACAAACATTGAGTGTGCAGCGCGTGCACACCGGCAGCCCGGCATTCCACACTAAACCGACACCGCCCGCTAAGCCATGAAACTCAGCTATCTACTCGGCGCTCTGCTCCTTGGTGCAGCGCAACTCGCCTCGGCCGCTATTTATACTTATATTGATGCCAGTGGCGCGCGCGCCTTTACCGATCAGCCGCCCCAGCAACAAGCGGCCAAAAGGCTGGATCTCGCGCCAGCCAATCAAGTGCCCAGTACCCCAGTGATTAACCCGCCGCCCGTCTATCAAGAGCCACTTGAAGCTCGACCTGTGCAGTATCAATTGCTACGTATTTTGCTGCCAGAACCCAATGCCACGATTCGCGCCAATGAGCGGACATTGATCGTCACAGTCTACAGTGAACCGAAACTGCTTGAAGGGCACCATTACCGCTTATTATTAGATGGCAACACAATCGGCGAGCCAACGCGCAGCCCTGTTTTCCCTCTCAAAGAGCTTGAACGCGGCAGACATCTAGTGGCGGTCGAAATTATCAATGCGCAAGGGGCGGTACTTGAGCGCACCCCAGCACAACCTTTCCATTTACGACAAACCACCTTAAATGATAGACGCCGGGTGAATCCCTGCAGCACAGATGATTATGGGCGACGCCCAGAGTGCCCGTTAAAGGATCAACCGAAAAAATAAACCTATCCGCTTTGCACCCGTATCGCCCTAACCTGCTAAAGCCAAATCTCTGCAGCATCAGCAAGACCTTTTTGTTTAGGGTGAAGCAAGCAAGCAGGCTAAGATGCGCGACATTTTAAAGAGTAACCCTATGCACGATCAGCACTTTGATGAACTCGCAATTCGTTTTGCGCAAAAGATTTACGGCAGCAATAAAGGCGCGATACGTTTGGCCGTGCTGCAGGCCGATCTCAACGAGGTCTTACCCCAGCGCCCATTACGCGTGTTAGATATTGGCGCGGGCTTGGGGCATATGTCGCTTTGGTTGGCCCAACAGGGTCATCAGGTCACTTTAGTGGAACCGGCCTTAGCGATGCTGCAAACGGCACAGCAACGTTTTGCTGATGCACAATCTCAGGCAATCTTTATTCACTCAGACTGGCAAAGCTTTGCTCAACAAGAACACCCGCCCTATGACCTAGTGCTGTGCCATGCGGTATTGGAATGGCTGGCGGAACCCAGCGGCATTTTAGCCGCATTGCACCGTTTAACGACTGCTGACGGCTGGCTCTCACTGGCTTTTTACAATAAAGACGGGCTGATTTTGCAAAACCTGATTAAAGGTAATTTACGCAAACTCAGCCAGCAGCGCTTTACCGGCGACGCCGGCGGACTGACGCCACAACAGCCGTTGGATCCACGTGAACTAGCCGCACAAGTTGAGCCACTGTGGCTGATCCAACAGCGCAGCGGTATTCGCGTATTTCATGATTATATGCCACCACAATTTCGGCAGAAGATTGCCGCAGAAGAACTGATCAGTACCGAACTGAGTTACCGCCGCCACCCTGCCTTATCCGGCTTAGGACGTTACCTGCATTGGCTTTGCCAGCCTCGTGCGATCGCAGTAGACTAAGCCTTCTTCAGACTCTTGGGAGGCACGCTATGCTTCGTTATCTACTGCCCAGTGTGGCGACTCTCTTTTTGCTCGGTTGCCAAGCCAGCAACCCCTACCCAGGCGCAAGTGTGCCGTTACCTCCAGCACCAGCGGCAGCCGCAACACATTTTGATGCCAGCGCTTACCCTGCTCAGATCAGTGCAAAAAGCTACAATTATTGGTGCTGGCACGATCAAAATCTAAGCCCTGCACCTAGCGCCTCTGCTCAGGCGAGCGCACAGCGGATCTTAACTGAACAACTTGAGCAGCATGGTTTGCGTCCAGCTTCCGCAGCCCAGCCGTGCCAACTGAAAGTGCAACTCAGCAGCAGCCAGCGCCAACATGAGCGTCGCGTCTATGATGATTACCCATCGGCCAATTATGGCTATGGTTATGGGCATGGCGATGCCTATTATGATCGCCATCGTTACTCTGGGATTGGCGTTAATATGCCCATCAGGTCGCGCAGTTACACTGAGTATTATCAGCAGCTGACGCTGTCCTTTACGGATGCACAAACACAGCAATCGGTATGGCGTACGCAAAGCACCGTCAGCAGCGATCTACAGGGACAGACCACTGAAGAGGCATTGCGTAAAGCCATTGCCAATATGCTCAGTAGTTACCGTTGAGCGACAGAGATTTAGCGTGGCACGCGATACATTAGGTTGAGTAGACCTGCTCAACCTAATTCTTACTTAACCACTAAGACATCACAAGGTGGGTATTCTAAAAAGTGCTGCGCCAAACTGCCCAACAAGGCATCAGCTAAAACCCCACGCCCATGCTTACCAATAGCTAAAATCTGCGGCTGTTGCTCCGCAATCACCTGCGCCAAACAATTATGTAACTCGCCTTGGCGTAGCTCATGGCTGATCTGCGGACCTGCCTCGGGTAATTTAGCGCGCTCATCCATCACCAACTGGTCAAACAAAGAGGCTTGCCAAGTGATTTCTGCATCGCTGTCAGCCCCATGCACCTCAGCCATTTCCAGCACATGCAGGGCATGGATGAAGGCGGTCTTCGGCAATAACTTAAACACATGATGCAGTGCATGGCAGGCACACAAAGAAAAATCTAAGGGCACTAAAGCGCGTTGATAAGGGCTTGCAGACGGCTCAATCGCTAATAACACAGGCACGGCGCTACGCTGTAATACGCGCTCCAGCGTGGTGCCAGAAAAATACTCAGCCGAATCTTGGTGATGATCACCCATCACCATAAAATCCACACTATGGGCTTTTTGCGCAGCAACAATCGTCTGTGCTGGGCGGCCCATTTTAATTAAAACCTGGGCATTTTCAGCATGACAGTCGCGCAACTGCTGAGTGAGTAAAGCATCCGCAGCCAGCATCTGTTTTTCTAACACAGCCATCGGTAAATGATCTTCTAAAACATAGATCACACTCAAGCGCGCTTGATGCTGCTGTGCCAATTGCACACCGCGCTGCAGGGCAATCTGTGCTGTGGTGCTCAGATCATGGGCAACCATAATATGTTGCATAAATGTGCATTCCTTTTAAAAGACCAAAAGAGGCGCGCAAACGGCACACTCGTTTACGCGCATGGGCCGTTACTTGGCGGCGTCTAACGCTTGGGTTAAGTCCGCTAAAATATCATCAATGTGCTCAATACCAATCGACAAACGGATCAGATCGAGACTCACCCCAGCACTGGCCATTTCATCTGGGGTTAATTGACGGTGCGTGGTCGTCGCTGGATGGCAAGCCAGTGACTTAGCATCACCAATATTCACCAAGCGGTAGAACATCTGCAGCGCATCAATAAACTTAGCACCAGCAGCTTGGCCGCCATGAATACCAAAGCACAAAATAGAAGAGGGCTTACCCCCCATATATTTTTGCGCTAAAGCGTGATCAGGGTGCGTTGGCAAGCCCGCATACTGCACCCATGCCACTTGCGGATGAGCGTCTAAGAACTCAGCAACTTTTTGCGCGTTCTCACAATGACGCTCCATGCGCAGCGACAGTGTCTCCATGCCTTGCATAATCAAAAAGGCATTAAAAGGAGATAAAGCCGCACCCATATTACGCAGTGGCACCACACGGCAGCGCGCAATAAAGGCCGCGGCACCAAAATCTTGGGTGTACACCACGCCGTGATAGGACACATCTGGCGTATTCAATAGTGGGAAACGCTCTTTGTGCTCTGCCCATGGGAATTTGCCCGAATCAACAATAGCACCCGCAATGGTTGTGCCGTGGCCACCCATATACTTGGTCAGCGCATGTACAACAATATCTGCACCATAATCAAAAGGACGGCATAACACCGGCGTGGCCACAGTGTTATCAACAATCAACGGCACACCATGGCGGTGCGCAGCATCAGCTAAGGCTTGGATATCAACGATATTACCCGCTGGATTACCAATACTTTCGCAGAACACAGCTTTAGTTTTGCTATCAATTAATTTTTCTAACGCAGCAATATCATCATGCGGCGCGAAACGGACTTCTAAACCTTGACGCGGCAAAGTGTGGGCAAACAGGTTATAAGTACCACCATACAACTTCGCCACAGAAACTATATTATCGCCCGCTTCAGCAATGGTCTGAATCGTTGCAGTAATCGCCGCCATACCTGAAGCCATCGCTAACGCCGCCACACCGCCTTCTAAGGCTGCGACACGTTTTTCTAAAATATCGTTAGTCGGGTTAGTGATGCGCGTATAGATATTGCCTGGAACTTTCAGATTAAATAGATCCGCTCCGTGCTGCGTATCATCAAAAGTATAAGACGTGGTTTGATAAATCGGCACCGCAGCGGACTTGGTGGTGGGATCAGAACTGTAGCCCACATGGATCGCAATTGTTTCTGGTTTCATCACTAATACTCAAGACTGGTTTAAAAAGAGAGGGGTAAAGCATGCCCAGCCAACAGGCTAGGGTCAAGCAGAGCAGCAATAGATGTTCTCTAAGTTAAGATATAGGCACACTATGAATTCTTACCCCTATATCCTTAGAGTGCAAACATGACTTGGCGCTATATTATCAAGCAACTGGCCTTTCCACCCAGCAGCTTATTATTACTCTTACTCTGCGCGTTCTTGTTACGCAAGCGCTGGCCGAAACTGGCCTTAGCCAGTTTTGTGATCAGCAGCAGCGGTCTTTATATAATGAGTTTGCCGATTACGGTTGAGTATGCCGCGCGCGCCTTAGAAACGGAAGCGCCCTTATTACTCGAACAATGGAGCACATTAGCGCAGCATGCCGATGCCATAGTGGTGCTGGGCGGCGGGCGTGAAGTTAATGATCCGGCTTGGCAAGCAGATCAACCTTCGCTGATGGCGATGCAGCGTCTGCGTTATGCCGCACGTTTAGCCAAAGCCTCGCAATTGCCGGTGCTGGTCTCGGGTGGCTTGCATTACGGCCAGCCGCCCAGTGAAGCGCAGATTATGGCGGACAGCTTGGCGCAAGACTTTAACGTCAATACGCGTTGGCTAGAAGGTCAGAGCCGCACCACTTGGGAAAATGCACAATACAGCGCACAGATGCTGCAGGCTGAAGGTATTCAGCGCGTGGTTTTAGTGACTGATGCGTGGCATATGCCACGCTCACGCTGGAGTTACGAGCAGTTTGGTTTTCAGGTGCTAAGCGCACCTGTGGGCTTTTTAGGCGGCGCCAATGCTCGCCCGCTAAATGGCTGGATGCCGGAAAGCAAAGCCATGTGGCACAACACAGCTTTACTCAATGAGGCGATTGGTGCCCTGTTGTACCGCTTAAGCTATAGCGCAGCAGAGTAACTCACACAAACAAATACGCCCCTTACACTGAGCGCCCGCCAGTAATAGCCAGTCTCAGGCAATCACACTGCCTTGCTGGCTAGCGCCCTTGTTTAAACCCCCACTCGCCTTCTGATTGCTCCATAACACCGATTCAGTGCTCAGGCCTCTGCGTCTTGTACACAGGTTAACTCATACCCTCCAGCTCAACGCTTGCAATTGCGCTGAAAAATCCGCAGTTATCGGTTTGACTCACTAGTCAAAAAGTTATACGTCTGCTAAGTTCAATTAAGGCTATGTGTGTTTGCCTGACTGATACCAATACATTCCCCGCCCTCTGCCAGTGCGCAGTTGGCCTATTTTTCTGGTTTGCTTGCGGTGGTTTGCTGATCAGTTGCTGATTTAACAAGCGACAGTTGCCAGCGCCCAAGCACAAGAGGAGATGATCACGATGGATATTAACCGTCGAGAGTTTTTCAAATTTTGCGGCGTGGGAATCGCCGCATCAAGCCTTGCCGCGCTCGGTATGGCACCGGCGCCGGCCTTTGCCGAATCGGTCCGCCATTTCAAGCTCGCCAACACTAAAGAGACGCGTAACACTTGTCCCTACTGCTCGGTGGGCTGTGGCCTGATCATGTATAGCCGTGGTAGCGGTGGCAAAAACGTCAGCCAAGAAATCTTCCATATTGAAGGTGACGCAGACCATCCGGTTAACCGTGGCACCTTATGTCCAAAGGGTGCCGGCCTGATTGACTTCATTCGCAGCCCCAATCGCCTGCAGTACCCGCAAGTGCGCGAAGCGGGCAGCAACGAGTGGAAACGTCTCAGCTGGGAGGATGCCTTAACCCGTATTGCACGTTTAGTGAAAGATGACCGTGACGCCAACTTCATTGAGAAAAACGACGCTGGACAAACCGTCAACCGTTGGTTGACCACAGGCTTTCTAGCCGCGTCAGCGGCGTCCAGCGAAGCCGGCTATATGACGCACAAAGTGGTACGTTCACTGGGTATTCTGGGTTTCGACAACCAGGCGCGCGTTTGACACGGTCCGACGGTGGCAGGTCTTGCCCCGACGTTTGGCCGTGGAGCCATGACCAATCACTGGAGCGACATCAAAAACGCCAACTTGGTGTTAGTGATGGGCGGCAATGCCGCAGAAGCGCACCCGTGCGGTTTTAAGTGGGTTACTGAAGCTAAAGCGCATAACCAGGCCAAGCTGCTGGTGGTGGATCCACGCTTCACTCGGACAGCCTCATTGGCCGATGTCTACGCGCCGATTCGTACCGGCACGGATATCGCTTTCTTAGGTGGTTTGATTCGTTATTTACTGGAAACCGATCAGATTCAGCACGAATACGTGCGTAACTACACCGACATGCCGTTTATCGTAAAGCAAGGCTTTAGCTTTGAAGAGGGCTTGTTCAACGGTTATGACGCCGACTCGCGCAGCTATCCCGACAAGAGCGACTGGGATTACGAACTTGACGAAAATGGGCATGCCAAGGTTGATATGACCCTGCAGCACCCAAACTGTGTCTATCAACTGCTGAAAAAACACTACAGCCGTTATACCCCAGAGATGGTCAGTAGCATCTGCGGCACACCGCTCAAACGCATGATGCAAATATGGGATCATATTGCTGAGACTGCGGTGCCTGGCAAGACCATGACCATTCTCTATGCGCTAGGCTGGACCCAGCACTCGGTGGGTTCACAGATGATTCGCGCCGGTGCCATGCTGCAGTTGCTGCTGGGTAATATCGGCATGCCTGGTGGTGGTGTGAACGCCCTACGCGGTCACTCTAACATCCAAGGTTTAACCGATCTAGGTCTGCTCTCCAATCTGTTGCCGGGTTACCTGACCCTGCCGCGTGATGATGAACAAGACTACGACGCCTATATTGCCAAGCGCGCCCCTCAGGCACTGCGTCCTGGGCAAATGTCGTACTGGCAACACTATGGACGCTTTCATGTCAGCCTGATGAAGGCGTGGTACGGCGACGCGGTTACCGAAGAAAACAACTGGGGCTACGACTGGCTACCCAAACTCGATGAGCCAATGTATGACGTGCTGAAGTACTTCGATATGATGTACGAAGGCAAGGTCAACGGTTACTTCTGTCAAGGCTTCAACCCGATTGCCGCGTTTCCCAACAAGGCAAAAATCGGCGCAGCACTGGCACGTCTGAAGTATCTCGTGATCATGGATCCGCTGGTGACCGAAACCTCGGAATTCTGGAAACACGTTGATGAATACAACGATGTGGATACCGCCAGTATTCAGACCACGGTCTTCCGCCTGCCCACCAGTTGCTTCGCCGAAGAGGATGGTTCGCTGGTCAACAGCAGTCGCTGGTTACAGTGGCACTGGAAAGGTGCTGAGCCACCCGGTGAAGCGCGTCCTGACGTGGCGATTATGGGTGGTTTATTCCATCGTCTGCGTGCGCTCTATGCCAAAGAAGGCGGTGCTTTCCCAGATCCAATCATGAATTTGGACTGGTCCTACCTACGTCCCGATGAGCCAGCCCCCGAAGAAATTGCCAAGGAATACAACGGTAAAGCGCTGGTCGACCTCAAAGATCCAAACACCGGCGAAGTGCTGGTGCGTGCTGGACAACAACTGGCAGGCTTTAGTCAACTGCGCGATGACGGCAGCACCTCAAGTGGCTGCTGGCTGTTCTGCGGCTCTTGGACCGAAGCAGGCAATCAGATGGCACGGCGCGACAACGCTGACCCCTATGATATGGGCCAGACTTTAGGTTGGGCCTGGTCATGGCCAGCCAACCGTCGCATCCTTTACAACCGTGCCTCGGCAGACCCAGCGGGTAAACCTTGGAACGACAAAGACAAGCGTTTGGTCTGGTGGGATGGCAGCAAGTGGACCGGTACCGATGTCCCCGACTTTGCTGCGACCTCAGCGCCAGAAGATAAAATGAATCCGTTCATTATGAACCCCGAAGGTGTGGCGCGTTTCTTCGCTCGCGGCAACATGGCCGAAGGCCCATTCCCTGAGCACTATGAACCCTTCGAGACACCGATCGGGCGCAACCCATTGCATCCCACTTCAGCCGGAGTAACCAGTAACCCAGCAGCACGGGTGTTCCGTAACGATATGGATGTGTTCGGCACGGCGAAGGAGTTTCCCTATGCGGCGACCACCTATCGACTCACTGAGCACTTTCACTTCTGGACCAAGCACAGCCGGATCAACGCGATCATGCAGCCACAACAGTTTGTCGAACTCGGCGCGGTAATGGCTGGCGAACTAGGGATCAAGGCCGGTGATCGGGTGCGGGTGTCATCCAACCGCGGCTTTATTGAAGCCGTAGCGGTGGTCACTAAGCGCCTCAGGCCGCTGCTGGTAGACGGCAAGATCGTGCATCACGTCGGTATTCCGCTGCACTGGGGCTTTGTCGGGGTGGCCAAAAACGGTTACCTGACCAATACGCTGACACCCTTCGTTGGTGACGGCAACACCCATACGCCGGAATTTAAATCTTTCCTAGTTAACGTGGAGAGGGTGTAATCATGGCCACACAAGACATAATCGCACGCTCTGCCACGACCACGGCGAGTCCCTCGGTACGTCAAATCGACGAAGTGGCAAAACTGATCGACACCACCCAGTGCATCGGCTGCAAGGCCTGCCAAGTGGCGTGTTCAGAATGGAATGATCTGCGCGATGAAGTCGGCACTAACGTTGGGGTGTATGACAACCCCAGCGATTTGACGGCCGACTCATGGACAGTGATGCGCTTTGCCGAGCACGAAACCACTGATGAAGACCTTGAATGGCTGATCCGCAAAGATGGCTGCATGCACTGCGAAGACCCAGGCTGCCTCAAAGCCTGCCCAAGTCCTGGTGCAATCATTAAATACGCTAACGGCATCGTCGACTTCAACCAAGATAAATGTATTGGCTGCGGCTACTGCATCACGGGTTGTCCGTTTGACGTGCCGCGCATTTCAAAAAAGGACAACAAAGCGTACAAATGCACCTTGTGCTCTGATCGGGTGGCAGTCGGTCTTGAACCGGCCTGCGTGAAGGTCTGCCCCACTGGGGCGATCGTCTTCGGTACCAAGCAGGACATGAAGGAGCATGCCGACTGGCGCATTGCCGATCTAAAACAGCGCGGCTATGAAAATGCCGGACTCTATGACCCTCAAGGCGTGGGCGGAACCCACGTGATGTATGTGCTACACCATGCTGATAAGGCAGGTTTATACAGCGGCTTGCCACAAAACCCAAGTATCAGCCCAATGGTCGGCGTCTGGAAAGGCGTGACCAAACCCTTGGCCATGGCAGCTATAGCGGCCACAGCGCTGGCTGGGTTCTTCCATTACATACGGGTCGGGCCGAACCGCGTCGAAGACGACGAGGAAGCCCAGCAGACGTTAGCATCGGTCGAACACTTCGACCCTGCCGAGCGCCGTGACCCTAGCGCGGGAGGAGAGTGATATGAACAAGGACATGAAGCAAGACCTGCAGCGCTACAATGCCAACGAACGTTCCAATCACTGGGGGGTTGCGCTGCTATTTATCCTGTCTGCTCTATCGGGCCTCGCGCTCTTCCATCCGGCGTTATTCTGGTTGAGCAACCTGTTTGGCGGTGGGCCTTGGACACGGATTCTGCACCCCTTCCTCGGGGTACTGATGTCGATCCTGTTTGTCTTAATGGCCTTACGCTTTGCCGGTCGCAACCGGATGAAAGCGCACGATCGTCAATGGCTGGCGCAGTGGCGCAAGGTGATCACTAACAACGAAGAAGACGTACCGCCAGTAGGCAAGTACAACGCTGGCCAGAAGCTGTTGTTCTGGGTACTGGTACTCAGCATGCTGATGTTGCTGCTCAGTGGCATCGTGATCTGGCGCGAGTACTTCAGCGGCTTCTTCGCCATTGGTCTGATCCGCCTTGCCAGTGTCTTGCATGCGTTCTTCGCCTTTGTGCTGATTTCCAGCATCGTCGTCCACATCTACGCGGCGATCTGGGTAAAAGGCTCAATAGGTGCCATGACCTCCGGCAAGGTCAGCCGGGCTTGGGCGCGCAAGCACCACAAACTCTGGTATGACGAAATGCGCAAAAAAGAGCGCTGAGCCCTACCGTTCAGTTTCGAAGACTTTCGGCCTGAACACTATGCCTACACAGGAGTTGTAGCCAGGCAGCGTAGAAATGCGCTGCCTGTTTGTTTTTACTCTATGATCACAACAACGCACGTCCAGACTTACTTAGACAAGGATTCAGCCCATGTCATCAAAAATTCTCGAACCGGGGGAGATCGAAAGCGCGGCCATGACGCCGCCCTTCGTGCAACTGCCGCCGCCAGATGTGTTTTACAAACGCGCCCAGCGCTTTGAAAGCTTAGCCGTAGACCATCCGATGAGCGCTTATCTGCGCCTACTGGCCAGCATTTGCCGCGCGCAACAAACGGTGTTTGATGCACCGCCCAAGCTACCTGAACTCAGCGCCACCAACATCAGCGCTGCTTTCGAGCACCAGATGCCGCCACTGGCAGTGGATTCCTTACTTCACGACAGCGGCTGGCAAACCCAATTGGACGCTTGGCTGGCCGCGTTCACTGAGCAAAATAGCGACATACCTGACGCGGTGCGCACCGCACTGCAACGCCTGCACGAGGCCGATGCAACACAACGCCAAACCTGGGCGACCGCGTTGCTAGGTGGTCGTTTTAGCGCAGTGCCCGAAGCGCTGGTGCCTTTTCTTGGCGCCGCCTTGCAACTTGCTTGGCGGCATTGGTTAAAAGCCATTGATATCGACGAGATCCGCGAACGCGAAGATCAAACCGAGTGCCCCTGCTGCGGCTCGCTGCCCGTCGCAGGGGTTATCCATCAGCGCCGTCCCATCGACGGCGTGCGCTATCTGATGTGTTCGCTGTGCGCCGCTGAGTGGCACTATGTTCGCCTAAAATGCAGTCATTGCCGAAGCACGCGGGAACTCGACTATTTGCACTTTGATAACAGCCCACACGCGATCAAAGCTGAAGCCTGCCCCGAGTGCCATACTTATTTAAAACAAATTTATCTTGAGCTTGACCCCAACGCTGAAGCGCTCAGCGCCGACCTTGCCAGCCTCGATTTGGACCTGTACTTGGCGGAACAGAACTGGCAGCGTCGTACGCCAAACTTACTGTTGGCGCCGGGTGGTGACGGTGAGCAAGAGGACGGCAATTAATGAATGCACCGCAACGACCGCACCCTCCCTCGGTAGAGCAACTGCTGAATGCCGACGGCATGCCCAGCCTGCAAGAGCGTTATGGTCGCACTTTACTGCGCACAGTGGTTCGTGACTATTTAGCCGAGCTGGGAGACGCCTATCAGCGCAGCGAACTGCGACCACAGATGCTGACAACGCAAGCGCTAGCGAGTGAAGTGGCGGCGCGCTTAGCTCGCGCGCACACCCCTAACGTGCGGCGTATGTTTAATCTGACGGGAACAGTGTTGCACACCAATTTAGGTCGCGCACTGCTACCGGAGGAAGCCATTCAAGCCATGACGCTGGCGGCGCGCTACCCAACCAATCTCGAATTTGATCTAAACAGCGGCCAACGCGGCGACCGCGACAGTCTCGTCGAGCAGTTAATCTGCGAGCTGACTGGTGCCGAGGCGGCCACGGTGGTCAACAACAATGCCGCCGCCGTGCTCTTGGCACTGAGCGCCATCGGCGCCGGCAAAGAGGCGGTGATCTCACGCGGTGAGCTGATTGAGATCGGCGGCTCCTTCCGTATTCCCGATATTATGGCTCAGGCCGGCGTTATTCTGCATGAGGTGGGCACCACCAACCGTACGCACCCGCGCGATTACCAAGCCGCAATTAACCAGAATACAGGGCTGATTTTGCGCGTGCATCCCAGTAACTATGTAATTCAAGGCTTTACCGCCAGCGTCGCAACCAAACATCTGGCCGCCATTGCCCATGATAACGGCTTACCGCTGCTGGAAGACCTCGGCAGCGGCAGCTTAATCGATCTATCTCAATGGGATTTGCCACGCGAACCGCTGGTACAGGAGTCTCTGGCTGACGGCGCAGATATCGTCACCTTTAGCGGTGATAAGCTGCTCGGCGGTCCGCAGGCGGGGATCATCGTGGGCCGCCGCGATCTGATTGATCGAATCAAAGCGCACCCACTCAAGCGTGCACTGCGTGTGGATAAACTGATCCTCGCCGCGCTAGAGGCAGTTCTGCGTCTCTACCAAGACCCCGACCGCTTGGCTGAGCGCCTCACCAGCCTACGTATCCTGACGCGACCCGCAATAGACATCGAGGCGCAGGCGCAACACATAGCGCCACTCATAGCACAGCAGTTAGGCTCAGGTTGGCAGGTCGATGTATGTGCGGCGCTCGGCATGATCGGCAGCGGCGCACAACCTATCGCCCGTCTGCCCAGCGCCGCGCTGTGCATTCGTCCGCACGGCGCGCGCAAACAACGTAACCGCGCACTGACCGCGTTAATGGCGGCCTTACGTGCTCTACCGATTGCCGTAGTGGGTCGTCTTGATGACGACGCTTTATGGCTCGATCTGCGCCAATTGGATGATGAAAATCTATTCATTGCTCAGCTCTCGGAACTACAAGTGAGCAACACATGATTATCGCTACTGCAGGGCACATCGATCACGGTAAAACTGCACTATTAGAAGCGCTGACAGGGCAAACTGGCGATCAGCGCCGCGAGGAACAGGAGCGCGGCATTACCATCGATCTGGGTTACCGTTATGCAGATTTAGGCGGTCAAGCAACCCTAGGTTTTATCGACGTGCCGGGCCATGAGCGTTTCGTGCATAACATGCTGGCCGGTGCGACTGGGGTTGATTTGGCCCTGCTCGTGGTCGCTGCCGATGACGGTGTGATGCCGCAAACCCGCGAGCACTTAGCGATCCTAGCCCTGCTGGGTATTGCGCATTTATGGGTGGTACTGAGCAAATGCGACCGAGTCGATACGCAACGTCAGACTGCTGCAGAAATTGAAATCAAGTCTTTGCTGGCGGTAAGTCCCTACGCTGACGCGCCCATTTTTTCTGTTTCAAGCACCAACGGTGACGGCATTGCTGCACTACGCGAGGCGCTGTTAGCAGAAGCCAGCCATATCGCGCAGCATGCCGACCACACCCATTTTCGTCTCTCGGTAGATCGCGCTTTTAGCATTTCCGGTTCTGGCACCGTGGTAACCGGCACCGCCTTGTCCGGACGGGTAACGGTCGGCGACAACCTGTTATTGGTGGACGCAAAGGGCGCTCATCAAACCGTACGGGTACGCGGTTTGCATGCGCAAAACTGTGTCGCCGAGAGCGCTCAAGCGGGCCAACGGGTTGCCCTTAATCTGGCTGGCGATCGACTTAAAGCACAACACATCCATCGCGGCAATTGGCTGCTACCCACCGCGTTGTTAAGCCCTAGCCGCAGACTGGATATCCAACTCAGCCTATTACCCGATGCTGCTCGAGCGCTAGAGCACTGGACGCCAGTGCATGTACACCTCGGCGCGCAGCGTTTAACCGGACGCGTGGCACTGCTGGAAGATACGCGTCTCGTCCCCGGTAGCAGTGCTTTGGCGCAACTGGTGCTGGATGAGACAACACAAGCCGTCTATGGTGATCGCGTGGTGCTGCGCGACCAATCCGCTTGGCACACACTGGGTGGCGGCGTTGTGCTTGATCCAAATGCACCGACTCGACAACGGCGCACGCCAGCACGACTGGCGCAATTGCAAGCGTTGCAACAAGGCGGGCTCGAAATCGCACTGCCAGTCTTACTTAGCGCTGCCGATAACGGCTTGGCGCCAGCGTCCTTAGAATGCAAATTCAACCGACCCCAGCACGGCTGGTTATTGCCGCAAGGCACTGTCACCCAGAAAACCTCGAGTGGCCCACGTTTGTTCGCTGAGGCGCTCTGGCAACAGCATCGCTTAACGCTGACCGCGGCGTTAACACGCTTTCATCAGGAGCAGCCAGACGAGTCAGGACCTGACCGGAGCCGCTTGCGTCGTTATGGTCTCCCCCATTTAGAACCTGGCGTCTTCAGTGCAGTGCTGGATGAGGCTTTAAATGATGCCAGTGTCACGAGCAGCGGCCCATGGCTGCACATGCCAGACTTTCAGGTGCGTTTAAGCGAGGCCGAAGACACACTGAAAGCCCAGCTCTGGCCACATCTCGAAGTTGCCGGTATTAATCCACCTTGGGTGCGAGACCTTGCGCAGCTTGAAAACATTGACGAAGCCACAGTGCGTGCACTGCTGCTGAAACTGGCGCGTTTAGGACAATTGCATCAGGTGGTGCGCGACTTGTTTTATCCCGAACCCGCCATCGAGCAACTGGCAGAATACGCCATGCGCTTGGCTGCCAGCGATAACACCCTAGAAGTGGTGGCGTTTCGCGATGCTTTGGGTTTGGGGCGTAAACGTTGCGTGCAGTTATTGGAATACCTCGACCGTCTTGGCGTGACGCGGCGCTTCGGCAACCAACGTCGAATCCGTGCAGACAGTAGCCTAGTGCTGCGCATCAAAACCCGTTAGTATGTGGCGCATACGGAGGGCAATCATATCCGGTGGTGTGGCCGGATTTCAAATCCGGTTGGGGACGGCAGCCGTTCCTGGGTGGGTTCGACTCCCACTGCCCTCCGCCACTTCGCAGCAATCCAAGGTTTCAAATTCAATCTTTCAACTTCAGCGCCTGAACACTTTCATCATCTGGATCAAAACCGTCACTTTGTGCTTGTGCAACAAAAGCAGCCAGCGCTTGTTCACCGCGTAACAACTGCAACTGAGCACTGGCCCAATCATCAGGGCGTAGGCGAATCATCCAGCCAGCACCGTAACAGTCTCGATTGATCAACGCTGGACGCTGCGACAGCGACTCGTTGTGCGCCACCACCGTACCGGCAATCGGACTTTTTGCCGAAGCCGCAGCCTTGGCAAACTCCACCACGCCTAAACTGCGGTCAGCCTCGATATGCAAACCCAAACGTTTAGGGGTAAAAGCAAAAATATCACCAAACAAAGCCACGCCGTAATCGGTCAATCCTAAGGTCACTGCACCCTCTGTTTCCTCGCGCAGCCACATGCTGTGCTCGGGGGCGTACCAGAGCCCATCAGGAAAACGCATAGCATCCAATATCATAATGAGAGCACCTTTTCGTATTCGAGAATCATCGTCGCCAGTTCACCGCCGCTACCGTAATCGTCCACTTCAGCAATTAAGACCGGCTCGACAAGAGTCGTTTGCCCGGCAATTGGTGGCTTACGACAGAGCAATAAGCGCACGCCCATTTGCTTGGCTTGGCGAATAAAATGCAGCACTGGCGCACCGCCCTCCTCAGGGAATACTGTCTCCGCTACACCTAGATAGGCAAACTGCGCCGCCTCACCGGTCAAATACAGTGTGACCTCGGCGTCCATACAGGCTAACAGCGTAGCAATGTGAAAAGGTGCTGCGCAGCGTGCCGGCGTGCTCGGACCACTGGTCACCAGAATTAACACGCGCTGAGGCGATACTGCAGTCAAGCTGACCTCCTAAAACAATGATTGAAAACACACACCCAGCGCCGGAAAAATAGCGCTGGAAAACCAGACACGCAGCACTTGTAGTGCAAATTCAGAATAAATAAGATTACCCCGCAATACCACTGCACCTGACTTTTATCTGCTATCGCTGTGCTTTAGAGATTAACAGGATTGTCGAGATGAAAGCCTTAGCGCATTGCCGTACTGCACAATCACAATCGATATAAAGATGCAGTTTCCCTCCTTGCGCCCGCCTCATGTATGCTAGGCAGATATTTTTAATTGATGCGCTGCGGCGTATCGTCCTTATGACTTTCTTGACGATAACCAGATAAAATCATGTACGAACAGTATCAGCCTCGCGACATTGAAGCCGCCGCTCAGCGCCATTGGGCCGAGCACAAATCTTTTGAAGTGACCGAACAAGCCGGTAAAGAAACCTTTTACTGCTTATCGATGTTTCCTTACCCCAGCGGTCGCCTGCATATGGGCCACGTGCGCAATTACACCATTGGTGATGTGATTGCCCGCTATCAGCGCATGCTCGGTAAAAATGTGCTGCAGCCCATGGGTTGGGACGCTTTTGGCATGCCAGCCGAGAACGCGGCGATTCAACATAAAGTTGCCCCCGCCGCCTGGACCTACGAAAACATGGCCTATATGAAGGCGCAGTTTACTCAGCTGGGTTTAGCCATTGACTGGTCGCGCGAGATTACCACCTGCAAGCCTGACTACTACCGTTGGGAGCAGTGGCTGTTCACTCAACTGTACAAAAGAGGCATCATTTACAAGAAAGTCGGCACGGTAAACTGGGACCCAGTGGACCAAACCGTACTGGCTAACGAGCAAGTGATTGATGGTCGCGGCTGGCGTTCGGATGCACTGGTAGAAAAGCGCGAAATCCCCATGTACTACTTCAAGATCACCGCCTATGCCGATGAGCTACTGTCGAGTCTTGATGACATGCCGGGTTGGCCTGAGCAAGTTAAAACCATGCAACGCAACTGGATCGGCAAAAGCTTCGGTGCCGATATCCTGTTTGATTACGATGTAGATTCAGTCGGGATTGCAGGCCAACTCAAGGTCTACACCACCCGTCCTGACACCCTAATGGGTGCCACCTATGTCGCTGTAGCCGCTGAGCATCCATTGGCGCAACGTGCTGCCATCGACAATCCTGAATTAACTGCCTTTATTGCTGAATGTAAAGGCGGCTCTGTGGCTGAAGCCGATATGGCGACCATGGAGAAAAAAGGTCTGCCCACCGGTCAGTTTGTGCTGCACCCTCTGACTGGCGATAAGCTACCCGTCTATATCGCCAACTATGTATTGTGGGGCTACGGTGAAGGTGCGGTGATGGCCGTGCCTGCGCACGATGAGCGCGACTTTGCTTTTGCCAATACCTATCAGCTACCGATTCAGCAAGTGTTTGCCTCAAACGATGTAGATAACCATTTTGATGCGCACAACTGGCAGGATTGGTACGCGGATAAAGCCAACGTCAACACGGTTAATAGCGGTAAATACGATGGCCTCAGCGTACAAGATGCTTTTGATCAAATTGTCGCTGACCTTGAAGCCCAGCAGCACGGCGAGCGCAAAACCCAGTTCCGTTTACGCGACTGGGGTATCAGCCGTCAGCGCTATTGGGGTTGCCCGATTCCGATTGTGCATTGCCCAAGCTGTGGCGATGTTGCCGTCCCTGAAGACCAGCTACCTGTTGTATTACCGGAAAATGTGATTCCTGATGGCTCAGGTAATCCACTGAATAAAATGCCTGAGTTTTATCAGTGCCAATGCCCAGCCTGTGGTGCGGATGCCCGTCGTGAAACCGATACCATGGATACCTTTGTTGAGTCCTCTTGGTACTACGCACGCTACGCCTCACCGCATTATGAAGGCGGCCTCGTCGAAAAATCAGCGGCTGAGCATTGGCTACCGGTTGACCAATATATTGGTGGTATCGAACACGCTATTTTGCACCTGCTGTATGCGCGTTTCTTCCATAAACTGATGCGCGATGAAGGTTTAGTCAGCAGCAATGAACCCTTCACTAAATTGCTAACGCAAGGCATGGTGATTGCCGAAACCTACTACCGTATGCGCCCTAACGGTGGTCGCGAGTGGTTTAACCCTGATCAAGTCACGGTTGAATCCGACAGCAAAGGCAAAGCTATCTCAGCCAAGTTGATTAGCGATGGTCAGCCGGTGGTGATTGGCGGCATTGAAAAAATGTCGAAATCAAAAAATAATGGCGTTGATCCACAAGTGATGATTAACGAGTACGGCGCTGACACCTGCCGTTTGTTTATGATGTTTGCTTCGCCACCAGATATGAGCCTAGAGTGGTCAGATTCAGGTATTGAGGGCGCGAGCCGCTTCCTTAAGCGTGTTTGGCGTTTAGCCTACAAACACGTCAATGCAGGAACCCACAACGGCTTAGACACTGCCAGCTTAAGCGATGCGCAAAAAGAGATTCGTCGCGCCATTCATGCGGTGATTAAGCATGCGAGCAATGACGTAGGCCAACACCAGAAATTCAACACCGCTATTGCGCAAGTAATGACTTTGATGAATATTCTGGAAAAAGCCCCGATCGCAACCGAGCAAGACCGTGCGTTATTGCATGAAGGTTTAGAAACCGTCGTGCTCTTGCTGGCGCCGATCACCCCGCATATTTGCCATGAATTGTGGCAGCAGCTGGGTCATAGCGATCTTGTGATTGATGCCACTTGGCCACAAGCCGATGACAGTGCACTGGTGCAAGATACTTTAAGCATTGTGATTCAGGTCAATGGTAAATTGCGTGGGCATATTGATGTACCCGCCACCGCTAGCCGTGAAGAAATTGAAGCGGCGGCACGCGCTAATGACAATGTCTTGCGCTATGTCGATGGTTTAACCATTCGCAAAGTGATTGTGGTTCCGAACAAGTTGGTTAATATTGTTGCTAACTGATTGAGTTATGTTTTTTTACTCACCCCGGCCTAACCTCAGCACGAGGTTAGGCACAGAGGACACACCATGTTAAAACGCTCTTTTACCGTACTGGGTCTGGCTTTTTTACTGACCGCTTGCGGCTTTCACTTACGCGGCACAGGTACCACACAGATGGCCCTGAGCGAACTGAACTTTGCCGCCCGTGATGCGTTCAGTCCACTTGGCAAACAGGTGACAGAAAGTCTGGCCAACAATAATGTCACCATCTCCAGCAGTGCGCCTTTCACTCTGTACTTAGGTGCAGAAGAGAACAGCAGACGCACCGCCAGCTTTACCCCTGGTACGCGCAGCGCTGAGTACACCCTGACCAGTTCGGCCAACTATGAACTGCGTTCTGGCAGTTTACCGGCGTTAATCCAAGACAGCGTCAAAGTGCAGCGCAGTTATGCGTACAACCAAGACAATGTCACAGGTTCTAGCCAGGAAGAAGCCTTACTGCGTCAAGAAATGCGCGCTGAGTTAGTCATGCAGTTGATGATGCGCCTGCAAGCGGTCAACCCCACGCAATTGCAAGGATTACAAGATCAAGCTCAACGCCGTCAGGATGCTGAAGCACAAGCACGCGATGCTGCAATCCGGGCCCAGCGCTTTGATGAGCCACAACAATCACCGATCTCTTTACCCTAGAGCGTTAGGGTCTTGTGCACACAAGACCCCACCCTTGCCCTATGCGCATTTACCCTGAAAAACTCGCCGGCCAACTTAAACAAGCACTGCTGCCTATTTATTTAGTCAGCAGTGACGAGCCGTTATTAGCACAAGAGGCCAGTGACACCCTGCGCAGGGCCTGTCGTCAAGCCGATTACAGCGAGCGCCAAGTGTTTCATGTTGAGCGTGGTTTTGATTGGAACATCATCCGCGAAGCCAACGCCAGCCTCTCGCTATTTGCCGAAAAACGCTTACTGGAACTGCGCATTAATTCAGGTAAACCCGGTGATCAAGGCAGTCTGGTATTACAAGAATACTTAGCGCGTCCGGCTGAAGATACGGTGCTATTGATTAACGTACCGCGCCTGGATAGCAGTACGCTAAAAACCAAGTGGGCCAAAGCCTTAATCGATAGCCCACTGTGCGGCTTTATTCAGCTGCCCACTATCAGTATTGATCAACTGCCTAACTGGATCAATCAACGCTTGGCGCAGCAAGGCTTAAGCGCGGATCCCGAAGCCATTGATTTAATTGTTGCGCGCACTGAAGGCAACTTACTGGCGGCGGTGCAAGAAATTGAAAAACTTAAATTACTCAGCAACGCCACCCATCTTGATTTAGCGACCATCCAAGCCAGCATCGCGGATAGCGCGCGCTATGATGTCTTCGGTTTAGTCGATGCCGCACTGGAAGGCGATACTGAGCGCAGCTTGCGCATGTTGGCGGGGTTGCGCAGTGAAGGCGTGGATATCCCGATTATCTTATGGGCCGTAGCCCGTGATATTCGCCAATTAGCCGCACTCGCTCAGCAGCTCAGCCAAGGCACCAGTCTCGATCGAGCCCTGTCTAAGGTCTGGCCGGCGGCGCGCAAACCACTGTTCGCTAAAGCGCTGAAACGCCTATCTGGTGGACAATGGCAGTTGCTACTCAAAGATGCACAATTGATTGATGAACAGAGTAAAGGGCAAACCATAGGCGATGCGTGGCTGGGCATGGCCTCGTTATTGCTGAAGATGTCTGGCTCAGGTCTAGCTATTTTTCAGCATCAATAACCGATAAAGGCGAAGCTCTGCTGGTTTTTTGCTAAACTGCTGGGCTTGTTAATTGGAGCAGCCGAATGTCGGATATCTATCAGCACCGCGCCCGTAAGCGCTTTGGTCAAAACTTCTTACACGACACTGGCGTGATTGATCGTATTATTCGTGCGATCTCACCCCGTGAAGGCGATCGACTGCTAGAAATCGGCCCAGGCCAAGGCGCGCTCACTGAAGGTTTAGTCAACAGCCATGCACAGCTCGACGTGATCGAAATCGACCGCGACCTAGCCTCCATACTCAAAGTGAAATTTGCCCTTACGCCTAATTTTACCTTGCACGAAGGTGATGCGCTAAAGTTCGATTTTGCCCGTCTTGATCCTGCGCCAAGCAGCCTACGAGTGGTCGGTAACCTACCCTACAATATTTCTACACCGCTGATTTTCCACCTGCTCAACAATGCTCATTTAGTGCGTGATATGCACTTTATGCTACAAAAAGAAGTGGTGCAACGCATGGCGGCGAAGCCCGGTGGTGGTGATTGGGGGCGTTTATCGATTATGGTGCAGTACCATTGCCGCGTTGAGCATCTCTTTAATGTGGGCCCTGGCTCCTTTAGCCCCCCCCCTAAAGTAGATTCAGCGATTGTGCGCTTAACCCCTTATGCAGAGCTACCTTACCCCGCTAAAGATGCACGAGCGTTAGACCGCGTGGTTCGCGAAGCCTTTAATCAGCGTCGCAAAACCTTGCGTAACACCTTAAAAAATCTTTTATCCGCCGAAGCGATTGAAGCCGCCGGTGTCGATGGAAGTTTACGCCCTGAACAATTAGACATGGCCGCGTTTGTACGCTTAGCCGACCAACTGTCTGAGCAGCAGGCCGCAGAATTATCTTGAGAATCGCTATGACTGATCTGTGTGACACCATTGATATCAATGTAAAAACGCGCTACTTAGCTGAGCACTCACATCCGGAAGAAAACCGCTATGTGTTTGCCTATGACATCACTATCCGTAATAACGGTAACGAGTCTGCACAGTTATTAAGTCGGCACTGGATCATTACTGATGGCGACGGCAAAACCCAAGAAGTACGTGGCGACGGCGTAGTCGGTGAACAACCGGTGATTGATGCCAATGATGAGTTTAGTTACAGCAGCGGCACCTTAATGGCCACCGCAGTTGGCAGTATGCAAGGCAGCTTCACCATGAAAACACCCGATGGTGAAGAGTTTGATGCTCCCATCGCGCCATTTAGCTTAGCCGTGCCTGGGGTGTTACATTAATGGCGACATACGCTGTTGGTGATGTACAAGGCTGTTTAGAGCCGCTTAAGTGCCTCTTGGATCGAGTCAAATTCGATCCAAGTCAAGATACACTGTGGTTAGTCGGTGACTTGGTCAACCGTGGTCCGCAATCGCTCGAAACCCTGCGCTTTTTGTATGCCATGCGTGATTCAGTGGTCAGCGTACTCGGTAATCATGACTTGCACTTGCTCGCAGTTGCCAACCATGCCGCCCGCCTAAAAAAGAAAGATACCTTACGTGACGTGCTAAATGCGCCAGACTGTGCGGACCTGCTTTTTTGGCTGCGCCAGTTACCGCTGATGCACCATGATGCCGAGCGTCAGATCAGCATGGTGCATGCCGGCATCCCGCCGCAGTGGAGCATTCAAGACGCACTGGCACATGCCGAAGAAATGCATGTGGTGTTACGTGATGACAGCTTATTTATTCCTTATTTAGATGGCATGTACGGCGATCATCCGACCCGCTGGAGTGATGACCTGAGCGGTATTGAACGCTTACGCGTGATCACCAACTACTTCACCCGCATGCGCTTTTGCAGCGCCACCGGCGTGCTTGATCTCAATGGTAAAGAAGGTATCGACACAGCACCCAATGGCTTTGCTCCTTGGTTCAGTCACCCAGAACGTTTAACTAAAAATGACACTCTGTTATTTGGTCACTGGGCCGCCCTCGAAGGTCGCTGTCCTGCTGCCAATACGATTGCATTGGATACCGGCTGCGTGTGGGGCGGAAAAATGTCGTTGTATAATATCGACACCCAACATTTTGAACGCTGCGCTTGCCCGCCGGCTAAATAATCACTGCTATTGCACGAGGACCTTATGGACGCTTTTAAACGCATTAACGTGACACAAGCCCAGCAACTCTGTGCCGAAGGCGCAGTGATGGTGGATATTCGTGATCCCGAAAGCTTTGCTAACGGACATCCACGCGGCGCCATTCATCTGGATAACCAGTCATTAGCCACCTTTATCGCCCAAGCGGACCTGGATTTACCCACCATTGTCGTGTGCTACCACGGTCACTCTAGCCAAAGCGCTGCTGCTTATTTACACAGCCAAGACTTTAGCGATCTGTACAGCATGGATGGCGGTTTTGAAGAGTGGCGGCATGTGTTGCCGCAGTTGGTGGAGCGTAGTAGCTAATGCCATCATGGTATGGCTGTCGCATAGCCCGATCCAGCCCCAAGCCTCCTATCAAGTATAGCGGCGGGCAGCAATCTGCCCGCTGAAACGTCTTATTAGGCGGTTACGCCTTTTGGATTTGCACCATATTGATTCTGCCCTGGCTTGCTGTCTTGGGCCATAAACACAAGCAATACAAGGACACCAATCAGCGGTACAAAGCCAACCAGCATCCACCAGCCGCTACGTCCAGTGTCATGCAGTCGTCGTATTGATACGCCGATGCCTGGCAGCAATATAGCTAAGGTATAAACACTGCCCAGTAAACCCATTCCAGTTCCGGCACTATAACTTCCCATTGCCCCATCAATTGCAGCAAGAACAATACTGATAATTAGATTGAACAAAATAAAATACCAATATTCTTTACGTCTTGCCCTGCCGCTAAATATCGCGTATTGCTTTAAGACATCTAAATACCAATTCATATTTTTATCCTTTTTATCTATGATTTTGACTCAAGCAGCATCTGAACTGTAGCGGTCTACACCTCTACTTTTAAATATAAGCGATAAAACCCTTTTAAACAAAAAACCGGGCTAATTGGCCCGGCTTTTTAGGCGATTAACCTATAAGTAGTTCAGAGGTGAGTAAGTTATATAACGGATCCTCTATGTCACCCCAAATAATCAATACCGAAGTATCAGCTGCATCAGCAACCACTAATAGATCCTCAAACTCATCACCGCCACCATTGCGGTCGACTTGCAGCTTGCCATCGGCATACTTCAAGTATCCATCAAGATTTACTTCAGTCTGCTCGCCATCCAACAGCTCAGTGAGATCAATTACATCGCCTTGGCTTGAATCATAGTCAGTCCATTCATCAAGGCCATTGTTACCATTACCGCCTTCTAACAGTCCTCCTAAGTTTTCAAAGCTGACGGTATCTGCACCATCGCCCATAGTGAACACATCATCTGCCGCAGAACTGACAGCGATATCTGCATGCTCCGAGGCAGTGATGGCCTGCCCCACATTAATCTCTAAAGTGGCGGCTTCTTTGATACCTATCACCGAGGTAGTTTCGTAGGCAAAGGTCTCAATACCGAACTTTTCACCATTGGGTAAGTAGCTGTAGTCACCGTTTTTATCGACGATCAAGGTTCCGTAGAGGCCTTCAATTTTGATCGATTCTGCACCTTTATTTGGGTCACTTACAAAGACAGTTTGAGTTCCGACTTTCAGTTCAGCAATGTTCTGCGTGCCTTGGTCATTACCAGCGCCTTGGAGCAAGGCTCCAGTGACTGGGTTAATCGCCGTTGGGGTGTACTTCTCCGAGTGTATTACCGTTGATTCAAAGTAAATGCTCTGTAAGTTGCCCTTATTGGTTGTAACTGTCAGCTCATACTGTCCCGCTGGTAAATCAACTAGGCTCTTATTCAGAGTAGCGCTCTCTTTTGTACCCTCTACTGTTTTTATAAAATTTTCCCCAGTAGTAGTGTTCAATAACGTATATGTAATAATTACATTCGGAGCGAGCGCAATATTAGCTGAGCTGGCAGTAGCCTTAATCGTTACTGGCGCTGCCGCTGAGTGTTCAGCCACCTCAAACTCTTTCGAGTAAGAATCGCCGTAATTCCCTGCTTTATCCCGCTCATCATACTTAATTGTAGTGACGGTATTCTGCTCTGCAACACTCACATCATTGAAATCATTAACCGCAGTGTGCGTGGCAACCTTGATATTCAATGTTTCAACAGCAGCTTTACCCTCTGCGTCTAGAGTGACGAGGCGGAATGACTCAACTGCGCCATAAGGCGGCTTCCAGGCGGGGTCAGCTGACGTAGCCACGCTGTAGCTATATGTACCATCGGCAGAGATATTCAACTCACCATACTGACCTTGGAATGTCAGTGGTGTAATTGAGTCTGGATCAACCCATTCCTCACCCACCTTAAGTAAGACAGTGCCTGCCTCTGGGGTTACATCGCCTTCAAGCAAGCCGGTAAACTTAAAAGGAGTGTTGTAATCGTAGATTTTATCGTGATCTACATACAAACCATTACCGCTAAGAGCCCCTATCCCCCCAGCTGTTAACAGAATAGCCTTATAATCACCCTCGCCAAACTTCAAAGTTAACGGTCCTGATGCGCCACCAAAAAGCGGCGCGTTAAACCAATTTTCCTGAAAATGAATCTGAACATAATTGTCCGTATTTTCATCTAATTTGTAGACAGCCATACTATAAGTTTTTGCAATTTCTAAGCCTCCAGCACTGCCATGTAAAGTTAGTTCACGTACCTGGTTCTCACCAACAGTAAACTCCAAGGGTGGCTTGCCACCTAGAAGATTAAGATCCAATACTGATGAAGACCCAGCACTTAGCTCTAGAACCGCGAAGCCAACAGCATTTTTAATTACAGATTCAGCCGTATCCAGCGTTACAGTGGGTTCGATATCAACAATAAGGTTCTCATCTATTTTAACCTGCTTATCAATAGGGAAGATATTGAGCTGAATGGTTAGCGTTGCAGAAATAACACTGCCCTTCGGTGACATTGCCTTATAAGTGAATACCTCTTCATAACCATAAGGCCCACGGAAATCAGGATCAACTTGATAATCATAGGAACCATTGGCACGAACAGTTAAAGTGCCATGTTCAGCAACAATATTTGTGGTGCCAGACTCAGAAACAGCGGTGCTATTAACAGATGCCAGAATCGTGCCTGCAGGCAACTCGTCATAGCTAAAATTCGAGTCATTATCAATTAAAATATTACCTGGAATAGCACCACTTATAGACGTTGCATTAGCATAATCTAGCGTCGTATCGCTGGTAAATTTAAGTGTATAACCAGTTAATATTGCGAGCCCTAAGCCACCAGACATCACAAACATCCACTGACCTTCATCTAAGACAAAATCAGTGTCTTTAGATTTACCACCCAATACAGCAGTCACCCAATTCTCTTTTACCGATTGCAACTCCCATTCGCGGGTCGTTTCATTCATTTTGTAAAGGTTGAGATTCATGGTGCCGACCGTGACACCCCCAGCGTCAGCATAAACTGTAACCTCGCGAACCTGATTTTCATCGACATTAAACTGCACCGAATTTTTGATGACGTTATCGATAACACCAGCGCCTAATACTGGCCCTAACCCTGCTCCTACAACCGTAAATCCTGTTTTATTTAAGCTTCCAGGATTTGGATTGTCTGTACTCAGGGGGACAGCTGTTAACTGAAAATCAACAAGGTTATCCGCCCCAGCAATAATTTCGCTGTCAACCATGATGATTGCAATCTTAACGGTCGTATTACCGGCCGGATCTTTGGCAGTAGCAGTCAATGTCTCGCTACCTTGTCCCATCGCCGCAATATGCGTTGCATCTACCGCAATACTCCAAGTGTTTTCAGGCGTAACCGTTGTTGTACCTATTTTTTGACCTGCTTCGTTGGTCAAAGTGATGAGGTCACCGGCAGTGCCCGTACCCGTCACGGCAAAACCAGCTGCAGCTTCGATAATATTGACAACATCATCGCCGGCAATTGGGGTCGTGATCGTTAATGTAGGTGCTTCTGTGTCTACAGTCGCAATCGCAGTGCCATCAGGTCCAACGTTACCCGCAGTGTCTGTGATGCTCACAACCACATGCAGTGTTTCGCCATCAGCCGGCGCTGCAACAGCTCCGCTAACTTGACCCGCGGTGATATCAGCATCGTCGAGAACGATTGGATCACCTAAGCCGGTGAGCGTATCGCCCGCAACTGCATTAGTAGGCAGCTCTACAGTCAGCGTGACTTTGTTGTTCGTATCGATCTCGTCGGCAGTGATGTAATTATCACCATTGCCAATGATTACTGTCGGTTGGCCTGGTGCTTCAGTATCACCGTTCTGGGTTGCCTCAGCGGTGTTGCCCGCGGGGTCTTTGGCCGTCGCAGTGACGTCCTTGCTAGTATCCACTTGATCAGTAGGAATCGTGGTCACGCCCGTGACTGGATCAACCGTTACATCCGTGCTATCTGCACTCCAAGTATCATCTGAACCTTTAGTGACAACCACCGTTTGCTCATCACCGTTTTCATCGGTGTAAACAATGCTCACTTCTGTAGTGTCATCTGCCTCAGGTGTCACAACTACAGCGCCGTCGATCTCAGTCTCAATCGTTGGCTCAGCGGGTGCTGTTGTATCAACAGTCGCCTCAGCGGTGCCCGGAACGCTCGTATTACCAGCGCGGTCGGTGAGCGTCACGGATGCTTCAAGCGTCTCACCTTCAGCCGGTGCAGCAAGGGTGCCTGTCACCTGACCGGCGTCAAGATTCGCCTGGGTTAGCGTAATGACTTTATCAAGACCATTAACAGTGTCGCCGACCGCTGCATTATCAGGCAACGTCACAGTTAGAGTCACTTTACCGCCAACAATCTCATCAGCAGTAATAAAGTCGTCATCATTACCAATCGCTACGATCGGCATTGATGGTGCTGTTGTATCAACAATCGCCGTTGCAGTGCCTGGATAGCTCTTGTTACCTGCAGAGTCTATAAGAACCACAGATACACTGAGTGATTCACCTTCATCCGGTGTGGCAACAGTAACAGCCACTTGCTTAGCGGTGATGTCCGCTTCAGTCAGAATAATATCTTCACCGAGACCTCTGATAGTGTCATCAGCCTCAGCAGTCGCTGGTAATTGAATGGTCACTGTTACTTTATTTTCAGCATTAATTTCATCAGCGGTGATGAAATCATTACCATCGCCAATGTCTACAATTGGCGCAAATGGCATTTCAGAAATGCCAGCGCCAGAGGGCTTGAGCGTAACTGTTAGACTGGCCTGCTCGGTCGTTCCGTCGGTAAAGGTCACTTGATAGGTGAATACATCATCTACCGGTGCGGTGAAATGTACCAAAGCTGCGTCTGGTGTATAAGTGTAACTGCCGTCCGCATTCACAGCCAGTGTGCCGTATTCTCCTTGCAGCGTGGTGCCCACGCCCACTTCGGTGAAGATTATGCCTGCGTCAGCTGAGATCGATAGGGTCTCTAGATTATTAGCCGTATCGAAAACGTCGTTCTCGAATAG
>LFRM01305136.1_pt1 | contig 192238 bp, 188 predicted proteins | sample 618341 | NCBI WGS metagenome assembly LFRM01 (sample SAMN03654438, study PRJNA283298) | anaerobic digester metagenome | isolation source: pool of bioreactors CSTR01a, CSTR02a, and CSTR03a thermophilic anaerobic... | place: Denmark: Kgs. Lyngby | collected 2014-05-21 | reverse complement strand
GGTCGCCCTGGGCTCATCACTGTTCGTCCAGGGCTGATGACGGCGCACCCTGCGGGCCTGACGCCGTGGAGCCGGAGAAGTCGCAGGCTGACTCCGCTGGCGCACGGAGCCGCCTTCCAGCAGGGAATGGCGACGTCGACGGCGAAACCTAATCCTTGTGGTAGAATGAGTAAGGCTTATCCTTTGCGTTGCGAGCATTGAGGGGGTATACACGGTGTCCGGCCATTCGAAGTGGGCTAACATCAAGCATAAGAAGGCCAAGGCAGACGCCCAGCGCGGCGCTGCGTTCACCAAGGTCTCGAGGGAGATCGCCGTTGCGGTGAAGCAGGGCGGCGCTGATCCCGAGGCCAACTTCCGCCTGCGCATGGCGATACAGGCTGCCAGGGCGGTGAACATGCCCAACGAGAGCATACAGCGGGCGATAAAGCGGGCGTCAGGTGAGGGAGACGCCGAGAACTACGAGGAGGTCGTGTACGAGGGGTACGGACCCCACGGCGTAGCTCTCATGGTTGAGGCCACCACGGACAACCGCAATCGCACCGCGTCTGACGTTCGCTACTTGTTCTCGCGGCACGGCGGTAACCTGGGCGAGTCGGGTTGCGTGAGCTGGATGTTCCAACGCAAAGGTGAGATCACCGTCAAGGCGGAAACGTTCACGCAGGGCGGCGAGGACGAGATGATGCTCATCGCCTTGGAGGCCGGGGCCGAGGACCTGAAGCTGGAGGACGGCTCCTACGTGATCACCACGTCAGTGGAGGAGCTTGACGGCGTTCGCAGGAACCTGGAGGCCGCAGGCGTGCAGGTGGAATCCGCAAGCCTGGTGAGGGTACCCACCAACGTCGTCACCCTGGGCCTGAACGAGGCCAGGTCCATCCTCAAGCTCGTGGACGCCCTGGACGATCACGACGACGTGCAGAACGTTTTCGGAAACTTCGACATACCAGATGAGGTGCTGGAGCAGCTGGAGCAGGAGAACTGACAGGTGAGTTCCGCTTGCGCCGCATAGGACATTTCCGCGGCCACGCGCTCCGGCCCGTGGCCGCTTTGCATTGCCTGAACGCCACCGCGAGCTCCGCGCTCTGCCGGGCAGGGCCGCGGGGCCACAGCCAGAAGGGACGTGTTCACGTGCTGGTGCTGGGGATCGATCCGGGCACAGCCATCACAGGGTTCGGACTGGTGAGCGATGAAGGCGGGGGGCTCAGGTGCGTCGGGATGGGATGCATCCGCACCGCCGCCCACACGCCCCTGCCGGAAAGGCTGACCACGATACACAGCAAGCTCTCGGCGCTCATCGCCCGGCACCGCCCGGACTGCGTCGCCATCGAGCAGCTGTTCTTCAACACCAACGCCACCAGCGCCCTGGCGGTGGGGCACGCCAGAGGGGTGGCGTTGCTGGCAGCGTGCCAGGCGGGGCTACCGGTGAGCGAGTACACCCCCCTGCAGGTGAAGCTGGCGGTGGCAGGCTACGGGAAGGCCGACAAGAAGCAGATGCAGAGCATGGTGCGGCTTCTTCTGGGCCTTGACTCCGAGCCCAGGCCTGACGACGTGGCGGACGCCCTGGCCATAGCCATCTGTCACATCAACAGCGCGCCGTACCACGTGATGATGTCGCGGAACGTATGGGGTGATGCGCAGTGATCAGTCAGCTCAAAGGCAAGTTCATCGGCTATGACAAGGACGCCATGGTCATCGAGGTGGGCGGCATCGGGTTCAGGGTGTGGGCATCCGCCGGGGCCAAGTCTCTGGTGGGCGAGGTCGGCGACGAGGTGCGGCTGTTCACCACGATGGTGGTTAGGGAGGATTCGCTCTCGCTTTACGGGTTCGAGTCCGTGGACGAGCGGGAGCTTTTCGACGTGCTCTGCGATGTCAAGGGGATAGGCCCGAAGACGGCTCTTTCGATCCTGTCGGCGCTGAGCTTCGAGACCATCGTCGCCGCTGTGAACGCAGGCGATATAGCCACCCTGGCTTCGGCTCCGGGGGTAGGCAGGCGTACCGCCGAGCGTCTGGCCGTGGAGCTACGCGACAGGGTGCGCAGGTTCGGCCTGCCTGCATCGGCCGAACAAGTGCCGTCCGCGTGGACGGTGGGCTCGCCTGAGGGCGATGCCATAAGCGGCCTGATGGCTCTGGGATACTCCGCCATGGAGGCCGAGCGGGCGGTGAGAGCCGCCGTCGTCGCGGGCTACAGGGGTAGCGCCGCGGAGATAATCCGTGCGTCCTTGGCCCGGTTGGGCCCTTCTGAATGAACGAGGTGTGATCCATGGAAGACAGAGAAGCCAGATTCATTGCCCCCGACCGAACCGATGAGGACGCCCGTGCCGAGCTGAGCCTCAGGCCCAAGCGGCTTTCGGAGTTCATCGGGCAGGAGAGGGTGAAGGAGAGCCTCGCCATCTTCATCGAGGCGGCCCGGGCAAGGCGGGAGTGCCTCGATCACGTGCTGCTGTACGGCCCGCCTGGCCTGGGCAAGACCACCCTTGCGGGCATCGTGGCCAACGAGATGGGAGTGAGGCTACGCGTCACGTCGGGGCCAGCCATAGAGCGCGCGGGCGACCTGGCCGCCATCCTCACCAACCTCTCCGCCGGCGACGTGCTGTTCATAGACGAGATCCACCGCCTCAACCGCGTGGTGGAAGAGGTGCTGTATCCTGCCATGGAGGACTACGCCCTGGACATCGTCATCGGAAAGGGGCCGTCCGCCAGGTCCATCAGGATCGACCTGCCCAGGTTCACGCTGATAGGGGCCACGACCCGAACCGGACTGATATCGTCCCCGCTTCGGGAGAGGTTCGGCGTGATCCACAGAATGGAGTTCTACACCGTTGACGAGCTCACCACCATAGTGCTAAAGTCCGCGGAGCGTCTGGGGGTCAAGGTGGAGCCAGCTGGTGCCAGGGAGATAGCCAGGCGGTCGCGGGGCACGCCCAGGGTGGCCAACAGGATGCTCAGACGGGTGCGGGACTACGCGCAGGTCAGGGCCGACGGCGTGGTCACGGAAGAGGTGGCCGCGGAGGCCCTGAGCATGCTTGACGTTGACCACTTGGGCCTCGACAGGCTTGACCGGCGGATCCTTGCCACCATAATCGACAAGTTCAACGGGGGCCCGGTGGGGGTGGACACCGTGGCCGCGTCCGTGAACGAGGAGCGCGACACCATCGAGGACGTGTACGAGCCGTACCTGATGCAGCTGGGCTTCATTGAGCGCACGCCCCGCGGGCGCGTGGCCACTGTCAGGGCTTACGAGCACATGGACAGGCCCATGCCTTCAAGCCGCCGCGACTTCCGCGACGACGGGCAGGGGGTGCTGCTGTGAAGATCATGCTGCACTCATGCTGCGGGCCATGCACCACCTACAGCCTGGAGCATCTTAGGCAGCAGGGCCATGAGGTGAAGGGGATCTTCTTCAACCCCAATATCCACCCGTACACCGAGTTCCGCAGGCGTCTGGAGGCTTTTGCAGGCTTCTGTGCGCAGGCCGGTCATGAGGCGCAGATCGTGGACGAGTACGGGCTGCGCCAGTTCCTTGCTGCCGTCGCCGGCGACATCGACGCACGGTGCGCCGTCTGCTATGAGATGCGCCTGCGACGTGCCGCACAGCATGCCGTACAGGAGGGGTGCGATGCCTTCACCACCACGCTCACCATCAGCCCGTACCAGAACCACGATCTCATCAGGGCCGTGGGTGGGAAGGTGGCGGACGACTGCGGCATCGAGTTCAAGTACTTCGATTTTCGCCAGGGCTACCGCGATAGCATTGAGATGTCCCGGCGGATGAACCTGTACAGGCAACCGTATTGCGGCTGCATCTTCAGCGAGGAGGAGCGTTACCTCAGGGCTAGGCCGCGGCGGAAAGTATAGTCACTTTCAGGGCTGGGAAGCGTAATTACGTGGCCAGGCCCGGATATCGGGAGGACAGGCACATGGCCATGGTCGGGTGCGAGGGCATCGTGCTCAGGGTGCGAGACTTCAACGAGGCGGACCGCATCCTGACTATCCTGTCGCCCACAGAGGGGAAGTTCGAGGCTGTGGCCAGGGGCGCCCGCCGGCCGCGCAGCGGCTTGGCCGGCACCGCCCAACTCTTCACCAGGGCCAACATGATGCTGTTTCGGGGCAGGAGCATCGACACTCTCTCCAGCGCTGAAGTGGTCAGCAGCCACTCGCGCATCAGGTCCGACCTGGTCTCCATGGCCTATGGATCGTACGTCGCCGAGCTTGCCGATGCCATGACCGCTGAGAGGCAGCCCGATGATCAGGTGTACTCCCTGGTATGCGCCACCTTTGCGGCCCTGGATAGAAGGGAAGCGCCTGCCGCCATCATTGCCCTGGGATTCGAGGTGAAGTTCCTCTCGCTGATAGGTTTCAAGCCGGAGGTGGCGGCGTGCGTGTCGTGCCGAGCGCCTGAGGCTGAAACCGCATGGTTCGGGCCGGCGGCCGGCGGGCTTCTGTGCGATCGATGCAGGCGCACGGACGCCGGAGCAGTGCCGATGGACCGCGATGGCCGGAGGCTGCTTCGGGCATTGATGGCGCGTCCGTATGCCCGGCTGTGCGACGTGGACGATTCGATCCGGGGCTACGGCGCTGTCGCAGACGGAATGCGTCAGTACGTGGATCTGAGGGTGGAGCGCAGGCTTCGGACACTTGAGTTCATCAACCACGTAACTTCGATGGGTCGGGAGGATGCAGCGAGCAGTGAAGGTAGACTTGGACCGGATTGACAGGCTCCGCGAGCGGGTGGACCTCACATATGAGGAGGCGGCATCGTACCTTGAGGCTGCCGGGGGCGACCTGGTACAGGCGCTGATAATGGCCGAGAGGGACATGTGCGGGGGCAAGTCTGCGAGGGGTGCCGCAGGATTCGTGCCGGACAGTGACGTGGTGGAGGAGGGCCAGTCTTCACTGGGAAAACTCGCGGATGGGATCAAGGAACTGTGGAACCACGGAGCCAGCATGCGAGTGGTGGTGGAACGCGACGGCGACAAGCTGGCCAACCTGCCGATAGTGGCAGGGGTCATCGGAGCTGTGGTGGCGCCGCAGCTTGCAGCGATAGGCGCCATGGCGGCGCTGGCCACCGGTTGCACGGTAAGGGTGGAAACAAGGTAATCGCATGGGTTTGACACCCATCGCAGCGTACGCTATCCTATTGAATGCGTGCACCGGGTGCTTCGGGAATCCAGCCTCTCGTCCCCAGAGCCTTAGGGGCGGAGGCTTTTTTCGTAGAGGGGGCCCAGGCGTGAGCGCGGTCCACAAGCTGTTTACCTCCGCTCTGCCCAGGGCGGCCAGGGCCTACCAGCGATACTTCGTGTTCACGTTCATACTGTTCGTGACTTGTATCGTGGTGGGGTTCACGGGATACACCCCGGCGGCTGATGGTTCAGTGCCCTGGGCTTTGAAAGGCGTCGCCGACCTCACCAGGCGGATTGAGAACGGGGCTCTGTGGAGCCGCGCTCTCGAGTTGTTCCTGAACAACCTGAAGGCCATCGCGCTGTCGATAGCCTTTGGATGGATCCTGGGAATAGTGCCACTGATCAGCTGCGGCCTAAACGGCGTGATCATCGGGATGGGCGCCAAGATGGTGATGGTCCGAAGCGGCTGGAGCCTGGGGATGGTGGTGCTGTCGTTCCTGCCCCACGGCGTGTTGGAGATCCCGGCATTCATCGCCGGGCAGGCCATCGGTCTGAGGATAGGCTTTCTGGCACCTCTCGTGTGGAGGGGCAGGACGGGTCCTGATGACCTCGGCAGAACCATAGCCGAGAGCGTCACGCTCCTTGCTTTCAGCATCGTGCCCATGTTGGCTCTGGCGGCGCTCTTGGAGCTCACGCTGACTCCGGCGGTGATCCGCGCCATATCGCCAGGTTTTCCGTCAGTCATGCCCTAGTCTGCCCGATTTGGGAGGGAACGTGCTTGGACTTTCAAGATCTCATATTGACTCTGGAGCAGTTCTGGGCCGAGCGAGGCGTCACGATCCAGCAGCCCTACGTGGTGGAGGTTGGCGCCGGCACCATGAGCCCGCATACTTTCCTGCGGGTGCTCGGCCCCAAGCCGTGGAACGTTGCCTACGTGCAGCCGTCCAGGAGACCGGCTGACGGCAGGTACGGCGACAACCCGAACCGCCTGTTCCAGCACCACCAGTACCAGGTAATTCTCAAACCCAGCCCTGACGACGTTCAGGAGGTGTACCTGGAGAGCCTCGCCAGGATCGGCTTCGATCCCGCGGATCACGACATCAGGTTCGTCGAGGACAACTGGGAGGCTCCGACCCTTGGCGCCTGGGGCACTGGCTGGGAAGTGTGGCTTGACGGCATGGAGATAACGCAGTTCACCTACTTCCAGCAGGTGGGCGGCATCGATGTGAAGCCCGTCAGCGCAGAGATCACGTACGGGCTGGAGCGGATCGCCATGTACCTGCAGGGCGTGAACAACGTGTACGACGTGAGATGGGTCGGCGACCTGACGTACGGCGACGTGTTCCGTCGGGCGGAATACGAGTTCTCCAAGTACTCTTTCGAGGTGGCCGACATCCCCACCCTGAAGAGTTCCTTCGAGAGCTACGAGGTGGAGGCCTCCCGCGCCCTGGAGGCCGGGCTCATCCTGCCTGCGTACGACTACGTCCTCAAGTGCTCGCACTCGTTCAACGTGCTGGACGCCAGGGGCGCCTTCGGCGCGGCCCAACGCGCGGAATACATGGGCAGGGTGCGGACGATGGCGCGGAAGGTGGCCGTGGCCTGGGTGAAGAGGGAGAGAGAGGAGGCGGCGCAAGATGCGGAAGACGCAGCAGCAAAGGCTTGATACATCGCGTGACACGGAAGCTGCCGGCGCCGCAGCGGCCCAGAGCCTGTCAGGCTGGGACGCCGTGTTAGAGATAGGCACCGAGGAGATGCCCGCAAGGTTCGCGGCAGGGCTGATCCGACAGGCTGAGGAGGGCTGCTACAGGCTGCTGGCTGACGCCCACGTGGAGTCAGGTGGGGTCAAGTGCTATACCACCCCCCGCCGGATCATCGTGGCCATCACCGGCCTTGCGCCGAAGCAAGCTCCCCTTGAGGTGGAGCTCAGAGGGCCTGCTGCCCGCATCGCCTACGACGCGGAGGGAAAGCCCACGCGCGCCCTGGAGGGGTTCGCACGTTCGGCCGGCGTGAGCGTGGATTCGGTGGAGCGCCGAACCACCGAGGCGGGGGAGTATGTGTTTGCCAGGAAGACCGAGGAGGGCAGGCCGACCATAGAGGTGCTGGCGGAGATATTCCCCAAGCTCATCGACGCCTTCAGCTTCCCCAAGGCCATGAGATGGGGCAGCAACGATTTCCGGTTTGGCAGGCCGATACGCTGGATCCTAGCGCTGATGGGCGAGGACATGGTGGAGTTCAGCTACCACAACATAGCCAGCGGCAGGGTTACGTACGGCCACAGGACGCTGGCGCCTGGCCCGGCGGTGGTGCCGTCATCGTGGGATCTCCCGAGGGTGCTTGAGGCTGCGGGGGTCGTCTACGACCCGGCGCGGCGCGCGGAGCGCATCGTGGAGGAGGCCCGGAGCCTCGCGGAGGGCCTGGGCGGGCAGCCTGTCATCTCCGACGAGCTCCTGGACGAAGTGGTGAACCTGGTGGAGTGGCCCACGGCGTTCTCAGGGCGGTTCGACGCCAGGTACCTTGAGCTTCCGGAGCCCTGCGTCACCACGCCCATGGTTAACCACCAGCGGTACTTCCCTGTGCGCGACGCCGGCGGGCGCCTGATGAACGCCTTCATCGGCGTGCGCAACGGTGGCACCAGGAGCATCGACGTCGTGCGCGCCGGAAACGAGAGGGTGCTGGCGGCAAGGTTGGCAGACGCCGAGTTCTTCTTCAAGGAAGACATGGCGGTGCCCCTGATGGCCAGGGTCGACGAGCTCAAAGGCGTCATGTTCCAGGAGAAGCTGGGCTCCATGTACGACAAGGCCCTGCGCATCGGCAAGCTCGCGAGCGAGCTGGTGGGCGGCACGCCCATGGCGGCTCTGGTGGACGTCGCTGCGCTCATGGCCAAGGCTGACCTGGTCACGTCCATGGTGCGGGAGTTCACCGAGCTTCAGGGAGTGATGGGGCGGGAATACGCCCTGCGGCAGGGAGTTGAGCCCGTGGTGGCTGAGGCCATATTCGAGCACTATCTGCCGAGGTTCGCCGACGACCGGGTGCCGGAATCGCCCCTGGGGGCTGCCCTGTCGGTGGCGGACAAGGTCGACAGCATCGTGGGGTATTTCGGCATAGGGATGATCCCTTCGGGTTCCGCAGACCCCTACGCCCTGCGCAGGCAGGCCGCAGGGGTGCTGGGTGTGTACGGAAAGGCTCGGTATGTCTTGGGTCTGGACGCCCTGGTGGCCCGCGCGGCAGAGCTTTACGCCGATTCCGGGGTGCTGGCGCCGGACCAGGTGGATTCGGTGGTTGGCCAGGTGATGGAGTTCATCGGCACCAGGCTCAGGGTGGCCATGGAGGAGGCCGGCATCAGGTACGACATCGCTGATGCCGCCATAGCCGCCGGGATAGGCAGGCCAGCATGCACGTGGGAACGGGCATGGGCGGTTACGCAAGTTGCACACGAGCCCTGGTTCGCCGCCCTTGCGACTGCAGCCTCCAGGGTGCGTAACATCGCCGCGCACGCCGAGACCGCACAGTTCACGCCGAGCCTCTTCGAGGAGAGGGCGGAGCACGCGCTCTACAAGGCCATGCACGACCTGGAATCGGAGATCCGCACTTCAGTGGACAGCCGAAGGTCCGGGTTCGTCGACAGGAAAGCCTACGTGTCGGCACTGGAGCGCATGAGCCTGATAGTGCCGCCCATCAACCAGTACTTCGACGCCGTGCTGGTGATGGCCAAAGACCAGAAGTTGCGCTCAAACCGTCTGGGCATGCTAAAGGCGCTGCACTCGGTGCTGTCGCTGGTGGTGGACCTGAGCAAGATCGTGTTCGCGTCGGCGTCGGAGTGAGGGGCGGATGCGGAAGCGCAGGCAGCGAGCTAGCCGCCGCGGATCTCACAGGATTCGATGGTTTCCGTGAAGCGCTTGAAGCGTCGTCGGTCTCAGAGTAGAATGTTATGCGATACGCGTGTTTGAAATTGAAGGACTAGGAGGATGCAAATGGCGAACAAGCAGATACCGAAGTTTGTTTACTATTTCGGCGGAGGCAAGGCCGAGGGCAATGAGAACATGAAGAACCTCCTCGGCGGCAAGGGCGCGAACCTCGCAGAAATGGTGAACCTGGGCATCCCTGTTCCCCCTGGCTTTACCATTACCACGGAAGTGTGCACGGCTTATTACGAGAACAACGGCCAGTGGCCGGAGGGCCTTGAGGAGCAGGTCAAGGAGAACCTCGCCAAGCTGGAATCCGAGATGGGCCAGAAGTTCGGCGACCCGTCCAACCCGCTCCTGGTGTCGGTGAGGTCGGGCGCCAGGGTGTCGATGCCGGGCATGATGGACACCGTCCTCAACCTGGGATTGAACGATGCCGTGGCAGAGGGAATGATCAAGAAGACCGGCAATCCGCGGTTCGTTTGGGACAGCTTCCGTCGGTTCGTACATATGTACTCCGACGTGGTTCTGGGAGCTCCACACGAGGAGTTCGAGAAGGCCATCGCTGCCATGAAGGAGAAGCGAGGCGTCACCCTTGACTCGGAGCTCGTCGCCGAGGACCTCAAGGAGCTGGCTCACCAGTACATGGAGATCGCCCGCGAGACCACGGGCAAGGTGTTTCCTGAGGATCCGTGGGAGCAGCTGAAGGGCGCCATCAACGCGGTGTTCGGCTCCTGGAACTCAAAGCGCGCCATCACTTACCGCAAGATCCACGGCATCCCCCACGACTGGGGCACCGCAGTCAACGTGCAGGCCATGGTGTTCGGCAACATGGGCGAGACCTCCGGCACCGGAGTGGCGTTCACCCGCGACCCGGCCACCGGCGAGAACGTCTTCTACGGCGAGTACCTCATGAACGCCCAGGGAGAGGACGTTGTGGCCGGCATCCGCACGCCCGTGCCCATCAGCCAGCTCAAGGCGGATATGCCGGAGATCTACGCGCAGCTTGAGTCCATCTACAAGAAGCTCGAGCAGCATTACAAGGACATGCAGGATATCGAGTTCACCATCCAGGAAGGCCGCCTCTTCATGCTGCAGACCCGCACAGGCAAGCGCACTGGACCGGCTGCAGTTCGCATGGCCGTGGAGATGGTGGAGGAAGGGCTCATCGACGAGAAGACCGCAGTGATGCGCGTTCAGCCCAGCGCCTTGGACCAGCTGCTCCATCCGATGATCGACCCCAAGGCCAAGGTGGAAGTGCTGGCAAAAGGCCTGCCTGCATCGCCTGGAGCCGCAGTCGGCAGGGTCGTGTTCACCGCCGAGGCTGCCGAGGAGTGGGCCGCCCGTGGCGAGCAGGTCATCCTTGTGAGAACCGAGACGTCGCCTGAGGACATCGGCGGCATGCACGCGGCGCAGGGCATCCTGACCGCCCGCGGAGGCATGACCTCCCACGCCGCCGTGGTGGCAAGGGGCATGGGCAAGTGCTGCGTGGCAGGCTGCGGAGCAGTGATCATCAACGAGCATCAGCGCACGATGACCATCAGCGGAGCACAGTTCGCGGAGGGCGACTGGATCACCCTCAACGGTTCCACCGGCGAAGTCATCAAGGGCAAGGCTCCGCTGGTTCAGCCGAGCCTCACCGGCAACTTCGGCAAGCTCATGGAGATGGCTGACAGCATCCGGACCATGAAGGTGCGCACCAACGCCGACACCCCCGTCGACGCCAGGCAGGCCAGGCAGTTCGGGGCCGAGGGCATAGGGCTGTGCCGTACCGAGCACATGTTCTTCGCGGAGGATCGCATCAGGGCGATGCGCGAGATGATCCTGGCCGACACCGAGCAGGAGAGGCGCGCTGCTTTGGCTAAGCTCCTGCCTTTCCAGAAGGCGGACTTCGTCGGCATCTTCCGTGAGATGGCCGGGCTGCCGGTGACCGTGAGGCTGCTGGACCCGCCGCTGCATGAGTTCCTGCCCAAGCCGGAGCAGACGAAGCAGATAGCTGAGCTCGCGAACGACCTGGGCGTGTCCGAAGCGAAGATCCGCGAGCGCATCGAGGCGCTGCACGAGCTCAACCCGATGCTGGGCTTCAGAGGCTGTCGTCTGGGCGTCGTGTACTCCGAGATCTACGAGATGCAGGTCAAGGCGATATTCGAGGCTGCGTGCGAGCTGACGCGCGAGGGCGTCCAGGTGCTGCCTGAGGTGATGATCCCTCTGGTAGGTACCACTGGCGAGATGCAGATGATCCGGGACTACATCGTTAGGATAGCCGACGAGACCATAGCGCAGTACGGCGTTGAGCTGAAGTACCTGGTGGGCACCATGATCGAGGTGCCGAGGGCAGCGCTGATCGCCGACAAGATCGCTGAGGATGCCGAGTTCTTCTCGTTCGGCACCAACGACCTGACGCAGATGACCTTCGGCTACAGCCGCGACGATGCCGGAAGGTTCCTCGACGCTTACCTGCAGGCCAACGTGCTGCCCGCGGATCCCTTCCAGTCGCTGGACCAGGAGGGCGTGGGTCAGCTGGTGGAGCTCGGCACGAAGCTGGGCCGAACCACCAGGCCCGACCTGAAGGTGGGCGTGTGCGGAGAGCACGGCGGGGACCCGGATTCGGTGGACTTCTTCCACCGCGCAGGCCTGGACTACGTGAGCTGCTCGCCGTTTAGGGTGCCCATAGCACGTCTTGCGGCGGCCCAAGCTGAGCTCAGGAACCCCAGGAGGAAGTAACGACTCGAAGTGGAATTATCCATAGCGGGTCAGCTTGCGACCCACTCGGCGTCGAAAGGCGCCGTGTGGGTCGCTTGACGCACAGGCGGCATTCGTCGTCACAACGTGAGACTGTTGGGGGCGATGGCATGAACGTCAGGCAGCGGATCGAGGCTGAGGAGGACGCCAGGCTTTTACCTTACGCCGCCAGGGCATCGCGCTCACGCGGGCGGGAGCGGCCAGAGGAAGAGGACGAGTTCCGCACGTGCTTCCAGCGGGACCGTGACAGGGTACTTCACTGCAAGGCCTTCCGTCGGCTGAAGCACAAGACACAGGTGTTCTACGCGCCGGAGGGCGACCATTACCGTTCCAGGCTCACGCACACCCTGGAGGTGAGCCAGATCGCCCGCACCATCGCCCGTGCCCTCAGGCTCAACGAGGATCTGACCGAGGCCATCGCGCTGGCCCATGACCTGGGGCACACCCCGTTCGGCCATTCCGGTGAGGCGGCTCTGAACGCCGTGCTTTCCGAGGGATTCCGCCACAACGAGCAGAGCCTGAGGGTGGTGGAGCACGTTGAGCGGCGAAACGGTAGGCCTGAACGAGGCCTGAACCTCACGTGGGAGGTGCGCAACGGCATCCTGTGCCATTCCGCCGATTGGCCGGAGCAGGCCGCAACGCTGGAGGGGCAGGTGGTGCGGCTGGCAGACAAGATAGCCTACATCAACCACGACGTGGACGACGCCGTGAGGGCGGGGATAATCACTGAGGAAATGATCCCCGAGATCGCCAGGGAAGTGCTGGGAGCCACCAGGCCGGAGCGGTTGAACACGCTCGTGGGCGACATCATCGAGCAGAGCATGGACAAGCCCTGCATAGCCCAGAGCCCAGACGTGGCAGAAGCTATGGCGGCTCTGAGGTCGTTCATGTTCGAGATGGTATACGTGGGTTCCGCCGCCAAGGCTGAAGCCGAGAAGGCCGAGCGGCTGCTGATCCAGCTTTTCAAGCACTATGTAGACCATCCTGACGAGCTTGAGAGCGACTCGGGCGAGGGTCCGCTGCATCCTGACGATGTGGTGCGCGTCGCCGTAGACTATGTGGCAGGGATGACAGACCGGTTCGCCATGAAGCAGTGGACGCGCAGGTTCGTGCCGGCGCCGTGGAGCGTCTACTAGGCCCAAGACATGCAGGGGAAACCGCATAGATGGCGAATGTTGCGGAATATTAAGGACAATGCTCCATCATCATTTCGCCGTACCAAACATTCCGGCGAATAGAAGGGAATTTCGATCCTGGGTAGAATTACGGAATGCACCGGTGCAGGGTAGCTAACGGTCCGGACGTCCTCGCTTCCGCAGGATCTAGGATTCGGAAGCGGGGTTTTGTTTCGACGGCCCGTCCGGAGCTCAAGATGAGATGCTCCCGTGTTTTAGCAGGAAAATCTGTGGCGTCGCAGAACACTACCCCAACAGGGGTTGGTTGCCTTGACAGCTCGATACAAAGATGAGACCGTTGCCAGGGTGCGAGACGCCTCTGACATCGTCCAGGTGGTGTCAGAGTACGTGCAGCTCAAGAAGGTCGGCAACAGGTTCGTCGGGCTCTGTCCGTTCCACAGCGAACGCACTCCATCGTTCAGCGTGTCCAAGGACAGGCAGCTGTTCTACTGCTTCGGTTGCCATGCTGGGGGAAACGTGTTCTCCTTCGTCATGAGGATCGAGGGGCTGACATTTCCCGAGGCCGTGGAACGCCTGGCTGCGCGGGCCGGGCTCGACATCTCATCGGACTTGGAGACGGAAGAGGACCGTGCCGCCCGCGAACGCCGACAGAGAGCTTTCGAGGCAAACCAGCTGGCCATGGCGTATTACTGTCACGTGCTGAACCGCAGCACCTCGGCGCAGGCTCGAGCCGCCCGAGACTATCTTCTGGGCCGAGGCATCGATCGCGCCGTTGCGGAGCGGTTCAACATCGGCCTCACCCCTGCCGGCTGGGACGGCCTGGTGAAAGCCCTGTCTGCAAAGGGCATATCCCGTGAGACCCTCGTGGAGTGCGGGCTGGCGCTGGTGGACGATGGATCGGGGAGGATCTTCGATCGGTTCAGGAACAGGGTGATGTTCCCCATCATCAACGTATGGGGCAGGGTCATAGGCTTCGGGGGCCGCTCGTACGACGGCACGAACCCCAAGTACCTGAACAGCCCGGAGTCGCTGGTGTTCAGCAAGAGACGCAACCTGTACGGATTGAACCTGGCCGCCGACTCCATTAAGAGCTCCGGGCGGGCCATCCTGGTGGAGGGCTACATCGACGTGGTCTCGCTGATGAAGGCAGGAGTGCCCAACGTAGTAGCGACGTTAGGCACAGCACTCACCGTGGAGCAGGCCAGGCTGATCGCGAGATACGCCAGCGAGCTAGTGCTGTTCTACGACGGCGACGACGCCGGCTTCGCGGCCACGGCGAAGGCTGTTGAGGTGGCCCAGTCAGTGGGACTTGCAGTGAGAGTGGCGCCGCTTCCCGGCGGCCATGACCCGGACAGTTTCGCAAGGCAGGAAGGCCCCGAAGCCGTGAAGGCGCTGCTGGACGACGCGGAGCCGTTCGCCTCATACAGGATACGCAGGATACTGCAGGGCACTGACCTTTCCAGCATCGAGAGCCGCGTCAAGGCCGCCGACCAGGTGGCTGAAACCCTGGCTTCTGTATCTGATGATGTGGAGAGAGCAGAATACCTGCGTGAGGTATGTGAGAAGCTCGGGGTGGACCCGCAGGTTCTGTCTGCAGCGGTGCGAAGACTGGTCGCAGCCGCCAGAGACCGACAGCGGGTGCCGTCTGTGCGCTTGAAGCGCGAGGCTTTCAGGCCGGTGGATAGCTCCCCGCTGGCCAGCAAGGCATACTTTGAGGTTGAGCGGTGGCTGCTGCTTCTGGCTTTGACGGATGCCGAGGCCGCGGCTCGGATAGCGGATGCTGTCGGCGAGAACCCGCTGTCCACGTCCCCCAACGCGAAGCTGATGGACATCGTGTTGCAGGCTCGTTCGGAGGGCAAACATATTGATGCCGCAAGTCTCGTTGACGCTGCCGGGCCGGAGCTGGCCGGGTACGTGTCTGAACTGGTGGGTTCGGAGGACGCCTTCGACCTGGATGAAGGCGCCGTGGATAGAGCCTTGGATCTCCTGCGGCGAAGGCGCATGCAGGTGCGTCTCGCCGAGATAGACGCCGAGATCAAGCAAGCGGAATCGGCTGGAGCAGTTGAAAGGATCAAGGCATTGTTGAAAGAACAGGTCGAGCTCAGGCAAGCGCTCGGCCGTGACATAGCACTCTACTAGCGGCAGGCGGCACAGGGCATCGGTGGCCGTTACACGGCGGTTCGGAAGGTGAGGAGATCATGTCGAAGGAATTGAGCGCGCCCGAGCTGAAAGATCTCGTGGCAAGAGGCAGCAAGAGAGGAAGTCTTAGCAGCCGTGAGATCATGGACGCGTTGCAGGACGTCGAACTCACGCCGGATCAAATAGAAGATGTGCTGGACACCCTCGACGAGTCAGGAGTGGATATCGTCGACGTTCCTGACGAGGGTCCGGTTTCCCCTGCCGAGCACGGGGAGGCAGCGCAGGACCACGCCGAGGTGGACATAGATCGGTCTATCCCTGAGGGAATCGCCATCGACGACCCGGTGCGCATGTACCTGAAGGAGATAGGTCGTGTGCCGCTGCTCACCGCCGAGGAAGAAGTGGAGCTTGCCAAACGCATCGAACAGGGCGACGAGGAGGCCAAGCGCAGGCTCACCGAAGCCAATCTCAGGCTGGTGGTGAGCATAGCCAAGAGATACGTCGGCCGCGGCATGCTTCTCCTCGACCTCATACAAGAGGGCAATCTCGGATTGCTCAAAGCCGTCGAGAAGTTCGACTACCAGAAGGGCTTCAAGTTCAGCACCTATGCCACGTGGTGGATACGGCAGGCCATCACCAGGGCCATAGCGGACCAGGCACGCACGATACGCATCCCCGTGCACATGGTGGAGACCATCAACAAGCTCGTCCGCGTGCAGCGGCAACTCCTGCAGGAGCTTGGCCGCGAACCCAGCGCCGAGGAGATAGCCGAGGCCATGGGCCAGCCCGTGGAGCGCGTGCGGGAGATCATGAAGGTGGCCCAGGAGCCTGTGTCATTGGAGACCCCCATCGGCGAGGAAGAGGACTCCCACCTCGGCGATTTCATCGAGGACGAGGACGCCCAGGCGCCGCCAGACGCCGCATCCTTCACGCTGCTCAAGGAACAGCTCCAGGACGTGCTGGACACCCTAGCTGAGAGGGAAGCCAAAGTGCTCAGGCTGCGATTCGGCATCGACGATGGCAGGGCTCGAACCTTGGAGGAGGTCGGCCAGGAATTCGGGGTGACCAGAGAGAGGATACGACAGATCGAGGCCAAGGCCCTGAGGAAGCTGCGTCATCCAAACCGGAGCAAGAAACTCAAGGATTTCCTTGAGTAAACCTGCGGAAATACGATCTAGGTGATCATCGAATAGGCGCCTGTTATGCAGGCGCTTTTCTTGTTTCCTGGAACAGTGCGACATACCTTAGGTCGATGTTGAAATGCCCCGAACTAGATGGGAGAGACACGGAAGTTTTAGGAAGGAATAGCTTGAGACTTGTCGTAATCGTGGAAGCAGACAGATATGGCGTGCTGTGGCCCGGAGGTACCTGGCTGGCTCGAGGGAGTTGGCCAGGTATCTGCAATGAGAGAGGGATTCGAAGATATTGGACGAGACTCGAGCAACATGTTGGGCCCCCGAATGAGGTGTCGTCAGATCCGATTGCTTGGGGGAGAAGAGATGGGCGATCGCGCGAGAACGAGTTTGATAGTGGCGTGGATAGCCGCAACCATCATCGTGGCCTCCTTGCCTGCGTTATGTAGCCAACTGTCCCCTATGCAGTTGGTGCCTTTGCTGGACTTGTCTCCATACGAGCTTCATAGTGAGCCAGTTGCCGGAGGCGTACCCATGCATGAAGAGAACGGGCAGTACGGCTGGGGCAATCAGACTCCCACACGGCCAGTGACATGGGTGTCCAGCCCGAACCGCGAGGAGTCGACAGAAGTGCAAGCTCCTCCGAACAAGACGATGCCCTCTACTTCCATACCCACTGACTCTGTGCAGCTCAAGCTCAACCGTGGTGGAACGAACACCGGGACAGAACCGGCGACCCGCGCACTTCAGGAGCTTGCTATGGTGAGACGATCAGGCGGCGGCTGTACCATCATCGCCACAGCGCTGACTGTACCCGGGATAGCGGTGAAGGAGTTCGCCTATCCGGAGGGCCAGGCTGCCCTCCCGCACTTCTCGGCCACAGTCGGCAAGAGACTCGATTGGCTGGTAGAGATCAGGATAGAGAACCACATGAGCGGCACAGAGTGGGTTAGTTTTTCGGTCAGTATAGACTTCGGGCCCGGCTTTGAGGTGGACATGGAAAGCGCGCCTTCCGTCACCTTTCCAGAAACACCTGGTGGTTCCGGGCAGAACGCGCTTGAGGTGACACAGGGCTCAAAGCCTGGGGAGCCAACACACGTCCACTGGAAGTGGCAGCACCAAGGCAAGCACGGATCGAAGTTTTCGTGTGGATCGGAAGCGCACATGGTACTTAAGGTCACTGCCACATCTTTGAGCACCAGCAGTCTGCCCGCTGTATTTTGTGACGGCATCGCGTTTTCTTTCAGTCCAGAGGGTAAGCCAGCATCCGTGAGGCTCGACCCTATCTACGTGCGGATGGATGAAGATCACGCCACCGTGCTGTTGGGCCCTCCGGAGGTTCACTGGTACGTCCTCGGGCCTGGCACGTTTGCGGCACTTGCCGCGGAGGTGTCCGTATCAGGTACCCAGCCGCTTTACATCAACTTCAGCGGATTCGACGATCTCGTGCCTACGACGGGTGCTCCAAGTGTAATAAGGGTATGGTATAGCTTCAGCGCAGATCTTCCTGAGCCAGAGTCACCCCTGTGGGTGCCTGCGGAGGGCTTGGCCAACTTAGGCGATGGCAGGGTGCCCAGGAGTCTTGATCCCGCCGTGCCGATGCGTATGTGGATCAAGATACACATCAGCGAATCCACCCTGTCTGCTGACTATGAGAATCGGGGGGTGATCACTTTCACAGCCAGCAATCTGTGACGTTTGTGCCGCTTCAGTGTGGCCGTCTACTTGTCGACGCTTGGCCGTGTTGAGACCGGTTCTCTTCACAGGCGGGTGCCAGACACCAACCTTACATCTTGGGAGGCGTGAACGTATGAAAAGGCTCTTGGTATTCATGACACTGCTTGCCCTTGCGTTGGCGTGGGTTGCACCCACAACTGCTGCTGGTACTACAATCACAATGCCGAGGATCACCCAGGAGAACTACAACGAAGGAGAGGACCTACCTGACGATGCGGAGCTGTTCTACCAGTGGTTTGAAAAGGGCGAGGATGGCAATTGGATTAGGCGAAAGCGGGACGATGCAGATAAGGGAAACGCGCGTCTATATGTCTCTGGAGAAAACTCTGGCAACTGTAATGCTGCCGAGTGGACGATCGATGTCATCAATCACGCTTCGGTCGCGCATTGGTGCGAATGGCAAATAAACAACACTAGATTTGACTGGAGAATACTGAAACCCGGAGAGTACGCCGGTGATGGGCTGAGGTTGGAGGTTTGGAGCAACGGGCCCGTCAGCGTAAAGGCCAGCTTCGCCGAGGACATGCCCTACCAGAACTGGGCCGACATAGTAGGTGAGGATGGCTCGATTGATGCACCCACCATAGATGTCTTCTACGCATGGTCAGGCAAGCAAGTCTTGATGCCAGAAGATATGGATGACCTGGATTGGAAAACGCCAAGTGAATTCACGGAAACCGTGCCCCTCTCCTTTACACTCCGCGATGACGGGTGGTATTCCATGGTGCGTCTCTGCACCAAGCTGGTTGTCGGGCGCGACGATCTGTCATGTGAGTACGAGAATACTGGACAGATTTTGCTGATAGTCGAAAACCAGAAGAAGTGGGTCGCCGAAGAAGTCAACGGAGGCAACGGCGACGACAATGGTTGCGCTTAGTGACCGTGGTGACCTATCCTAAGGCGACGATGACAATGACACGATTGCGAGGGCGACCAGTTGGCCGCCCTCGCTGAGCAGAAGGAGAGATGCTTACATGCTATCGCTGCACTACCTCCGTGGGGCTGGTATTACGTCCACAAGGATCGCTCTTGCCGTTGTGATGTTAGTGCTCGCGTCGCCTTACACGATTGCACAGACCGGTTTTTCCTTTGCGCCCATGCTGATCACCTTGAGCCTAGCGCCTGGTGGCAGTACTGTGCGTAACATTGTGGTGAACAACGCGGACGGCGTGAGAGCAGCTGAGTTCTTGGTCTACCTAGCTGACATTACTCAGGGGCCGGATGGGGAATACTCCGTGGTTCCAGCAGGCAGTACGTCAAGATCAGCTGTGCCGTGGATCAAGCTTTCGAACCAAAGGATCCGGGTTAACCCGGGGCAGACGTTCGAGGTCGGCGTAGCTATTACCGTGCCCAGAGGCGCTCTCGGAGGTAGGTACGCGGCCGTGGTACTTGAACTCGTTGAGGATACCGTAAGAAGCCAAGGCGCAGTGGCATCAAGTGTGCTTATCCCCAGAGTCGTCGTGCCCGTGGAGATAAGTGTTCAGGCTCCGGCAGTGAGGAGATCCCTGGCCGTCACCGCATTCAGTGCGCAGACGGGTAGTGAAAACACGCAGCTCAGATCTAGTTACGGTCAGAACGCTCTGATGCTGTCGGCGGAAGTGTCAAATGATGGGGACACTCACGTCTTCGCTCGCGGTAGCTTGATCATCCGGGATAACGCAGGTCGGAGGTTGAGACAGATTCCGCTCGGGGGCGGAAGAGGGATAGTGTTACCCGGCGCGTCCGTTGCACTCACGTCTGTGTTGCCCTCAGGCCTGCCTCCAGGGGACTACCTAGGTGACATCTATGTTGACTACGGAGGAATAATGCCAGCCAGGGCTAGAGTGGCCTTTACCGTGTCAACGGGTGGAAGCCAATCGCAGGAGATTCAGAGCTTCGGTACCGTCGCGCCGCTTGTCGTTAACGAGCAGGTACTGCACCTCAACTATCCCGCGGGCGCTACAGCGGCGAAGGCGCTAGTTCTGGAGAACAAATCGGACAAGCCCATGCTCGTCGAGGCGCGGGCTGTACCGTTCCGATATGACTCAGAGGGTGAACTCGTGATTGGCGATGACCAGCCGTCGGTCGGCAGCTGTGCCGACTGGATCGAGCTACGTCCCTCAGTTTTCGAGGTCAAACCGAGATCCAGACAGGTTGTCCGTACTGTGATAAGCATCCCCAAGGACGCTGCTGGCGGATACTACGCAAGCCTGGAGTTCACCGGAAGTCCTGTAGAGGAAGACTGGGGACCTGCAGAAACGAAATGGGCTAGCACGGTGGGAACCCTTATCTTCTTGATCGTGGGAAAGGAGACCCAGGTAGCTGCCGATATCTTGTGTGTAGACGCAATGGACAGTGGCAATGAGCTCGGGTGGGCCTTTGAAGCGGTGTTCGCGAACACTGGAACCATCCACGTGAAGCCCAGTGTGTTCGTAGCTATCAGGAGGCATGTGTTGCCCCAGAGCAGCGAAGGGTTGGAATACGTCGGGCAGGGGTGGTGGGAACTCGTGAATAGCGCTAATCTTGGCGAGGTCGCCACCTACGTCTTGCCCGGGGGGACTAGGACTCTGAGAGTTGAGTATCCAGCGCGCTTGGAACCGGGAAGATACCGAGTTGAGTATACGGTTGCGTACGGTGGGGAGGCACCCCTCTTAGGCACGACGGAATTCATCGTGGAACCCTGACCACTGTGGCAAGCGCATGATGGTAGTGTTCCCATGTATTGGAGGTGTTCGTATGGTTGAGGCCTATAGGCGCTCGCGCCGCCGCAAGACCAGTATCATAGCCCTGATTTTGATCGCCACCTTGGTAACACTTGTACCGCCGTCCACTGCGAACGAGATCCTTGTCACTAACGTATTTGACAGCACCGACTTGAGCAGTGTTCTCCGGGATGTTTCTGCCCAAACAGGGGTGAACATCATCGCAGAACCGGCGGTCCAAGGGTGGGTTACTCTGGAGCTTTTCGACGTCCCTCTCGAGAAGGCGCTTGAGATGATACTTACTCCACTAGGTTACACCTTTGTAAAGGTTGACGACTATTATGTGGTCGGCTCCGCCGACGTAGCCAGCCCCATATTCCCGTTGCTGTCCAGAACCGAGGTTGTCAAGCTGAACTACATCGGTGCAGATCGAGCGGCGAACCAGCTGTCAGACCACTTCAAGGCCAATGTGAAGGTGAACACCGTTGAAAACACTGTTACGATAACCGGGACTGAGGCCCAAGTAGCGAGGATCAAGGCTGACCTTGCCCTACTCGATCAGCCGTCTCCTCAGGTAGTGCTTGAGGCTGTTGTGATGGAGGTTACAGTCGACGCCGGCAACTCCCTGCGAGCTGACTGGCGGTATGAAGGCAAGTCCGGCCCTAGCGACCCAGGCATGCCAGGTTCCGGTTTCATCGACTTCGTGTCGGGGATTTGGGGTGGCAAGATAAGCCTTACAGGAGGCCTGCACCAGGCACTGGCATCAATCAAGTTCCTAGTAGATTCAGGCAAGGCTCGGATTCATGCCTCTCCGCGTCTCGCGGCTCTCGACGGTGAGTCTGCAGAGATCTTCTTGGGGAAGGACAGGTACTACCTCGTGACTACTTCCAATGGCGCAGCGACCACATCGAGTCGACTTGAGTCGATTCGCACCGGGATATCACTCAAGTTCACTCCGAGGGTGGCTGCGGATGGACAGGTGTTCCTGAAGATCCAACCTGAAGTGTCGGATGCGGTGGAAGGGCCAGATGGATTGCCGCTGGTGAGTACGAGGAGAGCGTCCACCACCGTATTGGTGCGCGATGGCGAGACTTTGGTGATCGGCGGGCTGAAGCTGGAATCAGAGTACGAAAGCGAGAGCAAAGTCCCGATCCTCGGTGATTTACCTGTGTTGGGTCTGCTGTTCAGCAGTACGAAGAAAGAATCGGTGGAGACGGAAACGGTAATCCTCATCAGCCCGAAGATACTATACCCTGGCCAGCCGGCGGAGGTGAGGGACGATGACAGCCTGCACTAGGTCTCCTTACGACCGCAAGGTGTCAACACCGTGGCTACTGGTGGCGATCGCTGCGACCATGTTGGCTCTCACGGCTTCCGCAAGCGCACGAGTTCCTGCCACATGTGATGCCAGAGCCCTGGGTATGGGCCTTACATATGTGGGCGTGCTCGGCGCACCAACGCCTGGATGCACAAATCCCGCAGCATACGGGTTTGATGTGGACGAGACAGCAGCCTTGTCCGGCGTCGCCGCGGTTCCAGGTGATGGGCCGAGTTCCGCCTTCGTAGGTCTCCGCGATGTTGACCGCGGACTGGGGGCAGGCGGATTCGCGTTCACTTATCGCCGTAATCCGAAAGACAACGGGTGTGCGGGTGCCATGAGGGGCGTCTATCAGCTGGGGAAGGCGGTGAGCCAGTGGCTGTCGGTGGGGATGGGGATCGGGCTCTCCAGAGCGGACGACGATCGGCCAGTCCTGACCACGGAAGCTGGAGCGGTGCTGAAACTCGGGGCGTTTCGGATTGGGGCTCAAGTATCCAGCATGAGTGCCACGTGTTTCGGCGATGGTGAGATTGACACTGAGTTCAGCCCGTCAGTCTCGGTTGGGGTAGCCCTGCAGACTCCTGGAGGGTTAACCATCGCGGCGGATGTCCACGATCTTTGGTCATCAAGCGAAGAGGCTCAAAGGTGGTATTCAGCAGGGGCGGAGCTGTGGCTCAAGGAGAAGGTAGCGCTGAGGGCGGGAGTCATACTTGATGGCGAGCCGGGAGAGATGCGAGCGTCGTACTCTGGCGGCGTAGGGTTCAACGCCGGCAGAGCAACGCTGGATTACGCTGTGATGGGCGGCGGCGACCGGCCGTTGGCACACTGCATCGGAGCCAGCGCGTCGTTCTGAAGGGCTGGATGGACTGAATAGGATTGCGGCGAGGCACCTGACTCGGTCATGTAGGATCCGTCAGGTGTTTCCGTTGAGTGGACATATTCTCAGGCCCACGACCATAGTCTGATGACGAAGTGGTACGTGCCCATTCATACATGATTGGGGGGCCTGATGTGCAATGAAGAGACTGGTTCTGCTGTTGTGCGTCATGGTGGTGGTAACGGTCTCGGCTGAGGCAGCAGCGCAGCTTCCCGGCTCACCGTTGCCGGCAGGTGCTGTGGAGGTGGAGCACTGGGAGTTCGACGACGGCGAGTGGGTGTTCTTCGCGGACTCCATGGTTGGTGCCAACGCCAGGGCGTGGAGAAGCGGGGGCGCCGTGGGCAGCTGCAACAGGGCGAGCTGGACCGTGGAGTTCACTGTCCACGCCGCGCTGGCCCAGTGGGTGAACTGGAGCGTCACCGGAACAAGGTGGGACTGGCGAGTGCTGAAGCCAGGCGACTATGCCACCGACTGCATCGGGTTCTGGGTTCAGAGCAATAACGCGGTCCTCATAGACTACGAGGGCTTCAGCGATCTAACCCGCACTTCGCCTGGTGGGGTAAAGCAGACTATCGACACTTATTACAGCTACGGCGATTCCATCGTGACGGCTATGGCTAACGGCTGGGTAAGGGCGTACGATTTGAACGACTGTGACGACATCATCGGGGACGTGGCTGCGCTGCATACCGGATGGAGCACGAAGCTGTATAACAGGATCGTGGTGGACGTCTGGAACAGCTCAGGGGAGTACGAGGATACAGCCGTGGTGACTCTGAGTTTGGTGAACCAGCAGCCGTGGGTTGCCGATGCCGGAGGGTGGACCGGGGCGCAGTGACGACGTGACACTGGAACGCACGGAATCTTTCAGGAGGTGTACCGCCCAGGCACATAGTAATCCATAGGGCGAAAGCGGGCACAGCCCGTTCAGATACCTGACATGGCCTTCGCGCCTGTCAGGTATCTGCGTTAATTGGGCCTGTCGAGAGAAGACGGTCAAAGCCTGCTAAACGATGGGACAAGCTTTGAGTTGGCACAGGAGGTGATCATGTTCGTATTCCAGCGCACTTCAGTTCCGCGATTATTACCTGTTCATCCTTGATTGGGGGCTGATCATCTGTGAAAAAGGCGATCATTGCATGGTGCGTTCTGTTACTGTTGCTGGTCCCTGCCGCGGTCAGCGCGCAGTTGGCCGGGGCACCGCTTCCGGCCGGGGCGGTGCGGGTGGAGGCGTGGCAACTGAAGGACGGAAGGCTGGCGACTGAGGCGGAGTGCGAAGTCGGCATCAACGTGCAGGTTTGGAGAAGTGGAGGCGCCGCTGGTAGCTGCAACAGGGGCACCTGGACGGTGGACTTCACGAATCACGCCTCGCTGGCTCAGTGGTCCACCTGGAGCGTCACGGGGACGCGGTGGGACTGGAGGGTGCTCAAGCCTGGGGACTACGCTGCCAACTGCATGAGCTTCACCATTCAGAGTAACAGCGCTGTCCTCATCGACTATGAGGGCTTTGGAGACTTGACCAGCCTGACGCCGGGAGGTGTCAAGCAGACCATCGACACTTACTACGGCTACGGTCCGAGCATCGAAGCGGCCATCGACAACGGTTGGGTAAGGTCGTTCGACCTGAATGACAGCGACGACATCATCGCCGACTCTGCGGTGCTTCACTCCGGATGGACCACCAAGCTGTTCACCAGGATCGTCGTGGACGTCTGGAACAGCTCTGGCGAGTACGAGGACACAGCCACCGTCACCCTGAGCCTTATCAACCAGCAGCCTTGGGTTGCTGATGACGGCGGCTGGGCGATGCGGTAGACGTGGAGGAGGGGCGGTCTGCGGGCTGCCCCTTTCGGCACCGGAAAAGGGGGAAGGCCTCGATGCCAGCTTGGCGACGGGTGACTTCGGCCGCGCTCGTCAGTCTTGCAGTGATAATAGGGAATTGCGGCGGCGCATGCGCCCAGATGACGGTGAGCTTCGCTCCGATGCTGACGGAACTGACGTTGGCTCCGGGGTCGTCTGGCCAGTTCACAGTGATGTTGAGGAACGACAGCGCAGACAAGACCGTGGAGTGTTCGATTTACGCCGCCGACATTCAGCAGCGGCCTGACGGGCAGTACCGCCTGGCGGAGGCTGGCGGGTCGGCGTATTCAGCGGTGCCCTTCATCCAGCTCTCGGCCGATAGGGCCGAGGTAGGCCCCGGTGAGGTGCACACCGTCGTCGCCACCGTTACGGTGCCGTGGGGAGTATCGGGGGGCCGGTACGCCGCGGTGGTGTTTGAACTGGAGCCTGAGGCGAGGGCGGACCAGTCCGGCGCGGCGTCGACGGCCGTGGTGCAGAGGCTCATGTCGGTGGTGGAGGTGACGATACCTGGGCGGCAGACGCAGAGCCGCCTGGACATCGTGGGCTTCTCGGCGCTGGGGGCGGAGCAGAGGCCGTCGTTCGCAAGGCAATACGGCCCCGATATTATGGCGCTGGAGGCCAGCGTGAGGAACTCGGGGGAGGTGCACGTGTTCGCCAGGGGCACTTTCGTGCTGCGCGATGCGTCAGGCAGGCGCCTGCTGGAGACTCCCATCGGGGGAGGCAGGGGCATAGTGCTGCCGGGCGCCACGGTGAGTTTGGCCACGATACTGCCGAGAGGCCTCGCCCCTGGCGGCTACGTGGCGGATATCTCCGTGAGCTACGGCGGGGCTAGGCGGGCAACGGCCAGGGTGCCGTTTACGGTTGACTCCGTCGGGGACGTGGTGGTGGGTGGGACAGGTGAGACGGCCGGCGGCGGGCAGATGGCGGCGATCGCCTCTCTTTCGGTCAGTCCGGCGGAGCTTGAACTGAGCTACATGGCCGGCGCGACCATCACGAGGACGCTGACGGTGGAGAACCTCTCTGACCAGTCCATACAGGTTGAGGTGCGCGTGGCGGCCTTGGCCGTTGACGGCCAGGCGGCGTCCGCGCCCAGCTGCGAGGGGTGGATTCAGCTGTGGCCCGAGAGGTTCGCCGTTGCGCCTGGCGCCCGGCAGACGGTTCAGATGATACTCTCGATCCCGGAAGGGGAGTGGGGCGGGCGTTACGCTAGCATCCTGTTGGACGCGCAGCCTATGGGAGATGGGCAGTCGTGGTCGGTCCAGACTGGGAGCCAGGTGTACCTGTGTGTGGGAAGGGACGTTCCCTTGGAGGCGGAGTTGGGCAGAGTGGAGTTCGAGGATTCAGGGCCCACCGCGGGCACCGTGGCCGGCGTCGTGCTGGCCAACACCGGTGCTGCGCACTTCAGGCCGCGCACGACGGTTCAGCTGATGGCGGAATCTGAAGGTACAGGGTCATGGGTTATGGTGGGCTCGATGGAGCTGTCAGATGAGGCGGAACCGCTGCTGCCCGGGGCGACTCGCGCGCTGCTGGCGCCGCTGCCCAGCGGCCTAGAGCCCGGACGCTACCAGGTGAGGTTTCTCGTGGAGTGCGAGGCGGGCCGCGTGCTTACAGCAGAGGGCGAGCTGACGGTGGAGTCGGCGAATGGGGGCGAGAGCAATGGATAGGCAGGTAGGTTGTGGAGTGCGGAGGGGCGGTGCATGGCGCGCGGCCGTGCTCGGGGCGCTGGGTATGGCGCTGGTGCTACTCTTGACGTCCAGCGCGTGGGGCGCCGGCCGAGAGGGCCCCTTGGTGAGCAATGTGTTCGACGACGAGAACGTCCTGAACGTGCTTCGCTACATCTCCGCCCAGACCGGATGCAGCATCCTGGCTGAGCCGTCAGTTCAGGGCTGGGTGACGTTGACGCTCAAGGCAGTTCCGCTGGAGCGGGCCCTGGATATGATCGTCACGCCCCTGGGATACGCATGGGTCAAGGTGGACGACTATTACATCGTCGGCTCGGCTGACGTGAGAAATCCGTCGTACTCCCTGTTTGTCGACGTGGAAGTGGTGAAGCTCGCTTACGTCAAGGCGGAGGTCGCGGCCAAGCTGCTGTCGGAGCACTTCGCCTCCAGCGTGAAGGTGAACCCGGCTGCCAACTCCCTGGTTATCACCGGCACCAGGCGCACCGTGGAGCGAGTGAAGTCCTTCCTGAAGCGGATCGACGTCCCGCCGGCGCAGGTGGTGGTGGAGGTGGCCCTGGTGGAGATGCCGACTCCGGTCGGGGCGAACACCACTGCCAGAGACGTGGAGGCGATGGTCAACGTAGGTAGGTCCCAGGTGCTGACAACGGCGAGGCTGCTGGCGACCGACGGCGAGGCGGGGGAGGTGAGCCTCACCCTGGAGCGGCCTTTGGGGGAGGGCACGCCCGGGGGATTGCGGGCCACAGTCACTCTGCTCTTGAGGGTGACGCCAAGGGTGTCGGAGGGCGGGCAGATCATGCTGAGCATCGATGCGGACCTTTCGGAAGTGACGCAGGCCGGTGGCGGCGTATCGTCCACAACCAGGCACCGCGTGAGCACCACCGCCCTGACGCTGGATGGGTGCGCCGTCTTGGCTGGGGCCTTTTCTACAGGGACCGCCGAAGAACGATCTAGCACGGCTCTCCTGGTGAGGGCGGAGACAGTCTCCAGTGAAAGCGAAGACTCTATAGAGGAATCCGCACATCCGCCGCGAATCCCCATGCTGCAGAGTTGAAGCCCAGGGGTGATTCCTATATGGTGCGGAGAACGGTGTTCTTGGTCGTGGCTGCGGCAGTGCTTGCAGCATGCGCTTTTCCGGTGGCATGCGCCGGCAGCTATGCGGCTGACGAGAGGCGGTCCATAGCGACCCAGATATGGGAAGACATCAAGCTCAGATACAGTTACTTCCATGACAAGGGTATGAACTGGGACGAGGTCGGCCGCGTGTACATCGGCGCGGCCGAGGCGGCGGAGTCGGATCGCCAGTTCTTCGCGGCCATAGCGGGAATGGTGAGGGAGCTCAGGGACGGGCACTCCTACGTGTATGAGTACCCGCAACCTCTGGGCGGTTCGCACGGGTCTCCCGCGGTGGAGCTGGCCCTGATCGAGGGCAGGCCCGTCGTGGTGGGCGTGGCGGAAGGCTCCGACGCCGAGGGCCTGGGCGTGGCAGTGGGGATGGAGGTGCTCCGGGTCGACGGTATGGACGCGGGCCAGCTTCTAAGGGAGCTGGAGGGCGGGGTGACTGCGTCAACGCCGTGGTCGGCCAGGGCCATCGCCGCGAGGGCGCTGCTCGCTGGTCCGCTGGATCAGGACGTAGAGGTGGAGCTGGGGGACGGAGGCGGAAGCGTGCTGCGGGTGCGGCTTGCGCGGAGGTCGGGCACGCGACGGAAAGTCGACCCGATCGGCGCCGCGGTGCTGGACGGGAACATCGGGTACATCCGGCTGGCATCGTTCTCCTTCGGGGTGCTGGGCCTTGGTTCGGCGAAGGAGTTCAGGAAGGCGTTCGACGCGGCGATGGAGGTCGTCAGGGGCTGCCGGGCCCTGATAATCGACGTGCGCGGCAACGGCGGCGGCGATGACCGGCTGGCAGGCGCATGTGCCGGGCGGCTCCTCAGCGAGGCCACGGACTTTCCCAGGTTCCAGTTTCGCGTGGTGACGCTGGGTAAGGGCTGGTTCACGCCGGTGTTCCGCCGGAGCGTGGCGCCGAGAGGGTTGTGGCAGTTCCGCGGTCCGATGGTGCTCTGCATCGACGAGCAGGTCTTCAGCTCGGCAGAGCACTTCGTTGCAGGTCTGCACGATTCGGGAAGGGCCGTAACGGTGGGGCAGACGACGGCGGGATCAAGCGGGAACCCCGTGAGCCGTGAGGTGGCTGGCTTCAAGTATCAGATCTCCAGATGGAGGGAGTACCGTACCACCGGCGAGCTTATCGAGGGAAGAGGAGTTCCGGCTGACGTTGAGGTTGCGCCCACACTGGCGGGAGTGCTCGCCGGGCGAGACGAAGTGCTCGAGAAGGCCGTTGAGGTGGCCATCAACATGAGTGAAATTTATCTGCGCTGACTCTTGACATCCTGCCTGGTTGGGATGTAGGATTCGAGAAAGAAAGCAGGTTACTCTTTAATCTCGGTCCCGTGAGGCCGGAAAGAGTGTCAGACGCACGATCGTGTACACTTCTGTCCGGCGTGACAGAAGTGTTTTTTCGTGCCTCGGCGAGAGTAACCGGAAGCGAAGGGGGAAACAGCCTTGTCGAACACTAAGGACCACCAGCTTGTCGGTTATCTACCTGATGACACCCCTCCATTCTGGAAACTCGTGTTTTTCGCGCTTCAGCAGGTAGTCGTCATGTTCCCGGCCACAGTGATGGTGGCGCTACTCACCGGATTCCACGTATCCACCACGATCTTCGCCTCAGGTTTGGCAACTCTCGGATTCATCCTCGTCACCAAGGGCAGGATCCCGCTGTACTACGGCTCGAGCTTCTCGTACATCGCCGCCGTCACCGCGGTCACCGGCGTGAAGGCCTTCGGCGAGATAGCCCCTGACATCGCCATCTCTCAGGCCCAGTGCGGCATCGTTGCGTCGGGGCTAATGTCCATTCTGGCGGGCGCGATCATCAACAAGAGTGGGCGCGACAAGATCGAGCGGGTACTGCCGCCAGTGGTTACCGGCAGCGTAGCGGTGGTCATCGGAATCGCGTTGGCTGGAGCCGCCATGGATCAGGCGGCGGGCAACTGGACCCTCTCCATAGTGACGCTTCTGGCCACCATCCTCTTCTCGGTGTACCTCCGCGGAACGCTGGGGCAGCTTCCGGTACTGCTGGGCGTGGGCGTGGGCTACCTGGTCAGCGCCGTGACGGGCGCGGTGGATTACAGCGCCATCACTGAGGCTGCCGCGTTCAGCCTGCCGCACTTCACGTTTCCCAAGTGGAGCCCTGCGGCCATACTGGCCATCATGCCTGTGGCCATAGCGACCATCCCTGAGTCTACGGCGCATCTGTATCAGATCGACCTGTACGTTAACAACCTCGCGAAGAAGCTGGGGCGCAAGAAGACGTATCCCATCGCCGATCTGCTGGGGAGCAACCTCATCGGCGACGGGCTGGCCGACATAATCGCAGGGTTGATAGGCGGCCCTGCAGGCACCAACTACGGCGAGAACAACAGTGTGATGGCGATCACCCGCAACTTCTCCGTTCCCGTGCTGGGGCTGGCGGCGGTGATCGCGATGGTGCTCTCGCTCTTCGGCAAGCTGGCAGGGGTCGTGAACTCGGTGCCCGCAGCGGTGATAGGCGGCGTCTCGGTCTACCTGTTCGGGGTCATCGGTGTGCAGGGAGTGGCGTTGATGATGTCTGAGAAGGTGGACCTCTTCTCTGCGCGGAACCTGGCCGTGGCGGCGACGATACTGATCATAGGGATCGGCGGAAGCTTCGCCTTCCCCAACGGCATGATCCCCATGGGCGGCGCGCAGCTTCCCGCCATAGCCACGGCGGCCGTGTTCGGAATTGTCCTGAACCTTGTGTTCGAGTTCTTCCCGCCCAAGCAGAACGGGGCTGCGGAAGAGTAAACACCGAGGCGGCAGCTGGACCAGCTGCAGATGCCGGTGCGCGCAGGAACGTCCCAGAGGACGTTGTTGGCGCAAGCTCTGGCATCGAGCGGAGAACGCAAGACGGTTTGAAGCCGTTCTCGGTTGTGTTGGGCGAGACAACCCGGGCAGCTGAGGCAGCCCGGGTTGTCTGATTTGTGAAAGCTTATTGACCTACGCAGCGGTGTTGTAGTATATTACAGTATGCAAGTTGATTCCTCGATAGCTCAGCGGTAGAGCAACCGGCTGTTAACCGGTGGGTCGCAGGTTCGAATCCTGCTCGAGGAGCCATGGGCCCATAGCTCAGCGGTAGAGCGGTCGGCTCATAACCGATTGGTCCCAGGTTCGAATCCTGGTGGGCCCACCATAGTATCCTGCATTGGGGGCGGACGGATGTCCGCTTTTTGCCTTTCATCCAGTAATTGACGCAGGCGGACACAGGATTTTCGCGCCCGGTGCAGAATATAGACAACAGTACGTCAGTAACAGTTATGTGAGACTCCGTCTGAGCACTGGAGGCGAAACGCGCGGTGAAACGGAGATGCGAGATCTGCGGCAAGGCGATCCCGAAGGAACGACTCGAAGCGCTTCCCGACACCAGGCGGTGCATCGAATGTGCCAGGACCAACGGAACCGATTATTCGCCGAGACGAACCGAGGTAGGTATGGACATCGATACCTACAAGGATCTGCTGGGAGCCGTCAGAAGTTGACCTTAGGTATGCCGCATGTTACGATACATCCTGCATGGACGCAAGTAGGCTGAGTGGTCGCGGGCGGCTGTATTGGCTGCCTGAGGAAAGTCCGAGCTCCACAGGGCAGGGTGCTGGGTAACACCCAGTGGAGGCGACTCCAAGGAAAGTGCCACAGAAATCAAACCGCCCGTCTATGGCGGGTAAGGATGAAACGGTGCGGTAAGAGCGCACCAGCGCGCAGGCGACTGTGCGGCTAGGCAAACCCCACCCGGAGCAAGACCAAGTAGGAGAGGCACAGGGCGGCCCGTCCTTCTCTCGGGTTAGGTCGCTGGAGGCCCACGGCAACGTGGGTCCAAGATAGATGACCGCTCTCGACAGAACTCGGCTTATAGGCCTGCTTGCGTCCATTTCATATGCGTTCACATGCGTTCGTATGCGGCTTCATCCCATCGCATGTGAGGGACCGCGCCTGACCGATGGGTCAGTTTTTTTGTGTACCGACGGCCGCTTGGAGCTGGCCCCCGTTGACACCGAAGTTACAGGCGTGATATACGGTACTAGAGGGCCAGAGGGCTCAAGGCTTCGCGCCTTACGACGCACGCGACGGGAGGAATGTGCATGACAAAGTGGGTCTGCTTGGTCTGCGGCTACATCTATGATCCTGCAATAGGGGACCCTGAGAACGGCATTGAACCTGGAACGGCCTTCGAAGATTTGCCTGACAGCTGGGTTTGCCCTGAGTGCGGAGTTGGGAAAGACAACTTCGAAGAGGTATAACCCGACATTTGTTGGAGGTGCTGATTGGTGCGTAAGAAGCTCCAAGGAACCAAGACTTTCAATAACATCATGGCTGCTTTCTCCGGCGAGTCCATGGCGCGGAACAAGTACGACTTGTGGGCCGAGATAGCCAGGCGCGAGGGATATGAGCAGATAGCCGACCTCTTCGAGGAGACGGCCGCCAACGAGAAGGCCCACGCGAGGCGCTTACTCAGCCTGATCGGGCTCGATGAGGGCACCGCGGCTTACCTGGCGCAGGCTGCAGACGGCGAGCGCTACGAGCACACCCAGATGTATCCAGAGTTCGAGCGGATCGCCAAGGAAGAGGGATTTGACGACGTCGCCGAGGTCTTCCACGAGATCGCGGAGGTGGAGGAGTATCACGAGGAGCGTTTCCTGGCCCTCAAGGCCAACATCGAGCAGGGGAAGGTGTTCAAGAGGGACGAGGTCGTCGAGTGGAAGTGCCGCAACTGCGGTTACATCCACAAGGGCACCGAGCCGCCGAAGAACTGCCCTGCCTGCGGTTATCCCCAGAACTACTATGAGCTGAGGGCCAAGAACTGGTAGTGGATCCGTTACATAAGGTTCGCCGAGGGGAGGTCATCGTGTGAAGTTGTTCAGATGCGGTGTGTGCGGGTACGTACACGACGGCGATGAAGCTCCTGACAAGTGCCCCAAGTGTGGCGCCCCTAAGGACAAGTTCACGGTCATCGATGATTCCGAGTCTGAGCTGATCAAGAGGTCGAGGTTCACCAACGACCTTCACTGCAAGCTGATCACGCTGATGGGCGAGGTCATTGAGCTGGCAGAGGCTGGCCTCGAGGACGCGCTCGATCCTCCGTGCGTCGCCCTGTTCAAGTACGCCAAGGAGCAGGCGTGGATCATCAGGCAGGCGTCGAGAGCCGAGATCCGTGGGCACATGAATAAAGGTAAGTGGGGCTAATACCCGGTTGTAGACGACAAGTGGCGGGGCCTGGTGGACAGGCTCCGCCATGGTTGTTTTTTCTTGTTCTTCGATCGCATATGCGAACGGATTCGGGCAATCATAAGTGTCGAGGTCAGCGATGACTGAGCCGATGCAGGTAAGGAACCTGCTGAAGATCAGTACAGGTGGGCCAACTTGTTGCGGCGGCTGAAGGGTCGTCGAGGCAGGGAAACTCATCTGTATTGGTCGAGGCCAGATCGCCGCACGGGCGACCGCATGGTGCCGCAGTCGAGAGATTGCGGTATGATGCCTAAGTCCGGGCGTCGGTCGAGCAAAGGTTGTTGTAGTCCGTGTAATGGCTGTTCAGTGCCGCAAGTCCGGTATTGGATGGTCACGTAACGGGGTGCAGCAGCCGGAGCCAGGTCGTCGCTGACCGTGTTTTTTCCACGTTTGCGCCATGAGATGATGTGGGCGACAGGCGGGTGGGCTAGCATAACCGCGTTCTGGCTAGGCAGACTACTAGCAGGGGAGGGATACAGGTGAAAGCAACGGGCATCGTGAGAAGAATAGACGACCTGGGAAGAGTAGTGATACCAAAGGAGATACGCAGAAATCTTCGCATCCGCGAGGGAGACCCTCTCGAGATCTTTACAGACCGTGAAGGCGAGGTCATCCTAAAGAAGTACTCGCCAGTGGCAGACCTGGGCAGATTCGCGCAGGAGTACGCTGAATCCCTGACCGAAGGCACGGGCCACGCGGTGCTCATATGCGACCAGGACGAGGTGGTAGCTGCCGCCGGCCTTCCTGACAAGAGGGTAGTGGAGCAGCCCATCACGGAGCACGTGGAGGAGGTGATGAGGAACCGCAAGACATACCTCTCAAACTCCCCTAACGACAGGCCCCCTGTGGAAGGCATCGAGTTCGCGAGCCAGGTGGTGGCGCCCATCATCGTGGAGGGAGACATTGCAGGTGCCGTGGTGCTCCTGTCGCGCGACATGACACCCATGGGTGACATGGAGATCAAGATGGCGGAGACCGCTGCGGGGTTTCTAGCCAAGCAGCTGGGCCAATGACCCACAGATGATCGATTAGTTGCGGGGTTGGTCGAGGCCTCCACAGAATGCCCGGCCTTACGCGAGACAAAGCGTATCGGATTCGGCGCAGTTCGGCACAGGGCGACAGCTCCTCACGGAATACCACGACGGCTCCGAGGAAGGACGTTGTTCCGCGCCGGCGAAACACCTTTCGAGTCGAATCGGAGGGGGGCCACGACGTGCAGCTGACGCAGATCAAGGGAGTGCTGGTGGCCACGGTGGTGATGGACGAGCACGAAGCCGCCGCCTTGGGGGGCATGAGCGAGCGAGATCTGCTTCGCGCCGTGAAGCGCACGGTCGGGTCGGTCATACCTGAGCACCTGATCCGCGACGTCATGGTGGGCAGGTCAGGCAACGTCCTGGAGGTTGCGTTCTCTCTCTAGCCGCCTCAAACCGCCGGCTGTCTGCCCTTTGCGCTGGCGGAGCCTGGCCCCAACTGGCCACAACCGGAGGTGGACATCGCCTCGGGGTGCTGGTATAATGCGTGATGGAAGCGAAAAACAATACAGTGCCGATCCGCTAGGGGAGCCTATCCACGGCTGAGAGCGGGTGGACGTCGTCCACCCGAAACCCTCGAACCTGATCGCGCGGGTGTCATGCCCGCCCTGGGTAATACCAGCGTAGGGAAGCGGTCAAGCCTTTGGGGGCTGCGGATCACTATGTGGTCAGCAGCTCCCTTTTTGCCCGTCAAGCGGCCGGCGCGAGGAGGCAACGTCGATGAACAGAAGCGCGCGAACCAGTTCACAGCCGGGAATGGCAACGTTCCTGGCGGAGGTCGGGGTTGCTGCAGCCCTGTCCTTCATCTTGAGTCGTCTTAAGGTGTATCAGATGCCGCAGGGCGGCTCCGTCTCCCTGGAGGCGCTGCCCGTACTCTACGTGGCGTTCATGCGCGGTGCGAAGCAGGGCGTCGCGGCCGGGTTCGTCACCGGCATCCTGCAGATGCTGCTGGGCGGCTACGTGATGCACCCGATCCAGGCCATGCTGGACTATCCCATAGCGTCCCTGGTGGTGGGCCTGGCACCGATCTTCGCGGTGAGCCGTGGCACGCTTGGCGTCATAATCGGCACCATCGGAGCGTTCGCCCTGCAGCTCATCTCGTTCACCCTTTCAGGCGCCGTCTTCTTCGCGGAGTATGCTCCGGAGGGCGTGTCTCCCTGGGCATACTCAGTAGGTTACAACGCTTCGTACCTGGTGCCCGAACTCATCATCTCGGCAATCGTCATAGCTTACCTGGTAAGCCGCAGCTCGGTCGCTCGCGGAAGCGCGAGACATCGTGGCTGAACTAGTCGGTTTGGCGCCTTTGAGCCCAGGCTGGCCGGCGGCGCTCACCGGTTGACTCGCAGCCTGCCCTGTGTTAGAGTGGGCGTAGTCTAACATGGAGAAAGGCTATGACGGGGAGGAGTAGGCAGGAGAGCCAGGCTCTCAGAGAGCGGAGGCAAGGTGAAAGCTCCGCGCCGGCGCCTGCACGAAGATCGCCCCCGAGCTTCGGGCTGAAAGGCAACGACTAGGCTGCGACGTTTGCCCGGCGTTAACGGGCGTCCTTTGAGTGGGTTGTGCACTGCAACAAGCTGCGGCTGTAGATGCTGTGCTCAGCCAAAAGGGTGGTACCGCGAGCTTGCCCCTCGTCCCTTGTGGACGAGGGGCATTCGAGTTCATGGGATATCATGTGTATACGCGCCGATGCAGGGAGGAGTCTACGATAATGTTCAAGAAGGTCGACCCGTCGATGGATTTTCCCCGGCTGGAGCAGGAGATCCTGGATCGGTGGCGCCGCGAGAAGGTGTTCGAGGAGAGCGTGACCAGGCGAAAGGGGGCCCCGAAGTTCGTGTTCTTCGAGGGACCTCCCACCGCCAACGGCCTGCCCCATCCGGGCCACGTCGAGACCAGGGCGATGAAGGACGTGGTGCTCCGCTACAAGACGATGAAGGGCTTCTATGTGCCGCGCAAGGCCGGGTGGGACACCCACGGTCTGCCTGTGGAGCTGGAGGTCGAGAAGGAACTGGGCATCAGCGGCAAGCCGCAGATCGAGGAGTTCGGCGTCGAGGAGTTCATCAAGCGCTGCAAGGCCTCAGTCTTCAAGTATGAGCAGGAGTGGAGGCGCATGACCGAGCGCCTAGGCTTCTGGCTGGACATGGACGACCCGTACATCACTTACCACGACACGTACATTGAGTCCGTGTGGTGGGCGGTGAAGACCATATACGAGAAGGGCCTTCTGTACCGCGGTCACAAGGTGGTTCCGTACTGCCCCAGGTGCGGCACGGCGCTGTCAAGCCACGAGGTGGCACAGGGCTACCGGGAGGTGACGGATCCCTCCCTCTACGTGCGGTTCCCCGTACGCGGGCAAGAGAAGGCTTTCTTTCTGGCTTGGACCACCACGCCGTGGACGCTGCCGTCCAACGCTGCGCTGGCCGTGTCGGCTGACGCGGAATACGCCTACGTCAGGGCCGGCGACGAGACGCTGATCATGGCGAAGGAGCTGGTGGAGGGCGTGGTTTCCGAGCCCTGCTCCATCGAGCGGGTGGTGAAAGGCTCCGAACTGGTGGGGGCGGAGTACGAGCCGCTGTTCGCTTTCGTGGAGCCCGAGGAGCCGGCGTGGCGGGTTGTGGCCGCAGACTTCGTCAGCCTTGAGGACGGCACGGGCATCGTGCACATAGCGCCGGCTTTTGGCGAGGACGACATGCGCGTCGGCGTCGAGAACGGCCTGCCCGTCATCCAGCTGGTGAACGCGGAGGGCAGGTTCGACGAGAGGGTGCCGCAGTGGGCCGGCATGTTCGTCAAGGAAGCCGATCCGCTGATCATGAAGGACCTGGAGAGCCGCGGGCTGATCTTCAAGGTTGCCCAGTGTGAGCACACCTATCCCTTCTGCTGGCGGTGCGACACGCCGCTTCTGTACTACGCCAGGGCGTCGTGGTTCATCAAGATGTCCAGCCTCAGGGAGCAGCTTCTGGCCAACAACTCCGAGATCAGTTGGTACCCTGAGTACATCCGCGACGGCAGGTTCGGCAACTTCCTTGATAACGTTGTAGACTGGGCCGTCAGCCGCGAGAGGTACTGGGGCACTCCGCTACCCATCTGGATCTGCGAAGACTGCCGGCACCAGCACGTGGTGGGTAGCGTCGCGGAGCTGCGCGGCATGGCGCGGACCCTGCCCGAACATTTCGAGCTCCACAGGCCGTACATCGACCAGGCGGTGCTGACCTGCCCCGAGTGCGGAGGCGACATGCGCCGGGTTCCCGAGGTGATGGACTGCTGGTTCGATTCGGGCTCGATGCCCTTCGCCCAGTGGCACTACCCGTTCGAGAACCAGAAGCTGTTTGAGGAGTCGTTCCCGGCCGATTTCATAACCGAGGCGGTGGACCAGACCAGGGGTTGGTTCTACACGCTGCTTGCCATCTCCACGCTGCTCTTCGGGAGGGCCCCCTTCAAGAACTGCGTGGTGTTGGGCCTGGTGGTCGACGAAGAGGGCCTGAAGATGAGCAAGAGCAAGGGCAATGTCATCGACGTGTGGGGCCTGTTCAACAAGCAGGGCGCCGACGCCGTGCGTTGGTACCTGTACACCGTGAACGCGCCGTGGACGCCGAAGCGTTTCTACCAGGAAGGCGTTACTGAGGCGATGAGGCGGTTCATGGGAACGCTGTGGAACGTGTACTCGTTCTACGTGCTCTACGCCAACCTCGATGGCTTCGACCCAGGCGAGCACCATGTGCCGCTAGAGCAGCGGCCGCTCATCGACAGGTGGCTGCTCTCGCGCCTCTCGCGGCTGTGCACACAGGTAACGGAGCTCATGGACGCGTACGACATAACTGCCGCTGCCCGCAGGATCGAGCAGTTCGTCGACGAGCTCTCCAACTGGTATGTGCGGCGCAACCGCCGCCGCTACTGGGGCAGCGAGATGTCAATGGACAAGGAGGCCGCTTACCTCACGCTCCACGAGGCGCTGGTTACAGTGGCGAAGCTGGCGGCGCCGTTCACGCCGTTCATCGCGGAGGAGATCTTCAGCAACCTGGAGCAGGGCAGGGGCAGCGTGCACCTGCAGGACTACCCGGCCGGGGATCCGGCAGTGGTTGACCTCGAGCTGGAGCAGGCGATGGACCTGGCGCGGCAGGTGGTGTACCTCGGCAGGGCCGCGCGCAACGCGGTGAACATCAAGAATCGACAGCCGCTGTCCAAGATAGTGGTGGCCCTCAGTGGCGGGGCCCGTGACGCGGTGGGGAGCCTCGAGGACGTTATCATGGACGAGCTCAACGTCAAGGCTGTGGAATACGCCGACGACATGGGCGAGTTCGTATCATACAAGGTAAAGCCCAAGTTTGACGTGCTAGGGCCCAAGTATGGGCGCATGATGAAGGGGATTGCAGCCGCCCTGGCGGTAGCCGCCCCGGAGGAAGTGGCCAGGGCTGTGCTGGCCGGATCCGAGTATCGGCTGACGCTGGAGGACGGCTCCACGGTGGCGCTGCTGCCGGAGGAGGTCGTCGTGGAGACCATGGCGGCAGAGGGCTTCTGCGTGCAGTCGGAGAACAGCGTTGCGGTGGCCCTGGACACCACCATCACCGAGGAGCTGCGGATGGAGGGCTTCGCCCGCGAGCTGGTGAACAAGATCCAGACCTCCAGGAAAGAGGCTGGGTTCGAGGTGTCCGACAGGATCCACACGGTGCTGGAAGGCGAGGGCGACGCCATCAGGGCCGCGGAGGCTTTCCGCGATCGCATCATGGCCGAAACGCTCAGCCTCAGCCTGAGCTTCGGGGAAGCCTGCGGCGAGTTCGTGAAGGAATGGGATGTAAACGGCGAGAGGGTGGCGATCGGTGTTGCACGGGCGCGCTGACCTGCACTGCCACACCACGGCGTCTGACGGCACCTTCACCCCTGAGCAGCTGGTACAGGAGGCGGCGAGGCGAGGACTCGCCGCCATCGCCGTTACCGACCACGACTCAGTGGACGGCGTTGAGGCGTCGCTGGACGCCGGGGACAGCCTGGGGGTTACGGTGGTGGGTGGGGTGGAGATCTCCACGGACGTGGATGATGGAGAGATTCACGTGCTGGGCTACTTCGTGGACGTGCACCATGAGCCTTTCCTCAAGCTCCTCTATGAGCAGCGCGAGAGCAGGCTACGCCGGGTGGAGCTGATGCTGGAAAAGCTTGCGCGGCTCGGAGTGAACCTGGAGATCTCGGACGTGCTGGCCGTTGCGGAACCGGGCGCATCAGTAGGCCGGCCGCACGTCGCCTCGGCCATGATACGTGGCGGCTACGTCACTTCGTGGGACGAAGCCTTCTCCAGGTACATAGGCAGGAGGGCGCCGGCGTACGTGCCCAGGTCCAAGCTGACGCCGCACGAAGCCGTGCAGGCGATACTGGAGGCGGGCGGAGTGCCGGTGATGGCCCATCCGGGTCTGGTCAACAATGACCACATGATCCCTTCGCTGGTGGAGTCGGGCCTCAAGGGCATAGAGGTGGTGTACCCCGACCACAGCCCTGCGCAGCAGCGACACTACCAGGCATTGGCGAGGCAGTACGGGTTGGTTGCCACGGGCGGATCTGACTGCCACGGTCCACGGAGCAAGTCAGGGGTGATGCTGGGCACGTCAACGGTGGACGTGTCAGTGGTGGAGGAACTGAGACGGCAGGCGGTGCAGTGATAAGTGAAACGCCCCCGGCAGAGCCGGGGGCGAGCCACATTACAGCGCACGGGTGACTTTGCCAGAACGGAGGCACCTGGTGCAGACGGTGATCCTTCGTGGACTGCCGTCAACAACCGCCCGGACCTTCTGGAGGTTCGGAAGCCACCGGCGCCGGGTCTTGACCTCTGAGTGGCTTACGTTGTTGCCAGATCTCGGGGTCTTACCGCATACTGCACACATCTTGGGCATGCGAATTCCTCCTCGACAGCGCCTCTGAGAGCACAACGTAAATACTATCATATGCGGGCAGACTACGCAAGGTAGCCACAAGAAGGAATAACTAAGGGCGACAGAGAATACAAGAGAATCGCCTAGCGTTGCAGTGTTGGAGGTCTGGAGATGGGCAAGTCCATTCTCACACAGCTGGGCCGCATCACCATATCGGATGACGTGATTGCGTCAGTTGCCGGCATGGCGGCGACCGAGTGTTACGGCTTGGTAGGCATGGCGTCTCGCACTCTTACTGACGGCATAGCCGAGCTTCTCGGGTACGATAATCTCGCCCGGGGCGTCGAAGTGGACGCGAGGGATGACGGTCTCAGAATAAACCTATATATTATTGTCGAATACGGAACAAGGATAACCGAAGTGGCCCACAACGTCATGGACACGGTGAAGTACGTGTTGGAGAAAGCCACGGGGTTACCAGTTGCAGAGATCAACGTTACAGTGCACGGTGTTCGAGTCGGTGCACGCAGAAAGGAAAAGCGCAGCTGATGGCAGGAGAGGAGCGCAGCCAGCAGGCTCGCGTCGAGGTGATGGACGGCTCTGGCCTAAAGACCGCGTTCGCCTCCGGAGTGGCTTGGCTGGGAAACAATAAGAGTCTGGTAGATTCGCTCAACGTGTTCCCAGTACCCGATGGAGATACGGGTACGAACATGTACCTTACGGTCTCGTCGGCGCTGAAGGAAGCGCAGAAATCGAATTCGAATGACATCGGCGTCGTGGCTGACGCCATCTCCCTTGGCGCCCTCATGGGGGCCAGGGGCAACTCCGGCGTAATCTTCTCGCAGCTCATGAGGGGGTTCGCCAAGCGTCTTCAGGGCATGAAGACTGCGGGTCCCACCGACATCGCCGCCGCCTTCGTGGAGGCCGCCAACATGGCGTACAAGGCGGTGATCAAGCCCGTTGAGGGGACCATCCTCACCGTAGCCCGGATGACAGCCCGCGGATGCGTGCAGGCAGGAAGGCAGCACGCCGACGTCGTGGGCGTGCTAGAGGAGGGCCTTCGCCAGGGTCAGATCACGTTGGAGCGCACCCCGGAGATGCTGCCGACGCTGAAGGAAGCTGGCGTCGTCGACGCAGGAGGCAAGGGTTTCCTCATCTTCCTTGAGGGGTTTGTGGGAGCCCTCAAGGGCGAGCCAGCGTTTGAGCCGGGGGAACTGCCCCAGGAGCGTCCGGCCGGCGTAGCCGCGGCGGCAGCAGCTTCATCCGCTCCGGCCGCACGCGCTTCGGTGGCGGTGACCCCGGAGGCTAGAAGTGCCAGGGAACACATAGAGTTCAAGTATTGCACCGAGTTCATCGTCAAAGGTGCGCACCTTGATCCGGACGCAATAAAGGCCGCGGTGCTGGGGGCCGTGGAGGGCGATTCAGCGCTGATCGTAGGCAATAGCCAGGCCGTTAAGGTGCACATCCACACCAACTCCCCCGGCAAGGTGCTGGAGACCTGCCTGGTTTACGGGTCGCTTCATGAGATCGACATCAACAACATGGAGGACCAACACGAGGAGTTCGAGGCCAAGGCGGGGTCGGCGGCGGAGGCCGGCGTAGTAGGAGGCGACCCGGCGGGCGACGGAAGCGGCTCGTCCGGGGCTGGCCAGGGCACCGCGGCTGAGGCGCAGGAAAGGCCCAGGAAACCCCTGGGCGTTGTGGCTGTGGCGGCAGGCGATGGGTTCGACGAGATCCTGCGCAGCCTGGGCGTGGACGTGGTGGTCACAGGTGGCCAGACCATGAACCCCAGCATCCAGGATATCGCGGAGGCGGCCAAGGCGGCCAACGCCGACAACGTCATCGTGCTGCCCAACAACAGTAACGTGCTATTGACGGCAGGCAAGGCGTCTGAGGTGCCCGACACGTCTGACATCAGGATCGGCGTCGTGCCGACGAAGACGGTACCTCAGGGCGTTGCCGCGCTCTTGGCGCTGAACCCCAGTCTTTCTATGGAAGAGAACATCGAGCGCATGACAGAGGTGGCCGGAAAGGTAAAGACCGGCGAAGTGACGTACGCGGTTCGGGATTCCTCGTTCAATGGATGGGTAATCAAGGAGGGGGACACCATAGGCCTCTTCGACGGCGACCTCAGGGCGGTGGGTGAGAGCCGCCACCAGGTGGTCGAGGAGCTGATGGCGGCCATGTACTCTGAGAACGATGAAGTGGCCACGGTTTTCTACGGCGCAGACGTGACCGAAGAAGAGGCCAACGACATCGTGGCGAGGCTACAGGAGGCCTATCCCAATCTTGAGTTCGAGGTCTGCTACGGCGGACAGCCTCTGTACTACTATCTGATTTCACTGGAATGAGGAGTGAACGCCATGGGCAGGATCGCTCTGGTCACTGACAGCACCTCCGATATACGCAAGAGCGTTGCACAGGACAAGGGGATCATCATCATCCCCCTGACTGTGCACTTTGGAGACGAAAGCTACCTCGACGGGGTCGAGATCGACAGCAAGGAGTTCTTCCGCAAGCTGCGTGCGGCTTCCGTCATGCCAAAGACGAGCCAGCCGTCGCCCGCTGACTTCATCAGGGTGTATGAGTCGCTGCTAACCGACTACGATCACATCTTCTCGATACACATATCTACGAAGATGAGCGGCACCCTACAGAGCGCCAGCATCGCGGCTAACACCATCGGGTCGTCCAAGATCGAGGTGATCGACTCGGAGAACGTGTCGCTAGGTCTGGGACTGATAGTGATGGCAGCGGCCGAGGCCATCGACAAGGGCCTGTCGGTAGAGGACATCAGGAAGGTCGTTGAGCACGCGAAGGCCAACTACGGGCTATACTTCACCCTGGATACCCTGGAGTACCTCCAGAAGAACGGCAGGATAGGCAAGGCAACGGCCTTCATCGGGAGCCTGTTGTCGGTCAAGCCCATCCTGACGGTGCGTAACGGCGAGATCGACGCCGTAGAGAGGGTGCGCGGCGCGAGCAGGGTGTACCCCAGGATCCTGGAGCTGATGCATGAGGCGATCCCTGAAGGGCAGGAGATCGACTTGATAGTGCTACACGCCGACGACGAGCCCCGTGGGGAGCAGTGGCTGGCCGACGTGAAGTCCAGGTTCAACGTGAGGAACAGCTGGCTGGTGGAGTGCGGGCCCATCGTGGGGACACATGCAGGCCCGGGCACCATGTCTGTGGCGTGGCGCCCTGTGAGCGAGCTGTTGAAATGAGGGTCATCGCCGGTTCCGCAGGGGGACGACGCCTGAAGACCGTTCCGGGCATGTCAGCCCGGCCAACGTCTGACAGGGTGAGGGAGGCCCTCTTCTCCATCCTCGGCGAAAGGCCCAGCGGTGCCAGAGTGCTTGACCTTTTCGCGGGCGCAGGCACCCTGGGGATCGAAAGCCTATCAAGGGGAGCGGCGCGGTGCGTGTTCGTCGACACGGACCGTGCCGCTTGTCGCGTGATACGCGAGAACCTCGAGAGCCTTGGGTTTGCTGGCTCGGCCCTGGTGCTATGCAGGAAGGCCAGCACGGTGCTGCGCAGCCCGGACAGCAGGGTCATGCAGTGGGGTCCGTTTGACCTGGTGTTCGCCGATCCCCCGTACGGGCTGGGAGTATGGGGTCAGCTTCTCGAGGACGCGGCGATGTCGCCGGCGATATCCCGAGACGCGCTCATCGTGGTGGAGCACTCATCAAGGACCGAGAGCGCTCCTGTGCCCGACGGGATGGAGCTCATCAGGCAGAGCACGTACGGTGACACCGGTATCAGCTTCTACCAGTTCACGAGGTGATGTACATGACAGTGGCCATCTGCCCTGGTACCTTCGACCCGGTCACCAATGGACACCTGGACGTGATTGAGAGGGCTGCGAGCATTTTCGACACTGTGATAGTATCTATTCTGGTGAACTCAGAAAAGCGCACATTGTTCACCACTGATGAGCGCCTCGAGATGCTCCGGATGGCCTGCGGTCACCTGCCCAACGTGTCAGTGGACCACTTCGAAGGCCTGCTGGTGGATTACGTGCGGGCCCGTGGCGCCCACGTGGTGGTTCGAGGCCTCAGGGCCGTGTCGGACTTCGAATACGAGCTGACCATGGCCCTGATGAACAGGAAGCTGGATCCCACCGTCGAGACCATGTACATAATGGCGTCACAGGAGTATTCCTTCTTGAGCTCCAGCATCGTCAAGGAGGTTGCCAGACTGGGCGGCGACATCCGGTGCATGGTGCCTGCGGCGCTCGCGGACCGGATCATCGCCAGATGCAAGGGAGAGGGTTAGCGGTGACACAGTATTCCGTGCTTGAGTGTTTGGACAAGATGGAGCGCCTGCTCGAGACGGGCACCAGGATCCCCTTCAGCTCCAAGCGGGCGGTGGACGCCGTCGAGATCCTGGACCTCATCGACCGCATCAGGGCAGTGCTGCAGGAACAGGCGCGGCGCTCCCAGGCGGTGGCAGGCGCCGAGAGCGCAGCGGCCAAGAGCGAAGTCTCGCCTTCGTCCACGGCCAGGGAGAGCCGGAAGCTGCAGCCGGACGAGGCCGCGGCCAGGGAACGCGCCGCTGAGCTCATCGCTGAGGCTCAGGCTGAGGCGGAGCAGATCCGTGCCGGTGCCAGGGAGTACGCGGAGTCGACTCTGCAGGTGCTGCATGAGACCCTCGACCGCACCTCGGCGGTGGTGAAAAACGGTATAGAGGAGCTCAGGCGCAGGAGCGCGCGACAGGCATAGTGAGCGTCGAACCAGCGGGAGACAGGCGTCTGACCCCGGCCGGGCGGGGCCGCCCAAGCCGACCCATGGGTGGGTCGCTTGTGCAGGGCTTCGACCCGCCGGCGGGTCGTTGTCACGCCAGCGCCGTGGCGCCGGCTACCCCCCCTCAACTCCCGCGCCGGGCCCAAGGCGGTGCGGAGCGCTTCCCGTGTAAACGACGCGTGGGTGGGTCGTTGCCACCGAATAGCGACCCACCCGGCGGGGCACCGCAACCGTTCTTTGACACCTACGACGGATAGGCACTGGCTATCGGCGCCTGTGCTGCGTCGGACGGGGGTGAGCCACGGTCGCCGTGCCGACGGCGGCCAGTCCCAGGAGGCCCATGACCACTGCAGCCGATGCCAGTGACCTCGCCATGTTCCACATGAAGCCCGGCTGGAAGGCGAGCACCCCCTCAGGCAGTGCGGAGGCACCGAGGATGGCGGGGGACAGGATCAGGAGTGCCTTGGTGACGGCTGCGGCCAGGGCCGCGTGAAGGAGCCTCGCGGAAAGATATGGCTTCATGCGTACGTCGGTGCCGTGCAGCATGGCAGCTACCTGAGCGAACACGCTCAGCCCGCTCCAGGCTATTATGGCGCTGGCGGCTATGGCCCTCTGCGACAGCGGCGCCGCGGCCCGGCTGGCGATCTCAGTTCCCAGGGTGATCTCGAACGTGCCGCTCATGAGGGACGGGATTATGGCTGTGCTCATCTTCAGGGGCGAGAGCACCCACCGAACGGCGGTGGCCGCCAGATGGGTCACGCCGGCCACGTCCAGCACCCTCACCACCACGGAGAATAGCATGATACAGCCTCCTATTAGCAGCAAGGTTGCTACTGAATCCCTTACCGAATCGCCGAAGATCTGGCCGAAAGAGCGCCCATCCTGGTGGCGGGCGGTGTAAAGCGCGTGCGCGGCGCGGGCAAGGAGCGGTTCGCGGCTGCGCCGGCCGGCCTCAGCTGAGCTGCTTTCCGGATCCCTGTGGCCGTAGAACTTCAGCAGGAGGCCAACGATGACCGCGGATATGTAGTGCGATGCGGCGAGCGTGGCGCCGAGCGAGGGCATGCGGAACATCCCTACTGCAACCGCCCCCACCATGAATAGAGGGTCAGCGGTGTTCGTGAACGACACCAGCCTTTCCGCCTCCACCCTTGAGCACATCCCCTCCCTGCGGAGCCTTGCCGTGATGCGTGCGCCGATGGGATAGCCCGACGCAAGCCCCATGGCGAAGGCGAAGGCTCCGACTCCCGGCACCCCGAAGAGCGGCCGCATCAGCGGCTCCAGGAGCGCGCCGATGTAGTGTACAACTCCCAATCCCATCAGCACGTCACATAGTATGAAGAAGGGCAAGAGCGCAGGGAATACTATCTCCCACCATACCCGCAGCCCTTCCAGGGACGCTGCGAAGGACACCTCGGGCATGAGCATGACGGCCAACGTGATGGCTGACGCGACGGCTGCAACCAGATATGCGCTTCTGCGAGTAGGCTCAGCGAGCGGAGGCAACGGCGATCACACGTCCTTTCAGGGTGAACTCAAGCCTTCAGGTGATCTATATTTGACGTGAGCCGAGCCTATGCTGAAGGAAATGCGCGGAGGGAGTAGAATACCACGTCTGGTGAGCTTTGACCTACGAAGGGAGCCTCTTGGCATGGGATTACGGAGTAGAGCAGCGTCATCTCTTGCGGTACTGGCCTTTGCGTGTTTGCTTGTGATTGTGGCCGCTTTCCCTGGGTTTGGTGCGAGCCAGGTACTGAGGAAGGGTGACCGCGGTGAGGTTGTGTGCGAGCTGCAGGAGTACCTGTCTATTGCGGGGTACTACTCCGGTAAAGTCGACGGCATCTTCGGAAACGAGACTGAACAGGCCGTGCTGAGGTTCCAGAAGGAGGCATCCCTGGAGGCAGACGGGATAGTCGGCCCGCGCACATGGAGCGCGCTGATGGACGCCTGCTCCTCCGCGGTGCGGAAGTACGTGGTGGTGCCCGGCGACACCCTCTACGGCATCGCCCGACGCCACGGATGCACCGTTCGGGAGATCGCCGAAGCGTCGGGGCTATCGCAGCCCGACCGCATCAAGCCTGGCCAGGAGCTCCTCATCCCGGTGCAGGGCGCTGCTTCCCGTTCGGCCTCAAGCAGGGGAGGAGCGGAGCTGGTGAGCTGGTCGGAGGCAAGGAACGTCTTCACTCACAGGGCCACCATCATCGATGTGAAGACTGGCCTCTCCTTCCAGGTCCAGCGCCGCGGGGGCCACAACCATGCGGACGCGGAGCCCCTCACCCGCGAGGACACCGCCACCATGAAGCGAATCTACGGCGGCACGTGGAGCTGGGAGCGGCGCGCGGTGGTGGTGGTGGCAGGTGGGAGGCGCATGGCCGCCTCCATCAACGGCATGCCCCACGGCGGAGAGGCCATAGCTGACAACGGCTTCCCCGGCCATTTCTGCGTGCACTTCCTTGGAAGTCGCACCCACGGCAGCAACTCCGTAGACGCAGCGCATCAGAACATGGTGCGGGCCGCAGTGGGCAAGTGACCTCGCGGCTGAGCCGCAAGGCCGGCAGGGCGCCAACAGACGTAGGGTGTCAAGACGTGGCGTCAGCCATGTCTTTGTTTTGAACTGGAGGAGGTATTACCGTATGAAGATTCTGGTGATCAACTGTGGCAGCTCGTCGCTGAAGTACCAGCTGTTCGACATGGACAAGGAGGTGTGCATGGCCAAGGGCAACGTGGAGCGGGTCGGCAGTCCCGACGCCTTCATCGTGCACCGGCCCGAGGGGCGCGACAAGATCACGTACAACGTTGAGGCCAAGGACCACGAGGAGGCCCTAAAGCACGTGTTCGCCGCCCTCACCGACGCCGAGATCGGCGTAATCTCTGACCTTTCCGAGGTCTCGGCGGTGGGGCACCGGGTGGTGCACGGCGGAGAGAAGTTCGCCGGTTCGGTGCTTATCGACGACGAAGTCATGAAGGCTCTGGACGAGTGCCAGGACCTTGCGCCCCTGCACAACCCTCCGAACATCATGGGCGTTCAGGCTTGCCGCCGTCTCATGCCGAACCTGCCCATGGTGGGCGTGTTCGATACGGCGTTTCATCAGACGATGCCCAGGGAAGCCTACATGTACGCCCTACCTTACGAGCTGTACAGGAAGTACGGCGTCAGGCGCTACGGGTTCCACGGCACGTCTCACAGATACGTGTCAGCCCGGGCGGCGCAGGTACTCAGCAGGCCCAAGGAGGAGTTGTGCGTAGTCACATGCCACTTGGGCAACGGCTCGAGCCTTGCCGCAGTGAAACACGGGATCTCCATCGATACCACCATGGGGTTCACTCCGCTCGAGGGCGTGCCCATGGGCACCAGGAGCGGAGATATCGATCCGGCCATAGTCTCTTTTCTCTGTGAGAAGCTGGAGAAGTCACCGGCGGAGGTGGTGCTGGGCTACCTCAACAAGAAGTCTGGCGTGCTTGGGCTGTCTGGAGGAGCATCCAACGACTTCCGCGACCTAGAACAGGCTGCTCTCGACGGAAACGAGCTGGCGCAGCTGGCGCTGGACGTCTTCGCCTACAGGGTGGCGAAGTACATCGGGGCGTACGCAGTGGCCATGGGCGCCCTTGACGCGATCGTGTTCACCGCTGGCATAGGCGAGAACTCCCCCGAGATGCGCGAGCGAATCTGCAAGAGGCTGGGCGTCTTCGGTGTGGAGCTGGACCCAGAGAAGAACCAGGTGCGAGGGGTGGAACAGGTGATCTCCACGCCTGCGTCCCGCGTGGCGGTGCTGTGCATCCCCACCAACGAGGAGATCACGATAGCACGAGACACCGCGGAGATCGTGAAGGCCGCCGGAGCAGTCTCATAGAACGGGGTGTATCCACTTGGCCTTTTCATTCAGTGTGGAGAGCCTTCGTCTCGAGAAAGGCAGCAGCATGCCTTTGGAGCTCGAGGGCACGTTGGACCCCATCGATCTTACCAGGAGTGAGATGAAGTTCCCAGGACCTGTGAGGTTCGAGGGGCAGGCCACTAACGCAGGAAAGCACATCCTTGTGACCGGCACGGCCCAGGCGGAGTCGGTGCTCACCTGCGACCGATGCCTGGAGGAGTACTCGATGCCCCTCACGGTGGAGCTGCTCGAGACCTTCTACCGTGTGGACGAGGCGCCCGCCAAGGAAGTGCTGGACGACGACGCGAGGCCGTACGGCTTGGACGACGAAATAGACCTGCGCGAGTCGATAGAGCAGGGCTTCCTGCTACAGTTGCCTATCAAGCTCCTGTGCAGCGAGGAATGCAAGGGTCTGTGCCCCCAGTGCGGGGCGGATCGGAACAAGGCGTCGTGCCAGTGCCCGCCTCAGGACGACTGGGGCCTGGGACTGTTGCTGCGCGACTTGAAGGAGTAGGCCAGGAGGCGAGGCCAACAGGGCGAGCGACGTGTGCCCCTTGCCTGGGGGACGCGCAAGTAGTAAAATGTGAAAGCTTGAGTCATTGAACAGGGGGTGTAAAGGTCTGGCCTGCGAGGCGATGAGCCCGCGGCTTGACCGAGGCTATGGGTAATCCGAAGCAGAAGTTTGGGAAGTCCCGTACCCGCAAGCGCCGCGCGAACTGGAAGGCCGAGCCGGTGGCGACTGTAGAGTGCCCGCAGTGCAAGAAGCCGAGGCTTCCCCACACTGCATGCCCGGAATGTGGTCACTACCGCGGCCGCGCGGCCGTTGCGGTGTCAGAGTAAACGTGGCTATGAAAGCTTGTTGAGCGGATTCGTCCGAGCGTGGCGTCGTTCGGTTGAACCCGCTCTAAGCTTTTGTTGGGGGGTGCGCGTTCAGCAATGATAATCGCAGTGGACGCCATGGGCGGTGACTACGGTCCGCTTGAGGCGGTGCCGGGAGCCGTCGAAGCCCTCAGGCGCTGCAGTGCACGCATTGCCCTCGTGGGAGACGAGGCGGTGATCGCGAAGGAGCTCTCGAGCCTCGGGATCGGGGCCGACCTTGGGCAGCGGATCAGCGTCGTCCACGCATCCGAGTCCATCACCATGGATGAGGATCCCCTCACGGCGGTGAGGCACAAGCGCGACTCCTCCATAGTGGTGGGAGCCAGACTGGTTCGGGAGGGCAGGGCTGCCGCTCTGGTCAGCGCCGGCAGCACCGGGGCGCTGGTGGCAGCGGGGCCGCTGGTGGTGGGCAGGATCCCCGGCATAGCCAGGCCTGCTCTGGCCACGCCTGTGCCGACGTTGAAGAGGCCGTGCCTGTTTCTGGACGTCGGGGCGAACCCGGAGTGCAAGCCCGAACACCTGCTGCAGTTCGCCGCATTGGGAAGCGCTTACGCGGCTGCGCTCTTCGGCATCCAGCGCCCCAGCGTGGGGCTGCTTTCCAACGGCACCGAGCCAAGCAAGGGCACCGCGGTGCATCGTCAGGCTTTCGAGCTCCTGTCGAAGTCAGGATTGGACTTCGTCGGCAACATTGAGGCCAGAACCATCCAAAGCGGCGACGTGGACGTCATCGTGTCAGATGGCTTCACGGGGAACGTCGCCCTCAAGCTCATGGAGGGGCTGGGGCAGGCGGTGTTTCAGATGATCCGCCAGGAGGTGGAGCGCAACTTCCGCGCCAAGATGGGAGCGCTGCTTCTGAAACCCGCCCTGAAGAGCGTGAAGGCTCGGATGGACTATTCTGAGTACGGCGGCGCACCGCTGTTGGGCCTTGCCGGGCTGGTGGTGAAAGCCCACGGCAGCTCCAGCAGGAAGGCGTTCGCCAGCGCCATCGCCGTCACGGCCAGGCTGGTCGAAGCCGGCGTGGTTCAGAGCATGAAGCGGGCGGCTGCCCAGTTCAGGGCGGAGAATGCAGGAGGCGGCGAGACCGGCGGCTCTTGAAGCCCCTGCTGGCCTTGAGTTACACTGTCGTTGAACAACGCACATGGAGGTGCCGGTAATGACCGAGGCAGAGATCCTGGCCAAAGTGCGCGAGATCGTCGCCGATAAGCTTGGCATACCTGAGGAGGACGTGACTCCAGACGCCAGCTTCGTGGACGACCTTGGAGCCGACTCACTCTATCTCACGGAGATCGTCTACGAGCTGGAAGAGGAGTTCAACATGAGAGTATCGGAGGACGACTTCGACCAGCTTCGCACAGTGGGGCAGGCTGTGTCGTACATAGCCGAGCGTGTGCGCTGAAGGCGTCGGATACGAGTTCTCCAGGCCGGAGCTGCTTGAACAAGCCCTGACCCACAGTTCCTACAGCTCGGAGCACGGACTGGGCCGGCATGCCTCCAACGAACGCCTGGAGTACCTTGGCGATGCCGTGCTGAAGGCGGTGGTGGCGGAGGCGCTGATGCGGATGATGCCCGACGCCTCCGAGGGAGCTATGTCGAAGGTCAGCGCGCAAGTGCTGAGCGGCCGCACCCTTGCTCGCGTCGCTAGGAGGCTGCGACTCGGCGATATGCTGAGGCTCAGCCACGGCGAGGAGCTGAGCGGTGGACGAAATAAGCGGCGCAACCTGGCTGGCGCGATGGAGGCCGTGATAGGGGCGGTGTTCATCGACGGAGGCTTCGACGCTGCGCGCGGCTTCATCATGCGATGGATGGAGCGGGAGATAGCGCAGGCGATATCCGAGCCGCTTGCTGACTACAAGACAGCCCTGCAGGAGCGTGTTCAGGCAGGCGGAGCCGGGACCGTGTCGTACACCACGCTGTCTGTGGAGGGCCCGCCGCATGCGCCTGTGTTCACCGTTCAGGCCGTCATCAATGGCCGCCCAGCGTCGATAGGCGTCGGATCCAGCCGGCGCGATGCCGAGCAGAACGCCGCCAGGGCAGCTTTGGAATCCCTTGAGTCTCTGGAGTCTCTCGAGTAGCGCCATGTCGTAGCGGCAATCCACCAAGCGTCACGCCGGGCCGGCCATGTCCGGCCCGGCTTTTTGGGAGGTTCGGCGTTGTACCTGAAAAAGATGTCGATGTACGGGTTCAAGTCCTTTGCCGGCCGTGTGGAGCTTGAGTTCAAGCAGGGCATAGCCGGCATCGTGGGCCCCAATGGCGTTGGAAAGAGCAACATTTCCGATGCCATCAGATGGGCCATGGGCGAGCAGAGCCCGCGCATCCTCAGAGGATCGCGGATGCAGGACGTGATCTTCTCCGGCGCCGCTGGCAGGCGGCCGTTGGGCTACGCCGAGGTCGTGCTGGTGTTCGACAACTCCGATCATTTTCTCAATGTAGACTATGACGAGGTCACCGTCGCACGAAGGGTGTATAGGTCCGGCGAATCCGAGTACCTGCTCAACGGCGTGCAGTGCCGTCTGCGGGACGTGCAAGACCTATTCTCCGGCACGGGCCTGGGCCGAGAGGCGTACTCCGTTGTGGAGCAGGGGAAAATAGACGCTGTGCTATCGGCCCGGCCGGAGGACAGGCGGGCGGTGTTCGACGAGGCTGCCGGGATCACCAAGTACCGCCTTCGCAAGAGGGACGCCGAGCGCCGGCTGGTGGAGGTAAGAGCTGATCAGCTCAGGGTGAGCGATGTCGCCGCCGAGATCGCGCGGCAGCTCCCTGTGTTGCGCGCGCAGGCGGACCAGGCGGTGGCCTGGCGAGGGCTGTCGGACGAACTGCGTCAGCTGGAGCTGGACCTACTCTGCCATGACCTCGCCAGGGCGAACGCTGCGCGCACCGAGGCGCAGCGCCAGATAGAGGCCATGACCGATCGGATACACGCGGCGGCGGCGTCGTGCGCCCAGGCGGAGGCCGCTGCGGAGGCTGCCCGAGTGGCCGCGGCTGACGCAGAGAGCCGCGCCGACGCGCTTCATTCCGCCCTGGGCGAGGCGAGGGCAGAGGCTGAGCGCCGGGCAGGCATGTATCAGCTGGCCAGGGAGCGACTGGAGGCCGCCACGCAGCGCTGCACAGAACTGGAGTCGGAACTTGAGGACGCAAAGGTACAGCTGGCCGAAGCCGAGGGGCAGCGCGTACAAGCGACGGAGGCTTTCGCCGAGTGCCGGGCGGAGCACGAGGCCGCGCAGGCGGAGATGGCTCAGGTCAGGGTGGAGGCCTCCAGGGCCAGGCAGGAGAGGGAGGCGGCGGAGTCAGCCCTGGACCAGGCGAAAGCCAGGCTCTTTGAGGTGCTCTCCACCTGCGCCGACCTGAGGTCGGCCAAGGCGGCCCGCGAGGCGGAGGCCCGAAACAGGCAGGCCCGGGCGGAACGCCTTACACTGCAGGTGCAGACCAAGCAGGCGGAGCTCGCTGAGCTGGAGCGGGCGGGGTCAGCCGCCGCGGTAGCGGTGGCTGACGCCAAGCGCCGCATCGACGAGGCGGCGGCTCACCACCGATCATGCCTGGACAAGCACCAACAGGCTCAGGCCCGAATGAGGGCGGCGGAGGCGGCGGTGAGCAGGTGCAACGCGATGCTCGCATCGCTGGAGGCATCCTACAGCAGCCTGGCTGCGATCCAGCGCGACTACGAGGGGTACGGCCGCGCAGTGCGGACTCTGCTTGCGGACGACTCCTGGAAGAAGGCGGGCCTCTTGGGGGCGGTGGCGGAGCTCGTCACGGCGCCGAAGGAGTATGAGGCTGCCATAGAGGCTGCGCTGGGGTCAGCGGTCCAGAACATCGTGGCGTCCACCGCTGACGTGGCCAGACGCGCCGTGGAGGAGCTGAAGCGCCAGAGGGCGGGCAGGGCCACCTTCCTTCCCCTGGACATCCTGCGCCCACAGCGTGCTGCGGCGTCGGAGATCCCAGGCTTCGGGCAAGGGCGAGGGCAGGCATATGCCAGCGGAGTTGTGGGGCTAGCGGCGGACCTAGTGCAAGCCGATCCCGCCTACCGCAAAGTCGTGGACTACCTGCTGGGCAGGGTTCTGGTGGTGGACACGCTGGAGTCAGGCATCCGGCTTGCGCGGGCGGGGTGCCGTCTGCGCATGGCCACGCTAGATGGTGACCTCATATCGGGAGCTGGCGCCATCACCGGAGGAGAGCGCAACGACAGGCAGTCAGGGCTAATAGGAAGAGTCAGAAGGCTTAAGGAGCTCGGAGAGGAGCTCCAGCAGGCAAGGACTCAAGCTGCGGAAGCTGCGGCGGAGCGTGAGAGGACGCAGGTGGCTCTGCAGGCGTCGCAGAAGGCTGTCGCCGATGCGGAGGACGCCGTGGCCGCAGCGCGCAATGCCCAAGCTGAGGCCGCACGGCGCCTGGAGACGGTAACGCTGCAGGCTGCGGCTGTGAGGGAGGCGCTCTCAGATCTCCAGCTGGAGCTGGACCAGTTGTCCGGCGAGGCGGCTGCTGCCGTCTTGGAGGACATCGACAGCGCCTTGGCAGCGTCAGCCGAGAGGCAGAAGGAACTGGAATCTGAGGTGGCCCGGCTGACGGAGCTCACCGCCAGGCAACGTCGGCTGGAGGACGAGTGCTCCAGACTGAACGCGGCCGCTTCGGGCCGTCTGGCTGCTGCGGTGGAGAGACTGTCATCGAGCCGTGCGGATCTCGCCAGGGCGGAAAGGCGCCTAGCCGAGCGCGGCGCCAATGTGGCCAGGCTTCAGGCTGAGCTCGCCGCCGCCCGCGAGGATCTGGCGCGCCTGGAGTCAGAGGTGGCTGAGGCGGAGGCGGCCGCGGCGGTAGCGGCGGCGCGTTACGAGGAGGACAGAGACAGGCTCGACCATGCCCTGGCTGCGAGGGCCGAAGCGACTCAGGCCGCCGCCACGGCCGAGCGGGAAGTGAGGTCGGCCCGAAGGGCTGAGTCGTCCCTGGCCGAGAAGCTGCGTGAAGCCAGCGTGGAGGAGGCCAGGCGTGCGGCGGAGTTCGAGTCCGCCCGTGAGCGCCTTGAGGACGCATACGACATGGATGTGCAGGCCGCCCTGAACCGTCCGCCGTCGGCGTTGAACCGAGACGACATGTGTGAGCGGATCGATGCTCTGCGTGCCGAGATGGAGGCGATGGGGCCCATAAACCACACCGCTCCGGAGGAGGCGGCCGCCCTTGGAGAGCGATACCAGTTCCTCACCGCGCAGCTTCAGGACCTGGAGGAGGCGCAGGAGTCCCTTATCCAGGTTATCCGCGAATGCGACAGAGCGTGCACAGAGCAGTTCCATGCCACTTTCGAGCAGCTCAGGGTGGAGTTCAGCGACATATTCACTGAGATCTTCGGAGGAGGCACCGCAGACCTGGTGCTGGAGGACCCGTCGCGTTCGCTGGAATGCGGCATCGAGATCGTCTGCCAGCCGCCTGGGAAGCGCCTGACCCGGATGTCGCTGCTTTCAGGCGGGGAGAAGTCGCTGGTTGCGATCGCGCTTCTCTTTGCGATAATGCGCGTGAAGCCCAGTCCGGTTTGCGTGTTCGACGAGATAGACGCAGCCCTGGATGAAGCCAACCTCGCTAGGTTCGTCGAGATGCTGAGGTCAATAGCACGGACAGTTCAGGTCATAATCGTCACTCACAGGAAGAGAACCATGGAGTGCGCCGACGTGCTGTACGGCGTCACCATGGAGGAGCAGGGCGTATCGAAGGTGTTCAGCCTGGTCGCGCCCTCACATTAGCGTAGGTACATTAGCGTAGGCTAAGCGGAGGTAGTCCCATGTCGCCGTCGTTGTTTTCTGCAATCCGTGCCGGGCTAACAAAGACGAGGGAGGCCCTTATAGGCAAGATCGAGCAGGTTTTCACTGGGAAGGCCCGCATCGACGAGGAGGCCCTGGAAGAGCTCGAGGCAGTTCTCATCCAGTCGGACCTTGGCGTGAAGGCCACTGAGTCCATCATGGAAGCGTTGCGGAAGAGGGCCGAGGAGGGGCAGCCCGTTGACTCCAACACGGCTACAGGCCTTATCGAGGAGGAGATACTGCGCATCCTCGGGGCCGACAGCCTGCGTCCCGAGCTTGCCAAGGCTGAGCAGGGTCCCACTGTCATCATGATGGTAGGGGTGAACGGCACCGGGAAAACCACGTCGGCGGGGAAGATTGCGTCGATGCTGAGCAAGGGGGGGCACGGCGTGATGCTGGCTGCGGCGGACACCTTCAGGGCGGCCGCCATAGAGCAGCTGGAGGTGTGGGGACGGCGGGTCGGAGCCCCGGTCATTAAGCACCAAGAAGGTTCGGATCCGGCAGCGGTGGCCTTCGATGCGTTCGAAGCCGCTAGAGCCCGGGGCGTCGACTATCTCATCGTGGACACCGCGGGGAGGCTCCACACCAAGAGCAACCTCATGGAGGAGCTGAAGAAGATCAAGCGGGTGCTGGGGCGGGCCGGAACCGGCGCTCCCCACGAGGTATTGCTGGTGGTGGACGCTACCACCGGGCAGAACGCCATAGCTCAGGCCAGGGTGTTCAATGAGGCGGTGGAGCTCACAGGCATCGTGCTGACTAAGCTGGACGGCACTGCCAGGGGCGGGATAGTTGTGGCGATATGCAGCGAGTTCGGCATACCTGTCAAGTACGTGGGCGTAGGCGAGGGCGTGGACGATCTGAGGCCCTTCGATCCCAGGGAGTTTGCATCGAGCTTGGTCTCGCACTAGTGGGTGGCGTGCCGGCACAACAGAGGCGGCGTCGCGGGGCCAAGGGTAGGACCAACGACAGAGGGCTCGGCCGGGGGAGCTAGGCATAAGGACAGGTGCGAGCGAGGTTCTCCTCTTTTTCGTGGCGCAGAGGCGGGTGTGCTCCTACGTAGAGAGGAGCACACCCGCCTCGCCGCTCAATGCGGGGGGAAAACCCCCACCGAAGGTGGGCTTCGGCACTTGCCACAATGCGAGTGGTTGATCGCAGATCCCGATGGCTCAGAGGTTGAGGCTCCCCCTCGGCTAGAAGCGGTGGGCCAGCGAGGCGTGTTCAGGAGGCGCGGTCGCTGCGCCTTTCGGATCGCCGTGTTCCTCTCTTTGGAGGAGCAAGTCGAGGAGTGCCCCTCCGTTTGGAGGAGCAAGCCGCAGAGTGCTCCTCGAAGTGTAGGAGAATCGCCTGTGGAGATCAGTCTTGGGGCCTGCCGCCAACGCAGCCGGCGATCACAAGGTCCCATGGACCGGAAGTGACAGATCGAACCCCAGCTAGAAGCGGTGGGCCAGCGAGGCGTGCTCAGGAGGCGCAGTCGCTGCGCCTTTCGGATCGCCGTGTTCCTCTCTTTGGAGGGGCAAGTCGAGGAGTGCCCCTCCGTTTGGAGGAGCAAGCCGCAGAGTGCTCCTCGAAGTGTAGGAGAATCGCCTGTGCAGATCAGTGTTGGGGCCTGCCGCCAACGGGGGCGGCGATCACAAGGTCCCATGGACCGGAAGCGACAGATCAAACCTCCAGCTAGAAGCGCTGGCCCAGCGAGGCGTGTTCATGCGACGTGACCACCGCACTTCTCGGATCGCCGTATTCCTCGTTCTAGAGGAGCAAGTCGAGGGGTGCTCCTCCGTATGTAGGAGCAAGCCCTAAGCTGCTCCTCGATCGGGAGGCGAAGTGCTCAGCCTGGTTTCCGTGATGGGAAAACTGGTCACAACGCTACACCTGCCACCGCGCCGTCTCGTCGCCGCGCCTCCACCGTAATACCAGCGCTACCAGCACTCCGCTTCAGTCAACGTACTCCCCTTGACACCACCGTACCACCGGGGTATACTGTCACTTACGATGTAAAGGCCTGCGCCTTAACACCAATCCGGGTGTGTGGAGGTGCGTGCTGCATGCTGGAGAAGATGCTGCGCATGAGCGCGCTCCTGGACAGGTACAGCGTGTTGCTCACCGACAAGCAGCGGGAGATCGCCACCGACTACTTCCTGAACGACCTGTCGCTCGGCGAGATAGCGGAAGCTCAGGGGATCTCCCGGCAGGCGGTGTATGACACGCTGGTAAGGGCGGAGCGCGCGATGGAGGGCTACGAGGCTCAGTTCGGGCTTGTCGCCCGCAGCGAGGAGCTTCATCGTCGTCTTGCTAACTCCGCCGCCCGTCTACGTGAGGCCCGTGATCACCTGGCCAAGGGTAACTGCGCGCAGGCCGGGGCTGTGCTGGAGAGCGTCGAGGAGGCGCTTGAAGGGCTGCTTTCAGAGCCGGACCTCCTGTAGGTGCGGGCCGCGCAGCGGAAGCCCGTGAACTAGGTGAACAGAAGGCAGGTGAGTGCCGGTGTTCGAGAACCTCTCGGCAAAGCTTCAGGGCGTTTTCAAGAATCTCAGGAACCGGGGCAAGCTCACGGAGAAGGACGTGGACCTTGCGCTGAAAGAGGTTCGTATGGCTCTGTTGGAGGCCGATGTCAACTTCAAGGTCGTGAAGGACTTTGTAGCCCGTGTCCGCGCAAGGGCGGTGGGCGAGGAAGTGTTGGCAAGCCTCACCCCTGCGCAGCAGGTCATCAAGATCGTCCACGAAGAGCTCACCGACTTGATGGGCGGGCAGTCTTCGAAGATCACTTTCGCGCCGAAACCCCCGACCCTGATCATGCTGGTGGGGCTGCAGGGGTCGGGCAAGACCACCACCTGCGGCAAACTCGCCGCCCTCTTGAGGAGGCAGGGCAGGAAGCCGCTCCTTGCGGCGGCGGACGTCTACCGGCCCGCAGCCATCAGACAGTTGCAGGTGCTTGGCTCCCAGCTGAACATCGAGGTCTTCACCCTGGGCGATAAGGTCGACCCGGCCGACATTGCGGCTGGAGCGATGGAGAGGGCGAAGTCCTTCGGCTACGACACTGTGATCCTTGACACGGCCGGACGCCTTCACATAGATGACGAGATGATGGTGGAGCTGGAGCGGATACGAGCCAGGGTCTTACCGCATGAGGTCTTGCTGGTAGTAGATGCCATGACCGGGCAGGACGCCGTCAATGTGGCCACCACGTTCAACCAGCGGATGGGCATCGATGGCGTGGTCCTGACGAAGTTGGACGGCGACGCCAGGGGCGGCGCGGCGCTGTCGGTGAGGGCAGTGACGGGCAAGCCCATCAAGTTCGTGGCCACCGGCGAGAAGCTCGACGCTTTGGAGCAGTTCCATCCCGACAGGATGTCATCGCGCATCCTGGGCATGGGCGACGTGCTCACCATCATCGAGCGGGCGCAGGAGGCTTTCGACGCCGAGCAGGCCCGCAAGATGGAGGAGAAGCTCCGCAAGCAGCAGTTCACGCTGGAGGACTTCCTCAATCAGCTGCAGGATGTGCGGAAGATGGGTCCGCTGGACCAGCTCTTGGGCATGATTCCGGGCCTGGGCAAGGCCAAGGCCCTGAAGGACCTGCAGGTCAGCGAGAAGGAGCTCGGCAAGGTCGAGGCGATAATCAGGTCGATGACTCCGGAGGAGCGGAGGAACCCGTCCATGATCGACGGGTCGCGCAAGAGGCGGATCGCCGCGGGCAGCGGCACGAAGGTGCAGGACGTAAATGCGCTCCTCAAGCAGTTCGAGCAGACCAGGAAGATGATCAAGCAGATCAGCGACGCGTCAAGGCGCAGAGGGCCCCTGGGAAAGATGCCTTTCATGCCATGAACAACACTTCGGAGGTGCATTCAACAACATGGCCGTTCGTATCAGACTTATGAGAACAGGTGCGAAGAAGCAGCCCAGCTACCGTCTGGTGGTAGCCGACTCCCGTTCGCCCAGGGATGGGCGGTTCATTGATGTAGTGGGTCACTACAACCCCAGAACCGAGCCGGCGGAGCTAGTGGTGAACGTGGAGAAGACTGTCGACTGGATTCGAAAGGGAGCTCAGCCATCTGACACGGCAAAGGATCTTCTGGTTAAGGCAGGCGTGATGGACGCCCTGAAGAAGGACGCAGCCGGTGGGGCCGATGGCAAGTAGCCGGCGGAATCGGGTAGAGCTCAGTTCTTTGGTATCGTATATGGCCGCCAACCTGGTAGACCAGCCGGAAATGGTCAGAGTGAAGCAGATCGATGCGGACGGGTCCGTGATCCTCGAGGTTAGGGTGGCTCCCGACGATATGGGTAAGGTCATCGGCAGACACGGGCGCGTAGCCAGGGCCATGCGGACGGTTGTCAAGGCCATAGCGGCGCGCCAGGGAAAAAAGGCCACTGTTGAGATAGTGGAGTGAGCGCATAGCCATGGACGACCTGGTCGTTGTGGGTACCGTCGTAGGCGTGCACGGTGTGAAGGGCGAGCTCAAGGTGGCGCCGGCCAACGGCGACCCGCACAGGTTTCGCCACGTGCAATGGGTGATGGTGCAGGCGGGGGCCGCCCCGGCATGGAAGGCCGCCGTGGAGTGGCAGAAAGCCAACGTGTCTAAGGGCCTCGCCATAGTGAAGCTGGAAGAAGTGGCCGACGCAGGCGCGGCGGAGCGGCTGAGAGGCGCCGAGCTGATGGTGCCCGCAAGCACCCTGCCGCAACTGCCTGAGGGCGAGTACTACCACTTCATGCTGGTGGGACTGGACTGCTACGACCAGGAAGGGAACCTGCTGGGGCAGGTCATCGAGGTGCTGGACCGCCCCGCCAACGATGTGTTGGTGGTGGAAGCGGCAGATGGCGGTCCCGAATATCTGGTGCCGATGGTCAAGAGCTACGTGGTGGACATCGACCTGGAGAACCGTCGAGTGGTTGTAGAGCGTCGGCCAGGGTTGAGGTGATCCCGCTATGCGCATTGATGTGCTCACCATTTTCCCCGGCATGTTCCACGGCCCCATGTCGGAGAGCATGATCGGCAGGGCGCAGGAGAAGGGCCTGGTGGAGCTGAGGATACATGACATCCGCGACTTCACGCAGGATAAGCACAGGTGTGTGGACGACTACCCCTTCGGCGGCGGCCCCGGCATGGTGATGATGGCCGAGCCCGTATGGGCGGCGGTGCAGAGCGTGCTGCCGAAGGAAGGTGCTGAAGGTACCGAGGGTGCCGAGGGCGCCGGGGGCGGCACGGCCAGGGTGATCCTGACGACCCCTGCCGGGAAGAGGTTCTCCCAAGAGATGGCCAGGGAGTTCGCGCAAGAGGAGCACCTGATCATAGTGTGTGGCCATTACGAGGGAATCGACGAGCGAGTCAGCGGCATCTTCACGGACGAGGTATCCATCGGAGACTACGTCCTGACCGGTGGCGAGTTGCCGGCCATGGTGATAGTGGACGCCACTGTCCGCCTGATACCCGGGGTTCTGGGGGATGCAGACAGCGCCACGGAGGATTCATTCTGGAACGGGATCCTGGACTACCCGCACTACACGAGGCCCCGAAACTGGAGGGGCATGGAGGTGCCGGAGGTGCTGCTTTCAGGCGATCACGAGCGTATCAGGGTGTGGCGGCGCACGGAGGCGCTTAGGCGGACCCTGCTTCGCAGGCCGGACCTTCTGGAGACTGCTGAGCTGACAGACGAAGATAAGCGCATTCTCAAGTCCATCATGAGGAGTGAACAGCAGTGAACATCATCGATAGAATAGAAGCCGAACAGTTGCGTCAGGACATTCCTGAGTTCGGCCCTGGCGACACCGTCAGGGTGCACGTGAAAGTCGTGGAAGGCAACCGCGAACGCATCCAGGTGTTCGAGGGCACTGTCATCTCCCGGCGCGGCAAGGGCGTCAGCGAGACGTTTACCGTGCGCAAGCTCTCCGGCGGCGTGGGCGTGGAAAGGGTCTTCCCTCTTCATTCGCCCAAGATCGAGAGGATCGAAGTGGCGCGGCAGGGCAGAGTGCGTAGGGCTAAGCTGTACTACCTCCGCGGCCGTGTGGGCAAGCGGGCAAAGGTCCGCGAGCGCAAGCGCGAAGTCGCGACCCAGTAACAAAGCAACGCCGAGGGGAAACAGACTGCAGGATCGCAGGTCCCGACTCGTCCGGTGGTGAGATGCTCATCACCGGCGGCGTCGCGTACCGGTGAACCTCTGTGATGCCGAAAGGAGGGTTCGAGTTGGCCCAGTCGTGGTATCCAGGGCACATGGCCAAAGCCGAGGCGGAGCTGGCGGCCATGTTGAAGCTCATCGACGTGGTCATCGAGATAGTAGACAGCCGTGCGCCGACGGCCACGTCGAACCCGGCTCTGGCGGTGATAGCGGGCAGACTGCCGTTGGTGGTGGCCCTGAACAAGGCTGACCTGGCAGATGAGGCGACTACGGAGGCCTGGAGACGGCACGTTCGGGCCGCCGGCGGGATCGCCGTCGCCACCAACAGCCAGACTGGGGCAGGGATCCAGGCGGCGATGCGCGCGGCGGTCACTGCCGCCAGGTCCGGCTCGAGCCGGTCCGGCCGAGGCGGCGGAAGCGGCAAGGGTGGCGGGCTGCGAAGGAGGTTTCGGTCGGCCGTGGTCGGCATGCCGAACGTGGGCAAGTCGTCCTTCATCAACAGGGTGTCGCGCCGCGCTGGCGCCAGGGTGGGAGACAAGCCAGGCGTTACCCGCGCCAAGCAGTGGATCGTGGTAGGCCCCGACCTGGAGCTTCTGGACACCCCTGGCATCATGCCCACCCGCGTTGACGATCAAGCGACGTGGATGAAGCTGTGCGCACTCGGGTGCGTCGACGACACGCTGTTCGACGCTGAGGAGGTGTGTCGATGGCTCTTCCCGGTGTTGGATGAGGCGGGGTACCGCGGCTTCAGGGAGAAGTACTCTGTGCAGGATGACCTGAGCGACCCCCACGTCATCCTGGAGGCTGTGGGGAAGGCGCGGGGGCTTCTGGCGCCTGGCGGGGCTGTTGACACTGCCAGGGCTGCGCTGATTTTCCTCAGAGAGCTGCGCGGCGGAAAGCTCGGGAGGATCACGTTGGAACGGCCAGGTGGGGAGCGATGAGCCGCCTGGCAAACAATGCCGAGAGAGCCCCGCGGGCCGAGAGGGCCTACAGAGCAGAGTTCGATGAGGCTGTGCGCGACGGTCGCTGCATACACGTTGCCGGGGTGGACGAGGCTGGGCGGGGCCCGCTGGCCGGGCCTGTGGTAGCCGCTGCGGTGATCCTCCCGGCAGGGCTATGCCTGCCTGAGGTGAACGATAGTAAGCGGTTGACGCCAGCCGTGCGGGCCAGGCTCTCCGCCGTCATAAGGGAACAGGCCTTGGCCTGGAACCTGGGGATGGCGGAGCCCGGTGAGATCGACGCGCTGAATATCCGCCGGGCAACCCTCACGGCCATGGTCAGGGCGGTGCGGGGGTTGAGGATCGCGCCTGACCTGGTCCTGGTGGACGGGCGCGACACCATCGACGTGGGTGCAAGGTGCATCGCGGTGGTGGGCGGAGACTGCCGCAGCCAGTGCGTGGCCGCGGCGTCAATCCTGGCAAAGGTGACCAGGGATGAGCTCATGACGGAGATGGACAGACTCTACCCGGGTTACGGATTCGCCCAGCACAAAGGGTATCCCACGCCCCAGCACCTGGAGGCGCTGAGGCGCCTGGGGCCTTGCAGTATCCACCGGTTGACGTTCAGAGGGGTGGGGTGAGATCGCCCGAAAGGGCGATTTTGTCGTCTGTGGGCAGGAATTCAACACTCTTTGGCAGAATGATGGTTCACATGGCAATTACCGGTGGTACTGGTGGTGTACATGGGAAGCCGGGTGACGCAATTGGCCGGGGCCTTGGGCGAGGCGCTGGCTGCCAAGCATCTTGAGGCCGCGGGGTTTCAGATCCTGGGGAGGAACCTGAAGCTGGCAGGCTGCGAGGTGGACATCCTGGCGCGCCAAGGTGACGCCTTGGTGGTGGTGGAGGTCAAAACGAGGCTCTCCTCGGCCTTCGGAAGCCCCATCGAGCAGATCACGCCGGCCAAAGCCGAGAGGCTCTCCAGGGCCGCGCGGCTTGCGGCCATCAAGTGGGGCTTCGCATCGGTGCGCGTGGACGTCGTGGGCATACGCGCCCGCGGAGTATCCGAGCGGAGGCTCATAGGGGTCGAGCTCGTCCACGTTCCCAACATCACCGGGTAGCCGGAGATGGCGGTGCATCGGCGGTGCTTGGGCGAGCGTGGGGCTGCGCGGTGAAGGGTGTGGCTGGCCTCATGGTCGCAGTGGAGTGCGACCATCACCGTGGCCTTCCGTGCGTTGAGATCGTGGGCCTTCCTGATGCCAGCGTGAGGGAGGCCACCAGCAGGATACGGCCGGCTCTCCGCAACGCCGGTTTCCAGTTCCCCCTGGCGCGGCTCACCATTAACCTCTCACCGGCCTGGCAGCACAAGCTCGGAGTGGGCCTTGACCTGCCGATGGCCGTCTCAGTGCTGGCGGCTTCGGGGCAACTTCCCGCCGGTGCCACAGAACGATGCGCCCTGGTGGGAGAGCTCGCCCTGGACGGCAGGGTGATGCCGGTGAAGGGCGTCATCCCCGCCTGCATAGCCGCGGCATCGGCCGGTCTGAGCCACGTGGTGGTCCCGGCGGCCAACTGCCGGGAGGCGTGTCTCGTGCCTGGCGTCACGGTGGTGCCTGTTGCCGACCTGGTGCAGGCGGTGCGGTTTCTGAGGTCGGGGCAGATGCCGCGTCTGCCTGAGCCAGCGGGCCCCGGCGCCGGCGATCCGGCGCCGGAAGCTTCGACCGAACCGATGCTGGACGTCGCGCACGTATTGGGTCAGGATGCGGCGGTGCGCGCCATGGAGGTTGCCATCGCCGGCGGGCACCACGTTCTTCTGGTGGGTCCGCCGGGCACAGGCAAGACCATGCTGGCGTCGTGCGCGGCAGATGTGATGCCTCCCCTTTCCGACAGCGAGTGGCTGGCCACAGCCTCCATCCGAAGCATCGCCGGTGAGGACGTCGCCAGCGTGTGCTCCCGCCGCAGGCCCTTCAGGCAGCCCAACCACACCACCACCGTCGCAGGCATGTTGGGCGGAGGCGTGCCTCCAGTGCCAGGCGAAGTGACCCTGGCGCACACGGGCATCCTTTTCCTTGACGAGCTCGCGCAGTTCGCGCCAGCCGTGATCCGGTCATTGGCCGAGCCCATGGAGAAGCGCGTCGTAAGGCTCATGAGGGCAGGCTCCGCCGTGTCGTATCCCGCTGATTTCATCATGGTGGCCTGCGCGAACCCGTGTCCGTGCGGTATGCACGGTTACAGGCCGGAGGAGTGCACGTGCAGCCCGTCAACCCTGGCCTCTTACCGCCGCCGTCTTGGCGGGCCCACCGCCGACAGGATCGATATCCGCGTGGAGGTGCCCAGGCGCGAGTCGGCTCGGCTCACGGTGGTCTCGGCCAGCCGAACGACCGAGGCCGTGCGCAGGCGGATCGAGTCTGCCCGGGCGATACAGGCTGAGCGGTACGGCCGCGAGGGAGCTACCAACTCCCACGTGGCGCCTGGCCAGGTTCGGCGCCTGCTGAGCTCCGGCAGGCATGCGGCCGCGCTCCTTTCCAGTGCTGTCGACCGATTCGGCATGTCAGTCAGGGCATACCACAGCATGATCAAGGTGGCGCGAACCATCGCCGACCTCGACGGTTCATCGGAGATCCGCGAGGAACACGTGTTGGAGGCCTTGGGATACCGCGCCACGTTTTTCGGAGGGGTGGAACGTTGAGCCACAAGCTGGGGATACATATCCGGTGGAGCGACGTTCGGCCGCCTGAGGGCGACGAGTTCGCGGCCTGGGTGTTCTGGAACATGGCTCCTGGCATGGGCCCCAGGCATTTCCTGTACATGTTGCAGGAGCACGGGAGTGCACTGGAGTTCTTCAACATGCTGAAGGCAGGTACGGCGAGGCCCACCTGGCTTCCTGACTCCGCCTTCTCCTGGGCGATGCGGCATGACGACGCGGTCGCTGCAGGCCGGGAGGAGCTTCGGAAAGCCTCAGCGCACCGGGCACACGTGGTCACCCTGGGCTCTGAGTTCTACCCTGAGCTACTGGTTCACCTGCCCGATGCCCCGCCTATCCTGTACATGGCCGGGCGTAAACCGCCGCAGTCGCCTGTGTGGATCAGCATGGTCGGCTCCCGCAGGGCCTCAGAGTACGGCGTATCGGTGGCGTGGCGCTTCGCGTACGAGCTGGCCCGTGCCGGCGCCGCCATCGTGAGCGGCCTCGCCCGTGGCATTGACGCCGCTTCACATCGTGGGGCTATCGCCGCAGGAGGCTACACCGCGGGGGTGCTTGGGTGCGGGATAGGTGCTCCGATGACGGTGCGCCTTTCCGGCATCGTGAGGGAAGTGATGGCCTCAGGCTGTGTGATATCGACGTTTCCCATCGGGTTTCCGGCCTCCAGCGGCACGTTCCCCGCACGCAACAGGGTGATAAGCGGCATGTCCGCTGCGTGCATACTGGTGGAGGCGGCGGAGGTCAGCGGTGCGCTAATCACGGCCACGCTGGCGCTGCACCAGAACCGCTTCGTCTACGTGGTTCCCGGCGACATCACCCGCCATACCGCCAGGGGGCCGGTGGGCCTGATGGCCGAGGGTGCGTGCCCCATATTCTCTGTCGACAAGGTCATCAGCGACCTGACGGACATCGGCCATCAGCTGAAGCGCCCCGAGCCCTACGCTCACGGCCGACGTCCCGGCTACCGCCCCGGCCAACGAGAGCTCAGCCATGACGATGCGCTGGTGTACGAGGCCGTGGGCGACGGGACAAGCTTCGAGGATGTGCAGGCGGCCACGGGACTGCCTGCAAAGCGAGTATTCGCCAGCCTGTCCAAACTCGAGCTTATCGGCCTTGTGGTGAGGCTAGAGGGGCTCAGGTTCAGCCGGCGTCCAGGTTGACCAGGTATGTGGGCTGGGTTACACTGTTTACGACACTCTGTGTTGGAGGTATTTGGATGGGGAACACCCTCGTGATAGTGGAGTCGCCCACTAAGGTCAAGACTCTCTCTAAGTTTCTTGGACGCAAGTACAGCGTGAAGGCATCGTACGGGCACGTGCGGGATCTTCCCAAGAGCACCCTGGGGGTGAATGTGGAGGACGGATACGCGCCCAAGTACATAAACATCCGTGGCAAGGGCAGCGTCATCAAGGAGCTGAGGGAGGCGGCTAAGAAAGCCGACAAGGTGCTCCTCGCCACAGACCCTGACAGAGAAGGCGAAGCTATATCCTGGCATCTTGCTCATATCCTCAAGCTCGACCCCGAAGCCCCGTGCCGGATCGAGTTCAACGAGATAACTGAGTCGGCGGTGAAGTCGGCTCTGGCCTCGGCGCGTCCCATCGACATGAACAGGGTAGACGCCCAGCAGGCAAGGCGCGTCCTTGACAGGCTGGTGGGATACAACCTAAGTCCGTTCCTATGGAGAAAGGTCCGGAGGGGCCTTTCCGCCGGGCGCGTTCAGTCGTCGGCCCTCAAGCTCATCGCAGACAGGGAGCGGGAGATACAGGCGTTCGTCCCGCAGGAGTACTGGACCCTCTCTGCGGTGTTGGCCCCGACAGCCCGCGGCCGCAAGTTCCGCGCTCGATACGTCACCTCCACGAACAAGAAGCTCAGCGCGGAAGAGGTGCAGGCCATCGTCGAAAGCCTCAAGGACTCCAGCTACACTGTGAGGTCCGTCAGCGTCAAGGAGCAGGCCCGGCGCCCGGCGCCGCCGTTCACCACCAGCACCCTCCAACAGGAGGCCTTCAGGAGGCTGGGCTTCTCCGCGCGCCGTACCATGAAGGTGGCGCAGGAGCTCTACGAGGGAGTGAACGTGGCGGGCGAGGGCCATGTGGGCCTGATCACCTACATGAGAACCGACTCGTTCAGGGTGGCCGCGGAGGCGCAGGCTGCGGCGCGCAGTTTCGCCGTTGACCACTACAAGTTCGATAACGGTCCCGCTGTGCCCGAAAGGCCCAGGGCATACCGGGCCAGGAGGGGCTCCCAGGACGCCCACGAGGCCATTCGCCCCACTGACATCAGGCGCACCCCCGAGTCCCTGGCAGGTAGCCTAACCCGCGACCAGCTGAGGCTCTATAGGCTGATCTGGCTGAGGTTCCTGGCCAGTCAGATGTCGGATGCGCTGTTCGATGCCATCACCGTGGATATACAGGCTGGAGACCACCTGTTCCGGGCCACCGGCAGCGTGATGAAGTTCCCAGGCTTCACGGCAGTGTACACCGAGGAGCGCGACGAGGATTCCGAAGATGATGCCGAGCAGCGCCTGCCGGAGCTGGCTGAAGGGCAGGCCCTGCACCTTGTGGAGCTTTCGCCTGAGCAGCACTTCACCCAGCCTCCACCGCGGTATACCGAGGCCAGCCTGGTGAAGGTGCTTGAGGAGAACGGCATCGGCAGGCCCAGCACGTACGCGCCTATCATCGAGACGCTGCGAAAGCGTGACTATGCCACGCTTGAGAACAAGCGCTTCAAGCCCACTGCGGTGGGACTGGCGGTGTGCGACCTCTTGGCCCAGTACTTCCCATCGGTGGTGGACCTGAAGTTCACCGCCAAGATCGAGGACCAGCTGGACAAGGTGGCCGAGGGCTCGTCCAACTGGGTCGAGGTCACGGACTCCTTCTACAAGCCACTGGCTGCTGCGCTGGCCGCCGCCGACGTTGAGGCGGAGCGCGTGGTCATCGCCGACGAGCCCACCGACGAGGTATGCCCCGAGTGCGGGCAGGCGAACCTGGTGATCAAGAGCGGGCGTTACGGCAAGTTCATCGCCTGCCCCAGGTATCCCCACTGCACCTACAGGCGCAGCATCGCCAATAAGGTGAACGCCGTCTGCCCCAAGTGCGGAGGCGACATCCTCGAACGGCGATCCAAGAGGGGGCGCAGGTTCTATGGGTGCGCCAACTACCCGCAGTGCGACTTCGCGTCCTGGAATCCGCCTTCCGGGGTGGCGTGCCCGAAATGCGGCAGCTTCACCACGGCCTCCAAGGTGAAGGCCGGCACGCAGTACACCTGCGCCAATCCCGAGTGCGCACACCGCTGGGTCGACGAGGCCGGAGGCGAGGGCAGGTGAGCGCCGCCAGCGCCGTCACGGTGATCGGCGCCGGGCTGGCCGGCTCGGAGGCTGCGTGGCAGGTAGCCCAGGCGGGCATCGACGTCACACTGGTGGAGATGAGGCCGCAGGCGACCACGCCGGCCCACTCCACTGGACATTTCGCGGAGCTGGTGTGCAGCAACTCGCTGGGTTCCGACAGGGAAGAGACCGCCCCTGGCCTGTTGAAGGGCGAGATGCGCGCCCTGGGGTCGCTGGTGCTTCAGTGCGCTACCCGCTGGCGGGTGCCTGCCGGGCAGGCGCTGGCAGTTGACAGGCACCGGTTCTCGGCGTGCATCACCGCGGCGCTTGAGGCGCATCCGAGGGTAAGCGTGGTTCGCAGGGAGGCTACCGAGATCCCGAAGGAGGGGATAGTGGTGGTGGCCACAGGGCCGCTGACCTCCGAGAGCCTCTCGAGGCATCTTGCGGACCTCCTCGGCGAAGAGCACCTGTTCTTCTTCGACGCCGCGTCGCCGATAATCGAGGCCGATTCGGTGGACTGGTCCGTAGCCTTCTGGGCTTCGCGGTACGGGCGTGGTGAGGCGGATTACGCCAACTGCCCCATGGACCGGGAGGATTACCTGGCCTTTTGCGAGGCCCTTGTGAAGGCGGAACGGGTGCCGCTTCACGGGTTCGAGAGCATGAAGCTGTTCGAGGCGTGCATGCCCGTGGAGGAGCTGGCAGGCCGCGGGGTTGATACGCTTCGTTACGGGCCTCTGAAGCCGGTTGGCCTGTTGGACCCGCGTACGGGCCAGCGTCCTTACGCCGTGGCGCAGCTCCGAAAGGAGAACAGGGAGGGCACGCTTCTGAACCTGGTGGGCTTCCAGACCAGGCTGACGTGGCCCGAGCAGAGGAAGGTCTTCCGCATGATCCCAGGGCTACAGAACGCCGAGTTCGTGCGGTACGGTGTCATGCACAGGAACACCTACATCAACGGGCCGGCTCACCTCCTTCCCACCCTGCAACTGAAGCGGGATGGCCGCATCCTGTTCGCAGGGCAGATCACCGGGGTCGAGGGGTACATGGAGTCCGCGGCCACCGGCATCGTGGCCGGGATCAACGCGGCCAGGCTGGCCACCGGGCGCGGGCCCGTTGTGTGGCCGCCCGGTTGCTGCCTGGGGGCGTTGTGCCAGCACGCGTCGTCGCCTCCGCCTGCAGGCGACTATCAGCCAAAGGGCATGAGCTTCGGCCTGCTTCCGCCCTGTCTGGAAGCGAAACGAAAGGAAGAGAGGCGCCGCTGCCAGATCCAGCTGGCCCAGGTCAGTTTCAGCGAGACGCTGAAGCGCCTGCGGTAGGCGGTGGGCGGCAAGGAAGTAGCGGCCCGATATCAGTTCGTGCCTGGTTGCGTCAGAGGGGGTGCCGCAGTTGAGCGACATAGACGGCTTCATTCATTACTTGAGGAGCGAGCGGGCCCTGTCGCCGAGAACCGTGGACTCTTACGGCAGGGACGTCTCGCAGTTTCTGAGCTTCTGCGAGTACCTTGGCATCCCCGCTGACGAACCATGTCGGATAAGCCAGTCGACGCTCAGGAAATACCTGGCGTCGCTGCAGGCGAGGGGGGCCGCCCAGTCCAGCATAGCCAGGAGGCTCAGCGCGGTGAGGGCGTACCTCCGTTACCTGGCCCGCGAGGGGCGCATTGAGTCCAACCCCGCGTACGCGCTGCGCCCCGCCAGGAGGGCTCGGCGTCTCCCCAGGGCGGCTAGGCCTCAGGAGGTGGACAGGCTCCTCAGCGCCGCAGGCGGATCCGGCCCGCAGGCCCTGCGGGACAGGGCCATACTGGAGCTCATGTACTCGTCCGGGATACGCCTCTCGGAGCTGGTTGGCCTGAACATCGAAGACTACTCGCCCGAGACCCTCAGCGTCAGGGTGATGGGCAAAGGCGCTCGCGAGCGCATCGCGCCTGTGGGCAGGCAAGCGGCGACGTGCATCCGCGAGTACCTGGAGCGGGGAAGGGAGCACTTTCGGCCCGACCCTGAGTGCCGGGCGCTCTTCGTGAACAACAGGGGCAGCAGGCTCAGCGGTAGGTCGGTGCAGAGGATGCTCAAGAAGTACCTGCGCAAGGCGGGCCTGCCTTCGGAGTTCAGCCCCCACTCGCTTCGGCATTCGTTCGCCACCCATCTAACCGACGGAGGCGCCGACCTCCGTATCGTCCAGGAGCTCCTGGGGCACGCTGACATATCGACGACGCAGATTTACACGAGCGTATCGAGGGAGCGTCTGTACCGCATATACCGCAACACCCACCCCCGTGCATGACCCGCGCTTTGCGTCGGCTCACCGTTTAGAGCGTGGAATCTTTGGAGAATACTAAAGATGGTCACTGGTGAGGGAATTACACGAGGGGAGGTCGCAACGTGGGTTCTCTGTTGGAACGCACGCGCAGAGTTAATCGGCTTGTCCAGAACTCGTCCGGCCGGTCGCTTGACCTTTCGGAGCTGGCAGAGGTGTTGTCGGAGGTCACCGAGAGCGACGTCTTCATCATCGCCAAGAACGGGAAGCTCCTGGCCCATTCTTTGAAGCACTTGAGCGAAAACGGCGCAGGTCTTGCAGAAGCCTTTGAAACGGGGTTTCTGCCGAAGGAGACCAATGACAGCCTGCTGAGGGTGTTCGACACCGTCATCGGCCTGCCCGCCGTGGCTGCGCTGGGCGTCTTCCAGGACGAGCTTGTGGGCGGATCGGAGCAGAGCGCCGTGACGATGGTCCCGGTGTACGGCGGCGGGGAGAGGCTGGCCAGCCTGGCGCTGGTAAGCGACGGGCGCCTGCACGACGAGGACGACCTGGTGGTGGCCGAGTACGCCGCCACGTTAGTGGGGATGGAGATACTCAGGTCGCGCAGCGAGCGCCACGACGAGGAGGCGCGCAAGCGCAACGCCGTGCAGATGGCCCTGGATACCCTGTCGTACTCCGAGCAGGAGGCTGTGGAGCACATCTTCGAAGAGCTCTCTGGAGACGAGGGGCTGCTAGTGGCGTCGAAGATCGCGGACAGGGTGGGGATAACCAGGTCCGTGATTGTGAACGCACTGCGGAAGTTCGAGAGCGCAGGGGTGATCGAGTCGAGGTCGCTAGGGATGAAGGGCACCTACATACGCGTGCTCAACGACAAGCTCTTCGACGAGCTGGAGCGGCTCAGGGCACGATAGGCGGCGCCGCAGGAGGCTGGATCGACGATGCCTTCGCATCCGGCATCCTGCGGTTTCTTGCGGCCTGTCGCCATCGGACTGGATTGCCAGGGCTTGGCTCGTATGCTATACTAACGCTTGTGCGAATTACACACGGCCCCCGATTCGAGTTGCGGTGCCGGCTCAGAAGCTGGTGTGGCTCGGAGTTGACGGGGCCGGAGGTTGAACCGCTGCGGGAGGGAGGTGATACGTCATGGCAGTGGTAACCATGAAGCAGCTGCTGGAGGCGGGTGTACACTTCGGGCATCAGACCAGGCGTTGGAACCCGAAGATGAAGCAGTACATCTTTACCTCCAGGAACGGCATCTACATCATCGACCTCCAGAAGACCGTACGAAAGGTCGACGAGGCCTACAACTTCATCAAGTCAGTCGCCAGCGAAGGCGGAACCGTTCTGTTTGTCGGCACCAAGAAGCAGGCTCGCGACGCTGTAGCCGAGGAGGCGCAGCGCTGCGGAATGCACTGGGTGAACGAGCGTTGGCTGGGCGGAATGCTCACCAACTTCAGCACCATCCGCAAGAGGGTGGAGCGGCTGAAGGCCCTCGAGAGGATGGAGGAGGACGGTTCCTTCCAGGCGCTCCCCAAGAAGGAAGTGCTGAAGCTCATGGCCGAGCGCGATAAGCTGCAGCAGCGCCTTCAGGGCATACGCGACATGAAGGAGCCCCCCAGCGCGGTGTTCGTCGTCGATCCGCGCAAAGAGAAGATAGCGGTGGCGGAAGCCCGCAGGCTGAACATCCCCATAGTCGCCATAGTCGACACCAACTGCGATCCTGACGAGGTTGACTACGTGATCCCAGGCAATGACGATGCTATTCGTGCAGTGAGGCTTCTGACATCCAAGATGGCCGACGCCGTGATCGAGGGCAGGGAAGGCCTCGACCAGGCTTCGGCTGAAGAGGAAGCTGGACCTGAGGAGCTTGAGGTGGAAGGCGACTTCAGCGAGTCGTACACCGACAACGCCCAAGACGAGACGGGCAACGAATAGATACGGGGGGATCCGTTCAATGGAGATTTCAGCAACGAAGGTTAAGGAGCTTCGCGAGACCACCGGCGCCGGCATGATGGACTGCAAGCGGGCACTGGTGGAGTGCGCCGGCGACTTCGACAAGGCCGTACTGTACCTGAGGGAGAAGGGGCTGGCCGCCGCGGCCAAGAGGGCTGGTCGTGAGACCGCCGAGGGCATCATCGATGCTTACATCCACATGGGTGGCAAGATCGGAGTGCTCATTGAGGTCAACTGCGAGACCGACTTCGTGGCCAAGAACGCCCAGTTCCAGGCGCTCGTGCACGATCTGGCGATGCAGGTGGCCGCAGCGAACCCGAAGTACGTTTCGCGGGATCAGGTTCCCGAGGAGATGGTCGAGGCTGAGCGGAAGATCTATCTGGCCCAGGCCGTGAACGAGGGCAAGCCGGAGAAGATCGCTACTAAGATCGCCGAGGGGCGTATGGAGAAGTTCTTCCAGCAGGTGTGCCTGCTGGATCAGCCCTTCATCCGCGAGCCTGAGAAGACCGTGGGAGACCTCGTCCGCGAGGCCATCAGCAAGCTGGGCGAGAACATCACGGTGAGGCGGTTCGTCCGGTTCGAGCGCGGCGAAACCCTATAATGAAGATGAGCAGGGAAGAGAACACTGCGGTGTTCTCTTCTTTGTTATCAAGGGGCTTGCAGTCAAGATGCAGGATAATGCCGCCCTGTATCGAATCGGAGTTTGGGAGTGAGAGAATTGGAACCCAAGTACAGGAGGGTCGTGCTGAAGCTCTCGGGGGAGGCGTTCGCCGGCTCACAGCGCCACGGGGTCGACCCGGAGGCGGTGAACTGGATCGCCAGGCAGGTTGCCGAGGCGCACGCCACCGGGGCCCAGATCGCCGTGGTAGTGGGCGGCGGAAACCTGTGGCGGGGCGCTGAGGCCAGCCGCAACGGGATGGACCGGAGCGCTGCCGACCACGCGGGCATGCTGGCTACGGTCATCAACTCCCTGGCGCTTCAGGACGCTCTTGAACGCATCGGCGTTCCCACGCGGGTGCTTACTGCCATTGAGATGAGGCAGGTAGCGGAGCCATACATAAGGCGGCGCGCCATACGCCATCTGGAGAAGGGCCGCGTCGTCATCTTCGGCGCCGGCACCGGCAACCCGTTCTTCTCCACCGATACTGCGGCGGCGCTCAGGGCGGCGGAGATCGAGGCCGAGGTGATCCTCATGGCCAAGCGCGTGGACGGGGTCTACGATTGCGACCCGCGCACCAACAGCGACGCCCAACTGTTCGCGAGGCTCTCGTACATGGACATCCTCAACCGCGGCTTAGGCGTAATGGATTCCACCGCCGCATCGCTCTGCAAGGACAACGACATACCAATAGTGGTGTTCAACCTACTGGTGGAGGGGAACATCAAAGCCGCCTTGGCAGGACAGCCCGTGGGCACGTATATCGGGAGGGATTAGGCTTGTACAAGGATGAGATGGTCAAGGCCGAGGGCAAGATGAAGGATACGGTGGAAGCAGCCGTGAAGGATTTCGCCACGGTACGCACCGGCCGGGCTAACCCCGCTCTGCTGGACCGGATCGTGGTGGACTACTACGATACGCCGACTCCTCTGAACCAGCTGGCGTCGGTCTCCGCTCCCGAACCTCGCCTTCTGGTGATCACCCCATGGGACAAGTCGGTGCTGGGCAAGATCGAGAGGGCGATCCAGAAGTCGGACCTGGGCCTGGTTCCCACCAACGACGGCAACGTCATCAGGCTGGTGATACCGCACTTGACCGAGGAACGCCGCCGTGACCTGGTGAAGCTGGTGCGCAAGATGGCCGAGGAGAAACGGGTGGCCATCAGGAACGTCCGAAGGGATGCCATTGAGAGGTTCAGGGCCATGGAGAAAGAGGGCACCATCACCGAAGACGACCTCAAGCGGGCACAGGATGAGGTTCAGAAGCTCACCGATAAGTACATAGGAGAGGTCGACAAGCTCCTGGCGGACAAAGAAGTCGAGATCATGCAGGTGTAGGCGCCAACCCGTTGGGCCCAACCCCCTCATCAGAGGGGGTTTGTCACATGTGCCCTGCAGAGGACTAGGAGGTATCCGAGTGCGCGCTTCTCACGTTGCCATAATCATGGACGGAAACGGGCGCTGGGCGGAGGGGCGAGGGCTTCCCCGCCTGGAGGGGCACCGGCGGGGCACCGAGGCCGCCAGGAGGATAGCCCTGGCCGCCCGGGACCTGGGCCTGCGGCACCTCACGCTTTTCGCGTTCTCCACGGAGAACTGGAAACGTCCTGAGTCGGAAGTGCGCGGCCTGTTTTCGCTGATGGAGCAGTTCTTTGCCGCCGAAGCCCAGAAGCTCGCAGATGTCGGGATCCGCATCAGGGCCATAGGCAGCATGGAGCGGCTTTCGGCCTCGGCCAAACACGTCATCATGGAGGCCCAGAGGATCACCGCCCATGCCAGTGATACGGTGGTGAACGTGGCCATAGATTACGGCGGGCGCTGGGATATCCTTCAGGCGGCAAGGCGGCTGGCGACCGAGGCGGCGCAGGGGAAACTGGATCCGAACGGCATCGACGAGGAGCTCTTCGCCTCCATGCTCTCCACCGCCGGTCAGCCCGACCCGGATCTGGTGATTCGAACCGGCGGGGACATGCGGCTGAGCAACTTCCTGCTCTGGCAGTCGGCCTACTCGGAGCTGTACGTCACTCCGGTGCTCTGGCCCGATTTCACGCCGGATCATCTGAAGGAGGCCCTGGCGGAGTATTCCCGCCGCGACCGACGTTTCGGCGCCCTCTCCGGAAAGAGCATCGGGGGGGAGGATCGTTGATCGCTCGAGTGATAGTGGGCTTGCTGGGGGCCCCGGTAGTCCTTGCCCTGTTGGTGGCGGGCAAGATTCCATCCGCTATCCTGTGCGCCATCATCGCCGGCGTAAGTGCCCTGGAGTACTCGCGCATATCATCGATTTCAGGCAACACGCCGCTCACCGCCGTCACCGTCGCGCTGTCGTTGGGCTTCGTGGCGGACGCCGCCGTCGGAGGGGGGCAGACGGTGCCCCTTGTGGCGGCCAGCGTGCTCCTACCCCTTGCGCTGCAGGTGCTCAGCGGGAGCCCCCAGGATGCGATGCGGCGCACGGCTCAGGCGGCCTTCGGCCCGCTCTACACCGGCTTCACCGTGAGCAGGCTGGTGCTAATCCGCGCCGCAGGCGCCGGTGGGGCGGCGGCCGCCAGTCTGGCCCAGCCAGCGCCGGACCCTGGGATGGGGCTGGCGCTCTTGGTGGTGGTGCTGGTGTGGATGTGCGATATGGGGGCGTTCTTCATCGGCTGCCGTCTGGGCAGGCGCAGGCTGGCCCCGGCCCTGAGCCCTAAGAAGAGCGTGGAAGGCTGCATCGGTGGCTATGTGTGGGCCGTTGCAGGGGCGTTGGCCTTCAAGGCCTTGGGCGACGCGACGGGGCTATGGTATACTGTGTCATGGCCTCTTTCTGTGGCGTCCGCGGTTGTGGTGGCCACTTCCGGGCAGGTCGGCGACCTTGCGGAATCTGCGCTGAAGCGCGATGTCGGCGTGAAGGACTCAGGGAGCCTGTTCCCAGGGCACGGCGGCATGCTGGACAGGTTCGATTCGCTGGTCTTTGCGGCCCCCGCCGCATACTACTTCTTCGTGAGGGCACTACCTAACCTGTTCGGTGGATAGAGGTGAGGAGCTTGACCAACCACACCAAAGCCTTCATCGCCCTGTCGGTGGCGGTTGTTGTCACTTACCTGAGCGTCAGGTTCCTCTTGCCCCTGGTGACACCCTTCGTGATGGCCGTCTTCCTTGCCATCCTGATCGACCCTGTGGTTTCCTTTGCCCACCGGAAGCTGAGGATGCCCAGGGGCCTCGCGGTCTTCCTCGCCCTCATAGTCGTGAGCGGTCTGCTCATAACGGCGCTATCGCTGAGCGTGGCCGAGATAGCCCACGAGATCGATCAGCTCTCGCGGAACGTGGGCGGCCTGTCTGCAGCGATAACCAAGGCCATCGAGAGCCTGTTCTCCCGGGCGGTGCTCTTCGTGGAGGGCCTGCCACAGCCCATCGCGAGCTACATCAGCGAGCAGCAGAGGACCATCGTGACCTTCCTTGAGAGCGCCGTGGCCACCGTCGGCGGCTGGCTGGCGCTGTTCCCCAGCTTCGTACTGATGATGCTCATAAGCCTGCTGGCGACGTTCTTCATATCCAAAGACTTCTACCAGTTCTCAGAGGGGATGTTCGAGTCGATTCCGCTCCGATGGCGGCACAGGCTGGGCCGGGTCAGGACGGAGCTGCTCACCGGTTTCGTTCGCTACCTTCGTTCCAGGATCGTGCTGGTGGCCATCACGGTCGTCGCCAACCTCATTGGATTGAGCCTGGTCAGGACGAATTATGCGTGGCTCCTGGCGCTGGGGTGCGGGCTTCTCGACCTCCTGCCCATGATCGGGCCGTCTGCCATATACTTGCCCTGGATTGGCTACCACATTATAATGAAGAACTACGGCTACGCAGTGGGCCTCCTGGTGATCCACGTGATCGCGCTGGCGGTGCGCCAGGTGGCGGAGCTTCGGATCATGCAGAAGAACCTCGACCTTCATCCACTGGTGACGCTGCTTGCCCTGTACATGGGATCCAAGCTGTTCGGAGCCGTTGGTTTGGTGGCGGGGCCCCTGTCGGTGATATTCCTGAAGGCCGTATACCAATCGGTGATCCTGCCGATGTTTCCCGTTGAAGACGAGGAGTAGCCAATGAAAGCCATCTCAGTGCTGGGTTCAACCGGGTCCATCGGGCGGCAGACACTGGATGTCGCCAAGCGCCTGGGCATTAAGGTCCGGGCCCTAGCCGCCTACAGGAACCTGGAACTCCTGGTTCAGCAGTCCCGGGAGTTCAGGCCCGCCCTAGTGGCTGTCGGTGACGCGTCCCTGGAAGAGCAGGCGCGCCAGGAGTTTGCCAAGCTCGACCCGGGCATCAAGGTGTTCTTCGGAGCCCGCGGGGTTACGGAGGCGGCGGCCGACGACGGCGCCGACATCGTTGTGAACGCACTTGTGGGGGCCGCCGGAATCGAGCCGACGCTCGCCGCCATCGAGGCAGGGCGGGACGTTGCTCTCGCGAACAAGGAAACTCTTGTGGCTGCAGGCGCGTTAGTGCTAGAGGCGGCATCCAGGCGTGGCGCCACCATCCGCCCAGTTGACAGCGAGCATTCGGCGGTGTGGCAGTGTCTTGCCGGCCAGGATAGAAAGGCGCTCAGGAGGATAATCCTTACCGCCTCCGGCGGGCCCTTCCGGGATCGCGCTGACTTCTCAGGCATCACCGTGGAGGAGGCGCTTGCCCATCCTAACTGGCGCATGGGCCCGAAGATCTCCGTCGACTCCGCCACCATGATCAACAAGGCGCTGGAAGTGGTGGAGGCGCGCTGGCTGTTCGACGTCACCCCCGACCAGATCGAGGTGGTGGTCCATCGACAGAGCGTCGTCCACTCCATGGTGGAGCTCGTGGACGGCTCCATCGTAGCCCAGCTGGGCTCCGCCGACATGCGAGGCGCCATCCAGTACGCGCTGACGTACCCGGAGCGCTTTCCGTCGCCGGTGCAGCCGATGAGCTTCGCGTCAAAGCTTGAGCTCACCTTCGAGCCTCCTGACCTTCGGCGGTTCCCGGGGGCCGGATTCGGGCACATCGCCCTGGAGCTGGGTGGAGTCGCGCCGGCTGTGATGTCCGCCGCCAACGAGGAAGCGGTGAGGCTCTTCCTTGAGGGCAGAATCGAGTTCCGCGACATCGCTCCTCTCGTGGCTGACGCCATGAGGAGCGCGGCTCCGGTGCCCCGGCCCACGCTGGGCCAGATCCTCTCGGCAGACTCCTGGGCCAGAGAATACGTGCGAGGCAGGTGTGGCGCTTGTACGCCCTCTCATTCATAGTCGTCCTCGGCATCGTCGTCTTCGTGCACGAGCTGGGGCACTTCCTGGCGGCGAGGCTTTCCGGCGTGGGGGTTCACGAGTTCGCTTTGGGGTTCGGCCCGAAGATATGGTCGGTGAAGCGAGGAGAGACGGTGTACTCCATCAGGCTCTTGCCTCTCGGGGGGATGTGCCGTCTGGTGGGGCTGGACGACGAGGAAGGCGCCGACCGTAAGGCGTCTGCCAGGAATCCCAAGAGCTTTCACGGCAAGCCCATCTGGAAGAGGATATTCATCGTCACCGCCGGGCCCATCATGAACTTCGTGCTGGCGGTGGTCATCCTGATCGTGCTGTTCGGCGCCTATGGCGTGCCCATGGCCAGCATCACTGAGGTGTTTTCCGACAGTCCGGCGCAGCGAGCCGGGTTCGCCGCGGGCGACACGATACTCACTGTCAACGGCAAGCCCGTGGCTGGCGTGGCGGGTTTCGTGAGCGCAGTCTCCACCAGCTGGGACCGGCCCGTGGAGGTGGAGGTGCTGCGGGGCCAGACGCGGGTGAGCATAACGGTGGTTCCTGAGTACGATCCAGACGCCCAGGTGGGCAGGATCGGCGTGGGGCTGGCGGAGCGGCCCGTGAAGGGCGGAGTGCGCGGCACCGCGGCGGAGGCGGTGGCATACACCATCGGAGTCGTCGACAGCACCGTATCCATGCTGATAGCCGCCCTCACCGGCAGAGCAGAGGCTGACGTGTCGGGGCCTTTGGGTATCGCCGGGATGTCGGCTCAGGCTGCCAGGGCAGGCATCGCCAGTCTGGCGATGCTGATAGCGCTGATATCCATCAGCCTCGGGCTGGTGAACCTGATGCCAGTGCCGATCCTTGACGGCGGTTGGGTGCTTCTGCTGGTCCTGGAGGGGATCAAGGGAAGCCCGCTTCAGCCCGAGTTCGAGGGGGTTCTGAGGTTCGTGGGCCTGGCCCTACTGGTGCTGCTGATGGTGTACGCCACGGTGAGCGACATTTCGAGGATGATAGTGCCCAGGCTCTGACGGTGGTGATATCGTGCCCCGACGTGCTACCATAGGTGTAAGAGTGGGAGACGTGACCATCGGCGGCGGAGCCCCGGTGAGCGTTCAGTCCATGACCACAGCCGATACGCGGGACGCGGCCGCCACCGCAGAGCAGGTGAATCAACTCGCGGCGGCGGGCTGCGAGATAGTGAGGTTGGCTGTGCCGGACCAGGAGGCCGCCGAGGCCCTGCCGGAAATACTCGCGGCAACGTCGGTGCCGCTGGTGGCCGACATCCACTTCGACTACAGGCTGGCGCTGATGGCGCTCGAGGCCGGCATACATAAGCTGCGCATCAACCCCGGCAACATAGGCTCGGAGGCTCGCGTGGCCGAGCTTGCCAGGGCTGCCAACGACAGAGGCGTTCCCATCCGCGTGGGCGTGAACGCCGGCTCCCTCCCCAGGCGCCTGGTGGAGGCCTACGGGCGCACTCCCAGGGCCATGGCTGAGGCGGCGCTGTGGCACGTTGGCCTCCTGGAGAAGGCCGGGTTCGAGAGCATCGTCGTGTCCATGAAGGCGTCTGACGTTCCCCGCACCGTTGAGGCCTACCGCGTCTTGGCCCAGCGGGTGCACTACCCGCTGCACGTCGGGATAACGGAGGCAGGCCCCCCTCCAGGAGGACTGGTCAAGTCTGCGGTGGGCATCGGGATCCTGCTTTCGGAGGGCATCGGCGATACCATCAGGGTCAGTCTCACAGGGGATCCAATAGCAGAAGTGCAGGCAGGGCGAGAGATACTCTCCGCCGTGGGCCTGAGGAGTTTCGGCCCCACTTTGGTGGCGTGCCCCACGTGCGCAAGGTCGAGGGCCGACATAGAGGCCATAGCTGAGGAGGTCCGCGCCAAGATTCAGCACCTGGACGTGCCGCTGGTTGTGGCGGTGATGGGGTGCGAGGTGAACGGGCCGGGCGAGGCGGCCGACGCCGACGTGGGGCTGGCGTGCGGCAGAGGGTGCGGACTGGTGTTCCGCCGGGGACAGATCGTGAAGAGAGTAGATAGCGCCCACATGGTTGACGCGCTGATGGAGGCGGTTTACCAGGAGGCCGCGGCCAAGCGGGTTCAGCCCGGGAGTAAGGAGTTGTGATACGCATGAGGATGTCGCAGATGTTTGCTCCAACGCTGAGGGAAGTGCCTTCCGAAGCGGAGATCCCCAGCCATCAGCTGATGCTGCGGGCGGGTCTGATGCGAAAGACCGTTTCGGGCGTGTACTCATACCTGCCTTTGGGATACCGGGCCATCCGGAAGGTCGAGACCATCGTCAGGCAGGAGATGGACGGGCAGGGGGCACAGGAGGCGCTGTTCCCGGCGATACAGCCTGCGGAGATATGGAAGCAGAGCGGCAGGTACTTCGATTACGGCAGCGAGATGTTCCGCCTGAAGGACAGGGGCGGCCGCGAGATGTGCCTGGCGCCCACCCACGAGGAGATTACCACCATCACCGTCCGCGACGAGGTGCGGTCGTACCGGCAGCTGCCGCAGATCGTGTACCAGATACAGACGAAGTTCCGCGACGAGATACGGCCGCGGTTCGGCGTGATGCGTGCCCGCGAGTTCATCATGAAGGACGCGTACAGCTTCGACCGGGACGAGGAGGGCCTCGACGTCAGCTACAGGAAGATGTACACCGCGTACTGCAGGGCCTTCTCAAGGATGGGGCTTACGTACAAGGTGGTTGAGGCCGACGCAGGGGCCATCGGAGGGTCAGTGAACCACGAGTTCATGGTGGTCTCGGATGTGGGCGAGGCGGGAATAGTGTTCTGCGACAAGTGCGGATACGCAGCCAACGACGAGCGGGCAGAGGCAGCGGTGCCCCAGCGCCCCGCGCAGAGCGAGGCGCGAGATGGCCAGGCTCGCACCGTGCCCACTCCCGGGATCCGCACCATCGACCAGCTCATCGGCTTCCTCGGGGTCAGCCCGAAGCAGATGGTGAAGACCATGATCTACCTGGCAGACGGGGAGCCAGTGGCCGCCATGATCCGCGGCGACAGGGACGTCAACGACATCAAGCTCAGGAGGGTATTGGGCTGCGCCGAGCTGGAACTGGCGCCGGCTGAGGTCATCGAGGAGGTCACCGGAGCGCCGGTGGGCTTCGCCGGGCCCATAGGCCTGCGTCGCAACGTGCGCACCATAGCTGACCATGAAGTCGTCGGGGTCACCGACGGGGTGGTCGGGGCCAACCAGGCCGACGCCCACATCGTCGGGGTAAGCTACGGAGTTGACTTCGAGGCGGACCAGGTGGCCGATATCCGCACCGTGGTCGCCGGCGACGCATGCCCCAAGTGCGGAGCTCCTCTTGAGGGAGCCCGCGGCATCGAGGTGGGCCACCTGTTCAAGCTGGGTACGAAGTACAGCTCGTCGCTGAACTGCAAGTTCCTGGACGAAGAGGGGCAGGAGCGCCTCATGCTGATGGGCTGCTACGGCATAGGCATCACCCGCTGCGTGGCGGCGATCATAGAGGAACACCACGACCAGGACGGCATCATCTGGCCGATGTCGGTGGCGCCTTACCAGGTCGTGATGGTTCCCGTGAACGTGACCGAGGCAACGCACATGGAGGCGGCGGAGCGGCTGTATAGCGAGCTCCTGTCAATGGGCGTCGAGGTGGTGTTGGACGACCGCGACGAGAGGCCTGGAGTGAAGTTCAAGGACGCCGACCTGATAGGCTTCCCGATAAAGGTAACCATAGGAGCGAAGGGCCTGGCTCAGAATAAGGTGGAGGTGGCCTTGCGACGCGCAGGAGAGGTAGCCATGATCGATCTGGACAAGGCGGCCAAGCGCGTGTGCGACCTGGTTCAGACGGAGCTCGCACTGCTTCAGCCCGGGGAGGTGCGGCACGGTGACAGTATCGGCCGTGGTCCCGGCGTATAACGAGGGACCCCGGGTTGGCCATGTGGTTAGCGCCCTCGTACGCTGCACGGCCGTGCACCAAGTCATAGTGGTGGACGACGGCTCCCAGGACGACACCGCTGAGGTAGCCAAGTCCCACGGCGCCACCGTGGTTAGCCTACCGTGCAACGTCGGCAAGGGGGGAGCGGTCGCCCGCGGAGTGGAGGCGGCCGATGGCGAGATCATACTGCTGCTCGACGCCGATCTCATCGGGCTCACCGAAGACCACATCATGGCGCTTCTTGAGCCGGTGATGTCGGGGAGCGCCGACATGAGCGTCGGCCTGTTCGACGACGGCCGCGTGGCCACAGACCTGGCGCAGGCCATCACGCCGTGGCTCTCGGGCCAGAGGGCAGTGAGGCGAGAGGCCCTGGCAGGCCTTGAGCTCGATATCTCCCGCTTCGGGGTGGAGGCTGTCCTCACCCGGCGGGCCAAGAACCTGGGCCTGAAGGTGGTTGAGGTGAAGCTCCCGCACCTGACCCACGTGATGAAAGAGGAGAAGATGGGCGCCGTGAAGGGCGTCACGGAGCGGGCCAAGATGTACTGGGAGGTCGTCAAGTCCCTGGTTCATTGGGAGTGACCTGGTTGTCTCAAGTGTTCGTGGTAGTGCCGTCAGACCAATGCTCAAGCTTGGAGAACGTGTTCCGCCGCGCCGGGCGACAGATGCCCTCTGGAGTTCCGGCCGGCTGCGCCGTACAGAAGGTTTGTATCTGCGCTGATTCTGGAGACTGGACGGTTCACATCTGCGCCCCGGCGGACGTGGATCCGGGATGCGCCGAAGCCATCCAGCGGGCCATCGCAGACGCCGCCGGGGTAGACGGCTGCGTCAGACTGGTGTTCTCGGGGCGCGAGATCGACCCTGTGCCGGAGCCCTCGGCCTTCGAGGCAGCATGGCCCAGCGTCAGGGAGAGGATCGCTCGGGAGAATCCGGCGCTGTGGATCTGGCTGGCTCAGGCTAGGTGCAGGGCTCGCGGCGACGAAGTGCTGCTGGAAGTGCCCAGCGACGTGCAGCGCGACAAGCTCTTGGAACGAGGCTGCGTCCAGGTGGTGGCAGCCGCCTTCGCGTGTACGTGTCAGTCAGACCCGCCGCGCGTGTCGATAGAGATAGGCGAGTTCGAGGAACCGGAGGAACCGGAGGTTACGCCTGCGGAGGAGGCGGAGGAAGCGGCCTGCCTTCAGGCGAGGGTGAACGTGCCATCGCGTGACGCCGACGCCGCGAAGGGCGCAGGTGGCGACGGATCCGCGGCAGGCGACGGCGAAGTGCCGGAGCGCAGGCGCAGGCGCAGGGCGCGAAAGCCGGATCCCGGTGCCATCAGGGGCAGGATGTTCACCGTCGCGCCGCAGCCCATTTCGTCGCTGGGCGAGGCGGACCGCAAGGTGGTGTGCGCAGGCGAGGTGTTTGGGGTGGAGCGGCGCTCCACCAAGTCAGGCTGCACCATCCTCACCTTCAACATCACAGACCGCACCGACTCGGTGGCGTGCAAGTGCTTCTGCGACCCCGACGATCCGCTCCTTGACCTCAAGGACGGAACATGGGTGGCGATACGCGGCGATATGCAGTACGACCAGTACGCTCGGGAGCCGGTCCTCTCGGTGCAGGACGTGGTGCCGTACTCGCCCCCACAGAGGGCCGACAACGCCCCGGTGAAGCGTGTGGAGCTGCACCTTCATACCAAGATGAGCGCCATGGACTCGGTGTGCGACGTGGAGGCGGCGGTGAGGAGGGCGGCCCTGTGGGGCCATCCTGCCATAGCCATCACGGATCACGGCGTGGTGCAGTCCTTCCCGGAGGCGTACTCCGCAGGTAAGAAGCATGGCGTGAAGGTCGTGTACGGCATTGAGGGATACCTAGCCGACTCGGCCGTCGACGACGCGCCCACGTACCACGTGACGATCCTGGCCATGAACCGTGAGGGCCTGCAGGCGCTCTATAGGCTTGTCTCCTGGTCGCACCTGAACCATTTCTACAGGCACCCTAGGATCCTCCGCAGCGAACTGGTTGCCGCCAGGCAGCACCTGCTCATCGGTTCGGCGTGCGCCGCAGGCGAGGTTTACAGGGCCGTGCTGCAGGGCGCCGACGACGCCGAGCTTTCCAGGATCGCGTCTTTCTATGACTACCTGGAGATCATGCCTCCGAGAAACGACGAGTTCCTGGTGCGCAGCGGTAAGCTGGGCAGTCTTCAGGACATAGAGAGAATCATCGCCAGAATATACCGAATCGGCTCTCAGCTAGGCATCCCGGTGGTGGCCACCGGGGACGTGCACTTCCTTGACCCTGCCGATGAGGTGTACAGGCGTATCCTCATGGCCAAGCAGGACTACGTCGACGCGGATAAGCAGGCGCCTCTCTACTTCCGCACCACCGATGAGATGATGGAGGAGTTCGCCTTCCTGGGCGAGGAGGCGTGCAATGAGGTGGTGCTGGTGAACCCGCTCAGGGTGTGCGACATGGTTGAGCAGCTCTGCCCGGTTCCGAAGGAGCTTGCTATCCCCAGGATCGACGGGGCCGAGGAGGCCGTCAGGAGCAACGCTTACGCCAGGGCGCGTGAGCTATACGGCGATCCGCTGCCGGAAGTGGTCAGGGCCAGGCTGGAGAAAGAGCTTGAGGCCATAATCGGCAATGGTTACGCGGTGAACTACGACATCGCTGCCAGACTGGTGCACAAGTCGGTATCAGACGGGTACCCGGTGGGCTCCAGGGGATCGGTTGGATCGTCGCTGGTGGCCACCATGTGCGGCATCACCGAGGTGAACCCGCTGCCGCCGCACTATCGCTGCCCGAAGTGCAGGTTCAGTCTGTTCGACCACGGGATCGCTGTGGAGTCGGGTTACGACCTTCCTGATGCCGCATGCCCCGACTGCGGCGCGGACATGGTGAAGGACGGGCAGAGCATCCCCTTCGAGACTTTCATGGGGTTCGACGGTGACAAGGTGCCCGACATCGACCTGAACTTCTCAGGGGAGTACCAGTCGACCATACACAAGTACGCGGAGGAGCTGTTCGGCGCCGACCACGTGTTCAGGGCGGGCACCATCGCCACCATCGCTGAGAAGACGGCCTTCGGATACGTGAAGTTGTACGCTGAGAAGAGGGGTCTGACGCTCCGCCATGCCGAGCAGCTTAGGCTGGCCCGCGGCTGCTCAGGGGTGAAGCGCACCACCGGCCAGCACCCCGGCGGGCTGATGATCGTGCCGAAGGGCAGGGACGTGCACGAGTTCACGCCTATACAGCGCCCGGCCAACGACAAAGGCTCCGACGTGGTCACGACGCATTTCGAGTACAGGACCATCCACGATTGTCTGCTCAAGCTGGACCTTCTGGGCCACGATGACCCCACGGCCATCAAGATGCTTGAGGACCTGACGGGGCTGCCGTCGAAGAACATCCCCATGGATGACCCAGCCACTATGGCGCTGTTCTCCGGGCCAGAGTCGCTGGGGTTGGACACGTCTTCGGGATTCACCGTGGGCACGGTGGGCATTCCGGAGTTCGGCACCAGGTTCGTACGGGGGATGCTGGAGGAGACCAGGCCTACAACCTTTGGCGAGCTCATCAGGATAAGCGGGCTGTCGCACGGCACGGACGTGTGGCTGAACAACGCCCAGGACCTCATAAGGTCCGGAAAGGCCAGGTTGGGGCAGGTCATCGCGTGCCGCGACGACATAATGAACGCGCTGATAGGCTGGGGTCTGGCGCCCAGCGATGCCTTCAGGATCATGGAGCGCGTGAGGAAGGGCAAGGGCCTCACCGAGGACGACGCCCGCCTCATGCGGGAGCACGCGGTTCCAGAATGGTACCTGGACTCGTGCAACAAGATAAAGTACATGTTCCCGAAGGCGCACGCGGCGGCGTACGTCATGATGGCCTTCCGGATAGCGTATTACAAGGTGCACCACCCTGTGCAGTTCTACGCCGTGTACTTCAGCATCCGCGCGTCCGACTTCGACCCGCGCATTGCGTTCATGTCTGCTCAGGAACTCCTGGCGGCAAGCCAGTCCGCAGACGAGAAGCCTGACGCCTCCGCGAGAGACAGGGAGCTCGCCACCATATACGAGGTAGCTGCGGAGGCAGTACTCAGGGGGATAGGGATCCTTCCAGTCGACATAGTCCGGTCCGAGGCGAGAGCCTTCGCCGTCGAGGGGCCTGCGATCCGCACCCCCCTTGCGGCGGTGCCGGGTCTGGGAGTCGCCGCGGCGGAGAGCGTCGTGGAGGCCAGGCAGGAGAGGGCGTTCACCTCGAAACAGGATCTACGGGATAGGACTCGGCTCACCCGTTCGCAGGTGGACGCCCTAGCGGAGATGGGAGCCATCGGCGACCTTCCCGACACTGATCAGCTGTCGCTGTTCTGAGCGTCATAGCCTGAGCTGCCTATTGCGCCGCAAACGCGGCATGTGGTATATTAGGTTGTGCGAGGAATGCATGCGAAGGCGCTGGTTCCAGCTGTTGGTTGGGAGAGTGGGTTTGCCCACTCTTTCGTCATGTTTGACCATCGCAGGGCCAAAGCCCTGCTCTTTCAGTAGTTAGGAGGGCTGAGCCCAATGGATCGTCGCCGTATTGAGGCCAGAGCCAGTGAGATCGCCCGCTCCTCGGCCAGCTCGCTGGGCCTGAAAGTGGTGGACACCGAGTTCGTGCAGGATTCGGGCCATTGGTACCTGAGGATCTACATCGACAAGGCAGGGGGCGTGGCCATCGACGACTGCGCCGACCTTTCGGAGGTCGTCGGCGCGGTGCTGGACGAGGAGGACTTCATCCCGCAGAGCTACATACTGGAGGTGTCATCGTCTGGCGAGAAACCCCTGAAGAGCCTTCAGGAGTTTAGGGACTTTGCAGGAAGATGGGCTCTGGTGAGCACGTTCTCGGAATTCCGGGGAAGAAGGCGGTTTGAGGGGCGTCTTCTGGGGGTTGATGGCGAAAACGTGAAGATTGAGGTCGACGGCACCCAGTACAGCATCCCGATGTCGAAGATAGCCCACGCCAGGCTGGCGGTGCCCGTCGAGGAGGTTCTTGACGATGAATCCTAACGATGGACTGGAGATAGTGCGTGCCCTCGACGACCTTCAGAGGGAGCGCGGCATAAGCAAAGAGGTCCTTCTTGAAGCCATTGAGGCCGCTCTGGTTCAGGCGTTCAAGAGGCACTATGGTTCTGCCCAGAACGTACGGGTGGGGATCGATCCCGATACCGGCAAGGTGTTGGTGATGAACAGGCGCACCGTGGTGGAGGAGGTGGCCGACCCCAAGGCCGAGATCTCCGTTGAGGAGGCCAGGCAGCTGGATCCCATGTACGCACCGGGAGACGTGGTGGAGACCGAGGTGACTCCCAAGGAGTTCGGCCGCATCGCCGCCCAAGCGGCGAAGCAAGTGGTGGTACAGAGGATCCGAGAGGCCGAGAGGGGCATGCTCTACGAGCAGTTCTCCAGCAGGGAAGGGGATGTCGTCACCGGCACCGTCAGCAGGGTCGAGCAGAGGAACGTCATCATAGACCTGGGCAAGACGGAGGCGACGCTCCCTCCGCAGGAGCAGATGGCGGTGGACAATTATGTCACCGGCCAGCGCCTGAAACTGTACGTTATAGAGGTAAGGAAGACCACGAGAGGCCCGATGGTGCTGGTGTCCCGCACCCATCCGGGGCTGCTCAAGCGCCTGCTGGAACTGGAGGTTCCGGAGATAGCCGAAGGCGTAGTGGAGATAAAGGCCATCGCGAGGGAAGCTGGGGCCAGGTCGAAGGTGGCTGTGGTGGCCCACGACCCCAACGTGGACCCTGTGGGGTCGTGCGTGGGGCCCAGGGGCGCACGCATACAGGCCATCGTCAGCGAGCTGGCAGGCGAGAAGATCGACGTCATACCGTGGAGCGAGGACTACGCGACGTTCATATCCAACGCGCTGAGCCCCGCCAGGGTGGTAGAGGTGAGGCCGGATTTCCTGAGCAAGATCGCGCTGGTGGTGGTGCCAGACTACCAGCTGTCGCTGGCCATCGGACGCGAGGGACAAAACGCCCGCCTTGCTGCCAAGATCACGGGGTGGAAGATCGACATCAAGAGCGAATCCCAGGTCGGACTGGGGGCCATACCCCGGTTCGAGATCGACTTCTAGAGGTGCGTCGACATGCCTAAGGTCAGGAAAGTGCCTCAGCGCACCTGCGTCGGATGCGGCACGGTTGGCGACAAGCGCCAGTTCATGCGAGTCGTGCGCACTCCCGACGGCCAGGTCGTGCTGGATGCCACCGGAAAGAAGTCTGGAAGGGGCGCTTACGTGTGCAAGAGCAGCGAATGCCTGGCCAGGGCCATCAAAGGCGGCAGGCTCGCGCGCGCGCTTGAAGTCGAAGTGCCTGAGAGCATTATCAAAGATTTGGAGGCCGCTTTGAGCGAGACCACGCGATAGTAGGTGCTTCTGCAGCGCTGCATAGCCCATGTCAGCTGCCTGCCTTTGGAGAAGCGCCGAAGTGCAGTGCAGCTCTATGCAGGCCACGGGGGTGACACACTATGGCAAAAGTGAGAGTGTTTGAGCTGGCAAAAGAGCTTAACATGCCAAGCAAGGATCTGGTCGCGCTCCTGAACGACTTGGGAGTGAAGGCCAAGAACCACATGAGCGCGATCGACGAGAACGCGGCTCGTTACGTGATGAGGAAGTACGGTCCCGAAGCGCGTGGAGCGCAGCCAGGCAAGGACCAGGCGCAGCCGGCCGCATCGGGGGACCGGCAGGCGGCAGGTCGCGCGCCCAGCGCCCAGCAGCCTGCCTCAACGCAGGCAAGGCCCGCACAGGCTGAGCCTACCGTGCGTCAGCAGGCTCGTCCACAGCCGCCCGCTCCGCAACAGAGGCCCCCGCAGAGGCCTGCTGCCGGACATCCTGCAGGAGCACCCCAGCGCCATGATGACAGGGCGCGGCAATCATCGATAAGTCGTCCACAGGCGGGCCAGCAGGGCCCCAGGCAGGCGCAGCCGAGCCAGCCTCTGGATCCGTCGTATCCTTTCATACCATCGCGGGCGAGGCCTCGTTCCCAGGGGATGCCTCCAAGGTATGGCCAGCCCGGGCAGCGCAGCGCTCAGGCGCCTGCGAGGCCGGGCGGCGCGGCGCCGGGGGCTGTCACGCCTCATGCAGGCGGGTATCCCGCCGGCAGGCCAGACAGGCCCGTAGGGGGCAGGCCGGAGCGCGGCCAGTTCCCACCGCGCCCCGCCGGGGCGCAGGGCGCAGGGCCAGCGCAGCGCCAGGCGACGAGAGGGCCTGCGGCGATCCCGCCTAAGCCTTCGACTGCGACGACCGCGGGCAGCGCCCCCAAGGGCGTGGCCGGAAGGGGGAAACCCGGATGGACCCGCGACAAACGCTATGGTCGCGGCGATGACGATCTGGACGGTGGCAGGGGCGAGCGCAAGGCCAGTAAGCGCGGGAGAAAGAAGGCTCCCACGTCGGCGCCGCTTGGCGATGCCAAGCTGATCGAGCGCCGCGTGAAGGTGGGCGACCTCGACTCCGTCGACGACATCGAGATCAGGCGCACCACCCGCAAGCGCGAACGCCAGCAGAAGGTGCGCAAGGTGGAGATCGAGGCATCCCTCACCGTGCGGGAGCTCGCCAACAAGCTGGGACTGCCGGTGAACGAGGTCATGGGCAAGCTCATTAGACTGGGCGTGATGGCCAGCATCAACAGCGAGATCGACGGCGACGTGGCACAGATCCTCGCCACGGAGATGGGGTTCGAGGCCGAGCTCAGATCGGAGCGTGAGGAGCGCGAGGTGGCCATCGCCGACGTCGAGGATCCGCCGGAGAGCCTGCTTCCGAGGCCCCCTGTGGTGACCATCATGGGCCACGTGGACCACGGCAAGACGTCGCTTCTTGATGCCATCAGGCAGACGAACGTCACTGCCACGGAAGCCGGCGGGATCACGCAGCACATAGGCGCGTACCAGGTGGAGCTGAACGGCAGGAAAATCACGTTCCTTGACACTCCTGGCCACGAGGCCTTCACAGCCATGAGAGCCCGCGGCGCACAGGTCACCGATGTGGCGGTTCTGGTGGTGGCGGCGGATGACGGGGTTATGCCCCAGACCAGGGAGGCCATCAACCACGCCAAGGACGCGAAGGTTCCGATAGTGGTGGCAATCAACAAGATAGACAAGCCGACGGCGCAGCCCGACAGGGTCAAACGGGAGCTGTCCGAACAGGGCCTGGTGCCGGAGGAGTGGGGCGGCGACACCGTGATGGTGGAAGTCTCGGCCGTCCAGAAGATGGGCATCAACGACCTTCTGGAGATGATCCTGCTCGTTGCCGACATGCGGGACCTTAAGGCCAACCCCAACAGGCCCGCCATGGGTACGGTCATCGAGGCCAAGCTGGATAGGGGCAGGGGGCCCGTCGCCACGGTCCTGATCAATAAGGGCACCCTCAGGATAGGCGACAGCTTCCTGGTGGGCGAGATCTTCGGAAGGGTCAGGGCCATGGCCAACTACAGGGGCGAGCCCATCGAGGAGGCCACCCCGTCCATGCCCGTGGAGGTCTTGGGCCTTGGCGCCGTGCCGGAGGCAGGCGACGTGTTCCAAGTGGTCACCGACGAACGCGAGGCCAAGCTGGTTGCCGAGCGCCGGGCTGACCGCAAGCGCGCAGCCGAGATGGCCGAGACCACCAGGAAGATGAGCCTTGAGGACCTGTTCTCCCAGATCAAGGAGGGGGTCAAGGAGCTCAGGCTCATCATCAAGGCGGACGTGCAGGGTTCCGCCGAGGCGTTGAGGCAGGCTGTGGAGCAACTCTCCACCGATGAGGTGAAGGTGGACGTGATCCACTCCGGCGTTGGGGCCGTAAGTGAATCAGACGTGATGCTGGCCTCCGCGTCCAACGCGGTGGTCATCGGGTTCAACGTCAGGCCCGACGCGGCGGGAGCCGCCACGGCCGAGATCGAGGGCGTCGACGTGAGGCTCTATCGAGTGATCTACGACGTCATCGACGACGTGAAGAAGGCCATGGTTGGCCTCCTGGAGCCTGAGTTCCGCGAGGTCGTGACGGGCCATGCCGAGGTCAGGGCCACGTTCAAGGTGCCCAAGGCGGGCATGGTCGCAGGGTCATACGTGACCGACGGCAGGATAGCCAGGACGGCCAGGGTGAGAGTGCTCCGCGACGGGGTCGTGGTGCATGAGGGTAAGCTGGCGTCGCTCAAGCGGTTCAAAGACGACGTGCGCGAGGTGGCGGCCGGGTTCGAGTGCGGGATCGGCATCGAAGGCTGGAACGACGTGCGCGTGGGCGACGTCATTGAGGCATACGGCAAGGAAGAAGTAAGGCGCCAGCTGTAACGAGTCTCCCTGAAGGCCTTCAGGGAGCCCGTGAGCACGCACCTGTATGCAGGCGGGAGTCGTTTCATCGTCGAACGGCTCCCCGCGCTGCCTTGGCGCAGCTACTTACACATGTACTGCCTGATGGAGGTGTGGTTCAATGGCCAACCGCAGGCTCGACAGGGTAAGGGCCACGATGCGTGAGGAGATATCAAGCATACTCCAGAAAGACCTGAAGGATCCCAGGCTCGGGTTCGCCACAGTGGTGGACGTCGAGGTCAGCGGTGACATGCAGCACGTGAAGGTCTACGTGAGCATCCTCGGTGACGAAGAGGCGAAGGCCAAGACCATGCGCGCCCTGGAGAGCGCCAAGGGCTACATCCGGTCTGAGATAGGCAGGAGGATCCAGCTGAGGCTCACGCCTGAGATCCATTTTGTGCACGACACCTCCCTGGAACACGGGGCGCGTATCATGGAAGTGCTGTCCAGGATCAAGCAGGAGGACCGCTGATGAACGTTCCGCAGCGGCTGGTCGAGGCCATTGAGCAGTCTCCAAGTATCATAGTGACAACCCACGTGCAGCCGGACGGCGACGCCATCGGCTCGATGCTGGGCCTGAAGCACGCCCTTGAGAGCGCCGGGAAGATGGTCATTGCGGTGCTCTCCGACGAGGTGCCGGCGAACCTCAGGTTCCTGCCAGGCGCCGACGAGATCATGGCGGGGGACTGCGCGGCCGCGGCGGGGCAGCACGCCCTTGCGGTGGTGCTGGACTGCGGCTCCCTGGACCGGGTGGGCCGCTGCGCCGGTGCGGTGCAGGCAAGCGGCCTGATGGCGAACGTGGATCACCATCCCACCAACACAGGCTTCGCCGACATCAACTGGGTGGACGTGGCAGCCGCATCCACCTCGGAGATGGTGTTCGGCCTTCTGGAGCGGATGGGCATCGCCCTGGGCCCGGAGACGGCCACTTGCCTGCTGGCGGGGGTGATCACCGACACCGGCTCCTTTAGGTACTCCAACACCACGGCCTACACGTTTCGTGTGGCCGCCGCCCTCACCGAGGCGGGGGCAAGCCCCTGGCAGATAAGCCAGAGCGTGTACGACACCAGGTCGTACCAGTCCCTTGCGGGCATGGCCGAGGCGATACTCAGCATGGAATTCCACTGCTCCGGTCTGATGGCGTCCATGGACATCACCGCTGACCTCATGAGGCGCTATTCCCTTACTGAGTCGGAGACAGAGGGGTTCATCTCATATGCAAGGTCGGTGGCGGGTGTGGAGGTGGCCGTGGTTTACAAGGAGATCGGCTCCGATGAGATCAGGGTGGGGCTCAGGTCCAACCGTGACGTGGACGTGTCCAGGATAGCGCTGGCGTTGGGCGGTGGAGGGCACGTTCGGGCATCTGGCCTCACGTTCAGGGGAGGTCTCGAGCAGGCCAAAGCCGCGGTGATGGCTGAGGTGAGAAAGGCGCTCCGGGAGGCCGGCCACCAGTGGACGGACTGATGGCCCTTTACAAGCCGGCAGGCTTCACGTCCCACGACGTGGTGGCCAGGGTGCGCAGGCTCACGCGAGAGCGCAGCGTGGGTCACACCGGCACGCTGGACCCTGAGGCCACAGGCGTGCTGGTGTTGTGCCTGGGCAGGGCCACGCGGCTTTCCAGGTTCCTGATGGACATGCCCAAGGCGTACGAGGCTGAGATCGTATTCGGCTCCGCCACCACCACCGGCGACTCCCACGGCCAGGTGGTGGCGCGGATGGACGGGTTCACCATCCCCCGTGAGGCGGTCGTCGATGCCTTACATAAGTTCACCGGCGAGATCATGCAGGTTCCTCCCATGGTATCCGCCGTGCACTACGAGGGCCGACGCCTCTACGAGCTTGCCAGGGAGGGCATCACCGTGGAGCGCGAGGCCAGGAGAGTCACCGTGTACGGCATCGTCCCTGTGGACCTGGATGCCTGGCCTGAGCCTATCGTCAGTGGCTCGTCGGTGCGGATCGCCGTGGAGTGCTCGAAAGGCACGTACATACGAACTCTGTGCGAAGACATCTGCGCGTCCCTGGGAGTGCCGGGCCACATGGGCAGCCTGGTGCGTACCAGAGCCTCAGGCTTCTCGCTTGAGGAATGCGCCACCATCGAAGCCGTGGCCGCGGCCGCAGAGACAGCGGATTACGGGGCAGTGCTGCATCCCATGGCGAGAGGGGTGGCGCACCTGCCTCGACTGATGATGAACGACTTGGAGACCGTCAGGGCGCTGAACGGCAACGTCATACGTGCCGACGCAGGCAGGGTCACGGGCGCCGGTGCCAGCGGCCGCGGCTGGACGGCGCTGTTTGACCCTGACGGCAGTCTGGCGGCAGTGGCATGGGCCGAGCCTGGGGGAGCCGCGTGCGACGACGGAGTTGCGCTGCATCCCAAGGTGGTTCTGGGGAGAGAGGCTGAGGGCTCATGAACATCGTTTTCGCAAGTGAAGGGCTGGGTTCGGTGACTCCGCGCGCCGTATGGGCGCTGGGCACCTTCGACGGCGTGCACAGAGGGCACGTGGCGCTACTCAGGGCGGCGCAGCGGCAGGCGCGGGAGAAGGGGTTGCCCGCCGGAGCCTTCACGTTCGATGTCAACCCCATCGAGGTGCTGGCACCCCAGAGGCGGCCGCTGTACCTTGTTTCGCTGCAGAGGAAGCTGGAGCTCTTCGAGGAGGCCGGGGTGGACCAGGTGGTGGTGCGCCGCTTCGAGCCTGAGTTCGCCGCCTGCTCGCCGCAGGAGTTCGCCAGAGCTGTCCTGGCGGAGCAGTTGGGAGCCGAGCACGTGGTGGTGGGATATGACTACACCTTCGGGCGCATGGGCCAGGGAACCCCGGTCCTTCTGGTGCAGCTCGGCGTTGAGCTTGGATTCGGTGTCACGGTGGTCCCCCAGGTCAAGGTGGACGGTGTTCCCGTGTCAAGCACCGCCATACGGGAGGCGGTGGCGCTGGGCGATGTGGAGAGGGCCGCGCGAATGCTGGGCAGGCCCCATGCCGTCGACGGCGTGGTGGAGCACGGTCGGGGCGTGGGCGCGGGCATGGGCATCCCCACCGCGAACCTGCGAACCGCGAAGGGCATTGCCCTTCCGGCGAGAGGCGTGTACGCCTGTGTTGTGCGCACGCAGGATGGGGCGCACTGGCCAGCAGTGTGCAACATAGGCACAAGGCCGACCTTCTCCGATGAGGCCCGCGGGGTGCGCGTCGAGGCTCACCTGGTGGGGGCCAGCGGCGATTTCCACAACCAGCGCATGACGGTGCAGTTCGTCCAGCGCCTCCGCCCTGAGATGGTCTTCTCCGACCGGGCGGAGCTGGTGGCTCAGATACGTGCCGACATCGTACGCGCCGTGGAGCTTGTGGGCTCGGACGCCTGCGGCGCCGGTTTACAGCTCCAAGGGCGTATGCTAGAATGAACATCGCAAGCTGGCGCATAGGTTCCGAATAGCTTGCCAACCCTTTACTACGATTACCGACCCCTCCGACGGTCTTCTTGGTAAGGGGCAATTACCTGACAGGAGGTACACACGATGGCTCTTAACCAGGAACGCAAGAGAGAAATCATTGACCAGTACCGCATCCACGATACCGACACCGGTTCGCCCGAGGTTCAGGTGGCTATCTTGACCGAACGGATAAACTACCTGACGGAGCACCTAAGGGTGCACAAGAAGGACCACCATTCGCGCCGCGGGCTTCTCAAGATGGTCGGACGCCGCAGAGCTCTGCTGGATTACCTGAAGAAGACCGACATCCAGAGGTACAGGGTCATCATCGACCAGCTCGGTCTGCGGAAGTAGGTACGTTATGGGTGAGAGCGGGCGATGCGGTCCCGCTCTCTGTGCTTGCACTCGCACTGAAACCCGCTATCACAAGAAGGTAGGTGACTAGATGCATCAAGTTTTCGAAACAACTGTGGCCGGACGTAAGCTCGTGTTCGAGACGGGCCACTATGCGCAGCAGGCCGGTGGCTCGGTGCTGTGCAGATACGGAGAGACCGTGGTGTTGGTCACGGCCACAGCTTCCCGTGAGCCCAGGGAGGGCATAGACTTCTTCCCTCTGCTGGTGGACTACGAGGAGCGCCTGTACGCCGTGGGCAAGATCCCCGGAGGGTTCATCAAGAGGGAAGGACGGCCCAGCGAGGCTGCGATCCTGGCGGCGCGGCAGATCGACAGGCCCATCAGGCCGCTGTTCCCTCAGGGCTTCCGCAACGACGTTCAGGTGGTCGCCACGGTGATGTCGGTGGAGCCTGGGGTCGAGCCATCTGTGCTGGCCATGAATGGGGCGTCGGTGGCCCTGTGTATCTCCGACATACCGTTCGAGGGCCCCATCGCCGGCGTGAAGGTGGGATTGGTCGACGGGGAGCTGGTGCTGAACCCCGACGCCGAGCAGACCGAGAAGTCCAGCCTGTCGCTGGTGGTTGCCGGTACATACGACGCGGTGCTGATGGTGGAGGCTGGCGCCAACGAGCTGCCTGAGAGCAAGGTCCTCGAGGCGATCATGTTCGGCCACGAGGAGATCAAGCGAATCATCGAGTTCCAGAGGACCATCATCGAGGCCGTTGGGGTGCCGAAACGCGAGTTCAAGATCTTCCAGCCCGATCCGGATCTGGCTCAGAAGGTCAGGGAGTTCGCCTATGAGCGCCTGGAGCAGGCTGTACGCAACCCCGACAAGGTGGAGCGAGAGCAGAGGCTTGACGCCGTGAGGGAGGAAACCCTGGCGCATTTCGCCGAGCTCATGGGGGAAGAGGTGCCTGTCAAGGACATCGGCGCCGTCCTCGATGATATGCTCAAGGAGATCGTGCGCCGCATGATCACGGTAGAGCACGTCAGGCCTGACGGCAGGGCCCTGGATGAGATCCGGCCCATTACCTGCGAGGTTGGAATCCTGCCGCGGGTGCACGGATCCGCCATGTTCCGTAGGGGCCAGACTCAGGTGATAACCGCGTGCACGCTGGGTGCCGTCGGCGACATGCAGATCATCGACGATCTCGGGCTCATTGAGTCCAAGCGCTACATGCATCACTACAACTTCCCTGGCTACAGCGTCGGTGAGGTCAGGCCCATGAGGGGGCCTGGTCGCAGGGAGATCGGCCACGGCGCGCTGGCTGAACGCGCGTTGCTGCCGATGATCCCGCCGGAGGAGGAGTTCCCGTACACCATAAGGCTGGTGACGGAGACCATCGAATCCAACGGATCCACGAGCCAGGCATCGGTATGCGGCAGCACCCTGGCGCTGATGGACGCAGGCGTGCCCATTCGCAAGCCCGTAGCCGGAGTGGCCATGGGTCTGGTGAAGTACGGGGACAACTTCACCATCCTCACGGATATCCAGGGCATCGAGGACCATCTGGGCGACATGGACTTCAAGGTGGCCGGCACCACTGACGGGGTGACCGCCATCCAGATGGACATCAAGGTCAAGGGCATCTCCAGGGAGATACTTGAGGAAGCTCTGGAGCAGGCTCGCAGGGGACGGCTCTTCATCCTCGGCAGGATGCTGGAGACCCTGCCTGCGCCCAGGCCTGAGCTGTCGCCTTACGCGCCCAGGATGCTCACCATCACCATCGACCCCGACAAGATCAGGGACGTGATCGGCCCTGGAGGCAAGATGATCCGCAAGATCATCGACGCCACCGGAACCAAGATCGACATCGAGGACGACGGCCGTGTGTTCATTGCGTCGACCAACGAGGAGATGGCGAAGAAGGCCGTGGGCATGATCATGGAACTGGTGCACGACCCGCAGGCCGGAGAGGTGTACACCGGCAGGGTCAGCAGGATAATGCCTTTCGGCGCCTTCGTGGAGATCTTGCCTGGCAAGGAAGGTCTGGTGCACATCTCGCAGCTTTCTTGGGAAAGGGTGAACTCCGTCGAGGACGTGCTGAACGTCGGAGACGAGGTCACGGTGAGAGTATGCGAGATCGACAGCCAAGGGAGGATAAACCTCTCCCGCAAGGACCTGCTTCCGAAGCCAGAGGGGCTTGGCGACGGAGCGCCCGGCAGGCCTCCGAGGACTGGAGGCCCAGGCGGCCCGCGTTCGTCCAGCCCGGGCGGTCCGAAGCGGCCTGGAGGACCTGGCGGTCGGTTCCGCAGGTAGCGCCGGAAAAACAGCATACTGAAACGATGTGCAACAGCCGGACTTGCTCCGGCTATTCTCATTTGTGAAGGGAGTTTGTGCGGCGGAGTAGAATATAGATTCTGTGCATGCGTGACGACGAAAGGCGGTGAGGCCCTTGAGCCCTGCCAGGGCCGGGCATCGAATCCTGGTGATAAACACCGGGTCAGCTTCGACCAAGCTGGCCGTGTATAACGACGAGAACGTGGTGTGGTCTGAAACGCTTGAGCACTTGCCGGATGAGCTGGCCCCACTGACCAGTCCAGAGGAGCACCTAAGGTTCAGGACGGCCGCCGTAGAGGACTGCCTGGCGAAGCATGACGAGGCGCCGGAACGGCTGTGCGCCGTGGTGGCCCGGGGAGGGGCCCTCAGGTCAATGCCTGGCGGCGTATACCTCATCGACGAGAGGGTGGTGGATGACCTGCTGCATCGTCCGGCGCTGCATCACGCGGCGAACTTCTCCCCGCCGATCGCTTTCAACATCGCCCGGCGTCTGGGCATTCGGGCATACCTCCTTGATCCCATCACTGTTGACGAGTTCGACCCTGAGGCGCGCCTTTCAGGCCTGCCTCAAGTGCCCCGACAGTCGCGGCTGCACGCCCTGTCAGTTCGCAGCACCGCCCACAGGGTGGCTCAGGAGCTGGGGCGTGACCTTCAGGACCTCAACATGGTCGTTGCCCACCTGGGCAGCGGCATCTCCATCGCAGCGGTGCGGGCCGGCAGGATGGTGGACGTGAACGGGGCCGATGACGAGGGTCCGTTCTCGCCGGAGCGAGCGGGATCCATCTGCGCAAGCGTGATAGTGGACATGTGCTTCTCCGGCAAGTACACTGAGGACCAGCTCATACACAGGCTCACCAGGGCCTCCGGGCTCAAGGCGCACCTGGGCACCGCTGACGCCCGTGACGTGGAGCGGATGATCCAAGAAGGCGACGAACACGCGCTTCGGGTGGCTGAGGCCATGTTCTACGGTATAGCCAAGGAGATCGGAGCCATGGCAGCTGTGCTCAGCGGCAACGTGGACGCCGTGGCCATCACGGGCGGGCTGGCACACTGGCAGCGCCTTGTGGATTACGTCACCGAGCGTTGCCGTTTCATCGCTCCGGTTTACGTGTATCCCGGGGAGAACGAGATGCAGGCGCTGGCCATGGGGGCGCTGCGTGTGCTGAACGGGCTGGAAGAGGCCAAAGACTATTCTGCTGTTGTAGGAGGGGAACCGCGATGATCACCGATTTCGTTGAACTGATTAGTCAGGCCAAGGCGCGGTCAGAGGCGAAGGTGGCGGTGGCAGCGGCTCACGACAAGGAAGTGCTGGAGGCTGTGGGCATGGCCCAGGCGGAGGGCATGGGCAGGTTCGTCCTGGTGGGCGATGAGGCCCAGGTGAACGCCATGGCTGCCGAGATCGGCCTTGACCTGTCAGGAGTTGAGATCGTCCACGAGCCCGACCCCGCTCAGGCGGCGCGGAAGGCAGTGGCCAAGGTGAGCTCGGGCGAGGCGGGGATCCTGATGAAGGGCCTGGTGCCCACCGCCGACTTCCTCAGGGCGGTGCTTGACAAGGAGATCGGACTGCGCACCAACAGGCTCCTCAGCCACGTGGCCGTGTTCAAGAACCCCCGGTACGACAGGATGATATACCTGACCGACGGGGCCATGAACATAGCGCCGACGCTGGAACAGAAGGTTCAGATAATACAGAACGCGGTGGACGTAGCGCACAGGCTGGGCAATGCCGAGCCGAAGGTTGCCTGTGTCGCGGCGGTGGAGACGGTGAACCCGGACATGCCTGAGACCATCGAGGCGGCAGCGCTGGCTAAGATGTCCGACCGCAAGCAGATCAAGGGCTGCATCGTCGACGGGCCGCTGGGGCTTGACAATGCCGTGTCGATGGAGTCCGCCAGGCATAAGGGCGTGGGCGGGCCTGTGGCTGGCAGGGCCGACATACTGCTGGCGCCTGACATCGCCGCGGGAAACGTGATCTACAAGACCATGGTGTACTTCGGTGACGTGGACACGGCCGCCGTCATCGCGGGGGCGCGGGCCCCGGTGGTGCTAACGTCCAGGTCTGACTCGCCCAGGGCGCGCATGCTTTCGCTGGCGCTTGCCATAGTGGCGTCGTGAAGGGGGAGACGGCGCGGGTGTTCGTTCAGCTGGTCATCAACCCCGGCTCCACTTCGACGAAGGTAGCCGTCTTCAATGATGATGAGATGGTGGCATCCCGTAACCTGGCCCACGACGCCGAGATGCTGGCGCAGTTCCCCAGCATCTTCCATCAGCTGGAGCTCCGGTACGAGCACGTGATGCGGTTCCTGGAGGCCAGCGGCATACGTCCGTCGTCGCTCAGCGCGGTGATGGGAAGGGGCGGGGTGCTTCCGCCCTCGGAGGGCGGCACCTACGTGGTGGACGAGGAGCTGGTGTCGCTGCTTCGCTCATCAGGTGGTGGGCACGCGTCGAGCCTGGGTGGGCTATTGGCGCGGAGGGTGGCCGAGCCGTTGGGGATTCCGGCGTTCATAGCGGATCCGGTCACCACCGATGAGCTTGACGACGTGTCGAGGTACACCGGCCTTCCGGAGGCGCCCAGGGTGTGCATCTTCCATGCCCTCAACCAGAAGGCCGTGGCCAGGCGGGCCGCCGCCGACCTGGGCAAGAAGTACGAGGAGATCAACCTCATCGTGGCGCACCTCGGCGGCGGCATCAGCGTGGGCGGCCACAGGCGCGGCCGGGTGGTGGAGGTGGCAAACGCCCTGAAGGGCGAGGGTCCGTTCTCGCCGGAGCGGTCCGGTCTGCTGCCCGCCACTGGGTTGGTGCGGCTATGTTTTTCTGGCAGGTACACGAAGGAGGAGATCCTGAAGCTGATCAACGGCAAGGGCGGGCTCGTGGCCTACCTGGGCACGAACTCCCTGAGGGATGTCGATGCCGCCATCGACGCCGGCGACCAACACGCGGCACTGTGCCTTGAGGCCATGGCCTACCAGGTGGCCAAGGAGATCGGCAGGGTGGCGTGCGCGCTGGCTGGCCGTGTGGACGCCATAGTCCTGACGGGAGGGGCGGCCCACTGCTCGAGGCTGGTGGAGTGGATCTCCCAGCGCGTGAAGTTCATTGCCCCAGTGATGGTGTACCCGGGCGAGGAGGAGATGCGGGCGCTGGCTGAGGCGGGCCTGAGGGTGCTTGCCGGCCATGAGAGGCCGAAGAGGATGTCGGCGCGCCCGAGTTCCGCCTCGGGTACTGCCTGAGGCTGGTGTTAGGAGGTAGTCCGTGAAGAAGGTAGTAATCGACGAAGCCAAGTGCAAGGGATGCGGGCTGTGCGTGCACTTCTGCCCGAAGAGCGCGCTTGCCATGGCGGACCGCATCAACTCCAGGGGATACCACCCCGCCGAGCTCGTTGACGAGGCGAGCTGCATCTCGTGCGGCATCTGCGGACGAGTGTGCCCGGATGCCGTCATCGAAGTATTCAAACCCTGAGGAGGCGTGACGCATGGCAGGACGAAAGCTCTTCAAAGGCAACGAGGCCGTTGCGGAGGCTGCGATCAGGGCGGGATGCAGGTTCTTCTTCGGGTATCCCATCACTCCGCAGAACGAGATACCGGAATACATGTCGCGCAGGCTGCCTGAGGTGGGCGGCACCTTCGTGCAGGCCGAGAGCGAAGTGGCGGCCATCAACATGGTGTACGGAGCGGCCGGGGCAGGGGCGAGGGTGATGACGTCGTCGTCGAGCCCCGGGATCAGTCTGAAACAGGAAGGCATCTCGTATCTGGCCGGGGCGCAGCTTCCCTGTCTCATAGTGAACATGGTCAGGGGAGGACCGGGTCTCGGCGGCATCGCGCCGGCTCAGAGCGACTATTTCCAGGCCACGAAAGGCGGGGGGCATGGCGACTACCGCCTGATAGTGTACGCCCCTGCGTCGGTACAGGAGATGGTCGACCTAACGCTTGGCGCCTACGACGTGGCGGAGCGTTACCGCATTCCAGTGATGATCCTGGGCGACGGCGTGCTGGGGCAGATGATGGAGCCCGTGAGCTTCCCGGAGGGATCGGAGCCGGAAAACGCACCCCAGCGGCCGGAGCCGGAGTGGGCCACGCGCGGCGCCAGGGGCGGACGCGCGCCAAGGATCGTGAGCTCCATCTATCTCAAGCCCGAGGAGCTCTACAAGCATAACCTGCGGCTTCAGGAGCAGTTCAAGAGGGCGGAGGCAGCCGAGACGCGCTACGAGGAGGTGCGGACGGACGACGCAGAGGTGCTCCTGGTGGCGTACGGCACCACGTCAAGGGTGTGCAGATCGGCGGTGGAGAAACTCCGGACGGCAGGCGTGCGCGCGGGGCTCTTCAGGCCGATAACGGTGTCGCCGTTCCCGTACAAGGCGCTCGGCGAAAGGGCCAGGCAGGTCAAGGCGGTGCTGACCGTGGAGATGAGCCTCGGCCAGATGGTGGACGACGTGAGGATCGCGGTGGCAGGGGCCGCGCCAGTGGACTTCCTGGGCACCACCGGAGGAGTGGTCCCGAAGGCGGCCGATATAGTGGAGAGGGCGGCCGCGCTGGCAAGGCACGGGGCTGCGGACCAAGCGACAAGGGAGGGGATCAGCTGAGATGAAGCAGGTTTACGCGGTTCCGAAGTCGCTGCGGCCGGTGCCGACGCACTACTGCCCGGGATGCACCCACGGCATCATACACAAGCTGGTGGCAGACGCCATCGACGAGCTCGGCCTGCGCGACCGCGCGGTTGGAGTGGCATCGGTGGGGTGCTCGGTGTTCTCCTACGATTACTTCGACTGCGACTTCCAGCAGGCGGCCCACGGCAGGGCGCCTGCGGTAGCCACGGGGATACGGCGGGCGGTGCCTGATGCCATCGTCTTCACCTATCAGGGAGACGGCGACCTGGCATCGATAGGCACTGCCGAGATCGTGCACGCCGCCATGCGCAGCGAGAACATCACGGTGATATTCGTGAACAACGCCATCTACGGGATGACCGGCGGACAGATGGCCCCCACCACGCTGGTGGGGCAGAAGACCACCACGTCGCCGCGGGGCCGGCAGCCGGCGCTGGCAGGGCAGCCGCTGAGGATCGCGGAGATGTTGGCCACGATACCGGGCGCCACGTATGTGGCGAGGGTGTCCACCACGAGCCCGGCGCACATAGCCAGGGCAGGGCGGGCCATCAAGAAGGCCTTCCAGGTGCAGGCGGCCGGAGAAGGTTTCTCGTTGGTGGAGTGCCTGTCGACATGCCCCACCAACTGGGGGATGTCGCCGGTGGACGCCATGGCCTGGGTGGAGAAGAACATGATACCGTACTATCCCCTTGGCGAGTTCAGGACGCCGGAGATGCCGGAGACGCCGGAGAGGGGGCAGGCCAATGGTTGAGGAGCTCATCATCGCCGGATTCGGTGGCCAGGGCGTCATGGTGATGGGGCAGATCCTGTCGTACGCCGGAATGCACGAGGGCAAGAACGTGTCGTGGATCCCGTCGTACGGCCCAGAGATGCGCGGGGGCACGGCCAACTGCTCGGTGGTGGTCTCGGACGAGCCCATCGCGTCGCCCATCGTGACGGAGCCAACCACGGCCATAGTGATGAACCGCCCGTCCCTGGACAGGTTCGAGCCCATGGTGCAGCCTGGGGGTCTGTTGATATACAACAGCTCTCTGATAGACAGGGCGCCGGAGAGGACGGACATTCGCGTTATAGCGGTGCCCGCGAACGAGCTGGGCGAAGAGGTGGGTTCAGACAAGGTTGCCAACATGGTGGTGCTGGGGGCATACATCAAGGCCAGGGGCACGGTGTCGTTTGAGACAGTGGGCCAGTGCCTTGCTGAGGTGCTGCCGGCGCGCAGGCACGATCTGATCCCGTTGAACCTCGAGGCGCTGAAGCGCGGCGCGGAGCTGGTGAAGTAGGAGGGCTCGGCTGGTTGGGAGGCACCTATGGGCATACTGAGAGCGTGCGATCTCGCGCGCCAGGCGCCAGGAGGTGCAGCGGTGCTCATCGCCGAACCGGCAGTAGTGCTCCGCGTGGAAGAGGACTCTGCGCACATTCAGCGGGTGGTGGTTCAGACAGAATCTGAGCCGGAGTGCCCGGCCATATGCTATCCCGACATCACCGGCCGCGTGGCGGGCGGCCAGAGGGTTATCGTGAACACCACCGCTGTCCGGCTTGGCCTGGGCAGCGGTGGTTCCCACTTCGTGATGTGGGCCGACGGGCGCAAGGAGCTTGAGGGCACGCCAGGCGGGCACATCATGAAGCTGAGGTACACGCCGATGCAGATCGCGTGCGGGGCGGCGGAGGAGAGCGCCGCTTGCCTTGAGGCGATTGAGGCGTTCAGCGGGCTCGACGGCATGCCAGTGGTCGTGTGCGAGCTGCACTCGATGCTGGCGCCGGCTGCTGCTGGAGCGGCGTGGGTGGCGTCGGCGGCGTCGGCATCGGCGTCGGCGGCGTCTGCTGCTGTGGTTCCGTCGGCGGTGCCGGCGGTGTCGGCTGCGGAACGCGTGGGATGTGGGGTTGGGGATGGGGCCGGGGCGACGGAAGGCGCACTGCGCCTGGCGTACATAATGACTGATGGCGGCGCGCTGCCAGCGGCATTGAGCAGGACTGTGAGCCGGCTGGTGCGGGTGGGCTTGGTATCGTCGGTGATAACCGCCGGCCACGCCTTCGGGGGCGACCATGAAGCCGTGAACGTCCATTCGGCGCTGATCATCGCAAAGCAGGTGGTCAAGTGCGACGTGGCGATCGTCTGCATGGGCCCAGGCGTCGTGGGCACCGGAACCCGCTTCGGAACCACCGCCATCGAGCAAGGCCCGGCGCTGGACGCAGCGACGCGGCTGCGAGGGCAGGCGATCATGGCCCCGAGGCTGTCCCGAGGTGATCCACGCGGTCGACACACTCCGGTCAGCCACCACACCATTACCGTGCTGCGGGACGTGTGCTGCCTCCCGTGCACTGTCGTGCTGGCGGACGACATGGACCCCGCTTTCCTTGAGCGGGCCGTCGAGGCGCTGGAACCGGCGTTGAGCGGAATAGGACACCGGCTGGCGCTGCACCCGGGCGAGGGGGGCCTTCGAGAGGCCCAAGCCGCTGGCCTGGAGCTCTCCACGATGGGGCGCGACAGCGCCCAGGAGCCGGAGTTCTTCCTGACCGCCAGCGCGGCAGGGGCCTATGCCGCCTCGCTGGCCGTCGGATGCCGCGTCGGCCGTGGCGAGGCCGCCCAGGCCAGTGATTGAGCAAACGATGTTTGGAGGGCCGAGTTGAAGCAGTATCGCGTGGACCTGCATGTACATATTGGAAGGGACTCCCGCGGAGAGCCGGTGAAGATAAGCGCCGCGAGAGACCTGGTGTTCAAGAACATCGCGCAGCGCGCCCACAGCTCCGCCGGGGTCCAGATGGTTGGCATCGTGGACTGCGCCTCTCCCCGCGTGCTCCGCGACATTTCGGAGCTCCTGGATTCAGGGCACATGTCCGAGCTGGAGGGAGGGGGCATTGCGTACTCTGAAGGCGCAGCCGAAGAGTCCACCGTTATCATCGGGGCAGAGCTCGAAGCCAGCCTGCCTGAGGGGTGTTCCGCACACTATATGTGCTTCATGCCGAGCATCCGCGCAATGCAGGATTTCTCGTCGGAGGTCAAGAGGCTCGTCAGCAACATAGACCTCAGCACGCAGCATGTCCGGATGTCGCCGACGGAGCTGGCGAAGCTCACGCACGACCTTGACGGCCTGTTCGTGCCATCGCACGTGTTCACCCCGCACAAAGGCGTACTGGGGGCGTGTGTGCCCAGAATTGAGCAGGCCATGAGCGAAGATGGCCTGGAGCTTGTGAACGCCATCGAGCTGGGGCTTTCAGCTGATACGGCGATGGCAGATACCATAGCGGAGCTGGCCCAGTTCACATTCCTATCGAACTCCGACGCACACTCGCTACCCAGGATCGGTCGAGAGTTCAACGTCATGGACATGGAAAGGCCCACCTTCAGCGAGCTGGCCCTGGCCCTTGCCAGGAGGGACGGGCGCGGCGTTCGCCTCAACTATGGCCTCGACCCGAGGCTTGGCAAGTACCATCTGTCCGGATGTGACACCTGTGGCGCCAGGTTCAGCGTGCAGCCCGGAGAGCCCCGCGTATGCCCTAAGTGCGCCAGCCACAGGGTGGTGGTGGGCGTCGCCGACAGGCTAGCCGAGATCGCCGACCACCCGACTCCGCACAGTCCGCCGCACCGGCCGGAATACCGGTACCAGGTGCCCCTTCAGTTCATCCCCGGCATAGGCCCCGCGCGCATCAAGGCGCTGGTCAGGGAGTTCGGCTCGGAACTCGCCGCGCTTCATGATGCCCCGTTCGAGCGCCTCGCCCGGGTGGTGGGAGACACGCTGGCAGGGCGCATCATCGATGCCAGGTCCGGAGCGCTCCGTCTGGACGCTGGCGGCGGAGGCGCCTACGGCAGAGTATCCCTGGAAGACTAGCCTGTAATCGTGCTCCCTACCCGGGCATAGGCATGTCTGGGGAAGGGGAGAGACCGATATGAGCTGGCCGACACGCATGAGGCCGCGCAGGCGCTCGCGGCAGCTGGTGCGCCCCGGGTGGCATCCGCGCCGGCTTAGGTACGGAGGTGCAGGCGCTGGCGCAGGCGGGGGCATGCCGCTTTTCGCGCTGGTGGTGCTGGCCCTGATGGCTGGCGTCTGCGCCGGGGCGGCGTACGCGGCTTTCCATTCGGAATCGTCCGATTTGGTGCTGGGCTATCTTGAGGCAGGGTTCGCCGAGCTCAGAACTGAGATGCCGAAGAGCCACTTAGGGGCTTTCTGGGCAAGCCTGCGTGCCAACATGGGTTCGCTGATCCTCATCTGGCTGGGCGGGCTCAGCGTGTTGGGAGCGCTGGGATCTCTGGTGGTGGTGACGGTGAGGGGGTTCTCCGTGGGGTTCACCGTCTGCTTCATCGTGAGGGAGCTAGGGCTTCCCGGAGTCGCGCTGGCACTGGCTTCAGTCATGCCCCACAACCTGATAGCCGCCCCCGCCCTGGTTACAGCGTGCGCCGGTTCCCTTCGATTCTCCACCACCGTCATAGGCAGGAAGCTCGCGGGCCTCGACGTGTCGCCAGGAGATTCCTTGCGGGGTCTGGCAGCCACGATGCCGCAGTGTGCCCTGAGCCTGGCAGCTGCCAGCGCGGTGCAGGCTTACGTGTCTCCGGCGCTGGTGATACTGGCGTCAAGGCTGGGCTGAGGCCGTGCACTAAGAGGGAGTGAGGCAGGGCGCGTCGAACGTCATCATCAGGCAGACGTGGGGCGATGCGCCGGCTTTGACGGTTTCCATAGGCTTGGGGAGCGATCGGATTCAAATCCCTCCTTTCCCTCCTTTGGCACCAGTCGAACCGCATTCCCCATCTGTGAGGACGAGTTGGGCGAGTTTTCGACTCCCATGGGCCCAAGGGCGAAAATCGGACCACTCCAATGAGGGGATCTGCGAAAATGGGGCGTGCGGAGCGGCCTTCGCAGCGGTTCATGGAGGGGAAGGCTCGACTTCTCGGCGGAACGGCCGCAAAGCCCCAGCTAGAAGCGGTTGCCTGCTGAGCGCCTGCGGCGCGGGCCTTAAGCGATTCGGGGGCCATCGAGGCCTTCCACAATAGTGAGGGTGCAATCGGGGGTTCTGTCTCAATCGAGTAGAGAATCGAGAATTTGCTCCTCAGCGATGAGGATTCCCCCCCCCGTGCCAGGTGCCCGGGGGACGTGAGCCCCGCCGACGCGGGCTCTGGGGTCGTAGCTACGGTGACAGGATTCCGCCGTGCGAGGCGCCCGAGCCGCCCGAGGCGCCCAACGGGCGGCGCCCAACGGGCCTCGGCAACGCGCCTGCACCACCGATGGCGGTGAAGTTCAGTGCTTGAATGCATCGATGACTACCTGGGCCACCTGGCGGTGGAACGTGGCCTGAGCCAGAACACCCTTGAGGCGTACGCCCGCGACCTTGCCCAATTCGCCGGCTTTGCCGCGCAGACCCTGCGGGGCAGCGACCAGCCTGAGGAGGCCGACGTGCTCAGCGCCAAGCAGTGGGTGGTGGCTGGGTTCATCGCCGACACCATCGACTCCGGAGGAGCGCCCGCCTCGGCCGCTCGACGCCTCACGGCGCTGCGTGGGCTATACGCTTACCTGACGTCCAGAGGATTAGTCGTCGCCGATCCCACCAGCAACCTGGAAAGCCCCAGGCAGGTGATGCGCCTTCCCAGGGTGCTCAGCGTCCAGGAGGTGGACAGGCTCATATCCGCCGTAACGTGGTCCGACCCTGAGGGCGTCCGCGACAGGGCCATGCTGGAGCTGATGTACGCGTCAGGGCTGCGCGTGTCGGAGCTGGTGGGGCTGAGAGTACACGACGTCGATCTTGAGCTGGGCTACGTAAGGTGCATCGGCAAGGGCGACAAGGAGCGGATCGTCCCTGTAGGCCAGGCGGCGATCCGCGCCGTCAACGAGTACCTCGCCCTGGGGCGCCGCCAGCTCGCCACCGCAGGTGGCGATTCCAGCCTGTTCGTGAGCAGGCGAGGCACTGCCCTCTCGCGCCAGGCAGTCTGGAAGATAGTCAAGAGGGCGGCACTGGCCGCCGGCATCGACAGGCGGATCACCTCGCCGCACACGCTCCGGCACTCGTTCGCCACCCACATGCTGGAGAACGGCGCCGATCTCAGGTCGGTGCAGGAGCTTCTGGGGCATGCCGACATCAGGACCACGCAGGTCTATACGCACCTGACCCAGGCTAAGCTGAGGGATACGTACAATAGATGTCATCCGCGCGCCTGACCGACTGCACCAAACCGAGGCTTTCAATCCGCGTGTCGCGGAGCGTGATCCGCACAGCTTCCCGATTTCCAATTCCCGACTTCCAATAAACCATGCGCGTTCGCTTATCCGCTTATCGGAGGAGGGCATCTAGCATGAGGGCGGTAATAGTGGTGCTTGACGGCGTCGGACTGGGCGAAGCGCCCGACGCCGCGCAGTACGGCGATACAGGCAGCAACACCCTGGCAAACACGGCGAAGGCAGTGGGAGGCTTGCACCTTCCCAACATGGAGCGTATGGGCCTCGGAAACCTTGCCCGGGAATGCGGGGTGGAGATAGCCGGAGTCCGGCCGACGGCCCGTCCGGAGGCCAGCTACGCCCGGATGCACCCTGCGTCTGCCGGCAAGGATACCACCACCGGCCACTGGGAGCTGGCCGGCGTCAAGCTGGATCAGCCCTTTCCCACGTACCCGCGCGGCTTTCCAACCGAGATTATCCAGGAGTTTGAGGCGGCCATAGGCCGCAGGGTGCTGGGCAATTACCCGGCCTCAGGCACGGAGATCATCCAGAAGCTCGGCGACGAGCACGTGCGCACGGGTCGGCCCATCGTGTATACCTCTGCCGACTCGGTGTTTCAGATAGCCGCCCACGAGGAGGTCATCCCCCTCCAGGAGCTCTACGCCATGTGCCAGACTGCTCGCAGGATACTGAAGCCCCCGCACGGTGTCGGGCGGGTCATCGCCAGGCCCTTCATCGGCACCTCCGGCAACTACGTCCGCACCGGCGCGCGCCGCGACTTCTCCCTCGAACCGCCCGGTCCCACTCTCCTTGACGTCGTCTCCGCCGCCGGCATGGACGTGATGGCCTGCGGCAAGATCGACGACATCTTTGCTGGCAAGGGCATCACCCGATCGTCCCACGTGGCCGGCAACGACGCCGTGTTCGACGCCATGCTCGATTTCCTCAGGGCCGGCCACGACGGCTTGATCTTCGCCAACCTGGTGGACTTCGACATGAAGTGGGGCCACCGCAACGATCCTGAGGCCTTCGCCGCCGGCCTGGAGCACTTCGACGCGCGCCTACCCGAGCTCTTGGACCTGCTGGGGCCGGGGGACCTCGTGGCCATCTGCGCCGACCACGGCAACGACCCCACAACCCCCAGCACGGACCACTCAAGGGAGAGCGTCCCGCTGCTGCTGTACTGCCCGCGCGAGCCGAGCCCGTCAAAGCCCGCCGGCGTCTGGCTGGGCGAGAGGCGAACCTTCGCCGACCTGGGTGCCAGCATCGCCCATTTCCTGGGCCTCCAGTGGAACCTTTACGGCCAGAGCTTCATGGGCATGGTGCCATGACGAAGCCCGGCCCTACGTCAGCTCAATAGGGGAGGAAGTGAAGCCATGAGAGTCCCCGACCTCATAATGAAGAAGCGAGACGGCCAGGAGCTCAGCGCCGAAGAGATCACGTACCTCATCGAGGGCATGGTTTCAGGTGAGGTGCCCGACTACCAGATGGCCGCCCTCTGCATGGCCATATACTTCCGCGGCATGACCCCGGAGGAAACCACCGCCATGACCCTGGCCATGGCGCGCTCCGGCTCCACCGTCGACCTCTCGTCCATCCGCGGCGTCAAAGTCGACAAGCACTCCACCGGCGGCGTCGGCGACACCACCACGCTGGTGCTGGCGCCCATGGTGGCCGCCGCCGGTGCCAAAGTGGCCAAGATGTCCGGCCGTGGCCTGGGCCACACCGGCGGCACCATCGACAAGCTGGAGTCCATCCCCGGCTTCCGCGTGGACCTCACCCAGGAGGAGTTCTTCGGCCAGGTGAACCGCATCGGCGTCGCCGTGGCGGGCGCCACCGGCGACANNCCCCCGCCGACAAGAAGCTCTATGCCCTGCGCGACGTCACCGCCACGGTCGAGAGCATCCCCCTGATCGCCGCCAGTATCATCAGCAAGAAGCTGGCCACCGGCGCCGACGCTATAGTCCTCGACGTGAAAACCGGCTCCGGCGCCTTCATGCGCGACCTCGACAGCGCCCGCCAGCTGGCCTCGCTCATGATCGACATCGGCCGCCTGGCCGGCCGCCGCATGGACGCCGTTATCACCGACATGAGCCAGCCCTTGGGCATGGCCATTGGCAACTCCCTGGAGGTCATCGAGGCCATCGAGACCCTCCAGGGAAAGCGCGCCGGCAGGCTCCTTGAAGTCTGCCTGGAACTGGGCGCCCGGATGCTTGTGGCCAGCGAGGTCTCGGCCAACCTCGATGACGCCAGGTACCGTCTCCAGGACGCCTTGAGCTCCGGCCAGGCCCTGCAGAAGCTCGCGCAGATGATAGAGGCCCAAGGGGGCGATGCCGCGTGCACCCAGGATCCATGGGCGCTGCCAGTCGCGCCATTGAGGGCAACTATCACCGCCCCTGAAGACGGCTACCTGAGCCGGGCGGACGCGCTGACGCTGGGCAGGGCGGCCATGGCCATGGGCGCCGGGCGAGTCCGAAAGGAGGATTCAATAGACCTCTCCTGCGGCATCGTGTTGGCCAAGTCCATCGGAGACCGCGTGCATGCCGGCGACACCCTCGCTACGCTGTATGCCAGCTCCCAGCGGCTCCTGGACGAGGGGTGCCGCATGGCCCGGCATGCCTTCGCCGTAAGCCTCGAGCCCGTGGATAGCCCAGTCCTCATCCACCGATTGTAGCCTGTATATCTGGGACTGCCCCCGAATATGCTCTACGCAGAGCATAAGCGGAGGGAGGCATGTCCCTTGCTACGTAAGGTATGCGTGCCAGCGCTGGTCCTAGCGATGCTGCTGGCGGCGGCGCCGTTGGGCGCAGCGTCGTCTCCGTTAGACGCCATCGTCGCGGACCTGGACAAGAAGATCGTGGCGCCCAGCGCCGTGCTGATGGAGGCTAGCTCCGGGCGAATCGTGTGGGAGCGTGACGCCGACAGGCCTCGCCCCATCGCCAGCGTGGTCAAGATCATGACGCTGATTCTGGTGATGGAGGCCCTGGAGCGAGGCGACATACGGCTCACCGACGTCGTCACCGCCAGCGAGCACGTGTCGTCCATGGGAGGGTCCCAGATCTGGCTTGAGGTGGGCGAGAGGATGTCCGTGGCGGACCTGGTGAAGGCGGTGGCCATAGAGTCCGCCAACGACGCCGCCGTCGCCCTGGCCGAGCACGTGGCAGGCAGCGAGGCGGCGTTCGTGGCGCTCATGAACAAGCGCGCCGCCGAGTTGGGATGCACCAACACCACCTTCATCAACGCCACCGGCCTGCCTGGGCCCAACAACACCGACTGCCTGTCCAGCGCCAGGGACGTGGCGGTCATGTCGCGCCAGCTGGTAAGGTACCCCCAGATACACCAGTGGCTCACCATCTGGATCGGCGACGTGCGGGACGGCAAGAACATCCTGACCAACACCAACAGGCTGATTCGGTTCTACTCCGGGGCCGATGGCCTGAAGACCGGCTACACCGACCGCGCCAGGTACTGTCTGTCCGCCACAGCAAAGCGCAGCGGCGTGCGCATCATCGCGGTGGTGCTGGGCGTGCCCACCAGCGCCCAGAGGTTCACCGACGCATCGAACTTGCTTGACGCGGGCTTCGCCATGTTCGAGGCGCGCACGTACGCGCCAGCGGGCACTGCGGTGGGCGACGTCACGGTGGCGCGGGGCGTGGCGACATCGGTGAGCGCGGCGCCGGCAATGGACCTGTCGGTGGTCGGTCTGCGGGGGCAGCACGGCGCCGTGGAGGTGAGGCTGGAGCTGCCGCGGCATGTCCAGTCTCCAGTGAAGAAAGGACAGGTGCTTGGCAAGATCCAGGCCGTCATGGGTGGTGAAGTGGTGGCCGAGGCCGACCTTGTGGCCACCGACGACGTGCCAAGGGCCGCCATCCTCAGCCTGCTGAGAAGGCACATGGCCATGCTCATAAGGTCGTTGTTCAGTCTCGCGGAACCTCGAAACGTGAATGGAGGATAGGCTGCGGCCTTAGGCGAACTCCTGACGTCGGCGGATCGCTGAAGTCGGGGGTGGCAGCGCTTGGTACAGTGTCAGCTTGTCGGCCGCACTCTGGTGGCGGCAATAGAGGGAGAGTTCGACCTGAACATCACCGACGATGTCAGGGCCGTGCTGGATGGGGCGATGGACTCACACCCCGAGGTCCGCATCATGGTGTTGGACCTCTCAGGAGTGAGCTTCATCGACAGCTCCGGGGCGGGGGTGATCTTCGGCAGGCACAAGAGGCTGGCTGCCAGGGGAGGGCGGCTGGTGCTGGCCGGCGCTCAGCCCCAGGTGGCCCGAGCCCTGCAGCTTCTTGGCGCAACTCAGATAATACAGATGGCGGGCTCGGTTGAGATGGCATTGAAGGCGGTTGGGGAGGCGAGCTCATGGAAGGCCAGGTGATCCGCGTCAGAGTCGAGCTTGAGTCGGTGCCGTCTATCCTGGGATTCGCGAGGGTGGCGGCGGCGGCTCTGGCTTCAGGGCTGGATTTCGGCATCGACAGGCTGGACGATGTGAAGCTGGCGGTGTCGGAGGCCGTATCCAACTGTATCGTGCACGCGTACCCCAACGGCCCGGGGCCCATCGTCATGGAGATGAAGCTTAACAAGGACCAGTTCGAGGTGACAGTGATTGACGAGGGCGTTGGCATCGCTGACGTCAGCCGCGCCAGGACCCCCGGGTGTACGTCCGACCCCACCAGGATGGGGATGGGCTTCACCCTGATGGAGGCGCTGTCAGACCATCTCGACGTGGTCAGCCAGGAGGGCGAGGGCACCCAGGTGACCATGCGTTTCTCCGCGCGAAAGTGAGCGCCAGCGTAGAGCGGGCAGGTGGAGCGGATCGTGTCGGTCGCGCCGATCGCGCGAGTCACACCCGTGGCGTGGACGGTGACGATCGCGTTGATCGGATAGATCCTGTCTGTTCCGCCCGTGCCGTCGATGCCGCAAGCCTGGCGCGCCAGCATGCGCCTCTAGTGATGAAGATCGCCGCGAGGTTCTCCGGAAGGGCGGAGCTCGCCGACGTGTACCAAGCGGGGTGCGTGGGGCTGTTGAAGGCCATCGCCGGGTTCGACCCGCGCAGGGGAGCGGCCTTCAGCACGTACGCCGTTCCCGTGATCGTTGGCGAGATCGTGGCTTACCTCAGGGGAAGCGGCCCGCTTCACGTGCCCAGGACGGTGCGCCAGGCGGCCAGGGCGTGCTCAGCGGCTATCGAGGCCTTAAGAGCCGAGCTTGGCAGGGAGCCCACGGCGTCGGAGGTGGGGCGGCGCGTGGGGTTATCAGCGGCGGACGTGGTGTTCGCCCTGGAGTCTCTGAGGCCGCCTACCTCGCTTGACGCCGCAGCTGCACTGGACGATCCGGCTTCAGGCGCGCTCATCTCCTGCTTGCCTGACGCGGCGGACGACCCCGCCGAGACCGCTTGCCGGAACGTATCGCTTCGCAGGGCCATATCGATGCTTCCCCACACGCAGCGCCAGGTGGTGGTGCTGCGCTTCTTTCGCGACATGACCCAGGCAGAGGTTGCACGACTCTTGGGATGCTCTCAAGCCCACGTCCACCGCCTTGAGAGGGCGGCCCTCAAGCTCCTCCGAAGCGCCCTGGCCAGCGAATGAAACCGCACCCCGCACCTAATAATAGATAGGCGTTGCGGAGGTGCAGGCGCATGACCCATCCGGGCAAGAAGAAGCAGCACGCCGATGAGCAGGCACAATACCAGCGCCTGGTGGCGGTGCACGTTCCGAAGCCTCCATTGGTCAGGAACCTCGTCGCCGCCTTTGTTGTGGGCGGGCTCATCTCCGTGTTGGGGCAGGCGGTGCTCAACGCGTTCATGTCCACGGGGATGGCCCTGGACGAGGCCTCGGCTCCGACCCTCGCCACCATGATACTCATCAGCGCGGTGCTCACCGGGCTCTCCATCTATCACCACGTGGGCGAGTTCGCCGGCGCAGGCGCCGCCGTTCCCATCACGGGGTTCGCCAACACCATCGTGGCGGCAGCCATGGACTTCAAGCGCGAGGGGTTCGTCCTGGGGATGGGCGCTAAGATGTTCATAATCGCGGGCCCGGTCATCGTGTACGGCATCGTCGCCGGGGTGTTGGTGTCGGCCATCAGATGGTGGACCGGGATGTGACGACATGGGCGAGCAGCGCAGGATCGGAAGCAGCCTCAGATTCGCAAGCCGCCCAGCCATCGTGGCCACCGGGACCGTCGTTGGGCCCATGGAGGCGAAGGGCCCTCTGACACAGTGGTTCGACACCGTAGTGGACGACGCCATGTACGGGGAGAGGACTCCCGAGAAAGCCGAGCGCCGGTTCATGCAGGACGCCATCGATATAGCGCTCGGAAACGCCAGTCTGCAGCCGGAGAACGTCCACCTGATGGTGGGCGGCGACCTCCTGAACCAGATAGTCACCTCCGCCTTCACGGCTGCCAAGTATCCGGCGCCCTTCCTCGGGCTGTACGGCGCGTGCTCCACGTGCACCGAAGGGCTCATAGTGGCCGCCGCCATGGTGGACGCGGGCTACGCCGATATAGCCGTCTCGGTCACCAGCAGTCATTACCAGTCGGCTGAGCGGCAGTTCAGGTATCCCATCGAGCTCAACATACAGAGGAAAGCGACATCGCAGTACACTGTGACGGGGGCAGGAGCGATGGTGGTGGCCAGGGGCGCCGGAAAGGTGGCGGTGACCGAAGCCACCATCGGCCGCGTGCTGGACCTGGGCATCAAGGATCCCAACCAGATGGGCCCGGCAATGGCGCCGGCTGCCGCCGATACCCTGTTCCGACACTTTGCCGACCTGGGAAGGACGCCGGAGTACTATGACCTGATCCTCACCGGCGACCTGGGGAGCGTTGGCTCGTCCATCCTGCACGAGCTGATGCGGAAGCGAGGGGTTCCGCTGGGGGACGCGCACAGGGACTCCGGAGCGTGGATATTCCAGGGCGTCCCCGGTACGGGCGTGGGGGGCAGCGGGTGTGCCTGCGCTGCGGTAACGCTGGGCGGATATGTATTCAAGCAAATGATGGCGAACGAACTCTCCAGAGCTCTGGTGGTGGCCACTGGCGCGCTCTTGTCGTCCCTAACGTGGCAGCAGGGGGAGTCGGTGCCTGCGGTGGCGCACGCGGTGGCGCTGGAAGTTCAGCCGCAGGCAGCAGCGACATCATGAGGTGAACCTGAATGGACTACCTGATAGCGTTCCTGGTGGGAGGGGCCATATGTGCCATCGGACAGATACTGATCGACGTCGCGAAGATGCAGCCCGCCCACATGCTTGTGCTGTTCGTGGTGGCAGGGGCGGTTCTTTCGGGCTTGGGCCTTTACGAGAGGCTCATCGACTTCGCCGGCGCCGGAGCGTTGGTGCCGGTTTCGGGATTCGGACACTCCATAGCCAGGGGCGCCCTGCTTGAGGCCGAACGCATCGGGTTCCTAGGCCTCTTCACTGGGGCGTTCGAGTTCACAGGGATGGGCGTGGCGGTGGCGGTGATCCTCGCTACCGTCATCGCGCTGGTGGCCAACCCCAAGGCCTGACGCGCCTGACGCGCCTGACACGGCTGATGCGCGTGATGCGGGCCCCTAGAGGCGTGTGCTATAATCGAGCGCAGAGGGGGTGTCACCTAGTGTTTACGATGAACCCTGCTACACTGGCCATCCGGCTGGTGTTGCTTCTGCTTTCTCTGAGCGTGCACGAGCTGGCCCACGCCTTCGTCGCCGATCGCCTAGGCGATCACACCCCGAGGATCACAGGCCGGCTCACCCTGAACCCCCTGGCGCACCTTGACCCGGTGGGAGCCCTCGCGTTGCTGCTCACGGGCAGGTTCGGCTGGGCGAAGCCGGTTCAAGTGAACCCGCGCAACTTCGAGAATCCCGAAGGCGGGATGGTGGCTGTGAGCCTGGCAGGTCCGCTGTCAAACATCGCCCTGGCGCTGGTGTTCGCCATGCTGCTTAAGGGCGTTATCGGTTCCGGGCTGGCGTACAGGACGTCGGGAGCCGCCACAGCCGCGGTGGTGCTGGATCAGGCCATATGGATCAACCTGGGCCTGGCCGTGTTCAACCTCATGCCCGTTCCGCCGCTGGACGGGTCGAAGGTGCTGAGGGCGCTGTTGCGCGGGCGCGTATACAACCTCTACTATCAACTTGAGCAATATTCGTACATTATCCTGTTGGCTTTCATCGCCACTCCGGTAGCGAGCTGGGTGCTGTCGCCCATCATCGTGTTCCTTTACCGGACCATCATGTAAGGGCAGAGGGTGATCGAGTTGAAGAAAGGTCGCATATTCAGCGGGATGAGGCCCACAGGCCGTCTCCATCTGGGCAACCTGATGGGGGCCTTGGCCAACTGGGTCAAGCTTCAGGATGACTATGAATGCTTCTATGCCGTTGTGGACTGGCATGCCCTCACCACCGGATACGAGGACACGTCGATGCTGCGGCAGAACGTGCGCGAGGTGGTCATGGACTACGTCGCTGCGGGAGTAGACCCGGAGCGGAGCACGGTGTTCCGCCAGTCTGACGTGAAGGAGCACGCTGAGCTTCACCTGCTGCTATCGATGATCACGTCCCTGGGCTGGCTGGAGCGCTGCCCAACCTACAAGGAGCAGCTACAGCAGCTTTCAGGTAGGGACATCACCACTTACGGCTTCCTGGGCTACCCGGTGCTGATGGCAGCCGACATACTGGCATACAGGGCCAGCAGCGTGCCTGTGGGGGAGGACCAGCTTCCGCACCTTGAGCTTGCCCGCGAGATCGCCCGGAGGTTCAATTACCTGTATGGGACGGTGTTTCCGGAGCCTCAGGCCATCCTCAACGATGTGCCGGTGCTCCTGGGCACCGACGGGCGCAAGATGAGCAAGAGCTACGGCAACACCATACAGATAGCCAGCACCCCCCAAGAGGTGCGGACCGCGGTGCAGTCCATGATCACCGATCCTGCCAGGATCAGAAAGACCGACCCCGGCCATCCCGAGGTGTGCACAGTGTTCGGGTACTACAAGGCCTTCGCGCCGGAGCTTGCCGCAGTGCGCGAGAACGAGTGCAGGAACGCGGAGATAGGGTGCGTGGCGTGCAAGCGGCAGCTGGCTGACGTGATCATCGATTACCTCACTCCGGTGTGGGAACGCAGGCGCACTCTGGAAACCGACCCCGGGGCCCTCGACGATATATTGGATCGCGGCGCGGCCAGGGCCAGGTCGGTGGCGGCCGCAACCCTTGCCGAAGTGCGCGAAGCAATGAAGATATGAAGGTGGAGGCCGCGGGCTTCTCAGGCCCTCTCGACCTGCTGCTCACGCTCATCGAGCGTAGGGAGATCGACATCTGCCAGGTATCCATAGCTCAGATCGCCGACGACTACCTGGAACACGTGCTCTCCATGGAGTGGCTTGACATCGACGAGGCGGCTGAGTTCCTGGTGCTGGCAGCGACGCTCCTGTACATCAAGGTCAGAGCGCTCCTGCCTGAGAACGAGCGCGACCACGAGGCTCTGGAGCTGAGCGCAGATGGCGCCGATGAGCCGGATCCAGGGGAACTACTGGTGGCCAGGCTCATTGAGTACCGGCGTTTCCGCGATGCCGCCCGGGCCCTGAGGCCACTGGAGGCAGTGGGGCTCAGGGCCTATCGCCGTCCAGAGCAGGCGCTGCCCAAGCCGTCGCCTGCTTCGCGGCCTCCTGTAGGGCTGGACGCTGCCAGCCTCGTCAGGGCGTACATGCAGGTGATGTCGAGCCTGCCTCAGGAGTTCGACCACATTCCCCGCGACGAAATTCCCATAGCCAGACAGATGGTGGGCATCCTGGCGGGGCTGGCCCGCCGGGGCAAGTTGAGGCTGCAGGATCTGGTGGGCGCGGCCCCGTCCAGGGGGGCCCTCGTCACCACGCTCCTGGCCATGCTGGAACTGGCGCGGCGAGGCAGGGTAACTGCCACACAGCCTGTGCCCTTCGGCGACATATGGGTGCTGCCGCGTGCCGATGAAAAGCCGGAGGTGGAAAACGATGTTCCCTAACCTTGAATCGGCGCAGGCCGCCATTGAGGCCATCCTGTTCGCCACGGCCCAGCCGGTGCACGTGGACGACCTGGCGTACGCAGTGGGCCTGGATTCGGACGCCGTTAGGGCCCTGCTGAGACAGGTTGAGGAGCGGTTCAGCCGCCCTGAGTCCGGCGCGATGCTGACGTGCGTGGAAGGCTGCTATCTGCTGCAGTCGAGGCCTGAGTATTCCAGATACGTTGAACGCCTGTGCAACAGGCAGAAGCCGGCGCAGCTTTCGGCGGCCTCTCTGGAGACGCTGGCGATCATAGCGTACAAGCAGCCCGTCACCAGGGGAGAGGTGGAGAGGATACGGGGGGTGAACTGCGACTCCGCCATATCGACGCTTCTGGAGCGCGGGCTCATCGCAGAGGCGGGCAGGAAGAACACCATCGGGCGCCCGATCCTTTACGTGACGACCCCTGAGTTCCTGCTGCACATGGGCATCAGCTCCGTCGACCAGCTTCCTCCCATACCTGATGGCGGGGCAGACGCCGACGGAGAAGCCGGCGCCCATGCGGGAGCTTCGGAAGGTGTGGCTCCGGTGGATCAGGCGGGCGAGCCTGCAGGGCCGAAGCTTCCTGGGTTCAAGTGAGCGAATACCATCTCATCCCTGCGGTACACTAGCAGGGAAGGGGTGGTAGCATGTGGGGTCGAGCTGTTCTCGCTCTGCTGGCAGCCCTGGCTGCCCTGGTGCTGGCCCTGCTCATGACCCCTGTCCGCGTTCGGATGTGGTTCGGTGGTGAAGGATTCAGGGTCCGGGCGACTGTCGCGGTGTCGCCCTGGCCTTTTCTCTTTTGGGTACGGGTGTACGACAGGGCACACGGCGGACAGGCCCTTGCAGCATCAGGTGAAAGCTGGGTCGAACGCCTCCCGAAGCTGTTGCGAACGCTCAAGCAGATGGCGTTGACCCTTTCCAGGGGCGCAGCCCCGGGCCACCGCGTCATCGATCTCGCGGTGGACGTTGCCATCGGCGCCGGCGATGCCGCCGCCACCGGCCTGCTTTGCGGCGCCGTGCATGCCACGGTGTGGGGCGCGGTGGGAGTGCTGTACGCGCGGGCTGCCAGTCCGCGGCGTCCCCCCAAGGTGTCGATATCCGCCGCGTTCTCGGACGTCTGCTTCCGCGCTGACGTTTCCCTCACTATACAGCTGCTTCCCATGAGGGTGCTCCGCTCGCAGGGCTTCCTGCGTGCAGCGCTCAGGCTCGCCCGCGACGCGTCTTGAATTATCCTGAATGCCATCACCAATACTAGTGGCAGCGGGACACGTATACGCAGGGAGGAGTAAGCTTGGCTGAGCACCCCATAGAAGGATTGATGAAGTCGGCTCTTGACAGCATCGCCCAGATGATAGATGTGAATACCATCCTGGGCGACCCTGTGGAGACCTCTGACGGGCACGTGATCATGCCAGTCTCCAAAGTGTCGCTGGGTTTCGCCGCTGGCGGGACGGAGTGGGAGAGCGGCGACAGGGGCCAGCGCTCCCAGGACACGTCCGGCTCCGGCGGGCAGCTTCCTTTCGGAGGCGGCAGCGGCGCAGGCATATCCCTGAACCCCATGGGGTTTCTGGTGCTGAACAACAGCGGGGTCCGGTTCCTGCCGGTGAGCGGCGAGGCAGTGTTCGACCGCCTACTTGACGTGGTGCCCGACCTCATCACCAAGCTAGCGACGCCTGCCGCGAAGCGCACCACCACCACCACCACGCTGGTGTGACCTTCCTGGCTGTGCTATAATTCGCTGGGATCCGAGCGCAGCGGGCGCCCTGCGGCGTCGGCTGCGTTTCTCTAAGTTCGGAGGTCGGCATGCAGGAGCGTCTGCACAAGTTTCTGGCCAGGTCAGGCTTGGCTTCGCGCCGCAAGTGCGAGGGGCTGATCAGAGAGGGCAGGGTGACGGTGAACGGCTCCGTCGTGACCGCCGCGGTGATGATGGTAGATCCCGCATCCGACATCGTCGAGGTGGATGGCGTGAGGGTGGTTGCGCCAGCCGATCACGTCTACATTGCCCTGCATAAGCCAGCAGGCGTGGTGACGACGGTTGTGGACACCCACGGCCGCCCCACGGTGATGGACCTGGTGCCGTCGGGGGACAGGCGCCTCTTTCCCGTGGGACGGCTGGACATGGACTCGGAGGGCCTGCTGCTTCTGACGGACGACGGAGAGCTTGCCTTCTCGCTGACTCACCCGTCGCGCCAGGTGCCCAAGACTTACCGGGTGGAGCTGGCAAGAAGGGTGAGACCGGAACACCTGCGCAGGATCAAGCGAGGCATCGAGCTGGAGGATGGCGTCACCGCCCCCGCGGAGGCGCGCGTGGTGGATAGAACTGGACGCGTGGTGGAGATAACCATCCTTGAGGGCCGAAAACGCCAGGTCAGGCGGATGTTCGCAAGCCTGGGCAACGAGGTCGTGCGCCTCACCAGGATCGCGTTCGGCGGCGTCAGGCTGGGCGATCTGGCATCCGGAGCGTGGCGCGATCTCACCTTCGACGAAGTGGCGCAGCTTCGGGCCGCGTCGGCGCCGAAGCCGACACCGAAGTCGAGGCCGAAGTCGAGGCCGAAGGCTGACAGGAAGGCGCACGCGCCTGTGTGCGCCAAGGGCCGGTGGAGGAAGGCGTGACATGTGGCGTACGGTCAGAATTGTCTGGCCGCCGGCGAATTCCGGGCGAGGGGTAGGGGGGAACTCACATGAGGGTAGCCGTGGTGGGCGCCGGGGCGGCAGGGCTAATGGCTGCGGCCGCGGCGGCGGCCGAGGGCGCCGATGTAACCGTATACGAGCGCAACACCGTGGCCGGCAAGAAGCTTCTCATCGCCGGAAAGGGCAGGTGCAACTTCACCCGCGACTGCTCGGTGCAGGAGCTGGTTGATGGCTTCGGCAAGAACGGGAAGTTCCTTTACTCAGCCCTGTCGGCCTTCGGTCCAGCGGATATGTGCACCCTAATGAGCAGGCTGGGCGTGGACTACAAAGTGGAGCGCGGCAAAAGGGTGTTTCCCGTGAGCGACCGCGCCGCCGACGTGCGCGACGCGCTCTTGGCCTACGCGGAAAGCTCCGGCGCTTCCTTCGCCATGGGGTGCAGGATAGCCTCCATAGAGGTGAAAGACAGGCGCGTTGCAGGCGTCATCGGCGCCGACGGGCGCCGCTACGCTGCCGACCGGGTCATACTCGCCACCGGAGGCGCGTCGTACCCTGGAACTGGCAGTACCGGCGACGGCTACGCCATGGCGGAGGCGCTGGGGCACACGGTGAGGCCGCTCCTGCCTGCGCTTGTACCCCTGGAGACTCAGGAGGAATGGCCGCGGAGTCTGAGCGGCCTCAGCCTCAGAAACGTCCGTCTGACCCTCGCAGACCAGGGTCGGATCGTCGGGCAGGAGTTCGGTGAGATGCTCTTCACGCATTTCGGGGTGAGCGGGCCCATAGTGCTGACGCTGAGCCGCGCCATCTGCGAGGCCATGAGGCGCGACGGATCGCACCATCCGGGCAGGTTCACGCTGAGGCTCGACCTCAAGCCTGCTCTGGACGAAAGCACCCTCGCAGCCAGGCTGCAGCGGGATCTCGCCGCCAACTCCAGGCGACAACTGAAGAACTCCCTGAACGCCCTGCTTCCTAAGGCGCTGATCGAGCCGGTGATATGGCAATCTGGAGTGCCTGAAGAGACAACGGCGAACCAGGTCACGGCCGAGCAGAGGCGCGCGCTGGTGACGGCGCTGAAGGGCATGCCCATGTCGGTGGCGTGCGCCAGGCCGCTAGAGGAAGCGATAGTCACCAGCGGAGGCGTGGTCACCAGGGAGGTCATGCCCAACACCATGGAGTCGAGACTCGTGGGCGGGCTGTACTTCGCCGGCGAGGTACTTGACCTGGACGGGCCCACAGGTGGATACAACCTTCAGGCCGCGTTCTCCACAGGCCGCCTGGCGGGCATATCGTCTGCTAGGTCCGGCAGGCTTTGAGCCCGTGGGACAGTCCGAAACCAGCCTTCATGGGCGGGGTAGGGACGAGGAGTGAAGCGGGTGGACATGTACACACGAGTCTCCCACATGGCGCTGGCGGTGGCGGTGCTGCTGGCCGGCGCACTGGTGGCGGTTGAGCTGACGGACCGCCCTTCAAGGGCATCGGAACTGGAAGGAGTAGCCATCTGGAGGTGGGAGGAGCAGGGTCCCCCCGACAGGCGGGATGCCCCTGACGGGGCGTCGCAGGCGAGAGTGGGAGGTGGACTAGCCGCCTTGCGCCTGGTATGCGAGGGGGTGGAACCTGGCGCCGCGAAGCACATCGAGGTCCTTGTGAACGGCACGCCTGCGGCGAACCTGGGCTATGGGGCCGCGTGGATCGGGGTGGGCCACGGCGACCTCGTGGAACTGCGGTGGCGGCAAGATGATCGTGAGGTCCCGTGGGAACCCTGGGAATCCCCCCGCGAGGACGGCTCGATCTCCGCGGTTGTGAGCGTGGATGCGGCCATCGGCGGGCCCAGGAAGCCGGCTGTGGGCACTGAGGTGGTCGTGACCCCGGGCCGCGTCACGGATTTGGGCAACATCCTCATGTGACAGCATAGGTTGTGTTGAGCGAGGCAAAGGATTCTGCGAATGCGTGTAGAATGACAATGCATTACGCGTTGTTAGGAGAATGGAATTGAATGTCGCATGAGCGCTCTGTGGCCATTGACGGACCAGCAGGATCGGGAAAGAGCACCGTGGCCCGGGGCCTGGCGCGAGCGTTAGGCTACAGATACGTCAGCACCGGCGATATATACAGGGCACTGGCCCTGGCCGTTCTGCGAAACTGCATCGATCCTCATAACGAAAAGGATGTCTCCAGTCTCGCGAGGAAAGTGACCATCGAAGTTGAAGAATCCGACGACGGCTCGCAGATCACCGTGCTTGACGGGGAAGACGTATCTGATCTCATCAAGCAGCCAGAGGTCGACGCCGTTGTGTCTCCGGTCTCAGCACATGCTGAGGTCAGGGCTTGGTTGGTGGACCTGCAGCGCCGGCTGGCGGATGAGCGCGATGTTGTGATGGACGGGCGTGACATCGGCACCGTGGTGTTGGCACGCTCGAAGCATAAGTTCTTCCTGACCGCCAGCGCCGAGGAGAGGGCGCGGCGAAGATGGAAAGAATACGTTGCCAAGGGCAGGAACGTGGACTTCGATACTGTGCTGAAGGAGGTTCAGGCCCGCGACACCATCGATTCGGGCCGCGCCGTGGCGCCCCTGATGGTGGCGCCTGACGCCGTGGTGGTCGATTGCACCCACATGACCGTCCAGGAAGTCATCGATGAGATGCTGAGGAAGCTTGGGAGGGCGGACCTTTGTTCTACTATGTCGTAAGGGCGCTGGCCAAGCTTTACCTGATGATCACACACGGTCTCAGCGCTGAGGGTAGTGAGAAGGTGCCCGAGTCGGGTCCGGTGATCCTGGTGGCCAACCACGTTCACGCCAACGACCCGCTGGCGCTGGCGGTGGCATGCAAGCGTCCACTGCATTTCATGGCCAAGGCGGAGCTGTTCCGCAACCCGCTGTTTGGGTGGTTCCTCCGGTCGCTACACGCGTTTCCGGTGGTTAGGGGAGCGGTGGATCGGGCCGCCTACAGGAAGAGCCTGGAGATCCTGGCGATAGGTGGCGTGCTGGCGATCTTCCCTGAGGGCACCCGCAACCCTTCCGACGGGTTGCTGAAGCCGCATCCTGGCGCCGCCCGGTTCGCACAGCTCACCGGAGCGGTGGTGGTGCCAGCCTTCGTGGAAGGCACTGCCAGGGTGGGCCAGAGGATCAAGGTGGTATTCGGCGATGCCATCGACCCTCGCGCCTTCATGGGGGATCATAAGCTCACAAGGGAGGCCACCGAGGCGTTCTCCGAGGCCATCATGGCCAGGGTGGAGTCGTTGGGCAAGCGCCTTCGCTCCGCGTCACAGCATACATAGGGAGTGTTCATGAGTGAGGCTATTCATCGACACGGCCAACATCGAGCAGATCAAGGTTGCAGCTGCCATGGGAGTGATAAGCGGGGTTACCACCAACCCTACGCTCGTGGCGAAGGAGGGCCGGGATTTCCGTCAGGTAATCGAGGAGATCTGCCAGATCGTTGATGGCCCTGTCAGCGCCGAAGTGATCAGCCTTAAGGCTGACGAGATGGTGAAGGAAGCCATCGAGATGGCGGGATGGTCGAAGAACGTCGTCATCAAGATACCCATGACCCCTGATGGGCTTGCCGCCACTAAGGCTCTGGCTCATAGGGGGATACCCACCAACGTGACTCTGGTCTTCTCCGCCAATCAGGCGCTGCTGGCGGCACGGGCTGGGGCCACTTATGTCAGCCCGTTTGTGGGAAGACTAGATGACATCTCCCATGATGGAATAGAGCTGGTCAGCGAGATAGCAGCAGTATTCGACATTCACGACATCGACACCCAGATAATAGCCGCCAGCATCAGGCATCCGCAGCATGTCACCAAGGCGGCGCTGGCGGGGGCCCATATCGCCACCGTTCCGTACTCGGTGCTGATGCAGATGGCAAGGCACCCTCTGACCGATGCTGGGATCGAGCGTTTCCTGGCGGACTGGGAGAGCGTGCGCAGAAAGTGAGCAGGAATTCCGCTGGCGGCCGCATAATCCTGGCAGAGCACGCCGGGTTCTGTGCCGGGGTGCGCAGGGCGGTGAACATCGCGGAGAGGGCCGGCCAAGCCGGGGGTGCCGTGACCCTGGGAGCTCTGGTACATAATCCCGACGTGGTTGGAAGGCTCGAGCGCGCCGGCGTGAAGGTGGTACATGAGCTTGAGGAGGCGGCAGGCAGGACGGTCATCGTGCCGTCACACGGGCTACCTCCACAGACGATACGAAGCGCGGAGGCCATGGGCCTCACCCTTGTTGACGCCACGTGCCCGCACGTTCTGAAGGCGCAGCTTGCCGCTGCCCGGGCCGCTGAAGCCGGCAGGACCGTGGTGATCGTGGGCGATGCGGAGCATCCGGAGGTCAAGGCAGTGGCCGCCCATGCCGGCGACCACGTGCACGTGGTGGACGGCCCGGCGGCGCTGGACGAGATCGGCATCCGCGAAGGACAGCCGGTGACGGTTCTGGCGCAGACAACGCAGGTGGCGAGCCTGGTGGAAGCCGTGGTGGAGAAGGCCCGGCACATGGGCGTAGATGTGGAGCACGTGAACACCGTATGCCCGGCCACCGCTGAGAGGCAGCGCGCAGCCGCTGATCTCGCAACAAAGGTCGATCTCATGGTGGTAATTGGCGGAAAGGCCAGCGCCAACACCATGCGACTCGCGGAAGTATGCCGCGATAAAGGCGTGCCCGTTCTCAAAGTAGAGCGTTCATCCGAACTCGACGCATCGGCGCTGCGTGGGGCTAGGTTGATCGGGGTGACTGCAGGCGCGAGCACGCCCAGTTGGGTTATGGAGGAGGTAATGGACGCTATGAGTGAGATCATCGAGGGTAATCAGGAGAACGTTCAGGAGGTTGTCAGTGTCACGCCACCTGCACACGAGGCGCCGCCGGAGCCAGAGATCTTGAAGGCGCGCGTGGAAGAGGTCTACGACGACAGGATCATCGTACACCTCGAGACTGAGGAGACTGCCACGGTCTTCCTGAAGGAGCTGACCAGGGAAGCAGTCACTGCCGCGTCCGAGGTGGTGTCGGTGGGGGATGAGATCTTCGTGGTTCCAGACCGCAGGAGGAAAGTGGCTGGCGCTGACGAACTCGTGGCCTCGAAGATTCAGGCGGACACCCTCCTTCTGTGGCGGAAGCTCGCGGAGGCTCAGGAGACTGGCGAGATCATCGAAAGCACCGTTACGCAGGTCGTCAAGGGAGGGCTGGTGGTCGACGTCAGAATGCCGGGCCTCGACGAGAAGGCGCGCGGCTTCGTCCCGGCATCGCAGGTCGGCCGCAGGTTCGTTGAGGATCTTGGCCAGTTCGTCGGCCAGACCCTCAGGCTCAAGGTGCGGGAAGTGGAACCTGCCCGCTCCAACGTAGTCCTTTCTCACCGGGCGGTTCTGGAGGAAGAAGAAAAGAAGGCCAGGGCTGAAGCGTTCGCGACTCTACAGAAGGGACAGGTGCTCGACGGTAAGGTCACCAGGCTAGTTACCTTCGGCGCTTTCGTGGACATCGGCAAGGGCGTCGAGGGCCTGTTGCACATCTCCGACATCTCCTGGAGCAGGATCAAGCATCCCAGCGAGGTGCTGAGCGAGGGTCAGGAGATCAAGGTGGTCGTGCTCAACGTCGACACCGAGCGCGAGCGCATATCCCTTGGATACAAGCAGCTTCAGCCTGATCCGTGGGATAACATCGCGCAGCGCTTCCCCGAGGGCACCATCACCAAGGGCGTGGTTACCAAGCTGATGGACTTCGGGGCCTTCGTCAGCATCGCAGATGGTGTTGAAGGCCTGGTCCACATATCGCAGCTGTCCGATAGGCGGATCAGCCGCCCGGATGAAGTTGTACAGGTGGGCGACGAGATCACCGTCAAGGTCATAGGCATCAAGCCCCAAGAGCACCGCATCAGCCTGTCGGCGCGGCAAGTGCTGGAGGAAGGCGAGCGCAACGAGTACCGCAAGTACATGAAGGACCAGAAGGCCGACGAGACCGTGACCATCGGCGACCGTCTGGGCTATGATCTGCGGAAGCAGGTGCAGTACGACTCGGACGACGAACAAGGTAACTAGCAGGCAGAATGCGTCTCGGTGCGCGCGGGCGCAAATTGACACCCCATATGCCCTGTGCTACACTAGCTAACGTACTGAGGCAGGGAACTGCCCTCTTCAGCTGTTCGTTTAGTGTAGCTGGGGCATTGGGATCATGGTAGACGGTGTTCGAGAAAGGGGAAACCGATATATGGACAAGCGCAGGCGCGGTCTGTATGCTGTTATCGCTGCAGTGGTCGCGTTGGCCGTGGTGGCAGTGGTGTGGGTTCTCGTGACGAGGGCTTCAGCGGTGGCCATAGTCAACGGTGAGCGCATTTCTAAGAGGGACTTCATCGCCAGGATGGAAGATGCGGCCGGCTACAACGTTCTGGACCAGATGATCACGGAGGCCCTGATCAGGCAGGCAGCCGCGAAGGCCGGCATCACGGTTTCAAAGGATAGAGTCGAAGAGGAGCTCAACTCCATCCGCCAGCAGTTCGGTTCCAGCTTCGACAGCGTCCTCTGGCAGTACGGGATGACCGAGGACGACCTCAGGAAGAACATTGAGATGAACCTGCTGGTCATGGAGTACTCCACCAAGGATCTGACCATCACCGATGAGGATCTGAGGAAGTATTTTGAAGAGCACAAAGACCAGTACAATACCCCTGAGATGGTCAGGGCCAGGCACATCCTGGTAGAGACCGAGGAAGAGGCCAAGGAGATCGTCACCCAGCTCGGGCAGGGCGCAGACTTCGCCCAGCTGGCGCAGGAGAGGTCCATCGACACCATGTCGGCGATACACGGCGGCGACCTTGACTGGTTCGGGCGCGGGCAGATGGTGGAGCCGTTCGAGAAGGCAGCCTTCGCGATGCAGCCCGGCCAGATCAGCGACCCGGTGAAGAGCGACTTCGGCTACCACATCATCAAGGTGGAAGAGAGGAAAGACGCGTACGAGGCCGTCTTCGAGGAAGTCAGGGACAACGTGGAGAGCGCATACAAGGCCTCTCAGGCGAAGAGCGTTACGCAGCTGGCGGCGGAGCTCAGATCCGACAGCGACATCACCATCATCAACGAGAGGTACAAGGACCTCGGCACCACAACGCCTTTCGGCGTTCAGTAGCCGACCGAGCCGTCGGAGAGGAGAGCGCCGCTCTCCTCTCCGTTTTTGTTTTCAGGAGGGCATTTCCATGGGGGTAATCGCAGGCGTAGACCCGGGCAGCATCGCTGAGGCGCTGGGGATCGAGGCCGGGGATAGGCTGCTGGCCATCGACGGCAAGCCGGTGTCAGATGTGATAGACTACCAGTACATGTGCGCGGAGGACGCTTTCCGCGTGGAAGTGGAGAAACTTGACGGCTCTGTTCTCGAGGCCGAGGTTCGCCTGGAGGACTACGGCTACGCACCGATGGGGCTGCGCTTTCATGAGCTGGTGTTCGACTGTGAGCGGCGCTGCGCCAACAAGTGCGTGTTCTGCTTCATCGACCAGCTGCCCAAGGGCCTGCGGAGCAGCCTTTATTTCAAGGATGACGACTACAGGCTCTCGCTCCTCGAGGGCAACTTCGTGACCCTCACCAACGTATCTGAGATGGACCTTCAGCGAATCGAGGCCATGAAGCTGTCTCCGCTATACGTGTCGGTGCACGCCGCGGACGAGGAGGTCAGGCGCAAGCTCCTGGGGAGGAAACGCGCCAGGCCCATCATGCCTACCCTCAAGAGACTGGCGTCGGCTGGGATTGAGATCCACGCCCAGGTGGTGCTGGTCCCCGGGCACAACGACGGTGCGGTGCTGGAGGCCACACTGGAGCAGCTCACAGCGCTGTGGCCGGCTGTGGCGTCGGTGGGCGTGGTTCCCGTTGGGCTCACCCGGCACAGGCTGGGGCTGCCTGACCTCTCTCCGGTCACCGCCGACGACGCAAAGCGCGTCATCGACGTCGTGGTACGGTACAGGCACGCGTACGCCGCCGACGAGTTCTACTTCCTGGCCGGCCTGCCGGTGCCCCCTGCAGACGCGTACGATGACTATCCGCAGCTGGAAAACGGGATAGGCCTGGCCCGGACCTTCCTCGACGATTTCGGCGCCCTGGAGCCGGCTCTCCCAGAGGCCTTCAAGCGGCCTGTGAGGCTGATAGTTGTCACCGGGGTGCTGGGAGCGAAGGTGATCGGCGACGCCTGCGAGAGGCTCAACTCCATCCGCGGCCTCAGGGTGGACGTGCTGCCCGTGGTGAACCGGTTCTTCGGCCCCAATATCACCGTTACCGGTCTAGTAGTTGGGCAGGATATTGCCGAGGAAGTGCGCACGTTGAGGGAGACGCGCGCTACCGAGAGCGACGTGGTGCTCGTGCCCGATGTGATGCTAAGGCGAGGGGGCGACGTCTTCCTTGACGATATGCGGCCAGAGCAGCTGGAATCCATCATCGGCCTGCCTCTCATGGTCACTGAGGCGACCGCCCAGGGGATGGTGGACGCCGTGACTGATCTAGCGGGTGGGGTGAGTTGGTGACATGCCTGAACGTCTTGTAGCCATCGTGGGACGGCCCAATGTGGGCAAGTCGGCCCTCTTCAACAGGATAATCGGCTCGAGGCTAGCCATAGTCGACGACACTCCCGGTGTCACCAGGGACAGGATCTACGCCTCCGCGGAATGGGCTGGCCAGAGGTTCAACGTGGTGGACACGGGAGGTATCGAGGAGGATCCTCGCGACACCATCGCCTCCCAAACTCGCCGCCAGGCTGAGCTGGCGATAGAACAGGCGGACGCGCTGATCTACGTGGTGGACTCGCGGACGGGGCTGACAGCCGAGGACGACGAGGTGGCGTCGCTGCTTCGCAGGTCAGGCAAGCCGGTGATCCTGGCTGCCAGCAAGGTGGACGATCCGCGGCACATGGACTACGAGCTATACGGCCTGGGTTTCGATGAGGTGATACCCACCTCGGCGCTGCACGGCAGCGGCATCGCGGAGCTCCTGGATGCAGTGGTGAAGCACCTTCCCCAAGCCGATCCTGCGGAAGAGCCAGAAGAGGACGTCATACGGGTGGCAGTGGTGGGCCGCCCGAACGTGGGGAAATCGTCCCTGGTCAACAGGATTCTCGGCGAGAACCGTTCCGTAGTCAGCGATGTCCCTGGCACCACCCGTGACAGTATCGACGCGTCCTTCGAGCACGGCGGACAGAAGTACGTCATCATCGACACCGCCGGCATCCGCAGGCGTGGGCGCATCGAATCCGGCGTGGAAAAGTACAGCGTGATAAGGGCATACAGAGCCGTCGAACGGTCCGACGTCGTGCTCGCCCTCGTAGACGGCACCGAGGAGCCTGCTGCGCAGGACGTGAAGATCGCTGGTTATGCCCACGACAGGGGCAAGGCATCCGTCCTCGTGGTGAACAAATGGGACGCCGTGGAAAGGGATGAGGACACCGCCAAGGAGTACGAAAGAAAGCTCAGGACCTTGACGAGCTTCATGCTCTATGCGCCGGTGGTCTTCGTTTCGGCCCTTACGGGGCGCAGGGTGAGCCGCCTCATACAGGTGGTGCGGGAATGCGCCATGCAGCACCGAAGGCGCGTCTCCACCACGGACGTTAACACGCTCCTTCAGGACGCGCTGCTGCGTAACCCCGTTCCGCCGGAGAAGGGCAGGGAGGTCAAGATCTACTACGGAGCCCAGGTTGACACCAGGCCCCCTCAGTTCGTGTTCTGGGCCAATCACCCGGAATACGTGCACTTCTCATATCGAAGATACCTGGAGAATACAATCCGTAACGCCTTCGGCTTTGAGGGCACGCCGATCCAGGTTGCCTTCAAGAAGCGGAGCTGAACACCGAACGCCTAGTCCAGGAGGTGCAGTCGCGTTTGACAGCACTCTACATACTACTTATCGCAGCTTCATATCTGCTAGGTTCCGTTCCATTCGGCCTGATCCTCGGGCGGGTGTGGACTGGCGTAGACGTGCGCAGGTACGGCAGCGGCAACATAGGCGCCACCAACGTGCTCAGGACGTTGGGCTTGCGCTTCGCCTTGGCCACCTTCGTGCTGGACGCCGGAAAAGGCGCTCTTCCCACGCTTCTGGCGAAGGCGCTGGGTGCCGGCCCCTCCGTTGCGGCCGTTGCAGGCCTTGCGGCAGTGGTCGGCCACAACTGGCCGGTGTTCCTGCAGTTTCGCGGGGGCAAGGGCATAGCCACCTCCTGGGGATTCATGATGTCCGCCGTGCCTCAGGCGGGTATCGCCTTCGCGCTGATCTGGATGGCCGTGGTGGCGCTCACTCGCTATGTGTCTCTGGGATCCATGGTCGGCGCCGTGGCTGTTCCCATCGTGTGCTTGTTGGTGGGCGCTCCTGGGGCGTACGTTGTGGCCAGCTCCGCGGTGGCGGTCTTCGCGGTGGTTCGGCACAAGTCCAACATCCAGAGGCTGCGGAGCGGCACAGAGAACAGATTCCGCCTGAAGAAGAGTTAGCAGGCAGGGAGCGGGCGCCGGAGCGTCGAATGTTCTTTCAGTTTTCCCCTAGTTGCGGCATGATGCGGGGTGCATTTGTTGAAGGCTCCGGCGCCTGAGTGCGAGAAGGTCAAGTCCATAATCGAACAGCTTGAGAACCTGGAACGGGAGATCGCGCGCATAGACGTTCAACGTCGTTCTCCCGCCTCCGAACAGGTGGCTCAGGTCAGCGTGCAGCTGCTTGAGCTGCTCATCGATGTGCTTGCCACTGGAGACGTCAACATGCGCCGCGCTGCCGCCTATGGGCTGTCCAAGATGCGCGATCCCAGGTGCCTGCCGGCCTTAGGTGAGGCGCTGAACGATCCAGATGAGACCGTGAGGCTCTGGGCAGTTGAAGGCCTCGCTTCGCTGGATCATCCGTCGGCAGTGGCCGCCTTGGTTCAAGCCCTTGGAGACGATAGCGTATACGTGTACTACAGCGCCCTCAGCGCCCTTCGGAACGCCAGAGGGGACCTGGTGTGGCGGCTTGTCGTGGACGAACTGGAGGCGGCCCCCCCGTACATGAAGAAGCGCCTCATCAAGCTCCTGGGAGATCGCGCGGAACGACAGGCCATCGACGCCCTGATGGAGCTGTTGAGAAGCTCTGACGCAGGTGTAAGATACGAAGCGGTTGAGGCACTTCGCAAGATAGGTGATAGGCGCTCCGTGGACGCTCTAATCGAATGCCTGGGCGACGAATCGCACGACGTACGGTGTGCCGCGATTCAGGCCCTCAGGTGGATGGGCGACCTCCGAGCGGTGGAACCCTTGGTGCTGATCTGCCTTGAGAACCAGGACCTTCGTCTCTTGGCAGTGCAGGCTGTTCGCGAGATCGCCGGCGACGAGTGCATCGGGCCGGTGATCCAGGCAATGCACCAGACGCGCGAGCTGGTTAAGGCCACAGCATGCGAGGTGCTGAGGCTCTCGAAAGGAAGCAGTTGAATTCGACGGTAGCCACTGGAGTGAGAACGCAAATGGAGCACTTGATAGACGTAGCGGAGAGCATGGGATTGCTGGCCTTGTCGGTGCTGCTGGGAGCCGTGATCGGGCTCGAGCGAGAACGGCAAGGCAAATCGGCCGGCCTGCGCACGCACGCGCTGGTCTCCCTGGGGTCTGCACTGTTCACGCTGATCAGCATCAGGGGGTTCGGCGGCGTGGCAGCCATGGGAGGGCGCGACCCTGCAAGGGTGGCCGCGCAGATCGTTACCGGAGTAGGCTTCCTCGGAGCGGGAACCATAATGCACGAGGGCATCACCATCAGGGGCCTCACCACCGCGGCCAGCCTCTGGACCACGGCTGGCATCGGCATGGCGGCTGGATCGGGAATGGTGGCCGTGGCGATGGCAGGCACAGTGTTGGTGCACCTGGTGCTTGCCCTCATGGCCCGACTGGAGCGGCGCTACTTCCCGCACGAGGCAACGGTGCTGCGCCTGAAGGCCATTGACCGTCCGGGGCTTCTGGGCGAAGTGGCAACAGAAATCGGAAGGTTCGGGCTTAACATCGTCGCCACAGACGTCAACGTGGACCGCGAGGACGCCACGGTGACCATAGAGATAAACATCAGCCACGAGAACGCCAAGTACGTGGGCAGGTCTCCCTACGCCGAGATCCTCCAACACGTGCTGGCCCTGCCTGGAGTGCTTCAGGCTGAAATGGATAACTGGTGAGGCCGCGGATGCATCGAGTGCTTATCGGTAACGACGACGGGATCTGGGCGCCTGGGATACGGGCGCTTTGCGTCGCCATGGCCGATGCCGGGTTTGAGGTGTACGTCTGCGCCCCCGACAGGGAGCGCAGCGCGGTGAGCCACGGTCTCACCATGGGCGTTCCAATCCGCTGCGAAGAGCTGGGATTGCCCGGAGCCGTTCAGGCCTGGAGCACCACGGGAACTCCCGCCGATTCCATGAAGATGGCCCTGGAAGTGCTGCTGTCGGAGCGGCCAGACCTCGTCGTGACAGGCGTTAACCGCGGCCCCAACCTAGGCACCGACGTGCTGTACTCAGGCACCGTTGCGGCGGCGATGGAGGGGGCCTCCGCTGGGATACCGTCCTTGGCGGTGTCCACGGCCGACTATGAACCTGCCGGCTACTCCCACGCGGCCTCGGCAGCCGTGGCCATCGCCAAAGCGGTGCTGCGAAACGGGCTTCCCCAAGGCGTGCTCCTGAACGTGAACGTGCCCGACGGCGCCGATCTCTCGCGCTTCACCGTAACGCGCCTGGGGGTGCAGCGCTACTGCAACGTATTCGACAGGCGGACCGATCCCCGTGGCAAGGTATACTACTGGTTATGCGGCGTGCCGGTCTTGGATGGGCCCGATGAGGGAGACTTCGACACCGCAGCGATCCGGCGCGGTGAGATCTCCGTCACACCGCTTCGTGCTGACTTCACCGACGTGGCTGCCATGGCTGTGCTCAGGGAGTGGGACGATGGGCTAGAATAGGGCATACACTGCACTGGTGATGCCCGTTGGCTATGGACCTTCTCCAAGCTTCAGCCGTGGCGCTTTACGTGCTGGTGGCGGTGATGTGGGTGAGGATGCGAGGCTACGCCGCAGCAAGAGGCCGCGCTGCAGCGGCCCTGCGGGGCCTGCTGGCGCTGGCAGGCGCCGTCTACGTGCTTCTGGCCGGAAGGGCAACGCTGGCGGTGTTCAGCGCGGTGCTCAGCGCCTGGCCGCTGTGACTACTCCTATGACTATGAGGTGAGGGCTGGCATGGTCAAGCCGTTGAGAATAGCAGTACTCCTCGGTGGGAACAGCAGCGAACGCGAGGTGTCGCTCCGTTCCGGCAGGCAAGTGGAGAAGGCTCTGGTGGAGCTGGGGCACGAGGTGATCTGCGTGGACCCAGCCGAAGAGGACCTGTTCAGGCTGGCCGCCATGAGGCCGGACGTCGTCTTCATAGCCCTGCACGGCGGAACCGGGGAGAACGGATGCGTGCAGGGCGCCCTCGAACTGCTGGGGCTGCCATACACGGGGTCGGGCGTTCTCGCCAGCGCCCTCGCCATGGATAAGATCATGTCGAAACAGCTGTTCGTCGCTTCAGACGTCCGGACTCCTGAGTTCATCACCGTGGAGCGCTCTGGCGGGATCGGCGCCGCCACCTCGCGGTGCGTCCGCGAGATCGGCGTGCCCTGCGTGGTCAAGCCCGCATGCCAGGGATCCACAGTCGGCATAAGCATAGTCAGGGAGACTGGGAAGCTTGTCGAGGCCCTCGAGACCGCCTTCCGTTACGATCCCAGGATCGTGGTGGAGCGTTTCATTGCCGGCACTGAGGTAACCGTAGGGGTTCTGGAGTATCCCGAACCAGGCAGGCCCCAGGCCCTCCCGGTGCTTGAGATAGTGCCTGCAAATGAGTTCTACGATTACGATGCCAAGTACACCCCGGGAAAGTCCGATCACATTATCCCCGCCCGCATCAGCCCGGCTTCCGACGATGAGTGCAGGCGCCTGGCCCTGGCGGCCCACACCGCTCTGGGCTGCAGGGGTTACTCGCGGACCGACCTGATGGTGGATGCAGACGGAACGCCCTGGGTGCTGGAGGTCAACACCCTTCCAGGCCTCACCGAGGTCAGCCTTCTTCCGGATGCGGCCAAAGCCGTCGGACTGAGCTTCGGGCAACTGCTCACTGCCATCATCTCCGCGGCCCTCAACTGAGGGCAGTTCTGGAACCTGTATGCGCCCTGCCGTATGCTGGCAAGTTCCTACCGCGTACGGTAGAATACTACTGGGCGCCCATATTTGGGCGTACAGCTGGCTGGGGGTGCATGCAGATGTCGTCAATGGCTGGAAGCAGTGTCGACCTAGGGCATCTCAACGCGAGCCTGAAAGCGGCGCTTCACTCCGTGGACGAAGGGGTCCACATCGTCGACATGTCCGGAGTCACGGTGTTCTACAACAGTGCGGCGGCTACCCTGCACGACCTGGAGCCTGCCGAAGTTGAGGGCAGACACATCCTGGCGGTGTTCCCGTCGTTGTCCGACGACACCAACGCCCTTCTGTGGGCGCTCAGGACTGGCCGCGCCGCCGGAGGCACCCGAACGCTGATAGGCCGCGACGGGCAACCCATCACCACCATAAACTCCACGCTTCCTGTGTATGCAGGCGCAAGGCTCATCGGCGCCGTGGAGGTATGCCGTGACGTCAGCCTGCTCAGGCGCCTGGCGGAAGCCCTTCAAACGCTTCAGGCCCAGCTGGTTGCCGAAGCGTACGGCCGTCCCCAGCTGATGCCCAATCGAAGGGCGGGCGCAGCGTCACATGCCTTCTCCGACGTGGTGGCAAGTGGTCAGAAAATGCGTTCAGTTGTGGCAGCTGCGCGGGAAGCCTCTTCGCGCTCGCTGCCTGTTCTGCTGTGGGGAGAGGCCGGCACCGGCAAGGAGCTCCTGGCACAATGCATACATAGCTACAGCGTTCGGGCATGGCAGCCGTTCATATCCCAGGACTGCGCGGCGCTTCCCGGGAGCCTCCTCGCGAACATCATCTTCGGAACCGCCAGGTGCCCTTGGACAGGCGTGTCGAACATGCCAGGTCTGTTCGAGGTGGCCGACGGAGGCACGCTCTGCCTTCAGCAGGTGCAGGCGATCCCCGCGGATCTTCGGGCGCGGCTTGGAAAGGCCATCCGCGACGGCGCCGTCGCGAGGGTGGGGGAGCAGACGGACCGGAGCGTGGACGTGCGCTTGGTGGCCACGGCTGCCCTGCCTGCCGAGTCCAGAGCAAACCTGGACGACCTGGTGGAGGAGCTCTTCGGTGGCGCGGACGTAGCGGTGATCGAGGTTCCTCCGCTTCGGGAACGTCGGGACGACATCGGCCCCCTGGTGGAGCACTTCATCCGCCACTACGCCCAGGAGTTCCGATCGACGGTGCGGGGTGTCGCCGATGACGTGATGGCCCTTCTCAGGAGCCACAGCTGGCCTGGGAACGTTGCGGAGCTGCAACGGGTGATCGAGTCAGCGGTGCAAGTGATGCAGGGGGATCTTATCGGCATGGAGCACCTTCCTGCATACATGTGTAGACGGGATCACGAGAAGGCGCCGACGGCGGGTTCCTCCGCGGATGAAGCGCCGCGACGCTCGGGCTTGCCGCAGCGGGTAGCCGATGAGGAGGCCACGGGAGGAATGGACCTGAACGGGACGCTCCGCCAGGTGGAGATGAACATGATCTGCCTGGCACTGGCGAAGCATGAGAACAACATCTCGGCAGCCGCGCGTGAACTTGGACTGCCGAGGCAGACCTTGCAGAATCGGATGAAGCGCCTGGGGATCCGCGAGTAGCCCCGGGCGCGGCGAAAAAAAAAGAAGCCGCCTGGAACGCCAGGCGGCCCGTATGACCCACAAAAAAGTGGCAGGGGAGACAGGACTCGAACCCGCAGCCCTCGGTTTTGGAGACCGATGCTCTACCAGTTGAGCTACTCCCCTGCATGCGCCGGTCGGCGCTACATTGATTCTACAGCCCCGGCGCTGTGATTGTCAACACCAGATCGCCGCCCAGGGACTGTCCAGAGGTGGCCTGCAGGGGCGGCGTAACGTTGCTGAGGAGCACGTTTGCTTTTGATCCCGGGCTGGTCTATCATGGGGATGATGTAATTCACAAGGAGGCAACTGCATGACGACCTTCACTGTTCCAGTGGGTGTATCCAACAGGCACCTGCACGTATCACAAGCCGATCTCGAGACGCTGTTCGGAAAAGGCGCTCAGCTCACCGTCAAGAAGGACTTGAGCCAGAAAGGCCAGTACGCGGCGGAGGAGACCGTCACGCTCATCGGCCCGAAAGGTTCCATCGCAAACGTTCGAATCCTCGGCCCCTGCCGCAAGCGCACCCAGGTGGAGGTGTCCCGCACCGACTGCTTCGCGCTGGGCATCAACCCGCCTGTGAGAGATTCAGGCGACCTGGAGGGTTCCGCTTCCCTGAAGATTCAGGGGCCCGCCGGCAGCGTTGAGCTGGAGGCCGGAGCGATCCTGGCGAAGCGCCACATACACATGACCCCTGAGGACGCCCAGCAGCTGGGACTGAAGGACCGCGACGTAGTCATGGTCAAGGTGGACGGCGACCGTGCGCTCATCTTCGACGAGGTGCTGGTCCGCGTCGATCCCACCTTCTCCTTGGAGATGCATATCGACACCGACGAGGCCAATGCCGCCTGTCTGAACAACGGCGACACCGTCTCCATATTACTGAAGAACTGAGTGATGTGCCTTGCGCACCATCGCCCATGTGGACATGGACTGCTTCTTCGCTGCGGTGGAGGCATACGACCACCCGGAGTACCGGGGCCGTCCCATCATCGTGGGGGGGCCCAGGGGAGGAGCCAGGTCGGTGGTGAGCACCTGCTCATACGAGGCGCGCAAGTACGGTGTGCGCTCGGCGATGCCTCTTGCCACCGCGGAACGTCTGTGCCCTCACGCGGTGTTCGTCCGCGGGAACATGAAGCGCTACGCCGAGGTGTCAGAAGTGATAATGAACACTCTGGCGAAGCTGGCGCCTGTTATGGAGCAAGTGTCCATTGACGAGGCGTTCCTGGACATGAGCGGCTGTGAGCGCCTGTACCAGGGTCTGCATGCGATGGGGGAGGGCATCAAGAGGGCGATCCTCGACTCCTCGGGGCTCACCGCCTCGGTGGGGATCGCGCCCAACAAGTTCCTGGCCAAGTTGGCGTCATCTCGATCGAAGCCCGACGGCCTGCTAGTTCTGACTGAAGACCAGGTGGACTCGTTCCTGGAGCCCCTGGCGGTGGGGGACCTGTGGGGCGTGGGGGAGAAGGGGAGCCAAGCGCTGGCGCGTTTCGGTATCGCGACTGTGAAGGACCTGAGGGCCTGGCCGCAGGAGTGGCTGGTGGAGCGGTTCGGCAAGTGGGGCGCGCAGCTCTACAGGCTTGCCCGAGGCATAGACGACAGCCCCGTCTGCCCCGATTGGGAGAGACAATCGTACGCATCGGAGCACACCTTCGATTCAGACGTTGCCGACCTGAACGTGCTTCGCAGGGCCATCGCGCGCCACTCGGCCAGAGTTGGACGGCGGCTGCGCAGCGCTGGGCTCTTGGCCAGAACAGTCACCCTGAAAGTGAAGTTCGCAGACTTCAAGCAGATAACCAGGGGGCGTAGCCTGCCTGAGCCCTTCGACGACGACGACACCGTGTACTCCACGGCGTGCTCGATCCTGGACGACCTGGGGGACATGCCACCGGTGCGACTGATCGGGGGGTGCCTATCGGGCCTTACCGACCAGCGACAGCTGAGCCTGTTCGAGTCGGCTTCTGAGGCTGCACCGGAACGCCGTAAGGCCGACCAGGTGCTGGACGCCATCACCAGCAAGCACGGATCCAGACTAGTGGTAAGAGGCAGGGAGCTGGAGCATTGAATGACGGCCTGACCAAGGGTTCATGCATCACTCTGCGGGGCCCTGGAGTAAACACCACTCTTCGCTTCGAGGTGCCCGGCTGCGGATGTGGCCCGGCGCCGGACAGCGTCATAGTAGTGCCCAGGCTTGGGCAGCAGCTTCTCATGGTCAGGAACAAGGGACGCGGAGGATGGGAGTTCCCTGGAGGCAAGCTTCTTCCGGGGGAGACGCCTGAGGCCGCCGCCAGGCGCGAGGTTATGGAGGAGTCAGGGGCATCCCTGGGAGAGCTGGACGTGGTGTGCACGTATGTCGTGGAGAAGGACGGCAGGCTGTCTCATGGCATGGTGTACACCGGAGCCGTCACCGACTGGGGGCAGCGGACTGACACCGGAGTCATAGGAGACGTGGCGCTGTTTCCCGCCGCCCCCAGGGACGTTTCGTTCAGCGATGGGTTCGTCGAGCTGATGTTCAGGATGCACCTGGAGGCAGGACCATGATTCAGGTGGGCACCTCGGGTTTCAGCTACAAGGACTGGATAGGGCCCTTCTACCCTCCAGGCACGCAGCAGCGGGCCATGCTCGAGTACTATGCCACCCGGTTCGACCTTGTGGAGCTGGACTACACCTATTACACCATGCCGGTGCGCAGGACCATCGAGAGCCTGTGCAGCCGTACGCCTGACGGGTTTACCTTCTGCGTCAAGGCGCACAGGAGCATGACGCACGAGATCAGCACCGACCAGGAAGAGGTGCGTAAAGCGTTCTCTACGTTCATGGAGGCTCTGGAGCCGATGGTGCAGGCCGGCAAGCTCGGCTGCGTCCTGGTGCAGTTCCCGTGGAGCTTCAAGCCCACCGGCGAGAACGCCGCGTACGTGGCGCGCCTGAGAGAGTTGCTTCCCGAGGTTGAGGTGACTGTGGAGTTCAGAAACATCCAGTGGGTTCATGAGCGAACGTTCGCCCTGCTGCGCGAGGAAGGGCTCGGTTTCTGCTGCGTCGACGAGCCGCGTCTGAGGGGGCTGTTCCCGCCACTTGCGGTGGCCACGTCTCGCCTGGCATACGTTCGGTTCCACGGGAGGAACGCCGCCAAGTGGTGGAAGCATGAGCAGGCCTGGGAACGGTACGACTACCTATATACAGTGGAAGAGCTAAGTGAGTGGGTGCCACGCGTTCGCAAGCTGGCCTCGGAGACCGACAGGACGCTGGTGCTCTTCAACAACTGCCACGCGGGCCAAGCAGCCACCAACGCGGAGATGATGCGCCAGCTGCTTGATGCGTAAAGCCCGCGGCGGCCCGCACTGGTGGCGCACACTCGTCCACGTAAGACAATGGAGGTAACGTTTCATGCCTATATTCGACTACAAGTGCAACGGCTGTGGCCGGACCTTCGACACGCTGGTCAGATCGTCTTCGGAAACCGTTGAATGCCCGGACTGCGGATCCACCGACGTGACAAAGCTTGTCTCCAAGTTCGGCTTCAAGTCCGGATCGGCATTCAGCTCATCGGCGGGAAGCGCCTGCGGATCGTGCAGCGGAGGCTCCTGCAGCAGCTGCGGCCACTAGCTGCATCGATGGCGTGCACAGCCGTTTTCGCAGGCCAGGTGTACTCCAGCTGACGAAGGAGACGTGTTCCCATGCCTGAACTCCCGGAACTTGCCGTGCTCGCTCGTCAAATGGCCCGTGAGCTGCGGGGTAAGCCGATCGCGGGTGTTGATGTCCGCCAGCCGAAGTGTCTGAACATGCCCCCCGAGCAGATGATCAATACATTATCTGGTAAGAGGGTAGGGGAGATCACCAGCAAGGGCAAGTGGCTGTTCGTTTCGGTGGAGCCCGGCCACACGCTCCTCATCAACCTCGGCATGGGCGCGGATCTTCTGTATTGTGCGAGTCCCAGCGATGGGCCCGACGTCTACCAGTTCCGCGTCGATCTTGACGACGGGACCGGCTTCACCATACGGTTCTGGTGGTTCGGATACGTGCACCTAGTTCGCACCGACGAGCTGCGCTCGCACGCCATGACGTCCACTCTGGGCCCATCGGCGCTGGATCCTGACTTCACCTTGGAGGCATTCCGGAAGCTTCTTGAGGGCCGCCGTGGCATGATCAAGGCGTTCCTTCTGAACCAGAGGAACCTTGCGGGCATCGGCAACGCCTACGTCCACGACATCCTCTTCGGCGCCGGGATCCATCCACAAAGGCCCATTCAGTCGTTGAGCGCGGCGGAAATCGACGCGCTGTACGCCTCTGTAAGGCGCGTTCTGGAGGCGGCCATACATTCGGGTGCTGCCTACTATGAAAAGGACTTCTACGGGCGTCCTGGAGGCTACACGGAAGACCAGTGGGCCGTGGGATACCGGGAAGGAGAGCCGTGCCCGAAGTGCGGGACGTCCATCGTGAAGATCAAGACGGGATCCACCAGTTCCTTTATCTGTCCGACATGCCAACCGCTGAACCCACACACTAGTTAACATAATGTGTATTATGCGACGTTCTGGAAAAGAAAAAAGCAGGCGCCCCTCATGGCCGGGAGGACCTCCCTGCGGGGCGCCATCTTGTATCATGGAACGCGGCTCAGATCCACGGCGGCACCCTCAGAACTTGGCCAGGCCATATCATGGCGTTGGCGATCCCGTTGGCGGACCTTATCTGCTCGCACACCACTCTGGGATCCACTCTGTTGCCGCCGATCCGCTTCGCGATGCTCCATAGGGTGTCCCCTGGCTTCACCACCACGGTGACGTATTCCGCGCCCTCCGTGGCGCCGCCGGCCGGTAGCGCCTGCGCCACCGCCCATACGGTGAGGCACGCCACGATCATGGCGCACACGGGAGTCACAACGCGGAGAACCCTGTTCAGACGCGAATACCTCCGGTGACCTTCAGCCGCCCCTTCGATGCCAGCCTTCCTCTGCACTTCCAGACCCTCCAAACATATGTTCGGTAACCCCATGATACCAGAACATATGTTCTCGGTCAAGCCTGAATCGAACACTTGTTTGCGCGCCCTGGAACTCTATGCTATACTGGGTCTCAGTGAAGGGGGTCGGTGATCGTGGCGCACCTGAGTCACAGGGAAAAGCAGATCCTCGAGTATATCTGCAAGGTACTGGAGTCCAGGGGCTATCCTCCGTCTGTGAGGGAGATCGGCCTGGCGGTGAACCTGAAATCTAGTTCCACGGTGCATGGGTACCTAGCCAGCCTGGAGGAAAAGGGCTACATCCGCCGGGATCCCACCAAGCCCCGAGCCATCGAGGTGCTTCTCGGCCCAGACGATCTTCCTTTTGCCCCGCGCGAGGTGGCCAGCATCCCGCTGGTGGGCAGGGTCACTGCAGGTAACCCCATTCTCGCCGTGGAGAACATCGACGACTACCTCCCTCTTCCCCGCTCCCTGGCCGACCAGGAGGACTGCTTCCTTCTTCGGGTCGTTGGAGATAGCATGATCGAGGCGGGAATCCTCGATGGTGACCTGGTGATCGTGCGCAAGCAGCCCACAGCGAACAACGGAGACATCGTTGTCGCGATGATCGATGACGAGGCCACCGTGAAGCGCTTCTACCGCGAGAACGGGCACATCCGGCTCGAGCCTGCGAACCCGGCGTACTCGCCGATAATCTCGTCAAACGCCGCGGTCTTGGGAAAGGTGACGGGCCTTATCCGAAAGATACACTGACAACGGACTGAGCCCGCAAGGGCGAACGCCTTCCCTTCGGGCTCAGCTCGGGAGTGTGGCCTCACCAGGCCATGATAGCAAAACAACGCGCCTAGACGCGCGTCGTCCTGTTCTGGCCTCTGGCCTCTCTTATCGTCTTCCGATCTATGCCAACAGCCTTGAAGAACACCTCAAGAGCTTGCTTCGTACCGCGCAACTCAGCGTGACTGAACTCCGGCTCATCGTGTAGAGGAGGTATCGCGCTGTACCACTCGACTGCCTTCTCGATCGCTGCGGGCACACCCGCGCTCTTAACCAGTTCGATCAGCTTGTCGTACTGCTCGCGCCTGGTGGCGGCCTGAGTTGCCCAAAACTCGGGATTGTCCGTCAGGTTGCTCGCAAGGAAGTCCTGCTTGGCTATGCTTCGGAACCTCTCGAGGCCCCGCAGGACATCCTCGCGCGCGAGATGTATCATTTCTTATCCCCCCTATTCGGTTTTTCATATACTCGCTGGCAACTGCCAGTTGCGTACTTGTTCGTCACTTCAGGAGGAAATCCTTCCGCCGATACTATCTTAGCTACAGTACGAAAAAGCGGGCACACCGGCCCTGCCGGATGCCCGATTCTCTCTGGAGGCATGCGTCGCGACAGCAAACCAGGAAATCGCGAAAGGCAACAATAGCCGATCCCTCCGATAGACCTCACACGTTGACCCCGATGATGCCTCCCACCAGTGCCACCAACAGGATCGCACCGCCCTTGGTGCCCAGCACCTCCATGCTGATGGGTTCCCTGATCACCGCAGCCGATACCGCAAGCACCGCCGCGAGATAGACTATCCCCACCAGCAGACCGTTTCGCCCTCCCTTCTCACCTGCAAGTCGGCTCGCGTACAGTCCCCCCATACCTGCGCTGAGATACGCTATGACAGGCACTGCGGCGTCCACCGTCGCGGCGTCCACCGTGACGACGGTCATGACGATACCTCCTATTGCTGAAAGGACCAACGTCGTTGCCAAACTGACGCCGAAGCCCGCCAAGACCGTTCGCCACGTGGGAATGTGCGCCCTGGCACTCGCCTGAGAGGGCGACATCGATCGCATGGTGGCGGCACCTCCTCGTATACCTTGCCTTTACAGCAAGAGTATTATGCCGCCGCCACCGGTATGCCTTATCCGCTCTCAAGACTCCATCTCAAGCATTACCTTTTTCATGTCTTCCCATACAAGCCTGTTCTTGCCGGGATCCCGCAGGAGCGCTGCAGGGTGGAAGGTGGGCATGACCATGATCCCGTTCCGAGTGAGCCAGGTTCCGCGCATGCGGGTTATGGACGCTGACGGGTCGATGAGAGCGTGCAGCGCCGACGCGCCCAAGAGGACTATGATCTTCGGCTGTATCAGGGCTATCTGCCTCTCAAGATAAGGCAGGCATGTTCCCACCTCATCCGGAAGCGGCGTACGGTTTCCCGGAGGCCTGCATTTCACGACGTTGCCGATGAACACCTCTTCCCTGGTCAGGCCCATGCTTCGAATTATCCTGGTGAGCAACTGCCCGGCTCTGCCCACGAAGGGCCGGCCCAGCCTGTCCTCATCTGCCCCGGGCCCCTCGCCGATCCACATGATCCTGGCGTGGGGTGAGCCTTCACCGGGCACGGTGTTGGTTCTGCCGGCGCACAGCCTGCACCTGGTGCACTGGGCCACCTCGGCGGCTACGGCCTCCAGGCTGTCCGGCTCTTGCTCAACCCCTGCCACGTCATGCTCATCCGGCACCGGGTCGAACAGGCTCAGCTGTCTCATCTCCTGCACAAGAGGTCACCCCCATGCACATTCTGGCGAAGATGGTGCACCGCTGTCAACAGAGTCGTGAACAAAGATCCGTCCTGACCGAGTGACATTATCTCCGTCGCGTTACGGGGTGACAATATCACAGTCCGCCAACACACAGAGCTCGAATCCGATTGACACCTGCAAGCAGAGGCTATATACTGGTTATGTGCCGTGAGGCAATGAAGTCGAGGTGTAGCGCAGTTTGGTAGCGCGCTTGGTTCGGGACCAAGAGGCCCCGGGTTCAAGTCCCGGCACCTCGACCATCTTATGTTTGCGAGAGTGGCGGAACGGCAGACGCATCAGACTTAGGATCTGACGGGGCAACCCCCGTGAGGGTTCAAATCCCTCCTCTCGCACCAGTCGACGCCACCGATGCTTAACCATCTGGAGCCCGTGCCCGGTGCGTAGCACGGGCTCTTCTCTTTTCCTCTTTTCTCTGCTACCGGTTGCCGGGCCTCACAGGAATCCGTACAGTATCAGCGAATTTCACACATATCGCAGGGTATTCGCGCCTGCGGAGAATGACTGCGACTGCGGAAGGGTTGATGCCTGTGCTGAAAGAGTTTCGCGACTTCGCCATGAAGGGTAACGTCGTCGACATGGCCGTGGGCGTCGTGATGGGCGCGGCGTTCGGCAAGATCGTGACCTCGCTTGTCAACGACGTGCTCATGCCCCCCCTGGGCATGCTCCTAGGCAAAGTGGATTTCTCCAACCTGTTCCTCGACCTGTCAGGAAAGGGGTTCGCGTCCCTGGCAGATGCCAAAGCGGCTGGAGCTGCCACGGTGAATTACGGGATGTTTCTCAACACCCTCGTGGATTTCCTGATCGTAGCCTTTGCACTGTTCGTACTGGTCAAGTGGATCAACAAGGCGAGGGATATGGCTGAAAGGACCGCAAAGCCTGTGCCGGAGGTTCCGGCTGAACCCACCACCAAGGAGTGCCCTTACTGCCTGTCTTTGGTGCCCATCAAGGCCGTGCGTTGCCCTCATTGCACGTCACATCTGACCGACAACTGACCCAAATGTTCGCGCGACTTAGCCGAAGGGGCCACCACGAATTCGTGGCTGGCCCCTTCAGCGTATGGCCATGTTGTTCGTTGTTAGTCGCGCTTCCCGACTACTTGAATACGTCCGGGCGCGGAAGCACACCCATACGGTTGAACGGGTAATACCTGAATACTGCCCGGCCCATGATCCGGCTTATCTTCAGGAAGCCTACATTCCCGCGGCTATCGTCCGAATTGTTCCGGTTATCCCCCAGAACGAAGACGTGACCTTCTGGCACGGTGACCGGCGGAAAATCGAACCGCGGCCGCTCCAGTATGTAGTCTTCCTTGAGTGGTTCACCGTTGAGATATACTGTGCCGCCCCTGATCTGTATCGTGTCGCCGGGTACCCCAATGACGCGCTTAATGTAGGGCCTCATCGAGCCGGACAGGTCCACTATCTCACGCACTGCCTCGGCGGCTGCCTGCCACCCCGTGTAATCCGGACGCCATGGGTTCTTCAGCACCACTATCTCGCCGCGTCTCGGCTCGCGAAACCGGTAGGAAACCTTCTCGACGATGATGCGCTCCCGGTTGTGGAGCGTCGGCTCCATAGACGCCCCTTCCACCACAAAGGATCTGCCTATGAATGTCATGATCACGAAGGCCAGCACCATGGCCAGTGCGATGCTCTGAACGTACTCCATGGCCTCCCGCCACACGGCCTTTCTTCTGCGCCTCGCCGCCTCCAGGCGTTCAGCTTCCTCCCGCTCGGCTCCATCCTGTTCAGCCGGATCCTGCTCCAGCGGCATGCCTTCGGTCGGCTCCATATCAAGCTGCCCCGCGGTGCCTGCATTCACATCGAGGCCGGCGGCTTGCTCAGACTCAGCGCACGCGCTTCCGTCAGATGCGGGCTCAGCAGCAGGATCCAGCCGGCTGTCCTCGCAAGCCTTGCTGTTATCTATCATTCCGCGCGACACCTACCTTGCGAATCAGCGCCTATCTCTTAGCGTCCTAACGAGCCAAGCGCCGTGGGAGTTCCCGGAAACGGTTGCCCCTTCCGGGTCCCTTCTCGATAATACCGTCACTAGGTCACAATAGCAAGTCAGAAGGTTTCTCAATAAGATAGGTCAGGCCGAAATGGAGGTGAAACCTGATGGCAGACGTGAAGGCACAGTGGTTTCTGTTCCCCTGGTGGCTGTGGTTCTGGGTGGTGATCATAGACATCATCGTCTTCCTGATATTCCGCAGGCTGTTCATTATATGCTGACCTCGATGAGCCTCTCGGCCAGGGGCTGGGCGCGCGGCCCCTGGCCCCTGCTCAGCTCCCTGGAAGATCACCCTAGCGCGGCCGCCGGCTCGCCTCGCGGATGGCCTCCTTGATCCTTGGGATCTGTTCCTGCGTCGCCTCCCACCCTCGCTCGATGAGCTCGTCTGCAAGCCAGAAGTCGCCTCCAAATACCCGGCCTACGTCCGGCCTGATCATCACGTCCACAATGTCAGCCGTGGGCTCTGATACCACCCGTGCCATGATGTCGAATGCATTTATCAGCGTGAACACGATGGATGGAGGCTTGCCGATGTCACGTTCTGACGGTATCAATTCCGGCGTGACGTCCACGCCGATGACCACGTCAACCCCCATGGCCACAAGGTAGTTGGCGGGGATCGGGTTGACGATACCCCCGTCCACCAGCACCCTGGAACCCATCACCACAGGCTGAAAGACTCCCGGTATCGACAGGGACGCTCGGATGGCCTCATGCAGCACTCCTGTCTCCAGGACCACCTCTTCGCCTGTGTGGATATCAGCCGCAGTGCACGCAAACCCTATCCTGAGCTGTCCAAAGGTCTTGTTCATGGTCAGCTCCTTGAGCAGATCCGACACCCTGGCGCCGGCGATCAGGCCGCCTCTGTTTGGCACGGCGAAGTCGAGATGCCGGAAGACTATCCTCTTGTCGATGGAGCGTGCGATGTCCTCCATCTGGTCCGGCTCCACTCCGGCAGCGTAGCAGCCTCCCACCACTGCACCTATGCTGCAGCCCACCATAACATCGATGGCGATGGCGTTTGCCAACAGGGCCTTCAGCACGCCTATGTGAGCAAGGCCCCGGGCCGCCCCGCTGCCCAGTGCCAGTCCGACGCTGGGACGATCAAGCCCCTCCATCCTGGCACGCAGCATCTGCGCGGTGTCAGATAGCTTCGCTGCCACCTCAGGCCCGGTTCTAATCACGGAAGATGGCATGCCGTATCCCCCACGTCAACTGCACTAACATATGCGAAAGCCCCCGAAACTGAGTTTCGGAGGCGTCTACCACAAAAAAGTGGTCGGAGCGGGGAGACTTGAACTCCCGACCTCTTGCACCCCAAGCAAGCGCGCTAGCCAACCTGCGCCACGCCCCGACTGCTGACATTGCTTATTCTAGCACGCTTGCGCCGGAGAAGCAAGCCTGCTTTTCGGCGATTTCCAGCAGCCCTTACGAGGCTCCGGATCACGCGCAGGCCGTGCACGACGCCACCAGATGGCACGCCGCCAGATGGCCGGGCTCCACCTCACCGAGCTCCGGTCGGGTTTCCATGCACACGTCCACTCGCAGGGCACACCTGGGCCAGAACGCGCAGCCCGACGGAAGACGGCTGAGATCAGGCACCTCCCCGGGCACAGGAACCAGCCTCTCTCGACGCCCGAATTCGGGCATCGATGCTAGCAAAGCCCTGGTATACGGGTGCGCAGGTGATTCCATCACGGCATCCGCCGACCCGTACTCCACGATCCTTCCGGCGTACATCACGGCGATGTTGTGGCAGAAGTCACCGGCAAGGGGCAGGTCATGGGTCACCATCATGATGGCCGTCCCTGTCTCCTCGTTGATCTTCCTCATGAGCTCAAGCACCTGCGCCTGGATGGTCACATCCAGACTGGTGGTGGGCTCATCAGCCAGGAGCACCCTGGGGCCGCAGGCCAACGCCACGGCGATCATGATCCTCTGCTGCTGGCCGCCGCTGAACTCGTGCGGGTATTGGTTGAAGCGGGTCTCGGGGTGCGGTATACCCACCTGCGCCATGAGCTCGATGGCCCTCTGGCGTCGCCATCGCGAGGCCGATGCCCCGTTGTTACCGGCGCCTTCCCCGCCCGATGCACCGCTCTCCCCTATTCCGTGAACGGCCATGGCCTCCACGATCTGCTGCCCTACGCGGTGTGCGGGGTTGAGACTGGTCATCGGGTCCTGGAACACCATGGCTATCTTCCGGCCCCTGACGTTCCGCATGGCGGCCTCGTCCAGTGCCATGAGGTCCTGCCCTTCCAGGAACGCCGATCCGCCGACTATCCTGCCCGGGAAGGGCACCAGCCTCATCACGGAGAGCAGCAGCGCGCTCTTTCCGCATCCGGACTCCCCCACTATACCAAGGATCTCTCCCTCGCGCAGGGATAGGCTGACATCGTTCACCGCCTTCACGGGGCCCACAGGCGAAGGATAGTGGGTGGTGAGGTTCCTCACATCCAGGATGGGAGTGGCGTCTGCCTGCCTCATCGTCATGACCCGCTCACCAGCTTCGGATCGAGCACGTCGCGCATACCCTCCCCCACCAGGTTCATGGCCAGCACCAGCCCTGCCAAGGCGATGCCGGGGATGGTGGCCACCCACCATGAGGTCAGTAGGAAGCGCCTTCCGTCATTGATCATTGAGCCCCATGCGGGTATGCTCGGCGGTATGCCCAGGCCCAGGAAGCTCAGGGAGGACTCCATCACGATCATCTTGCCCATCCTCATGGTGGCCAGCACCATCAGCGAGCTGAGGATGTTGGGAAGGATCTCAGCCGCGATGATCACCGGCGTGGGACGGCCCAGGGCCCGCGCTGCTTCAACGTACTCCTTTGACTTCTCGGCCATGGTCAGCGCCCTGGCTAACCTGAAGAACTCGACCCAGCCCTTGAAGCTCAGAGCCCAGATCAGGTTCCAGAAGCCCGGGCCCATGACGGCCATCGCACCTATGACGAAGATCATGTAAGGGAAAGCCAGGAGCAGCTCAGTGAACCTGGATACCAGGGCGTCGAACTTGCCCCCGACGTAGCCCGCGATCATACCGAGGGTGATCCCCACTCCTGCCGACACGGCAATCGTGGCCAGCCCAACCAGGATGGACACCCCAGCGCCATAGAGTACCCTGGAGAGGATGTCCCTGCCTAGCTGGTCTGCGCCGAGGATGTACGGGCCGGAAAGGGAAGGCGCGGCCAGCCTCGACATGAGGTTCACCGCTGTGGGATCGTGTGGCGACAACACCGGCGCCAAGGCCGCGCACACCATATACAGAGCCAGCAACACCAGTCCGACTCGGGCCCCGCTATGGGCCCACAGCCGCTGCCAGGCGCTGGGCAACAAGACCACCGGTTCATAGGACGGATGGGAGTCTGCCACATGCGGACAGTAGGTCAGCTCTTCAGTTTGAACTGTTGCATGGCTCATGCGGGTCCCCCTTTCGTTGTTGATAGCGATGCTCCGTTTGCCTCTAGATGCTCATCCTAGGGTTCAGCACCGTATACACGATATCGGTGATGAGGTTCATGCCCACGTACGTCAGGGCGTATACCATCACCGCTGCCTGAACCACAGGGTAGTCTTGGGCGAAGATGGCGTCCACCACCACCCTGCCCAGCCCCGGCCAGCTGAATATCGTCTCCACGATCATGTTTCCGCCCAATAGCGATCCGAACTCGAGGCCCACCAGGGTCGCAGTGGGTATCATGGCGTTTCTCAGAGCGTGCTTCACCGTTACCGCCCTTTCGGGCACTCCTTTTGCCCTGGCGAACGTGATGTAATCGGCGCGCATCACATCAAGCATGCTTGACCTGGTGATCCTGACCACCACCGCGGTAACCCCGGTGGCCAGTGTCAGCGAAGGAAGCACCAGGTGCCTCAGGGAAGCCGCCAGCGCTTCCGGATCCCAGGTGAGTATCGAATCCAGGATGAACAGGCCAGTTATATGTCTAGGCTCGTATCCGTATGGCGCCCTCCCCGATGTGGGAAGCCACCCCAGGTTCATCGCCAGCACCAGTATGGCAACTATGCCTAGCCAGAACGGAGGCATGGAGATGCCCAGGAACGACGCGGCGCTGGTGGCCCTGTCAAGGGCGGTGTTCTGCTTCAGCGCTGAGGCCGTGCCCAGCGGCACCCCTACGAGCACGGAGATGACCATGGCGCACACCGCCAGTTCCACCGTGGCGGGGATCGCCTCGCCTATCACCTCCGCCACCGGTCTGCCCCTGATGATGGAGTAGCCAAGATCCCCGCGGAAGACCCCCTTAAGGTAGTTGCTCAGCTGCACCAGGATGGGCTGGTCCAGGCCCAGCTGGCGACGGAGCGCCTCGATCTCGCCCTGAGCTACGCCGGCTGCCTCGCCCATCATGATGTCCACCGGGTCACCAGGCAGCATCCTCATGAAGACGAACGCCGCGACCGCCACTGCCAGGGCCAGGGGGATGGTGGCGATGATCCGCTCCACCACCCTGACCTGCAGCTTCGTAAGGCGTATCATCTGGTGGAGAAGCCCGCCTCCTCCAGCAGGGCTCTGGCCTTCGCCGGATCATACGGCCATGGCCTCACCGTCGGATCATATCCGAACCCGCTGGGCAGGAATGGCGAGGCGAGACGGCTTGCGTTGTTCTCGTATATGGTGGCGATTATGGCGTCCCAGTCTATGGCGTAGTTGATGGCCTGCCTCACCCGTATGTCATCGAACGGCGGCTTGGCGACGTTCATCTCCAGGTTGTAGGCAGTGGTCCCCTCGACGGTCTTCACCTGAATCCGCGAATCGGCCTCCAAAGCCGCAACCATGTGTGGTGGTACGCTCTGGATGATGTGGACTTCGCCAGACATCAGCGCAGCCACCCTCACGGTGGGATCAGGCATCATGCGGAATATCACGCGCCTGACCTTGGCGGGCCCCACGGGCGGTATGTCGGGGGCGCCACCCCAGTAGTCATCGAACCGCTCCATCACGACCCTGTCGTCCAGGCGCCCTTCGACGAAGCGGAACGGGCCGCACCCCACTGGCTGCCTGGCGAAGCCGTCGTCTCCGACGCTCTGCACGTACGCCATGGGGACGATCTGCACGTGCACCATCGCCTGAAGCAGCACAGGGAACGGCTCCGAGAGCACAACCCTAACGGTGCTGTCGTCAATCTTCTCGGCCCGCTGCACGGTGCCAAGCAGGCCTTTGCGAGGCGACGTCATGCCATCGCCCATGCCGCCCTCCAGCACCACTCTGTTGATGCTGAACACCACATCGTCGGCGGTGAGCGTCGACCCGTCGTGGAACTTTATGCCCTTCCTCAGCCTGAACACCCACTCGGTATCTGACACCCGCTCCCACGATTCGGCAATCTCCGGAACCACATTGCCGTCCCAAGTCCTGGTCACCAGGCCGTCGAAGATGTTGCGGATAATGGTCTCCGTGTGGCGATCCCTATAGGCGGCGGGGTCAAGCGTGACGATCCTGTCAGTGCCCATACCTATGATGATGGTATCGCCCCTGGACAGTGACACATCGTGCATGTTCAGTCTGCCGTCCATGGCCGGCTGCCAGTTCTGCACTTCAGACCTGGCCGCCTCAATCGTCAGCAGAGTGTACCCAAAGGCCCACGGCAGGTCCTGCATCACGATGGCCTGGGCCTCCCGGTAGGCTCTGGCGCGCTCCTCATCTGTCCTGGCTGCCAGCGCCCTGTCGAGCGCGGCGTCGAACTCCGGGTTGGAATAGAAGGAGTAGTTGCCCCTGTCCCCGGTGCGGAGCTTGGGCACCACTATATCGAAGGGATCGAAGTAGGCGCTGCCCCAGTCGGTGAGGTACAGCTGCCGCTCGCCGGCGAGCAGCTTCTCCTTCAGAGCGTTCCACTCCCAGATCCTCACGTCTGCCTGGATGCCTACCTGTTGAAGGTAACCTGCGATAGCCTGGGCCTCGTCGGCCCTGTTGGCTTCGGTGTCGATGATGACAGAAAGCTTCGTAGCCGCCAGCGTTGGAACGCCTGCAGTTGTGCCAAGCGCCAACGCCACAATCGTGGCCAGTACCAAGAAGTGCCTAGTCCTCATGGTAATGCCCTCCATCATATAGGAATTCAAGATACGCTATACGCTCGGCGTGAAAAGGAAAGGAAAGGAAGGCTTCTTGACAAAATGAAGCCCAGGGACGGCCCTGGGCGTGATGGGCGTCCCTTCCTTTCGCTTACGAGGTTAGCTGCCGGGCTCGGGCTGAAGGATAGAGCCCTACCTGCTTGACGCAGAGATTCGCCCCGAAAAAGTGGGTCCCCCGTTCCCCCCTGGCGGGGAGATTCAGCGGATGCACAACAGAAGAGTGCATCTTCAAACGCGCGTATTCGACTGTTCTAATGTTAGCACTCGGCAGGAGCGAGTGTCAACAGCTAAAATCCACTAGCTTCCATAACGGCCACCTACAGGGCACCACGCCCGAACATGGCATATCCGTGACATGTTATAATGCCATGGAGAGGTGACTCGAATGAACGATACGAATCCGACTGCGCCGCTGGTCAGCGCCGTTGATGTGAAAGTACACTTCAAGATAGCCGAGTCATTCCTTGCCCAGAGGCTCGCTGGAGCCACCAGCGTGACGATCCGCGCTGTGGACGGCCTCAGCCTCGACGTATACCCAGGTGAAACCGTAGGGCTGGTGGGCGAATCCGGCTGCGGAAAGAGCACTTTCGGCCGCACCACGGTGGGCCTCCTGCCCCCCACCGCCGGACAGGTGCTGTTCGACGGCGAGCCCATATGGGGCCCTGGAGGGCGCCTGTCACACCGGGCTCTGAGGCAGAGGGCGCAGATCGTGTTCCAGAACCCGTACAGCTCCCTCAACCCCCGCTACACGGTGGCCCACACCATCGGCGTGGCTCTGTCAGCCCGCGGAGTGCCCCGTCAACGGCGCAGGCAGGAGGCGGTGGAGCTCATAGAGAGGGTGGGTCTGTCCCGGCAGCATCTCGACAGATATCCGCACCAGCTCAGCGGAGGCCAGCGTCAGCGCGTCGGCATCGCCCGCGCCCTGGCCATGCATCCTGACTACATAGTGGCCGACGAGCCCCTCTCTTCGCTTGACGTCTCGGTGCAGGCGCAGATCATCGCCTTGCTTCAGGACCTCCAGGCGGAGCTGGGCCTTGCCTACCTGCTGATCGCCCACGATCTGGGCGTGGTCTATCACATGTGCAACAGGGTTGCGGTGATGTACGCAGGGCAGATCGTGGAGCTCGCGCCAACCGACCAGGTGTACGGCTCCCCGGGTCACCCATACACCCTCAGCCTGCTGGCTGCCGTCCCTGGACGGCGTCGCCGGTCGAAACTCTCCATCTCGCCCCAGTCCAGCAGGCGCTGGTCGCTGGCACGCGTCGGAGCCGGCCCCGGGGGCCCCGGCCAGTCCCTGGGCAGCGCTGACCCTGACTCCGACGAGCCGACCGCGGCCGCGACGCCCGCCGGGTGCCGTTACTATCCAAGGTGTCCCAGGAGGCAGCGGGTATGCCTCGAGCAAGAGCCGGAGCTGAAACCAGCCACAGGCGTCGCTCCCGCCGCCGCCTCAACCGGCGCCTCCATCGGCATCCACCTGGTACGGTGCCATTTCCCCGGCCAGTAGCAGCATGAGAAGCGTAGCCGCATTGCGCGCTACGCTTCATGCGCCTCTACACGCAAGGTCCTGTCAGGCCAGGTTCCATCAGGTCACGGAGTCCCTGAGCTCCTTTCCGGGCCTGAACACAGGGACGCGCCTGGCGGGTATCCTTATCTCCTCCATGGTCTTGGGGTTCCTGCCTATCCTGGCCTCTCGCTGCTTCACCTCGAAGGTACCGAAGCCCACAAGCTGCACCTTCCCGCCGTTCTGCAGCTCCTCGCGGATGGCTTCGAACAGGGCGTCCACGGCTCGGGCAGAATCCTTCTTCGTCAAACCTGTTCTCTGGGCCACCTGGTCCACCAGGTCGGACTTGATCATCCCTCGTCGCCCCCTTCCGTGCAGTATGCTTTCCACTCCAGGGGCGGATTATTACTGCACGCGAAGGGCCCGAAGGGCTCAGCCGGCCTTCTTTCTGCGGGAGTGAGCGGCAAAGAGCCATCGCGGCGACCCACCCACAGGTCGGCTTGAGCAGCCACGGCGGACGGCGGCTCTATCGCGTCGGGTTCACGCTAGCTTACAGTATGATGCAGATCAGCCCGCCGCTTCCCTCGTTCACGATCTTCTGCAGGGTGTCCTGCAGCCGCTGCTGCGCGTGGTGCGGCATCCGCGCCAGCTTCGACTTGATGCCGTCGGTGATGAGCTGCTGCATGGGCGTGCCCAGGAACTCCGTCTGCCAGATCTTCGAGGGGTCCTCCGCGAACTCCTCCGCAATCCGCCTGGCGAACTCCTCGCTCTGCTTCTCGGTGCCCACCAGCGGCGTGACCTCCGTCTTTATGTCGGCCCTGATCATGTGGATTGACGGGGCCGTCGCCCTCAGGCGAACTCCGCACCTGCTGCCATGCCTGATGATCTGGGGCTCCTCGAAGGTGACCTCGTCCTGGGAGGGCATCACCACTCCGTAGCCCACCGCCTTCACCGCCGCCAGCGCCGGCGCCAGCCGCTCGTATTCCCGCTTGGCGGCTGCGAACTCCGCCACCATCTTCATGACGTCTGCGTCGCCCTTCACTTCCATCGAAGACAGCTGCGACACCACCGCGTAAAACAGCGACCTGGGCGCCGTCACCTCCAGAGATACCTTGCCGGTGCCAAGATCCAACAGCCGCAAGACTGCGCTCTCGGCGTTCGGCGACGCCGCCAGAGCGGCCAGCACGTCCTGCACGTCCCTTACCTTGTTCATAGCAGCCACGGCGCTCTTCACCGACGCAACGAACTGTTCCCTCACAGGGTGATCCTTCGGCAGCTCTATCACCCATTCAGGCAGGCGCACGACTATCTCGCTCACGGGGAACTCCTTCAGGACCCCCGACAGCACCCGGCCTACGTCGTCCACCTGCATCCTCAGTACGTCCACTGCGATCACCGGCACGTCGTAGGCGTCGGTGAGCTCCTGCGCCAGCGCGGTGGCGGTCTCCGACTGCGGAGTCCGGGAGTTCAGCACCACGATAAAGGGCTTGCCCAGCTCCTTCAGCTCCGAGATGACCCGGCGCTCCGCCTCCACGTAGTCTTTCCTGGGTATGTCCGTGATACTGCCGTCGGTGGTGACCACCAGGCCTATGGTGGAGTGCTCCTTGATGACCTTCTCCGTGCCCACCTCGGCAGCCTGCTGGAAGGATATCTCCTCTTCGAACCACGGGGTGCGCACCATCCTGGGCAGGTCTGACTCCTCGTACCCAAGGGCCCCTGGCACCGCGTATCCCACACAGTCCACGAGCCTGACCGACGCCCTGATGTTGTTGGCCATGGCGATCTCCACGGCCTCCCCCGGGACGAACTTCGGCTCGGTGGTCATGATGGTTCTGCCTGCTCCGCTCTGCGGCAGCTCATCCCTGGTGCGTTCGCGCTCGTTCGCATCTGCGATGTTGGGCAGCACCACCATGTCCATGAACCGCGAGATGAAGGTGGACTTGCCGGTACGCACCGGACCGACCACGCCTATGTACACATCGCCCCCGGTGCGCTCAGCGATATGCTTGAAGATATCGAATCTCTCCATCCGCTTGCCCCCCTCGCATCGTGCGCAGAACGGACGCGGGTTGTACCTGCGCTCTGACGTTACATCTATATGATGCGGGGGCCATGTTATGCCGGGCGGGATCTGCGCGCGCTATTTTCTGGGGGGCTTTGACGGGCCACTACGCGAGCCTAGGAAGCAGGTCGGCCATGGCCAGGAGATCAAGCTCGTTGTGGTCGATGACAGGCAGGATGACGTCGGCATCGCCGGTGCGCACGAAGGTCTGATATAGCTCAGGGATGAGCTCGCTGGGGATGTCCCCCTCGCGGGGAGTTCCCAAGATGGAGGTCTGAACCGTGGCAAGACGGCAGTTCGGAAGGTAGGAACGGTATGCCCGCCTGGTGTGGGTCAGAAGGTCCACCACGAGGCCGGTGAAGGCCTCATCGCGGCCGTGGTACGCCAGCCTCCGATGGATGAAGGGCACGTCGAAGCATCGCCCGTTATACGTCACCACAGCGTGAGCCGACGACAGCCGCGCCACCGCCTCCTCCAGCACCGCCGGCTCCTCGTCGTAGTCCCTGGCGAAGATCTGGCACAGTCGCAGGCCAGAGCTGGCCGGAAGAAGCATGCCGACCATGAACAGCGGAGCCGATGCCGAGAGGCCCGTAGTCTCAATATCAAGAAATACCGTGTGCTCCGGATCGCACAGGCCCAGAAGGCCGAGGTCAGAAGCCTTTCTTGACAGGAGCGACGCCCAGTCCCGCTCCTCTATCCAGCGGATCACCGTCTGCGCGCCACTGCCCCATCTTGGATGTTCCTGAAGACTGTATACGTCGCTATAGCCCTCGTCCCTGAGGCGTCGCTCGGTCACGGGACCGATGCCGCGCACCAGCTTCAGATTGCACGCGATGGACTCCAGTGCGCCCGGGTGCCCGATCCACCCCGGAAGCGGCGGCGCAGGCCTGCCCGGCGCCTCCAGGGGCTCCTCTATCACCACGCACTGGCCCCACGAGTTGGAGCGTACCTCTCCGCGGGGAAATGACAACCCTCCGGCACCGCCTTCCTACTGCGTGTACCTGACGCGGTACAGCAGCTCTACCCTCTCGCCTGCCCTCACAGTCAGGGTGAACTGCGCCATCCCCTCGGCGTTCCTCGTCGGCACCACCGGGGTGCTCTGCAGGATGGTCCAGTCGCCGGGGAAGGCCTCGATCAACAGCACCTGCGCATCGTAAGCTCCGTAGTTCAGCAGCTTGATCTGGTAGGCCTCCTCCACTGAGCCGGTGCCTATCCTCCTCTGGTCCGTGCGCCACTTCTCCGCCCGCAGCGCAGGGGTGGGATCCAACACCGCGATGACCGGCCCGGCGCCGGCGGCGGCCTGGAGCACGTCCTTGCCCAGAAGGAAAGTGGACCCGTCCGGCAGGCACGAGTACACCCGGAGCTCCCCGGCCGGCAAGGGATAGCTCACATCCTGCCCATCTGCGGGCAGCATGATTTCCAAACCCAGCGCAGCCTGCACCTGTTCCCGAGGGGCGCCGGTCTCCTGCGCGGTCAGCGGGATGCGATCCAGAACGTGCAGGAGCCTCGCAGGCACCTGGGACAGGCTGGCGATGGGCGTGAGGATCTCGGCGCCGTCAGGCAGCCCCTGACGCAGAGGCACCTGGATGGACGTATGCTTCAGCTCTGCCCCGCCCCTGTACTGGGCCATCTGGCCCAGGTGATTGGAGGGCCCGGCAACCATCTGCACCATCGTGGGAGGCAGGTCCACGCCGCTGGTGTTGGTGAGCCTCCGCCAGCCGTGGAAGGCTACCTGTTCCCCGGCGCCGTCGACACGGGCGCTGTACGATGCGCTCCAGGTGAGGCCGGGGAAGGTGTAGATCAGCCTGACCGCGGCCTCCCCCCATTCGGGCATCACGATCTGCACCTGTACCTGACGATCTGCGACGGAATGAGTCACGGCCGTGATCTCGCCGTGTCCGGCCTCCACCGTGGCGACGATGGATCCCGGCTCTATCCCGTTTGGCACCGGCGAGAGAGTCAGTCTATTCAAACCCGAGGGCAGGTAGCCGCGGATCCGCCACACCGCCACCGCCGGAGCCTGCTGGTACACTGACACGCTCTCCAGCTGCCAGGCAAGCCGCGGCCCGTCTGCCGGCAGGCCATCAAACGCGCGTGCCGCCCCTGCAGCCGGAGGAGCCAGCCCCAGCCCAAGCCATATCGCCAGGGCGACCGCGGTGCAAACCAACAGCATCATATGGGCGACGCGACTCGGCGTCCGCTGCATACGAACTCTCCCTCCCGATGCACTGTTCGGCATCACAGACCCTCGTTCCTGTAGAGCCACGCTGCGTATCTCAGCATGGCGAACTCCACCTGGTGCCTGATGAGACCTCCCTGAAGGAACACGTCGTACGGCTCGCGCATGGGCGCGTCCGCCGACAGCTCTATCGACGAGCCCTGGACGAAGGCCCCGGCTGCCATTATCACTTTGTCGGAATAGCCTGGCATGTCGTCGGGCACCGGGGTGATGGCGGCGTCCACAGGCGACGAGGCCTGCACCGCCGCGCAGAAGGCCTTCACCCTCTCCGGCGAGCCCAGGCGCACGCACAGCACCGTGTCGCTTCTGGCCTCCCCTGGAAGCGGCGACACCTCATGGCCCAGCCGCCTCAGGAAGGCTGCGGCGAAGGCCGAGCCGGCCAGCGCCTCTGCCGTGACCCTGGGCGCCAGGAACAGCCCCTGCGCCAGAAGCCGGGTGTGCCCCAGCGTCGGACCGAGGTGCGACCCGAGTCCAGGGGCAGTGAGGCGCGTCGCCGCCAGCTCCACCAGGTCGCTCTTGCCCACAACGTATCCGCCGGACGGAGCTATGCCGCCTCCGGGGTTCTTTATCAGGGACCCGGCGGCAACGTGAGCCCCTACCATGGTGGGCTCCGCCACCTCGGTGAACTCCCCGTAACAGTTGTCAACGAACACTATAGCCTCAGGGTTGGCCTGGGCCACGCGTTGGCTTATGCGCCCTATGTCCTCGATGGAGAGCGGCGGCCTCCATGAATAGCCCCTGGAACGCTGCACCAGCACCATGCGGGCTCCGGCCGCTGCCTCAGCGATGCCGTCCAGATCTGGCTCGCCGTGTGCCGCCGGCGGCACCTGGAGGTAACTCACGCCCATACTCAGGAGCGACCCGGCAGCTGCACCCGAGATGCCTATCACCGTGCGCAGCGTGTCGTAGGGCTCGCCGTACGCACAAACCAAAAGGTCACCGGGGCGCAGTATCCCCAGCAGCACGCACGCCAGGGCGTGGGTACCCGACACCATCTGGATCCTCACAAGGGCGGCCTCAGCCCCGAAGGCCAGCGCGAAGGCGCGCTCCAGCGCGTCGCGGCCGGTGTCGTCGTAGCCGTAGCCCTCAGTGCCGCCGAAGTGGTAGTCCCTGAGGTCGGCCGCGGCCATGGCAGTCAGCACCCTGGCGGTGTTCTCCCTGCATATGGCCTCAATTCTATCCACGTCCATAGCCACTTCCGCCCTGGCTTCGGCGGCAAGCCCCATGAGCTCCTCAGGCACGTCCAGGATCCTTGCTATTCGCCTATCTCTCTCGTTCAACTGAGTATCCTGCCTCATCAAGCCACTCGGCGGTGGCCTGGCCGATGTATGCTGCCGCCTCCGCAGGCGTGGCGTAGTCGTCCATGTTGATCCATTCGATGTCAGTATTGCGCTTGAACCAAGTCATTTGACGCTTGGCATACCTGCGGGTTCCCACCTTGATCCTCTCCAGGGCCTCCTCCAGGGTGGCCTCTCCCCGCACGTATTCGGCGAACTCCTTGTAGCCTATGGCCTGCATCGACGTGAGCTCCGGCCCGTATCCCGCCCCCAACAGGCGCCTGACCTCGTCCAGCAAGCCCTGCTCCACCATTTGGTCCACCCTATCGTTGATCCGCTTCACCAGTTGCTGCCTGCTCATGGTGAGGCCGAACAGCCGCGCGTCGTAGCGCTTTCCGCCCCTGTGGCGACGCTGCATCTCGGAGATGGGAACGCCGGTGACCTGGTACACCTCAAGGGCCCGCACGATGCGCCTGAGGTCGTTGTGGTGTATGCGGGCCGCCGCCTTCGGATCCACCGAACGAAGCCTGTCGTGAAGGGCGGCCACGCCCACCTCTTGCGCCTTGCGCTCCAGCTCCGCGCGAATGGCGGGGTTCCTTCCCTCATCGGGAAAGAGGAAGCCATAGATCAGGGCGTCCACGTACAGGCCGGTGCCGCCCACCAGCACCGGAAGCCTGCCCCTTGCCCAGATATCCTCCACGGCAGCGCCAGCCAGCTCCTGGTATCTGGCCACCGAGAAGATCTCGTCCGGCTGCGCCACATCTATCAGGTGGTGTGGAACAAGCGCGCGTTCCTCGGGTGTGGCCTTCGCCGTGCCTATGTCCATGCCCACGTACACCTGCATGGAGTCGGCTGACACGATCTCGCCGTCTAGCGCCAGGGCCAGCTCCAGCCCAACCGCGGACTTGCCGCTTGCTGTGGGCCCAACTATGGCAATGACCTTCGGCTCACTGGGCATCCTGCGGACCAGTCCTCCACACCAGATACTTCACGGTGCTTGATGCCCCTCCAGCCACCCGATCAGGCTCCCTCCACGCAGGCGGCCGGGCGTACCGGCGGGTCTTTAACACCACAGCAGACGAGGCCGCGCGCAGCGCCATGTTGAAGGTCTCCTCATCGATGGGCGCATGACACGCCCACCGCCGCAGCCCCGCGATGCCTGGCGACGCCTCGACTGGCCTGCGGAACATCGGGTCGAAGTAGACAACATCGAAGCTGCCAGGTGCGGCCGCGGCCAGGTACTGGCGGCAGTCGCAGTTCACCACGGAGATTCGTCTCATGGCTGCGTTGACCTCAGCTCCCCCCACCTTGTATTCTGCCAGGCCGTGCCTGACCACGGCGGCCACCAGCGGGCTCACCTCGAGGCCAACCACCTGCCCCTCCGGGCCCACCACGTGCGACGCCACTATGGCGTCGGCAGCCATGCCCAAGGTGCAGTCCAGCACCTTCATGCCGCCGGCCAGGCCCATGGCGTCCACCATGTGGTCCTGCCCGCCGGCAAGGAGCCTCCTTATGCGGTTCAGGGCCATGCCTGGATGAAAGAACAGCGGAGGCGAGTCTGGGTCGTCCAGGTCCACAAGGTTCAGGCCCTGCGTGGTGGCAACCAGCGCTCCGCGGATCCTGGGCCCGTCGTCGCCCTCCCCTTCCCCTGGCTCAGCTGGGCGTCTCCAGGATAAGGAGGCGAGCTGGGCCACCTTCGCAAGCGACCTTCCGCCGCGGGGCACGAAGGGCGCGCCCAGCTCAGTTGCGACCGCCTTGGCGAGCTCGCGCTCGCGGGCGCCGCTCTTGACGCCGGTGGTCACCACGATGCCGCTCATCGGCGGCCAAACCCCTTTTCGATCTGGGCCAGCGGCACGACGGTCACCACAGGGCGACCGTGCGGGCACCTAAACGGGTCCTCGGCAGACAACAGCGCCCTCACCAGGGCTTCCATCTCCGTGCGGTCAAGCGCCTCGCCGGCCCTGATGGCGGTGTGACAGGCCAGCGACACGGCAACTCGGTCCACTTCTTCTGGAAGACCAGGCGGCGCGCCCGGAAGGCGCAGCTCTTCGGCGGAGGGCGCCGCGCCGGTGAGACCGTCCACTGCAGCAGCCAGCGCCCTGGCGGCGCCGATGCGCACGGCGGTGGAAGGTATGCCCCGCACCGCCACGGCAGTGGAGCCGAAGGGCTCCACCTCAAAGCCCATGCGGCGGAGGGCCGGGGCGCCGTCGATGACGGCCTGCATCTCGGAGGCGGATACGCTGATGATCTGCGGCTCCAGAAGGAGCTGCATCTCGGGCTTGCGCTCCAGCCACTGGCGCCTGTACTTCTCCACCAGCACCCGCTCATGGGCCACGTGCTGGTCCACGATGATGAGGCCTTCGTCGCCCTCAAGAAGGATGTAAGACCTGGCGAGCTGACCGATGACCCTGGGGATCTCGGCGGGCATCTGTGCGCCGTAGGGGCTGTCAGGCCGCTCGCAGACTGCCCCGGCCCCGGCGTGGGCGATCTCGCCGGCCCCGTCGAACAGCCGCACCTGCCTCTCGCGGGCGGGCGGCGTTGCGTGCGGCTGCGGACCGGACGCCTGCTGCGGCACGGGCATCATCCTTGGGGCCGCCTCCATGGTGCGGAGCCCGGCGACGACCGCCCGGTGCACGGCGGAGTACACCTGCCCGTCGGAGGCGAAGCGCACCTCGGTCTTGGCGGGGTGCACGTTAACGTCCACGCGCTCTGGGGGAAGGGTTATCGAGAGCACCACCAGGGCCTTCCGGCCCGCGGCCACCGAACGGTCATAGGCCTTGTCCACGGCGGACCAGACGGTCTTGGACGTGACGGGCCTGCCGTTCACCGCTGTGTACTGGCCGTCGCGCCCCGAACGGGCCACCTCTGGGGCGCCGATGTAGCCGGCGACCGTGATGCCGTCTGCCTCGTAGCTCACGGGGATCATGCCCCGGGCGGTGTCGACGCCCAGAACTTCGGCCATGGCGTCCTGGAGGCTTCCGCCCGCCGGCGTCGAGAGCACCTTTCGCCGGTCCACCCAGAGGGAGAAGCCCACGCCGGGGTGGGCCAGCACCAGCCTGGAGACCGTCTCAATGATGCGACGGTTCTCCGTGGAAGGTGTGCGCAGGTACTTCAGGCGCGCCGGCGTGTTGAAGAAGAGGTCCCTCACCTCGACGGTGGTGCCGAAGCCTGCCTGCAGGGGCACTGGCCCCTTGAGGTCCGTGCCCTCGCCTGTCACTTCCACCGCGTGCTCGGCACCCCGCTCCCTGGTTACCAGGCGCACCCGGCTCACCGAGGCCACGCTGGGCAGGGCCTCGCCGCGGAAGCCCATGGTGCATATGCTCTCAAGCTGGTCGGCGCTGGTTATCTTGCTGGTGGCGTGGCGTTCGAACGCCAGGAGGGCATCTTCGGGGCTCATGCCGCAGCCGTCGTCGATGACGCGTATGAGGCTCAGGCCCCCGCTCTCCACCTCGATGGCAACCTGCGAGGCTCCGGCATCGACGGCGTTCTCCACGAGCTCTTTGACCACCGAGGCGGGGCGTTCCACCACCTCGCCGGCGGCTATCCTGTTGGCAACTTCAGGCGAAAGACGGTGTATCCTGCTGGTCACTGCCTACGCTCCCCTCGCGCTCCTCTTACTGGTTCACCATGCCCTTCAGCTCGTACAGCACCTTGAGCGCCTCAAGAGGCGTCAGCCGGTCAGGGTTCACCTCCGAGAGGGCCTGGCGCAGTCTGCGGCCTATGGCGATGCCCTCGCCGTCGCTTCCCTGGAAGTTCCCGTGCTCCGGCGCCCCGCCAGCCGGCTCAGGCTCGGTGTCTCCAGGGGCGGCATCGGATGCGGCAACGTCGTCCCATCCGAAGAGCGTCATCTGGCTCCCCTGCGACCCCGACTGCCTCTGCAGCTCCTTGAGGATCTGGCCTGCACGCCGCAGCACGCTTCGGGGCATCCCGGCCATCCTGGCCACGTTCAGACCGTAGCTCCTGTCGACGCTGCCGCGGGTGAGCCTGTACAGGAAGGTGAGCTCCCCGCCGCGCTCGGCGGCGCCCACGTGGTAGTTGCGCACATACGGCAGGCGCTCCTCCAGCGCCGCAAGCTCGTGGTAGTGCGTGGTGAAGAACGTGCGGGCGCCCACCTGGTCGTGGATGTACTCCACCACCGCCCACGCCAGAGCCATGCCGTCGTAGGTGCTGGTGCCGCGGCCCAGCTCGTCCACGAGGATGAGGCTGCGCTCGGTGGCGGTGTTGAGGATGCTTGCCATCTCTAGGGTCTCCACCATGAAACTGCTCTTTCCCATCCCGAGGTCATCGTAAGAGCCGGTGCGGTAGTAGATGGCGTCGCATATGCCCAGCTTGGCGCTTTTCGCCGGCACGAACGAGCCGGCCTGCGCAAGCAGCGTCAGGAGGCCCACGGTGGCCAGCACCGTTGACTTGCCCGCCATGTTGGGGCCCGTAATGATCAGGACGCGGCCGTCGCCAGCGTCGCACGAGATGTCGCTGGGAACGTACCTGCCCGGCCCCAAGAGCTGCTCAAGCATGGGATGGCGCGCCTCGGAGATCATGGTCACTCGGTCGGCGGTGATCTCGGGGCGCACGTAGTTGTGGGCGCGGGCGGTGTCGGCGAAGGAGGCCAGAACGTCCAGAGCGGCGACGGCGGACGCCGTCCTGAGCAGGGACGGGAGGTGTTTCGCCACTTCTTCGACGACTTGCCCGAATATTGCCGATTCCAGCTGCGACAGCCTCTCCTCGGCGCCGAGGATCTTCGTCTCAAGCTGCTTCAGCTCGTCGGTGATGTAGCGCTCGGCGTTGACCAGGGTCTGCTTGCGCACGTAGTCGTCGGGGACCAGGTGGATGTTGGCCTTGGTCACCTCTATGTAGTAGCCGAACACCTGGTTGAACCCGACCTTCAGCGACTTGATGCCGGTACGCTCTCGCTCGCGCGACTCCAGCCCCAACAGCCACTGGTGACCCTGCTTCTTGGCGAGCCTCAGCTCGTCCACTTCCTGGCTGTAGCCCGGCCTCACCACATTGCCTTCGGAGGCGGAGGCGGGAGCGTCGTCGGAGATGGCCCTCTGTATCAGCGAGACCGCCTCCGGGCAGCCGTCCACCTCCGACGCCAGCTGGCGCAACAGGGCGCTTTCAAGCCCGGCGCCGTCGAGCCTCGCGTGCAGCTCCGCGCAGCGCTCCAGCGACGAGGCCATGGCCAGAAGGTCGCGGGGGCCGGCGCGCCTGGTGGCAAGGCGGGCGGAGGTGCGCTGCAGGTCGTGCATGTCGCTCATGCACGCGCGCACGTCGGAAAGAAGGAACACGTCGGCCCTGAGCTCCTCCACGGCATCGTGCCTGCGCCGTATCTCGTCAAGGCTCAGGAGGGGGCGTTCCAGCCAGGCCCTGAGCTGCCGATTACCCATGGCGGTGCACGTTGCGTCGATGAGCTTGATCAGGCTATGCTCCCGGCCTTCGACGTCGAGGGCGCGGCGGGTGGCGGCGTCGACCCGCATGAAGTCGTTCACATGGTAGATGCGCATGCCGGAAACCTGCGGCACGTCCCCCATCTGTGTTTCCTTCACATAGGAGACCAGGCCGCCTGCGGCGCGCACGGCCAGGTCCATGTCAGCGGCTCCAAACCCCTCGAGACTGGCAACCCCAAACTGCACCATGAGCGTTTCGGTGGCGGCTCGCAGGTCGAAGTCCCTGGCCGGCCTGACATACCACGTAGACACGCCTGAGATTGGGCACGGGTCACCTTCTTCGCCCGGGAATATGCACTCGGAGGGCTGGATCCTGTCCACTTCCTCCTGCACGAGGGAGATGTCGTTTCCGTGGACCACGGTGGCCATGAGCTCGCCAGTGGACACGTCACAGAAAGCCAGCCCCCAGCCGGCGGCGGTGGGAACCACCGACATCAGGTAGTTGTTCTTGCCGGGGTCAAGCCTGTCCACAAACGTGCCAGGGGTGATGACCCTTGTGACCTCCCGTTTCACCAGACCCTTGGCGAAGCGCGGATCCTCCACCTGGTCAACGAGGACCACCTTGTAGCCCTTGCCCACCAGCGTGGCGATGTAGCCGTCCACGGAGTGATGCGGAACGCCGCACATGGGAATCCGCTCTGCGCCGGCGTCGCGGCCTGTGAGCACTATGCCGAGCTCCGCCGCCACCGTCTTGGCGTCGTCGCCGAACACTTCGTAGAAGTCGCCCAGACGGAACAGCACTACGGACCCGGGGTACTTGTCCCGTATGCCGAAGTACTGCCGCATCATGGGAGTGAGCTTCGACATCAGCTTTCCACTCCTCTGAGGGTGAAGGCTCCGGCCTGCTGGATCATGACGTTCACCAGCTGCCCCGGCTCCAGGCCGGGTCGGGCAGGCCAGTGGACGGTCTTGTTCTGCCTGGTCTTGCCGGCCATCATGGACGGGTCGCGCTCCGAAAGGCCGTCCACCATCACTTCCTGAACCGTTCCCACAAGCTCCTGGTTGACGCTGCCCGCCACGTTGTTCACAACCTCGATCAGACGCCTGATCCTGTCGCCCTTGACGTCCTCGTCCACCTGATCCGGCATGTCGGCGGCGCGGGTGCCCCGTCGAGGCGAGTATACAAAGGTAAATGCAGCATCGAACCTGGCCGCCTCGACGGCCTTGAGGGTGCACTGGAAGTCCTCTTCCGTCTCACCGGGGAAGCCCACCATCAGGTCGGTGGTGATGGCCACGTCGGGCATGCTCTCGCGCACCTCGCGCAGAAGCTCCAGGTAGCGGTGGAGGGTGTAGCCTCGGCCCATGCGGGCGAGAACGCGGTCGCTTCCGGCCTGAAGCGGAAGGTGCAGGTGGCGGCAGACCCGCTGGCTACCGGCGATGGCCTCTATCATCTCCGACGTGAAGTCGCGCGGATGGGACGTGGTGAACCTTATACGGTGCAGGCCGTCAATCTCGTTGACTGCCCGTAGCAGCGTGGCGAAGTTGGGCTGCGTCCCGTCGGGAAGCGGCGGAAGGCCCTTGCCGTAGGCGTTCACGTTCTGCCCCAGCAGGGTGACCTCGCGGCAGCCGTCGGCCACGAGCTGGCGTATCTCGGAGAGGATATCGTCGACTGCGCGGGAGCGCTCCCTGCCGCGCACGTACGGCACGATGCAGTAGGTACAGTAGTTGTCACACCCGAAGGTGATGTTGACGAAGGCCTTGTGCCGGTAGGCCCTGATGGCCGGCAGGTCCTCGACCATCTCGTCGGGAGCCTCCAGCACCTCGATGACCCTCTCCCCCATCTCCACGCGGGAGAGGAGGGCCGGCAGGTTATGTATGTTGTGTGTTCCGAAGACCAGGTCCACCCAGGGCATGCGCTTGACGATGTGCTCCCTGATGCCCTCCTGCTGAACCATGCAGCCTGCGATGCCTATTATCATGCCGGGGTTGCGTTCCTTCAGCCGCTTCATCTCTGCCACGTTGCCCAGGGCGCGGTTCTCGGCATTCTCCCGCACGCAGCACGTTATGAACACCACCAGGTCGGGCACGGTCCTTTCGTCGCCCTCCTGGCTCTCAAGTGGCGTGACCTCGTAGCCGCAGGCGGCGAGCAGGCCTGCTATGGTCTCCGCGTCCCTCTCGTTCATCTGGCAGCCAAAGGCTACCACCCTGGCCTTCTTGCACGTCCTCTGCATCAAACGTCCTCCAACCGTGTATCGATGGCACTGGTTATTCTGTCCAAGAGGCTCGCTTATCCCGAGCGTACATCGACATTATAGCATTACGGTACGTACGGCGCGAGACAGGCCAGCCCGCTGTAAGTCTGCGGGGAGGCCTGCCCTCGTCTGCGAATGCGTGGACGCATGCTGCAGGTGCAGTCTACAAGAAAAAGAGGAATACGAGCGCTGCTATTGTCACTGCGGCTACCAGCCACCACCACCAGGGGAACCCGAGAACGCGCTGAAGGTTCGCCATCAAAACCACCACTCTATAAAGAGGAATACGATCAGCAGGATGAACAACGGAAGCAGCCTGGAGAAGGTGGAGTTGCCTCCGAAGATGCTATCGAGACCTGTCATCGTTGCTTCCTCCCTGCATGAAGTCTGGCCCCAGCATCTCCATGAGCTTTGGCAACATGTTGCCGCGGATTCCGTCCTGCGCAATGGATCCGATCATCGCGGCGAACGCGGGGTCCTGAGCAGCTCTGGCCATCAGCCCCTGCACCATCCTGGCGATGTCCTCCGGTTTGAACCCAGGCGGCATGGGGGCCGGCGGGATCTGCGGCGCCGCGTCGGAGTTCGAGCCGGCAGGGGGCGGCGACGGCATCGGAGTCGCCTGGATCCCGGCAAAGGTGTTGGGTTCAGGTTCGATAGGCCCACGGGGCACGTTCAACATGGTATCCACCGCCTTCGCAATGATCTTGGGATCGATCTCCATGTGGGCGAGGTTGGAGAGGAACGCCAACGGTCGCTCCCCTGACCTTCCCCGCTGCCCACGGACAACTTCGCCCAACGACTCGAAGATGCTCATGAGGTTCACAGCGCCGAGCAGGTCGTCGCAGGCGCTCTGGCCCTTCTCGCTCAGGAACGGCCGCAGTGCCTTGATCAGCGCGACGCTTTCCGGGTCTGTCGGCAGCCTCATGCGCCCACCACTTCCTTTCTCAACGGAGTTGACCTCTTGCGCGCCACTCTTTCGATGGCCGAGGCCGCGTTGATCATCCCTGCGCCCTGCTCCTCGGGCTTGAGGTCGGGAAGCCTGGCGGCTGTCGACTGCAGGACGGCCTTGATCTCCGACGGCGTGAGCGACGGGTCGGCCTCCAGCATGAGGGCCACCACGCCGGTGACGTGGGGAGAGGCCATGGAAGTGCCGGAGGTGGTCTTGTAGCGGCGTTTCGGCCAGGTGGACTTGATGTTCACCCCTGGAGCGGCCACCGTGATCTCCTTGCCGCGCGCGGAGAAAGTGGCGATCTCATCGTTCTCGTCGGTGGCTGCGACGGCCACTGCTTCCGGGAACTTGGCCGGGTAGCCCACCGTGTTGGGGCCGGGGCCGTTGTTGCCGGCGGCGCAGACCAGGGTTATGCCTGCCTTACGAGCTGCGGCTATGGCGTCGCGGAACGTCTGGTTCTCCGTGGACGAGCTGAGGCTGAGGTTCGCCACGCGTATGCGGTGGTCGATGCACCAGCTGAGGCCCTCGATAAGGCCTGATAGCTTGCCGGAACCCTTCTCGTCTAGAACCTTCACCGAGTAGACCGTAGCGCCTGGCGCCACCCCCACTATGCCTATGCCGTTGCGCTGGGCCGCGATGGTTCCAGCCACGTGGGTGCCATGGCCGTTGTCGTCGGCGGTGGGCCGTTTCCCATCGATCACGCTGAACCCCTGCCTGGACACTGTTCGCAGGTCGGGATGGTTCACGTCGATCCCGGTATCGAGGACGGCGATGCGGACGCCTTTGCCGGTGTACGGCAGCCCGTCGAGGCCAAGCCGGGCGACGCCCCATGGAACCTCGTCACCGCCGCGGGCGGCGAGGCGCATCAGGAGGCCGCGCGGGCGAGGGCGCTCTGCAACCAGGTGGATGTCGATGTCGTCGTCGACCCTGGCCACGCCGGCGCGGGTATTCATCAGATGCTGGACGTCCATCTCCTCGTCTTCGTCAACCAGTACGACAACTGCGTTGAGCAAGGGCAGCTCGCGTAGAATATGCCCTCTGCAGCCGGCCAAGGTCTCTACCCATCTCTCGCGAGGCACGCTCTCGTCGAACACCACTATGCGCTGACGCCTTGGCCGGCCGGACGCCGAGAACATCACGCCTCGCTTCCGTGAGCTCATGTAAGTCCACCTCCCTCTTGGTCCGGAGCCCGGCGCATGCCGGGGCTGACGGCCCCGCTGCCCCCGGTGCCGAAGACGACCCCATCTGAGGCTTCCTCGTGGTCCCTGCGGCCAGTGAGCCAGAGATTTGCCATGAGGGCGGCAACCACCAGGACGTCGGCGACGAAGCCGTTGTTGGACTCCTCTGACATCAGCGTTACCTCCCTGCGGCGTTGCCGCGCCTGAAGCTTGAAGCGCTATAGGTTATGACTTCGGAGCGCTGTTGGTGCAAACCCCGGGGCCTGAGTGTGGGCGCCGGCGGCGGAGAGCGAGGGCGAGGCGTGGCGAAGCGAGGGGCGTGACAATTGCAGTCGTGGTTGCGGTGACGGTGGCGGCGGTCCATGGGTGGGTCGGTTCTCAGCGCTACCGACCCACCTATGGGCCGTTTACACAGGAAGTGCTCCGTCTCCGCCTTGGCTCCGGTGCGGAAGTCGAGGGAGGTGGCGGGCGCCGCTGCGCCCACCTTACCTTTCTCAAGCTACATGCGGTGTGTGATCGGGAGGTCCGCACAGCGCGTGACTCCTTGCGGAGGGAGCTTGCGGGGGGTGACCCACCGCTAGGTCGGTTTCGCGTGACAACGACCTACCCATGGGTCGGCTTGAGCAGCCAGGGCTGCGGCAGGAATTGGTATTCGAAGACGTTGCTGTGACACTTTCGGCATTCGCTCGCTGGACTGGTTCGCAGGACTTGGCGGGGGCCTGGTCGAAAGGTATGCGACGGGCGCACGACGCTATGCACTGCGCAGTTGAAGGAGGTCAGATCATGAAGAAGCTGGCGATTGTCATCGGAATCATTGCCGCTGTGGTGGTCGCGGCGTCGGTGATCGCGCTGGCGCAGGCCACACTGCCTGGTCTGGTCGGTGAGGATGTCAGCCCTGACGGCTGCCTGTCGTGCCACAGGGTAACTGAGGACGGCCGCGATCACACCATGGCCACCATGCTCCAGGAGACTCACGGCAGGTTCTCGGCGTCGAGACTGGCGGACCTGGCGGGCTGTTACACCTGCCATGAGAGGCGCGGCGACATGGCCGAGCTCATGCATGCGGCTCACTACGCTGGAGAGGACAACCACTTCATCACCCGCTACAACGGCTACTGCACCCACTGCCACAGCGTCGACCTGGCCAGCGGAGCCATAGGCGTGAAGGGCAAGTAAAGCAGATACCGAGTCGGATCGGGTACGTCGGGAGCCGGAGCTCCGCGCCCTGCAAAGGGCCGAGCTCCGGCTCATCCTCTCGCCATATCGTCATACTCCAGTTCGCGTCAGCTCGCCCCTACGGGCTGCGGGCGACGGCTAGGACCAGGACTAGGGCGACGTGCCACCGGCAACCGGCAACCGGCCACGGACGGCGCGGTCACGCGCCACCGGGCCGCCTCGCCGCCACCGAGCCGGCCCATCAACCCTTGCCCATCACGGGCGTCACGGGCATCACGGAGCACCTGCTCCCGCCAGCAGAGCAACGCCTGCCACCGCCGCGGCCACTCCCAGCAGCGCCCACAGCGTTCCCGGCGAACCGGTGGACGCCCTTCCGGCCTCCAGCTGCTCCACGCGCCTCTCGAGGTCCTCTATCCTCTGCTGCAGCTTGATCTCGCGGGCCTCAGCCTCCCAGCGCTCGGCGATGAGCTCGTCCGAGAACCTCGCAGCCAGCTCGTCAAGGCTGCCTTCCAGGATCTTCTCCATGCTAGCGAGCCTCTCCTCAAGGCCGCGGTACTTCTCCTCCAGACCCTCCACGTCCTTGTCCGTGCTGTCCAGGGCGGCCATGGTCTGGTTCAGGACGTCCCTGGTCTCGTTGAGCGCCTCCACCAGCTCCTCAATGTTGATGGAGTTCTGGAGGGCCATGGCCGCCGTCCTGGCGTCCTGAGCTGCGTTGGCCGTCAGCTTCTCGTCGAACTGCTTGGACAGCTGGTCCATGGCGACCCTCATATCAACCAGGGCCTGCCTCTGCTGGTTGTAATCGGTGGTATGCTTGTTTGACAGCGCGTCCAGCTGTGCCTGCGTCTGAGCCAGCAGCGCATCCAGCTCGTTGACTACGTCCGTAAGCTGCGCGAGCTCTTCCTTGGTCTTCGTCAGCCTCTCCTTCTCAAGCTCCATCGCAGCCAGGATCGCCGCATCGGCGTCCGCGGTCTTGCGATCCAGATCCGCCACGCTGCCCGCCGTCGCCGCGAGCTGAGCCAGTATCTCGCCGGCCTGCTTCTGCCTGGCCGCCGCCTCGGCCTCGATCTGCTGCTGCCTCAGTGCAGCCTCCTGCGCGATCGCCGCCTCGCGGGCAGCCTTCTCGTCGGCAAGGCCCTTCTCTATCGCTTCCTTCAGCGCCGCCGCCGACAGAGCCGCCGACGAAGTCGCAGCCTGCAGCGACTGGTCCTGCCTGGCCGCAAGCTCCGCCAACGCCGCCGAGAGCTCCGCCTTGGCGTCATTCAGCGCGCGGCCCTGGGCCTGTAGCCGCTGTTCGGCATCGGCCTGCTGCTGCGCCACGGCGTCGATCTTCTTCCCCAGATCATCCACGTCGGCCGTGCGCGCCGCCTTCTCCAGCTCCACCGCGCCCATGGCAGCCTGGGCCGCCGCCATAGCCTCGGCCATGGCCACTGCAACCTTGGCGTCGAGCTCCTGCTGCATCTTGTCCTGCCTTTCCAGCAGTGCCGCGTACGACTCCACCCGCTCAGCCGATTCGGCATCCAGCGCCAGCCGCAGCTGCTCCATCTGACTTGCCGTCTGCCCCTTGGTGGTGCTCAGGTCCACAGCCAGCGCCGACACCCGCTGGTTCAGAGCCTCAAGCCCCACGGTGCGCGCCGCGGCCTCCGATTCCGTGGCCTGCGCTGCACTAACCAACCCGGCTTCAATGTTCGCCAGGCGCCTGTCGAGGCTCTCGTCCTGCGCGGCCCTGGCCGCAGCCTCCTTGGTTACCGCGTCCTGTATCGCGGCTTCCGCCCAGGCGCGGTTCGCCACGACGGCCGACGTCACTTCGTCTATTCTCACCTGGAGACTGCCCAGCTCCTCGCCGTGCTTCACCTTCGCCGCATCCAGGTCGGCCTTAACCGCGGCGATCTGCGATGTCAGCGTGGAGCCCAGCGTGGACTGGTCCCTGGAGACCGAATCGATCCTCGCGGACAGTTCGTTCTTGAGCGAGCTCAGCGAGAGCGTCAGGTTCTGCTCCAGCTCCGCCCGGGCGGAACGCTCCGCCGCCAGCGCCGACTGGGCCGACGCCTCCACCGCCGCGAGCTTCTCCTGCTGCGCGGCGATGCTCTGGCCCAGCGAATCCTTAAGGTCCGCGTGCTGGTTCCTCAAGTCGCCGAAGAGAACCGAGAGCTTCTGGTCGGCAGCCTCGGCGTTCACCTTGATCTGCGCGTCAAGCTCGGCCCGCTGGCTTTCGATGGCCGCCTTCAGCTCCGCGTACTTCGCAGCCGTGTCCAGCGCGCCCCTGGCGGCGCTGTCCTTGGCGGCGATCGCCTCAGCCGACGCATCGGCCGCCATGCGTTCCAGCTCTGACAGGCGGCTGATGACCACCGCCAGCTGTTCGCGGAGGGTCGTGGAGATCTCGCGCAGCACGCGCATGTCGTCCTCGCTCAGGGCGGTGCGGCCCGCCTCCACGTCCTGCAGGAGCCGCGCCACCACGAAGGCCAAGAGGTAACGGCTCACCGGATCGTCCCCGGAGAACCTGCCTGATTCGTATACTTCCATGTACCCTTTGCTGATCATGAGGTTGACCGCATCGTACGCCCAGTGGTCGCGTGGCACGTCCACCACGGCGGACTGCGCCACTACGGCAGGGGCGGAGATCACGAAGGCCAGGAAGACGGCCAGAACTGCGCTCATCCTCTTAGACACAGATATCACCTTGGTTCCCTCCCTCGACTTGCAGTGTGTCTTACTTCTTCCCGGCGATCGATATCGTGCACGACGCCGGAGGCTGTTCGAGGGTTATCTCGCGCCCCTCGGAGTTCAATAGCACCACGTTCTCGATATGCACCCTTCCCACTCCCTGGGAAGCGGCGAGGAAATACAGTGAAGCCGCGCTGCCCCAGCGCACTCCGTCGTCGCTGGGCAGAAGCTCCGCCTCTATCCCCCTTACCCTGCCGGGCACCGTGACGGCGTCTCCATCCACCCAGCGCCCCAGGGTGCCCCCTGACACGTTGAGGGTGCCGCGGCTGGTCATGGCGTAAACCAGGGTGTTGTCGTAGACCACGTCGAAGCGGATGCTGCGGGCGTCAGGCACGTTGGTGACCATGATGTCGCAGTGCACGATCTCCCCGACTGTGACCAGATCCGTCGAAGCCCTCGCCCACACCTTCGGCACCAGCCTGGGCACCTGCACAGAGGCGCTGGCGATGGACGCAGGCACGTTCTGGGCCTGGGCCGACATGGCCAGCCTGTGCTCGCCTGGGGTAGGCTCACCTCCCAGCGTGAACACCACATCCTGGAACTGGCCGGGCCCCAGCGTTCCCAAGAACACCTGGCGGTGATCGCCGCCCACCAGGGTGAACCCACCTGCCGAGTCGAGGCTGGCCTTGACCCAGTACGCCTCGGATCCTCCGGTGTTCTCCACCCGTAACGTCGCCCTGAACGGCCACGGATACAGCCGCTCGCCGCGGTTCTCCACCGCCTCGATGCGCCTGATGGAAGCCAGCAGCCTTGGCGGGCCCAGAACATCCACCCTTCGCACCACGCGGTTGCCTTCTGCGTTGTTGGCGTCCACCTGCACCACCAGGTCGCCGCCGCCCGACGCCGTCAGATCCACGCTGATCTTCCACGACGCCTGGCCCACCTGACCGGGCTCCAGATCGCCCAGCGCCCTCACGGCCTGCTGGCCAGCGGCCAGGCGGAACCCTGCAGGCAGCCTCACCTGCGCTGTGACGTCGTGCGCCGGCCCCTCGCCGGTGTTGGCCACATATGCCACCGCGGTGAACGTCGCCGTGCCCTGAGCCGACAGGGCCACTTCCGAAGGCGCAGTGATGCCCAACGTGAGCTGGCCAGGCGCCAGCGTGATGCCGCCCAGTCCGTAGTAAGTAACATAATGCCGCACTTCACCTGGGGCGAACGCGACAGGGTTCCAGTACATGGCCACAGCGGAGTCCAGCTCCGCCTCGAAGGTTCGCACGAACTCCCTGCCGGGTACGATGGTGGCATCCCACGGCTCATCGGCGAAGGTGCCCCAGTTGGAGAACACCAGAGAGTCAGGGGGAGTCAGCTCGCCCCCCACCAACGTTCCCTGGCTAGTCAGCGTGGGCTCCACCAGCGAGTCGAAGGCCTGCCAGTAGTCGCTCATGCCTGCGCCCGAGAACACCGTGTCGCCCAGCACCGCCACGTCGCCAGACCTGAGCGGCGCGCCATCGTTCTGCCCGAGCATGGTATCTATGAGCACCCTCAGGCCCACGTACCTCACGGACGAGCTCCTGTTCTCCACTATGTAGTGGATCCTGGCGGTGTCGAGATACCGTGTCGTGGGGCTCTTGGCGAAGGAAAGCTCCTGCGTGGCCACGATATCACCCAACGCGTACGTGGTGGTTATCTTGTTACCCACCACAGCAGGCGCGGACACTTCCTCGCCGTACCTGGCAGTCCTTCCTGCCCTGCGCGTGGTCTTGCCTCCGAACACCCAGTCGACTCCGTCGATGCGTAGCGTGGTGTAGGACGTCCATGGCATAGGACGCCCGTATATCAGAGGCATGTTGTCATCGTCGGGGTTGGCCGGGTCGCCGCCGGTGGTCTCAACACCGAAGCGGCCTGCCTCCTCCGGCCCTGGATTCACGTAAATGCTGATGAACTCGTTACTTATGGAAAGAGGGGCAGTCTGAGCCGCCGCTTCTGGCGCAGCGAGCATCAGCGCCAGCGCCATAGCGAAACACAGCACCACCAGCGCCCATGCCTTCGTCATAACGGACCTGTGCGCGCCCATGCCACCTCCACCTCCGTTCCAGGACTATTGCTCGTAATAGGTGCGTCTGCTTTCCACCCACACTTCGCCGGTTCCGCCGTCGTAGCCCACGACGAACTCGATGAAGTATGAGTCCTTACGGCCCTCCGTGATGTCAGGGTTGAACGCCCACGACGACCGGACCGCGTTGAGGATGGCTGAGGTCATGGGGGAATCGGGAGGCTCCTGCACCAGGTGCGCGTCCTTGAGCACTCCGTCTGCGCTTACCTCCACGCGCACCACGGCTTCCCCCCTGCCCCGCACGTTCTGCACGGATTTGGGGATCCACACTCCGTGGTCGCTACCTCCGGTGGTCCTTATCATGCTCCAGCCCGTCGGGTCGGTGCCGGGAAACTCCGGCCTCGGAAGCGTTCCGGTGCCGTCAGGCGAGCCCACGCCCACCTCCGACACCTCCGTCACCTCAACCTGCTCGGCCATGGCCATCAGGTCGGGCCCCGGCTCCGTCGGCTCGGCCACAGGCGCGTCGGGCTCCGCCGGGATCCGCTCAGGCTCCGGCTCAACCTCAGGCTCCGGCTGGGTCTCGATGGGGATCTCCCCCTGCGGGCTCGTGAGCAACGTGTCCTCGGATACCGCCTCCTCCACCGGCTCCACCGGCGTCACCTCGGGCTCAGGTTCCCGCTGGGGCTCCGGTTCCGGTTCCGGCTCGGGCACAGGCTCGGGCTCCGGCTCTGGTTCTGGCTCCGGCTCTGGTTTCAGCTCCACCACCTGGGGCTGAGGCTGCGGAGGCGTCGTCACCACCGGCTCAGGCTTGGGCTCAGGCTGCGGCTCAGGCTTAGGGGCGGGCTGCTGCGCCACCGTGGTAGGCCTCGTCTCCTGCGGCGCCATCTGCACGCCTGGCGCAGGAGAGGGTGACGCAGGCGCAGCCTGGAGCGGCGCGATCTCCACTACGCCAGCGAAGTCAAGGGGATATACGTCGAACACCGGCTCAATGCTGATGGGCACCAGCAAGAGGATCAGCACATGGACTGCAATGGATATGGTCCAACTGATCCACTCGTCTTGTGCCCGCGCCCGACGCCGTGTCGGCCTCCGTCGCATCATGGTGTGACACCGCCAGCCCTGGTGGCTCTCTCAACCGCCAGCGCCAGTCTTGCACCACCAGCCATTCTGATCGCGTCGATGGTCTGAACCAGCCTCTCGTAGCTGATGGACCGGTCAGCCTTGATTATGACAACCCTGTCAGGCGTCGACCTGAGGATGGGCAAGAGCGTCCGGGTGAGATCGGAATCCGTCATCACGCGGCCCTCGTAGAAGATTCTGCCTTGGCCGTCCACGGTGATCACCAGGTGGTCCCGGGCCAGGTCCTGCGCAGTGGCGGCCCGTGGCAGCTCCAGCGGCACTCCCGCGGTCTCTGTCCTGAAGGTGCCGAAGATCATGAAGAAGATCACCAGGTAGAACATGATGTCGATCATCGGGGTCAGTTCTACCCGCGTGCGGTGGCGTCTACGATACTGGGAAAACATTGCCTGTCCCCCTCGCGTCGGCCGACCCCATACCCGGTCCCGGTGCAGTCGGAGTCGCCGGAGCCGCAGGGGCAATTGGCGCGGCGGCTGCCTCGATCAGTTCCGCGGCACAGGCATCCATCTCGGCCACCTTTTCATCGATCATGTTTGACAGCCACAGGTAGGCAAGCATGAGCGGAGCCGCCACGATCAGACCGGCAGCTGTGGTGATCATGGCCTCAGCTATCCCGCCGGACAGCTGGGCCGGGGTGGTGAGTCCGCCGAAAGCGCTCATCACGTTGAAGCTCCTGATCAGGCCAGTCACCGTGCCGAGCAGCCCGAGCAGGGGTGCCAGGGTCACTATGCCGTCCAGGACGGTCATCCTGCGTTCAAGGATGTGAAGTTGCTCTCTGCCGGCAAGCTCCACCGCCTCTTGTACCTGGCTCTTGGTCTTCCCGTACGCCAAACACGCAGCGACAGCCAGACCTGCGATGGGACCGCGGGCCGACTGCGCTGCGTGCAGCGCTTCTGCATGATGGTTGTGTGCCAGGTGGAGCTTAACCGTGCGCATGAGCTGATCAGTGTTCGAGGATAGAAAAACCAGTTGCACGAACTTTTGCAGAGCTATGGCCAGACCCACTACTGAACAGATCAGTATCGGGTACATCACTGGCCCACCAGCGCGGAAGTACTCCAGCATCGGGCGTTTCCTCCTTGACCTGCATATGCGCCGGTTACCTTACATAGGCGCTCCCTCCTCTTTCTACGCCATCTGCCGAAAATCCTCTATGTTCACACGATTTACTTAGCCCACCACGGAAGGCTCAAACACCAGCTCACCGCGGGCGAACCTGCCCATGTCCAGCTTGCTGATGTCGATGGAGGTCTTGCCAGTGGTGATAAGCTCCGCCAGGAGCACACCCACGATGGGGGCGACCATGAATCCGTGGCCGGAGAAGCCGTTGGCGTTGTAGAACTTCTCCACAGGCGGGCACTCGCCGAGGATGGGCTGGGCATCAGGCGACCTGTCGTACAGCCCTGCCCACTGCCTCACCACCCTCAACTGAGTCAAGGGCGGCAGCAGCTGCTTGAGCGTGGCGGCCATCCTCTCCAGGAACTCCACCGTCGACATGATGTTGTAGCCCTTCGGTTCCGGCAGGCCGATCCCGCCCAGGAAGCTTCCGTGCACCGACTGCTGGAAGTAGAAGTCGTGATGGAACGATATCACCATCGGTCCCATCAGGGGCTCCACAGGCTCCGTAACAAGGATCTGGTGCCTCTCGCCCCACACCGGCAGGTCGATGCCGGCCATCTTGGCGATGTCGCCGGAGTAAGCTCCTGCGCAGTTCACCACCGTGTCGGTGGCGATCTTGCCCTTGTCAGTCACCACGGCCTTTATCCTGTCGTTCTCCACCTCGATGCCTGTAACCGTGGTGTGGGTCATGATGCGAACGCCAAGCCTCTTCGCGGCCTGGCCGTACGCGAAGGTGGTATGGAACGGGTTGGCGAACCCGTCTGTGTTGCAGAAGGTGGCCCCGACCATGCCCTCGGTGTTGAGGAACGGGACGATCTCCAGGGCTTCATCCACCGTGAGCATCTTCACGTCGATGCCGAGGCTGCGCTGCAGGGCGACGTTCTTCTTGAACTGGTCCCACTGCTTGTCGCTGAAAGCCAGTATCAGGTAGCCGCTCTGCCTGAACTCCACGCCTGGCTCGTAGTCCAGGTACTCGTCCATCTTCTCGAAGATGCGCACGGATTCCCTGGCCAGCACGCAGTTGAGCTCGGTGCCGAACTGCTGCCTCACTCCGGCGCCGCACCGGCCCGTCGACCCGCACGCCAGCGTGCCACGCTCAACCACGATCACGTTGGTGCAGCCGCGCTGCGCCAGCTCGAACGCCACGGCGCATCCGACTACTCCGCCTCCGATGACGACCACATCTGCGCTGTACTCACTCATTGCCTTCGCCCTCCACTATCGTGGACAGGACAATCGGCCTCGTCGGAGGCCTGAACTGAGGAAGCTCCACCTGTTCCACGGTAATGCCCAGTGCCTGCGCGATCTCTCTGGCTATCAGCTGACGGCAGGTTCTGCCCTGGCACTGCCCCATGCCCGCCCTTGACACGCGCTTGATCTCGTCGATAGTGGTGTAACCCTGGGCGATCAGAGCTCGGATCTCCCCCAGGGTGATATCCTCGCAACGGCAGATGATGGTGTTGTCGTCAGGTCGCGGATTCTCCGGCATTACCATGCACCTCCCCTGACTGTAGCACAGCTGATGCCGTAGCAGATCTTCTCGCCCGTGGGGCCGGATCTTATGGCGGCCAGGTCGGCGATGAGCTGGTTCAGCCTCTCCTGGGCCCCTGCGGGCATCATGCCGATGGACGCGGCAGCGCTGATCCCCGCGATCTCGCCGGTGATCATGGCGGAGCTGGCCTCCTCCACGCCGCCGGCGTCGCCTGCCACGTATATCCGCGGGTTGGACGTCCTCATCGAGTGGTCTCTCAGCGGGACGTGCCCACCCAAGGCCGGCACGTATACCATCTCGCAGCCTGCCTGCCACAGCACGTCCACCAGCGGCGTCAGCCCCACAGCGAGGCATATGACGTCGCAGTCGATGCGCCTCTCGGTGCCTGGCACAGGCTGCCAGTTCGCATCCACTTTGGCTATGTCGGCGCCCTCAACGCAGTCCTTGCCCGCAGCCCTGAGTATGGTGTGGGAGGTTAGTATCGGCACTCCGGCCCTGCGCAGCTTCGCCGCGTGCACAAGGTAGCCGCCGATCTTGGGCGCCGCTTCCACCACACACTGCACATGAACGCCTGCCTGAAGCAACTGGTAGCTGACGATGAGGCCGATGTTGCCCGAGCCGACCATGAGCACGCGCTTGCCGGGCTCCACGCCGTGCACGTTCATGAGTGTCTGTACGGCGCCGGCGCCGTACACACCGGGCAGGTCGTTGTTCTCGAAGGCAAGGGACTTCTCGGCCGCGCCTGTGGCCAGGATAACCCTCTTGGGCTTGACCTTGAAGAAGCGCTGGCCGTCCTCAAGAGCTAAAGTCCCGTCCTCGTAATAGCCGGCGGCGTTGGTGCCCCACATCATCTTGACGTTGGGCATCTCTGAAAGCTCTTTGAAGAAGATCTCAGGAATCTGGACCCCGCGAGTGCCAGCGTACTGGCGTTCGGATCCGAAGAACTTGTGGGTCTGCTTGATGAGCTGCCCGCCTGGGGCGTCCATGAAGTCAACCAGTAGGGTCTCAGCGCCAGCCCGGCCGCACGCGAGCGCTGCGGCCAACCCCGCGGGCCCGGCACCCACCACAACGATGTCAACCTCTCTCAACTGAGTCACCGTCCCTATTGCCGCCTCGATCGCCGGCTACACCGGCAGAACTCCGTGGCCTTTTTGGGTTTGCACCACCATGCCCTCCTTCAGGGGCTCGATGCACACTCGCACGTTGGGAACTCCGTCGACAGTCATCAGACACGACGAACAGGTGCCTATGGCGCAGAAAAACCCCCGCGCACGGCCCAGACGAGGACTGTGCCGGAGGACTCTCACGCCTGCTGCATGTAGAGCTGCCGCTATGGGCTCGCCCTCGATGCCGGTCATCTCTTGACCGTCGAAAGTGAACTTAACCTCCTTACCTGTAGGAAATTCAAGGATCGGGTGCTCCTTAATTCTCAAGATCCCTTCCCTCCTCGCTCGCCGTTTCCAGGCACACACTACTATGAATTACACATTATCGCGGAATTTCCTGCCCGTCTCCCAACATCTCACGCGCGTGCTCCAACGTCACCTGCGACGGCCTCTCGCCCGCCAGCATCCTGGCGATCTCCCCGACGCGCTCGTGGCCTTCAAGCGGTCTCACTGCCACAGCCGTCCTTCCATCCTTAACTTCCTTGTAGACCCCCAGGTGCCGCTGGGCGCTGGCAGCGATCTGCGGAAGGTGCGTGACCGCCAGGACCTGCCTCACTCTGCCTATGTCGCGCAGACGCTGCGCCACCGCCTGCGCCGCCTCACCCCCTATCCCCTGGTCCACCTCGTCGAAGACCATCGTCGGCATCTCATCCGCCAGGGCCAGCACCGACTTGATGGCCAGCATCACCCGTGACAGCTCGCCACCGCTGGCTATGCGAACCAGCGGCCGCGGCTCCTCGCCAACGTTCGCCGAGAACATGAACTCCACGTCGTCGGCGCCTGACGCCCCCAGCGCCACCTCGGCGCCGTCGCTCGAAGCGATGTTATCCGACTCCACCGGCCCCATGGCCACCAGGAACCTTGCCTGCGGCATGTTCAGGCCCTCAAGCTCACGGCAGACCGCCTTGCCGAGCCTGTCAGCTATCTCCCTGCGCCTCTCGGTAAGCCGTCGCGCCTGCGCAAGAAGCTCCGCCGCCAGCTCCGCCTCGGCCCGTTCCAGCACTAGGCCGCGCTCGTCTGCGCCGCTTAGCAGCTCCAGCTGCCGCCTGGCCGTCTCGAGGTGTTCCAGGACGTCGGCAACGGTGTCGCCGTACTTCCGCTTCAGCCTCGCAATGAGGCTGAGCCTGTCCTCCACCGCCGCCAGTCTCCCAGGATCATAGTCAGTGGAATCCCGGTACGACCTGAGCGCCGTGGCAACGCGAGCCATCTCGTCGCACACTTGGGATACGATCGCGCACGTCTCCGCCAGCGCCGGATCGATCCTCGCCGCGGCCTCCAGCTCCGCCAGGGCCGACGCTGCAAGGTCGTACGCTGAGCGGCCCTGAACGTCAGAACACTCGTACAGCGCGGAATACGCCCGCTCAGCCGCCTCGTGCAGGCGCTCGGCGTTGGCGATGATCTGCCGCTCCCGCAGAAGCGAGCTCTCCTCATCCGGCGAGAGCGCGGCCTTGGAGATCTCGTCCACCTGGTAGCTTAAGATGTCGATCCTTTGGGCGCGGTCGCGGGCTTTGGCGCGGAGCTCCGAAAGCTCCCCGCGGACCTGCAACCACTCCCGGTACCTGGCGTGGTAGCGCTCCACCGCCTCAAGGTGGTCCTGCCCTCCGAAGGAATCCAGGAGCGCCATGTGCCTTGCGGGCCTTGTGAGCGACTGGTAGTCGTGCTGCCCGTAGATGTCCACCAGGGCCGACCCCAGCTGCGCCAGGGCGGTCGCCGTCACCATGCGCCCGTTCACCCGGCACTGGCTTCTGCCATGGCTCCAGACCTGCCTTGACAGAACCAGCGTGCCGTCGGGCTCAAGCTCGATGCCCAGCCCAGCCACGATCCTCGCCGCTTCCGGGACGTCCGAGATATCGAAGACCGCTTCAACCAGCGCGCTGTCGCTGCCGGACCTGACGGAATCGGCGGACGCCCGCCCGCCTATCACCAGGCCCAGGCAGTCTATGATCAACGACTTGCCGGCGCCGGTCTCTCCAGTGAGAACGTTGAAGCCTGGGCCGAACGGGATGGAGAGCGAGTCTATCAGGGCGTAGTTCCTGACATCGAGCTCGAGGAGCATAGGAGAGGATCACCGCCTGAACCGGTTGAGGCGCGCCATGACGTCGTGGGTGCGGTCTTCAGGCTTGACGACGGCGAAGATGGTGTCGTCTCCTGCGATGGTGCCCACCATCTCAGGCCAGTCAAGGTCGTCAATGATCGCCGCCACCACCTGCGCCGCGCCCTTCACCGTCTTGATGACGACGATGTTGCCGGAATCCTCGATGCTGACAACGGTCTCGGTGAACACGCGCTCGATGCGCCTGTTGATGTCCTCGACGCTGCGCTCTGGAGGCAACGTGTACCTGTACCTGCCGTCGCCCATGGGCGCCTTCACCAGGCGAAGCTCCTTTATGTCGCGGGAAATGGTGGCCTGGGTAACGTCAATGCCCTCTCGGGCAAGCTCAGCTGCGAGCTCCTCCTGGGTCTGGATGGGCTTTCTCCTGACGACATCCAGGATCCTCTGGTGGCGCCTTGCTTTCATCGTCGAACCCTCCCACACTTGCCTTTCGTATGAAGGTTAGAGACGGTCTTGCTTGAGCCTTTCCCTCAACACTCCGTAGAAGTTCTTCGTACTGAGCCTAACGAAGCGGGTGACATGAGGCGCCCTGCGCACGACTATCTCGTCGTGCGACTGAAGGCCCACCCCAACCTGGCCGTCCACAGTTATGCCCACCTGCTCGTGGGAAGCTTCCAGCACTATCCTGACTGTGTCGGATCCCGATATCACCAACGACCGACTGAACAGGGTGTGCGGGCATATGGGAGTCACCAGAAGGACGTCGATGTTGGGATTCACCAGCGGGCCGCCGGCTGAAAGGGAGTAGGCTGTGGAACCGGTGGGACTGGCAACTATGGCACCGTCGGCCGCGAACTTGGCGTAGTACTCGTCGTTCACGAACACGTCAAGGCTGATGAGCCTGGCGAAAGCGCCCTTCGCCACCACCACGTCGTTCAGGCCGACGAGGGTGGTCACAACGGACGAATCCCGGATCACGCTGGCCTCCACCATGGTGCGCTCGTCGATCTCGAAATCGCCGCAGACCAGGGCGCGCAGCGCGCCGTCGATCCCACCGGGCTCGATCTCAGTGAGGAAGCCGAGGTTACCCATGTTGACGCCGAGGATCGGAACATTTCTGGGAGCGGCGCGGCGGGCCACCGAGAGGAGGGTGCCGTCGCCACCGAGCACGATGGCGAACTCGGTGTCGTCTGGAAGGGGATTGTCCCAGGAGTCATCGATGCAGGCTTCGACGCCGTACTGCGCAAGCCGCGCCTGGATCTCCAGCGCGGTGTCGATGGCCTGGGGTTCGGTACGCTTCACGATGATGGCAGCTCTTCTCGTGGAGGCCAGCTCCCTTCCACGTCGGTTTACTCGTCTGTCCGCTGCGCGTGGGCAAGCTCCACGGCTTCGCGGGCAAGGGCGGCGAAGTCGGGCTGCTCCGGCCGCCCGGCGTGCGGCGCCGCATCTTGCGCCGGCTTGGCAAGGTACATGAGAAACTCAACATTCCCCTCGGGGCCCCGTATCGGAGACGGCGTCACCCCCAGCACCGTAAAGCCGCTGGCCGCCGCGTAACCCATGCAGGCTTCAAGCACCTCTCGATGCACCTCGGGCGACCTGACCACGCCGCGCTTGCCTACCTTCTCGCGCCCAGCCTCAAACTGCGGCTTCACCAGGCAGATGGCGTGGCCGCCAGGCAACAGCACGTCGTACAGGGCAGGAAGGATCCTCGACAGCGAGATGAACGACACGTCCACCGTGCCGAACTCGGGGCGAGGGTCGAAATCGGCGGCGGTGAGATAGCGCGCGTTCGTCCTGTCCATGACCTTGACGCGCACGTCCTGCTGCAGCTTCCACGCCAGCTGGCCGCGGCCGACGTCTACGGCGTACACCATGTCCGCGCCTTCCCTGAGGAGCACGTCGGTGAAGCCACCTGTGGAGGCGCCGATGTCCACCGCCACCAGCCCGCGGATGCGCGGCTTGAACGTGTCCACCGCGTGGGCCAGCTTCTCTCCGCCCCGGCTGACGTAGGCGTCGCCCCGCTCCACCTCGATGACGGCGTCGGACGGGTGGCCGGAGCCTGGCTTGTCGACGACGATGCCGCCCACCTTCACCTTGCCCGCCAGCACCAGGGCCTTTGCCTGCTCGCGGCTTTGGGCGAGGCCCCTCTCGAACACCAGCTGATCGAGCCTTAGCTTATCTCGAGCCGGCATCTCGCGCCCGCCTTTCCTTCAGCGCCGCGTGCACGGCGGCCGCTATCCCCTGGGCGTCGAGACCGAGGCTTGCGAGGATCTCATCTCGCCTGCCGTGCTCTATGAACCGGTCGGGGATGCCAAGGCTGATAAGGGCTATCCCGTCCAGGCCCTCAGCGTGCATGGCCTGGGCGAGGGCCGAGCCGAAGCCGCCGCTTGCGATGCCGTCTTCGACTGTGATGAGGACCCCGGTTTTCGACGCGTGCTCCAGGATAAGCTCGGCGTCTACAGGTTTGGCGAACCTAGCGTTGATCACTGCACAGCTTACGCCATGACTCGAGAGAATCCTGCTTGCCTCGAGAGCTCTTTGCACCATGGGCCCAAGGGCCGCGATGGTGGCGTGCTTGCCCTCACGGAGAAGCTGGGCGCGGCCGATCCGCACCGGCGCGGCCTCGCGCGGCGCGGCGACGCGTTCGACGGCTGCCTTGGGATACCTGATGGCGCACGGCCCGTCGTGGGCGAGGGCGCAGTCGAACATGGCCTCAAGCTCGAGATCGTCGGCGGGGGCCATCACGGTCATGCCGGGAGCGTCGCGGAGGAAGGATATGTCGAAGGCGCCCTGGTGCGTGCGACCGTCCTCACCAACGATGCCGGCGCGGTCGACGGCAAGTATAACTGGTAGACGCCCCAGCGCCACGTCATGAATTATCTGATCGTAAGCTCGCTGCAGGAACGTGGAGTAGACGGCCACCACGGGGCGTAGGCCCCGAGACGCCATCCCGGCGGCGAAGGTGACGGCGTGCTCCTCCGCGATGCCCACGTCGAAGAAGCGCTCGGGGTACGCGCGGGCGAAGCCGGCCAGGCCCGTGCCGTCGGCCATGGCGGCGCACACCGCCATTATCCTTGGATCGCGCCTGGCGGCTGCCGTGATGCACCGCCCGAAGGCGGAGGTGAACGTGGGCGGACCGTCGGGGGCGGCGGCCCCGGCTGTGGCGCCGGCTACGGCGCCCGCGGGGACGCCTGTTGAGACGTCGAACGGCGCCGTACCGTGGAAGAGCTCCGGGTTGGACTCCGCGGGGGCGTATCCCTTGCCCTTGGTGGTCACCACGTGGACCAGCACGGGCCCGCCCACAGCCTTCGCGTCTTCGATGGCGCGCTTTATGGCCCTGATGTTGTGCCCATCTATGGGGCCTATGTACATGAAGCCCAGCTCCTCGAAGAGCATGCCGCGGATGAGCACCGACTTGATGCCCCGCTTGATGCGGTGGCCCAGTGCGCGGAACTGCTGCCCGAAAATCGGCACCGCCTCCGCCATACGCCGCAGAGCATTGCTGATGCCGCGGCGACGGGCTCGGGTCCGGATGGAGCCCAGGTGGCTTGCCAGGGCTCCCACGCTGCGGGAGATGGACATCTCGTTGTCGTTGAGCACGACGATCAAGTCGGTCTCGCCCTGCCCCGCGTGGTTCAGCGCCTCGAAGGCCATGCCGCCTGCCAGGGCGCCGTCGCCTATGACAGCCACCACCGTGCCGCGGCCGCCGGTGCGGTCGCGAGCCACGGCCATGCCCAGGGCCGCGGAGATGGACGTGCTGGAATGCCCCGTATAGAACGCATCGTGTTCGCTCTCGGTGGGATCGGGAAACCCGCTGATGCCACCGGCGGTTCGAAGCGTAGAGAAGCGCTCCCACCTGCCGGTGAGGAGCTTGTGGGCATAGCACTGATGCCCCACGTCCCAGACTATCTGGTCTCGGGGGCTGTCGAGGGCCAGGTGAAGGGCGATGGTGAGCTCCACCACTCCCAGGTTGGGAGCAAGGTGCCCCCCATTCGCGGCCACCGTGGCCACTATTGTCTGGCGGATCTCGTCCGCCAGCTCTTTGAGTTCAGTTGCGGAGAGGCTCTTGAGGTCCGCGGGGGACTTCACCGATGCCAGGATGCTCTTCATGTGTACGGGTCCTCCCGTCCTCGCAGGCGCGAAAGTGGCCCGGCGCTTGCGAAAGCCTAGGCTCAATCGGTTCGATCGTTGGCGCGGCCGTTTTCGGCGCGGGCGCCGCGGCGGGCGGAGACCCTCCGCCTCTGGCCGTGATCGTGGCTCTGGGCGGGCCTGGCACCTGATGGCCGTCTGCCTTGAGTGTTCCCCCCCACCAGACTGTTCCATGAAGCCAACACCCGGCCTGCCGTGAGGATCACGTCGTTGGCCTTCTCGATGGCCAGCTGCTTGCCGGCAGCCTTGCCGGCCACGGTCAGCGCGGACACCAGGCCCACCACAACCGTGGGCATGACCCTGGCGAGCAGCCCGGTGCCGCCGCCCACTGTGAGCAGCACTATTGTGGCGCCAACGGCGCCGCTTACGGTGCCGCAGATGTCGCCCACCACGTCGTTGCAGAAGTTCGCCACCGCCGGGGCGTTACGCACCAGGTGCAGCGCCTCGGCTGAGCCCCGCACGCGCTTGGCCGCCATGGCGTTGATCGGCGCCTCGCTGGCCGCCGTCGCCGCGGTGCCTATTATGTCGAAGACTATGCCTGTGGCGATGATCAGGATCAGCGTCAGGATCGATAGTCCCACGTGGAACAAGGAAGCGACCGCCTCTGAAGCAGAGCTCACGGCGGCCGACAGGACGAAAGTAAGTATTCCAACAGCGATGACTCGTCCGTTCCTGCCGGACAAACACGTCACCTCGAAATCCCATGGAATGACCGGGATGCGCGCGCGACGCGCGATCCCGTCTGTACGTAGAAACAACATGATAGGCGGCAGCACCACGAGTAAATATTGTGACTTAGGTCCAGTAGGTTTTCCCGCCTGCACACCCTGCCGTTGCCGGCGGGCGGTTTCCCTTTACGGCAGACTCTCCCCGTCACCGAAGGAGAAACTGGATCGCCACTGAGATCACACTGTAATCCTCGCGGTGCCGTGCGACGCACCAGTCTAGGAGTTTTCCTCGATGGCGCGGCGCATTCCCTAGCCTCTTTTGCAGGCGTGTTTTCAAGCGGCAAGAGGTCCTACTCCCTGGCCGGGGAGACTAGACTTGGTACCCGCTATCCTACACGTCCACTCAAGGCAGGCTACGCTGCACCCAGCGCCGTTCCACACTTGAGTGGTTCAGCACCGCATGCAGGTTACCCCCAAGCCGTAGTCGAAACCACGCACTTGGGCCTCCGCGGAAGCAGGGTCCACGCCCGCATGCCATTGCGGATCGCCCTACAACCTTAACCCCCTGCACCAGCCCCCGACTGGGCGTCGGAAGCCAGCACAAGGGACTTCATCGATGTGCCCTTGGCGGGAGTTTATCCCCGCCTTCGGGAATGCCGACGCCAACTAGAATACTGCGCCGCCTATCAGTCTCAACCCTGATTATACCACAAAACTGGGCATCGTCCAATCGGCGCCAGGGCCCTTACGGCTTCACCAGGAGCGCGGCCATCGCCGCCCCCAGGATGGCCCCGGCCACCACTTCGGTGGGGGTATGCCCCAAGAGCTCGCGGAGCTTGGTGGTGGGTATGTGACCGCTGTGGGCCATGGCCTCCATGATCTGATTGAGCACTCTCGCCTGTTTGCCGGCGGCCCTGCGGACGCCGGCGGCGTCGTACATAACCACCAGGGCGAACCCTACGGCCAGGGCAAACATGGTGGAGTTCCAGCCCTCCCTGATGCCCACCCCAACCGCGAGCGACGTCACGAGGGCGGTATGGGAGGATGGCATCCCGCCGGCCCCCACCAGCTTGGACCAGTCCAGCCGCTTGTCAGCGTAGAGGCTGGTGAAAACCTTCAGGACCTGCGCGATGATCCAAGCCAGCGCCGACGCCCACAGTATCCGGTTGGCAAAGAGGCCAGTCTTGGCATCAAACATCTGCGTCCACCGCTTCCGGGAAGGTTAGGTCGACTATACTCACCAGTTTGCAGCCTGCTGCGCCCAGGTCAAGCGCGGTCTTCCGGGCCTCAAGCGCCAGCCGAGCCATCTCGGTCCTGGCAGCCTCCGCGCCGCCTAGAGTGACCGAGGTGAGGGTGCCGGCAGCCGCATCCTGGGTGTCGGCGTCCTCGATGTCGTCACGGATCTGGAACGCCCGGCCATAGCTTCGGGCGAACCTGGTGAGCGCCTGCAGAACGTCGTGTTCGGCGCCTGCCGCGATGGCCCCCATCCTGACCGCCGCCTGAAAGAGTTTGCCCGTCTTGAGCTCCTGGATTGCAACGATACGCTCCGCAGCCTCCTGAGGGCCTGCAGTCTTCGGCCACGGATCCGCCCCCGTTGTGGACGCAAACTCCGCGGCCTGTCCGCCAACCATGCCGAGGCTGCCGGCAGCGCCAGAAAGCTCCCGCACGCAGGCCAGGGCCAGGCTGGCGCCGGGGCCTGCTGAGCCGGCGGCCGCGGCAGCCGCGGCGTTCATCGCCGCCACGAAGCGGGCGTCGCTCAGCGCGACGAAGGCCAGGGTCAGGAGGGCATCGCCCGCGAGCAGCGCCGTGGCCTCGTCGAAGGCCCTGTGGCACGAAGGACGTCCCCGGCGGAAGTCGTCATCGTCCATACAGGGGAGGTCGTCATGGATCAGGGAGTAGCAATGCACCAACTCCACCGCGGCCGCCGGCCATAGCCACGGCGGGGTTCGCTGCAAGTCGGGTCTCTCCGGCCGAGCTCCGGCCCGCAGCGCCACGGCCTCATATGACGCCATGCACAGAAGTGGCCTCAGCCTCTTGCCGCCGGAGAACACCGAGTACCTCATGGCCGCGTGCAGCAGCGGCGGAGCCTCATCCTCCGGAGGCATCACTGAGTCGAGGAACTGGTCTATCTGCGCCCTTGCCCCCGCCATCCAGGAAGCGTCGGCACGCCGGCCGTTGGGCTTCGGGATCATGCTCCCTCCCCTTTCCCGAGGAGGGACTCTGCCGGCACCACCTCAGTGGTCCCGTCTTCACCAGCGAGAAGCATCTCCAGGCGGGCATCGGCCTGGTCCAGAAGGGTCGAACAGAACGAGACCAGCTTGTTGCCTTCGGCGCACAGCTTCAGGGCCTCCTCAAGGGGAAGGTCGCCTGCCTCCAGGGTCGCCAGGATCTGTTCCAGCCGGGCCATGGCCGTCTCGAAAGTCATGTTGGAATCAGTCTGCATACCGCTCATCACAATACCACCTCGTTTACGTCGCAGCCGAGCTCGCCCCGGCCCAAGGTGACGCGTATTTCGTCTCCAGGTTTGACATCCTCGGCGCTCCTGACGATCCGTCCGTCAGGAAAACGGCAGATGGAGTATCCCCTGCCCAGCACGGCAGTGGGGTCGAGGGCTCCGAGAACGGCCCTGGCGTGCTCCAAGCGCTTTCGCGCCGTCGATAGCTTGCTCTCCATTGCAGACCGCATCCACCGACTCAACTCGTCCAGGCGCTGCCGCCGGCGGTCGGCCATGCGCCTGACGGCGGCGGCCATGCGCTCCGACGCGGCCTTGAGGCTAGAGGCGTAGGCCGCTATGTCGGGAACCGCGAGCTCAGCCGCATTCGACGGAGTAGCCGCCCGAATGTCGGCGGCGAAGTCGGCTATGGTGAAGTCGGTCTCGTGGCCTACGGCAGATATTACCGGGATGCGCGAAGCCCTTATTGCCCTGGCCACGGACTCGTGATTGAAGGCCCACAGCTCTTCCATGGACCCGCCGCCGCGCCCGACTATGAGAACGTCAAGATCCGCATAGTGCTGCTGGGAGTTGGCGATCTCGATGGCCCGCACGATGCTGGCGGGCGCCTGGTCTCCCTGAACCTGCGCGGGAATCACCAGAATGTTCTGTGCTGGCCAGCGGCGCCTGGCCACCGTGATGATGTCATGCACCGCCGCGCCGGTGGGCGACGTTATCACCCCTATGCGCCTGGGGAACCTGGGGATCGGGCGCTTCGCAGCCGGGTCGAAGAGCCCTTCAGCCTCAAGCTTGGCTTTGAGCTGCTGGAACTGAAGGAACAGCGCCCCGAGGCCCAGGGGTTCCATGTAGTCGACGTACAGCTGGTACTCGCCGCCTGCGGGGTACACGGAGACCTCGCCATGGGCCACCACCTTCATGCCGCTGGACGGCTGGAACTTCAGCGACATGTTGGCCCTGCGGAACATCACCGCCTTCAGGCGGGAGCCCTCGTCCTTCAACGAGAAGTACATGTGCCCGGAGCTGTGGTGCGTGAAGTTGGACACTTCCCCCACCACCCACAGGTCGTTAAGTTCCGGGTCGGCGGCGATGGCGTCGGCCACCATCTCGGTGACCTCCGACACGGTGAACATGCGGGCCGGCATGCTATCCAGCACCTTCCACACCTCTCTCGCAGGCCAAGTCGTACGCAAGTGACGCGGCACCCACCGCGTTGTCGCTGGCATACTTAGGCAAGGCGAACTCAACCCTGACGCCGGGCCGAGCACGCCGTATCTCCCTGGTCATGACGTCCTTGACGATGGCGTTGGACGCCACCCCTCCGGCCACCACCAGCACCTCAAGGCCGGTGGCCTCCATGCCTCGCAGCGCCAGCCTCCCCAGGGCTCGTCCGATGCACGAGAACACCGCCAGGGCCACGTCGGGGCCGGAGGCACCTGCCTCCAAGTGCCGCAGCGCAGCCGAGCACGGCCCCGAGAAGCTCACCTGCATGCCTTTGACGGACGCCGGAATAGATACCGCGCCGGAAGCCCCTTCGGCCGCCATCGCCTCCAGCGCGGGCCCTGCCGGGAACGGAAGCCCCAGGGCCACCCCTACCCTGTCCACGAACTGCCCAGCGTTGAGGTCGCCCGACCCGCCGATGGCCTCGATCTGGAACTTGCCCTCGACCTTCAGCAGTTCGGTTGTGCCGCCGGAGACGTGAAACGCAAGGTGGGGCCCATCCGGAGGCCCCTCCAGACTCAGCAGAGCCGCCGCGACGTGCCCCTCCTGATGGGACACAGGCAAGAACGGGCAACCGAGGGCCGCGGCCACCGCCCTGCCCGCTCCCAGCGACACGTTGAAGACAGGCATGTACGAGCCTTCCACCCTCCGCGGCCACGCGCTGGCAGCCACTGCCCTCACCTGAAGGCCATGCTGCCTCGCGGCCTCGAAAGCGGCTTCGATCAGCGCAGGCAATGCCCTGACGTGCTGGTACACCGCATCCTGCTGCCTGAGGCCAAGCTGGCCCCTGGCGACTTCAAGCGGCGCCCTGCCATCGTACACCGGGCCGCCGCTTGATATAAGGGCCACAGACGTCGTGTAGCAGCTGGTGTCGATGCCCAGCCCCGCCACGGCGCCAGCTTCCATCATGGCTCCGACTGCCCGCCGCGGGCCCGCTCGGCCAGGGCGCCGAGGATCCCGTTGACGAACCTCGGAGACTCGGCGCTGCCGTATATCTTGGCTATCTCCACCGCCTCGTCGATGGCGGACGCTACGGGCACCTGCCGTGATACCAGCATCTCATACACAGCGATCCTCATGATGTTCCGATCGGTGGGCGACATCCTGCTCATCGCCCAGTCCTTGGCGACGCTCTCGATCGCCCGATCCACTTCAGCCAGGTTAAAAGCAACCCCGTTCACGAGCTCCTCCGCGTAATCCCGGGCATGTCCCTCCATCTTCAGGTCGAAAGACTGCTCCAGGGCGGACTGAAGCGCCCACTCCGGGGTGCATCCCGAGAGGTCCATCTGGTAGAGGGCTCTCATGGCCGCCTCCCTGGCCATGCGCCTTTCAGCGCGCATGCACGTAACCACTCCCCGTGTCTGCCTTGCTATCTGCCCCTCGGCTGTCTGAACCGACGGGCGATGTTCTCCTTGAGTTCCTCGTTGACGTCTATGTACCTTCCGACGGCTACGCCAATGGCTATGAACATGGCTACCACCAGGGCTCGCCAGAAGCCGACGATTATCACGAACAGGCCGAGAAGGCCCCCGACGATGGCGCCTATCACTTCACCTGAATGCTCCGGAGGCGGCTGCCAGTTCAAACCGCGGAACCAACGCATCGGGCATCCCTCCAAAAGCCGGCGCCTAGCTGACCTTGCTCGGCTTGCTCGACTCCGGACCCACGCTCTTCACCAACGTGTGAACCTTCTTGAGAGGCAGACCACACGTGGCACTGATGGTGGCGGCCAATTCACGCTCAATTCCCTCAACGACGTCGGGAATGCTTGAATCCGCGCTCACTTCAAGCCTGAGCTGGATGCTTACGCCCTCTCCTGAAGCGTCTCCCTCTGCCCTGGCGTCAACATCGCGTACCCCATTCACCGACCTGGCTACCCTCTTCGCAATGGACTCCACCGCAGCCATGGAGATCTGCACCTGGCCGAGGGCTGTGGTGGCCACGATGGGCCTGCGCTCATCGTCGGTTCGGAGCGCCAACGACACCTGGTAGAGCACGACCAGCACCACCAACACGCTGGCAGCCACTGTTAGGGCCTTGTTCTCCCGAAGCGTATCGTAGAAGGCCATGGAAAAGCTGCTATCGCGA